>Ga0208245_1000102_pt1 | contig 89432 bp, 110 predicted proteins | sample RifOxyC1_FD_184035 | JGI IMG/M metagenome (GOLD analysis project Ga0208245, IMG submission 184035) | Soil microbial communities from Rifle, Colorado - Rifle Oxygen_injection C1 (SPAdes) | ecosystem: Environmental > Terrestrial > Deep subsurface > Rock core/Sediment | place: Rifle, Colorado... | reverse complement strand
AAATCACGGGCGTTCTCGCGCGCGATGTCGACTAACTGGTTGTATGTTTTGGACATAAGTTTGAATAAATTATAATTGACTGAGAGCAACGTCAAGACTGGTAAAGTCCTGGTTGCGGATTTTCGCTGATACGGGTTCCATTTCAATGCTTTTCCATTCTTCAATGAATTGCAGTTTGTTGTGCGCGTGCCGGACAAGTTCCATGGCTTCATCGGCGGAGTGCGCTTTGACTTTGGCTATGCCGTATTTAATTGTGCGGACATCCACTTCAAATGTGAGGGTGTGTCTTGACGACATATTCCTTTTTTATTTTTTGAATTTCGATTTTGAGCGCTGTGATTGTGTCTATTGCCGTTTTGCCGTAGAGGGTATTCTCGTGCGAGGCGCAAGACGCGATGAGCAAATTGGTGAGCGCTTTTGTTTGCTCAGGGTTGAAACTTCTTTCTAAGAGTTTTTGTTTGTTGTTCTCTGAATTGAAAAATGTTATCTTCCAGTTATTATTTTTGTAGGCGTGGAATGATAATTCAATGTGAGAGTTTGGAATCTTAAAAACGAAGTTGGCTAAATTGTTTGGCATATTTTATGTGTTCATTTATCGCCACCTCCTTCCTCATCTTCTTCACCATCTTCTTCTTCTCTAGTGGTGTGATTGTTTTCGACTTCATCACGATCAATGTCGTTTCCGCATTCGGGGCAAGAGAAAGTCGCGTCGCCGCTAGTGTCGTGGTCACCATCATTATAATCTCCACCGCCTGAATTGGTTGATAGGCGATATGTTCCGTTTTCTGTGCAGGGTATATAATAATTGAGATGCGTGACTTCTTCTCCGCAATCAGGGCAGCGGAATATTGGATCGTCGTCTGAATCTTCTCTTTCTCTGTGTGTTTGGAATTGTGGCGGGGTGGTGAGACTACAATATGCTTTTCGTTTGCAGAGGGCGCATTTGCGTTTGACTTTGATTATGCCAAGAATGCGATTGTTTATTAGCGCGCATTCGTCGCAGATGGGTTTCTTTTCAACGAGTTTGTGTTGTTTTACGCCGAGTCTATCGAATTGTGAGTTCATGACTACGGCTTCAGTTTCTACTGGCATAGAATTATTTTAACATGTGGCCTTCCCATTTAAGCTTTTTGTATGCTATTGGGAAGATTTCTTTAAACAGATGGACTGAGAATCGACAGGCTTTTAATTCACTTCGACCGTATTTATAATGACCAAATTCGTGGAGGGCTGAGATTATCGACGGGCTGTTCGCGCTTAAGTAGATTATTTTATGTCTATAATCGCAAGCGTACATTTGCCATATTTCAATTTTCCCCGGTACATCAGTAAAGTAAGACGGGTTGCGCATGAAAGCGTCGAAAAGAATTGGGGCTGTTAATTCTTCTTCTTTGTGGTAGTTGTGCCACATTAGTGTGAGAATAAGGGTTTTAATAGCTCGGAATTTTTGGTCATTATTTAATTTTGTATCCCAGCATTTAGTCTTCCATTCCTGGACCAAATTCAGCAACTGTCGTGGAAACCGCATTGGGGAGGAGAGAATTTGCTGTTTTGTGGGGTAAACCTGTTTCATAGTCGTTTTCTGATTCTATTACCATGTTGAGTTTTATTTTATCGACCTTGGCTTCGACTGACTGCATAAAAGCGGCGATTGATTTAATCGTGAACTCACTGTCGTATGCGCCAGTGATGAATGTCTCGCGCAGTGAATCTTTGTACTCTTCTACTAAGTGGTCGACATTTTCTGAGAATTCTTCTATGGCCATTTCTAAATCTACTTCTTCGTCTATATATTCACTTTGCATATCAGCTTCAATGGCTGCGTCTGGATATTTGGATTCTACTTTTGTTCCGTATTTGTCGGAGAGCGAGTGGCTCCATTTGTCTTTAGCAGAGAACCCGAATTCGTCACTGGTTCTTATACCACAGCTTGGTGTTGTCGGGTATACTGTCGCGAGTGGGTAAGTCGGATAAGTTGCGAAGGTCATTTTACGTTTGGTGAATTTTGTTTTGCCGGGCGTAAATGAATAGAGTTCGAACGCTTTGATATCATCTCCACTTCCTTCGCTTGATAACAGAATCTTTTTGTTTGATGCTTGAAGAATAAGAGGATTGCCTTCGTTGCGTCCGAAGAACACTTTATTAACTTTACCTTTATTCTTTTTGTCTTTTTTAATTTGGAGAGCGACAAAAGCGGCTGATCCTCTTGCGCCGATTTTATCAGTTTGGTTTTCAATGAAGCGTGCTACTTCGATTGCTAATGCTTCGCTGTCATTGAATTTATCGGTTTCAATTTTACTGTACGCGCTTACTTCTTTGTAGGCGGTGTTGTAACAGAAGCCGAGTTTTTCGTGTTCCTCTTTTAACTCATCATCATTGCCAACTACGCCGTTATGGATAACGAGATAGTCAAATTTGAGTGAGCCGTTGCTTACGAGAATGGGGTGAGTTTGGTCCATGGTGTTGGCGGATGATGTTGGCCAGCGGTGATGCATTAGGATCATCGGCGCTGGATTCAAATGCATGTCGAACATCATTTTGGCTGGTTCAGTGGCTCTCATCACTTTGATCTTCATTTTATTGTCGATAGTGACGATGCCGAAACCTTTATCCCCGCGGCTGAATTGATCTTCGTACTTATTAATCACCCACTCGTTTACGGGTTGTTTTTCGTTGTTGAATGCTGCTATAATTCCACACATAATGAGTGATTAAGATTAAAATGCTGCTTCTCCGGGTAGGATATGAAGTGGTGTGTTTGGCCCGATAAATATGCCTGGACTTTCAAGCCGTATGCCATGATCCATTTCTAGTCTATCTCTGGTGTCTATTTCACATCTTAGCGCGGAGTTGCCACTTTCTGCTTCGATTGGCATCGGGCTACTTCCTTTATAAGCATCAGCGACTGGAGTCGCAATTCTATTTTTTCCACTTGTTGTGGCGTGCATTACTAAATTCTTTTGCTCGATCGGCGCCGGTTTAAGTGTCCCGTGTTCGATGTCATAGACTAGAGAGACTAGTGATTTGAAATCCTGATCGATTCGGACTTGGTATGGGATGCCGACAAGGATGTGTCTATCAGCTTGTTCTTTTTTGTCTTTGGCGTTAATGGTGCCTTCGAGTTCGAATCTCTGGCTCATGCGTTTGACTACTTCAGAAATCGCCACTGCGTCTTCGACGGTTTGGATTTGTCCGCCATGGTAGAAGCATTCGTTGGATTTGTTAAACACTAAATATTTCTCAACCCCTTTTTTGAGCCCGTAGAAATAATAAGCGTTCTTTAATTTCCAGCCATGCGCGATAATCTTGTCTTTGAAATCCTCTGCAAATAAGGCGACATTCTTATCCTCATTAAATTGGAGGCTGATGGCTTTAGAAAATAAATCCATGTTGATGTCTTCGGCTTTCTTCTTTGTGGCTTTTTGGTTGAGCAGATTTTTCTTACTCGGCTGGCGCGGATTTAATTTCCATCCTGTCATGATGTTGAAACTGGCGTTGTGTTTATCTTTGAGCACGGTCTTGGGGCGTAAGAGATAATCTATTTCTTGTTTATATTCTTTGTAGTACTCAAATTTCTTCACGGCTTTAGTAATGGTCTTGAGCATGCTCTCAATTGGGCAAGTGAATTCGTTTAAGAATAATTGTTGCATGGTGTCGGCTTGACTGCCATTTTTCCAGACGACATGTTTAAATTCTTTAGCGAATTTCTCCGGGCCGTTTTTTAATATTTCGTGATAGATTGTGCCCATGTAAGCGAGTGTGGCTTCGGCGATTTTAGGCGTTGTCAGCCATTCAGCACTTGGTGCTCTGAATTCATATGTGGTGATATTTTGGCTGACATTCTGAGTGCGATAGTCGCTGAGTAATCCGTAGTCTTTAACTCGTAATTTCATGTTGATGATATCTTCACAAAGTAAGAGCGGCATATAAAATGCGCTCATGCAATTGTGAATGGTTCTGAGTTTCGCGTCAGTTGTACCCTGTGCTAAGAGTAAGTGGATATGGCCACCGACTGGAGCGCGTTTGGAGTGAGTGATAAAGTCAAAGATGGCTACTTTGGCTGTCACTGCTTGGAATGCTGCGCGTAAATTCTCTACGATTTCGTGTGGTGTATTGGCGGGCGATGGTCTAATTTCTCCGGTGGAATCGCATCCGTCCCAGCCGATATTGGCTTTACCGTTAATGTCAAAGCCCATGCTGGTGGCTTTGTATTCTTTTGATAGCACAGCTTGGATTAAAGTGTGGGCGTTGGCTTTCCGATTATTGATTACAACGTTAAATTCTGGGTCGGCCCCCAGCGTAAACGGAAATGGTTTATGCATAGTTTATTCTTTAACTAATAATGATTCTGCTTCGTCAGAGAGGTCATCGTCTTTAAATTCATCCCAGACGTCATTTTCGGATTCGTCCATTAGTATCTCTCCGTTTTGGGCTTCGTATTCTCCCATAAAGACCATGCCGGGTTCGCAATATTTAAGGTGAAATACTAAGTCTGGATATAATTTCGATATCGCTAAGATTCCATCGCAGGGTGGCGACCATGCGGAATCAAAGAAATATTGTGCTTCGCCTTTGTTGTGGTATTCAAGTCTTGCGGTTACATCCCATTTCGTTCCCCAATTATTGCAGCACCAGTGATACCAATCTTCAGCTTGATATTTTTCAAGATTGGATTTTTTGGTCTCTTCGTCTTTGGGAGGAGATTGCGTATCGCGTAATCCTTCGGGTAATGGCACTAATTTGTCGAGTGAGAAATCAGTTTTATATTTTCCTGTTTTGTTGCGTGTAGAGCGTTTGGCTTTTTTAACAAACGCATTAACTTCTTCTGTTTCACCAGTGACGGTGAGGATGTTTTCACACCAATTTGGCATAGTGGTTATAGTTCGCCAATCTCTTGATCCAGGATTGGAATTTTATCAGATTTTATTTCTTTAATGACGAGTCGGTCTTCTAATGTTGTGAGCGGTGTTTGATTTGATTGCTCCATATCTTCCCAAAAGATTTGAGCAGCATCATCTTCATTTTCAGCAAATATTTCTCGGCTGTAATGAATCGTGGCTGAGTATTTTTTCATATCGCATTCAAGATACTGTCTCTAAGTTCTGGCGTGAGTTCGACAATCACGTCGCTGAGTTCATCGCTGTCTATAAATTGCGCATTACAATTCTCAATGTCATGCATGGCTTGGATACGATTGTTAGCTTTAACGATTCTGATAGACGCGAATAGTTTCGGTTTCTTTTTAGGTGTTTCTGATTCTGACCAATCACTTGAGAAGCATTTTGGGCACAGGCCGCTTTTAGTTGGCTTAGTGCTTTCTCTGTGGCAGGTGCAGCAAGATATGAATTTTGTGCAGTTATCTTTTTTCATATTTACTTATTCGCTAACTTGCTCCACTTGCAATCGCAACAAATAATTTGTCCTTTGCAAATCGGACAGATTTCATTGTCGCAACCGAAATGATGCGAGTGGCCATCGGCTGGTGTCATATTACAGTCGTGGCATTTAGTAATTTCTTTGGCAAGGCATTCGTGCTTGCGCTTGTATACTTTGCCGTTGTCGTGGACAACGCTATTAAAACTACAACTGTCAGTTTTAAGCATGTCCTTATCACAATGTGTGCATTTTGACATATGGTTATTTTGCTCGTGGTATATTTAAATGTTCCGCAATGATTGGTAAATCAATCCAGAAGCCGTCATCACAATACGCGTCAGCCATTTTACCGGCTAAGTGTTCCATGGTGGCATTGTCGACTTTTGTTGTATCGAACCCCGCGCCTTCTAAATCAGCGCGACAGATGTATGTGATGGGGAATGATTTGTGGAGTCTGTCCGATTGTCTCGGTTTGAGTGGTTTGTGTTGCATAAAATTATTTAGTATTAAAGTTCGGCCTATTTATTTTATCAAATTGTACTTGATCATAATCTTCGATTTTTAGTATGTATTGGCAATGTGTGCAGCTGAATTTTTCTGGGATTTCGTTATGAGACATTACTAGTTTAGATGTGAATTTGCGTTGTGCTAGATTGTAATTGGCGTATACTGTTCTTTGTGAGCAATATAATATTTTTGTTGAGCTTTTTTTGCATGAGGGACAAGTAAATTTTTTCTGCATAAAATTATTTTATATCGTTAACATTTTCAACCCACGTCGCTCCGCTTCCGCGGGTGGGGGATACTTGGTATTGAATTTTACCGTATGATTTTCTGACATCTAATATCTTAACTTCAACTGTGAGGCCGCGTTGGATATTAATTGTGCCAATTTGATTTATTAAGTTTATTAATTCTTTCATAATTAAAAATAAATTATTGATAACTTGCCCAAGGAGGTGTGTGCCAGAATGACTGACAAATAATATCGCCAAACGAGATATTTAAATGTACCCCATTTCTCGTTAAACTTGGGCACACAACAATATTATTTCATTCACACCCTGCCTGCCGAGTCGAACGGCGGACATACCCTCTTAAGGTAAATTATCAAATTAAAAAGCTTCGAAGCGCAGGCTCCTGAGTCATTCTCCTTAGTCTCCACTGTTTCAGTCCCATCAAAGGGCACTAACGTTGCAAATGGCGAGAAGAGGAAGGTGATTTAAGCATCTTTCCCGTTTAAGATGCACCCGCGCTTGTTAGCTTAAGTTGCGTGATGAAGTTTTCCGTCCGAACTATAGTTCAGGCAGAGTGGTTTGATCACCACGCAAAAGAAAGTAGCGAACACGCACGGACGTTGAAAAAAAGAAGGCAGTAGAATAACTCTACTGCCTCCCCAAGCATTAAGCTTGTGCTACCGCTGATTTCGGAATAAGAATGCTGAGGCGGAAATCAGCATCTTTTTTGCCTTCACGTTTCTTGTTTGGCCATAACTGAAATTGGCAAGTCTCATCAACCTGCGCGGCGACTCCTCTGTCAATGCGTAAATTGATAAACTCACGGCCATCTTGAGTTTTATTCTGCCAGCCTCTGCCGACGAATGTGCGTTCCATTTCTGGGTATTGCTTTTTTGCGTCTGGTGTTTGGACTGATGCCATATGATTAAAGTTAATTATTAAATTACCAAAAGATAGTAGTCGCGCTACGCGTAAAGTCTTTGGCTGAACATATACGTGGCTATGCCGAGCGTAACGAGCTCTACTAATTTGCTTCTGGCTTCAAAGAAGTTCAGATAGTCGTAAGTTGTGTTACTCTCTTTGTCTACGACTGTGTAGTGCGTCCTCGGCATATGTTTAACAATCAGCGAATAACTTGCCTTGCTGCGCTGCTTCTATCTCACGCTGTATCGACTCATCCAGCGTCATTTGGTGCATGTCTGCAGGCGTTAAGACTGAGGCGGCACGAGCAGCCACAGGGTTGACGGCGCGCAGGTCTGCGTCGCATAGGTCAAGATGCTGACCCACACCACAAGCGAGTGCGTTCATATGCTTAATGTTTATTTTATAACGGACAGTGGTGACACTGTCCAAAAGAGAGTAGCGACGGGCACACGGGCGTGGGCTATAGGGCACGACGATGACGCTACGACGCGGTGGGCCCTAGGGGGGGGTTGTTCTCTTCGGGTCCGTAGGGATTTCAGAGGGGGGTGGGGGAATAACCCACTCGCGTCTTTTTGTCTTTTTAAACCATCCACAATGCGTAACAGCTACAGGCTACCGGCTAAACACCACTTCCCCAAAAAACGCCAAGGGCATACCACCCTCCGGGCTACAAAAAAATCCGCCAATTTTTTAAACTTTTGCCCGCCCTCCCGTCTAGCGACTGGTTTAACCCGTTTCAGATAATGTACAAAAATGATATAAAACTGAAACGCCTGACGCGGAAAGCGCGAAAAGCGGTTGACGCTTGTGCGTACTTGTGTCAAACTTAAACAATGACCCCAGACTAATGGGGGATATCAAACAATATGGACATGGAACAAAGCTTGTTGCACCGCGTTAAGAATGGGGAATTGACTGCGGCGCAAGCGTTTAAGCTGGCGAAAGACGAACTAGACCAGTACAATGGGCAAGTAAGTATGGGCTTTTTAGGCTCTCTACTAGACCACGGTTTGGTTCTGGAAAAAGAAGTAACCGATGAGGTGTTTAAGGACAACGTAGAGCTGGTGCCAGAGATGGAGTTGAAAATCGATCCGGTCGTAGAAGAACAAACCTTGCCTTCGCCGGACGAGGATTTTTCCCCCTCCGACGCTGCCGGAGCTTCTGAATCAGGAAGCCTCACGCCTGACGCCACCGACGCTGTCGCTCTTGCGCCAGAAGGTAGCGAAGAGATGGGCGGAGCTGTTGAACCAACTGAACCAGTTGTTGAACAAAGCGAAGGCGCTGTTGAAGAACCTCTACCAGAAGGTGAAGGCGAAGCTGTTTAGACTGGTTAAGTAAGATTATTCGCCCCTAGCTGGCGGCGAATCACCGCTTTTAGAATAACCATGGAGTGGACTAGTTATCTACGCTATGCGCTATTGTAAGCGGAGGCGAGGAAAGCCGCTAACGCCGAATGGGAAATATTCCTTTAAGCGTTATATTACTCCTCGCCCGCTAGGGGTAATTAAAATATATGAAGATCACAAAAGAACAGGGGGATGAGTTTTTTTATAAAGTTGGAGCTGAAGCTGGGGTCAATTCGATCGCCACGGTTAAGAATATTTACAGATCGATTGTCACTGTGCTTTTCCGCGATGCGCGCAACCTTGGTCTTGCCGTTCTGCCTGATTTAGGGGAGTTTAAGATAAAGAAGTTGGGCGATAGGCCTGGGATTAACGTTAACACTGGCGAAAGAATGGTTAAGGAAGGGAAAAAAGTGTTGCGCTTTACGCCTTGTCGGAAGATAGTTTTGTATCTTAACGAGGGAAAACAGATAAAAAAGTAAAATTAAGAGCGAATTTCGCTCTTTTTTTGTTGATTTTGACTTAAAAGTGATAAATTTTTTCATTTTTGAGATTTTTTCTTTAAAAATTTGATAGAAATGCGTACTTGTGGTATATTTTAAGTATAAAATGTTAATTTTTTATTATGGCGGATACTCTTTCGGCTCAGCGCAAAGAAATTGAGAAAAAATTACAGTCTTCGCCTACTGCTTACGGGACTGGGACAGCTCCGTCTTCTTCTGATATCTCTTTGAGTAAGCAGTTAGCGCGTATTAAGGCGCGAGAGACTGGTGCGCGTGATTTAGAGATTCAGAAAAACTGGTATGAGGACGAAGCGGCGAAGAATAAAGGAAAAGTTTTAAGCGCAGAGGAATTGGCTCCACGCAAAAAGCCACAGGGGGTTATTAATCGCGCACTGCATGGTTTAGGGCTACCGCTTTATGGTATTGTTGGCGGCGTTGAGGCTGCTTTAGGCAAAGGGACTAAGAAAGGGTTGGCTAACATAAAAGCCAATATGGAGGAGGGTGGTACTTTTGGCGATTTATTAAGACAGTACGGGGCTAGCGGCCCTACGGCTTTGGCGGGTGGCCTTGCGCTCGATATTGCTCTTGACCCAATAAACTGGGTGACATTTGGAAGCCAAGCGCTCGTTCCACGAATTTTTACTGGTGCTACCAAAGGCGGCGTAGAAGGATTGACTTCGGCTTTAAAAATGACAGGATTAAATTTTGCAAAAGCGGTGACAAAGCCCGCTGATTTTATTTCTATACCTAAAGTGGTACAAGCGCGTTCGGCTTTAAAGACCGCGGCTTCTGAAGCTAAAGAAGGGTACCGCGCTGCGACTGGATGGACGGCTGAGAAATTCTTAGGCGACCCAGGCGTAATTAAGAACGCGTCAGATATGGTTTTTTCTAAGATGGCTGACGCAAACCCGGAACTCGCCGGGAAATTTGCTTCATATTTTAAATATTCACCGCAAGATTATTTTAAGCGTTTAGTTGAGCGCACTGAAAAAGCTGTTAAGTACCAAGAACTCGGTGGCGCGCGCGGGTGGTTGGGGCACGAGGCGAAAAAAGGTGTGGTATCGAAAATAGTTAAAGAGGATAGAGCAAAATTCCCTACTATGACTACTATGGCTGACGCTGATGGCACTCTCCGTGATACGTATAGACTCGAAGGAACACCGCAGGAAATGACGCAACAACTTTCTGATTTGATGAGAGACCGCTTTGGTGTTATGCCGACTGAAACAGATGTACTCGCCATGGCGAAAGAAGAACTTGAAGCAATGATGAAGGGCCCAAGCACATTCGCTAAGGTGCGTACTGAGAACACTCTTGACGAGGCGCGTGATTTAATGACGAGTTTATCTTCTGAGGCTAAAAACTTTGACCATGACCAACTTAAAAATCTTTTAACCAATGAATTCCTTGATGATTTGACTATTAAGGTAAGAGCTAAAGAATTAAAAGACGCCGGCGTTTCCATGGAAGAGGCGCGATCGATACTGCGCGAATTAAAAGATTTTGCGCAACCGGAAACAGGGTGGAAAGCGTTTGATGACGCGGCGCGTAAATTTTCTCAAATGTGGATTGTAAAAGATAAATTAAAAGGCGAACAAATCATGAAGGGGTACCGCGCTTTTATCGACATGTTTAAGACGACTAAAATCGGTCAACTTTCTTCTACAGCGCTCGCGATGCTGAACAACGCGGTGATGACAAACATGTACGGTATCAATATCGCTGACCCTGGATTTTTGCGAGAAATGAAAAGCGGTATTGGCGCTGCGCTTAAGGCCCTCGGCACTGGCGAGACTTCTGTTAGTTTGATGCAATTAATGAACCACCCTGAGTTTAAAGAATTGGCTGAAGTTTATCCTGACGTGTTTTATGCTGTATTTAAAATCAGGCCTGATTTATTAACTAATCCGCAGGCGGGATTCCACGAAGTAATGACAAAATATTTGCGTGAGATGGAGATGCCGACACTTAATACTGTTGAACTTGAAAGTTTGCGCGAACAAGCTAAAAAAGAACTTTTATTAAATTTAGAAAAGCGTGGAATAATTTCTGGTAATGAACTTGAGACTACTTATATTTCGCAAGAACTAGGGTCTGCAAGTTATTGGAAAGACATGATGTCGGCCGCTAAAGAAGCAGCTGATGATGGGAAGTTGTGGGGCAAAGCGCTTGATTATGTTTTTAATAAGCCGGTGTCCCTCTTCGAAGCTACCGACCAATCGTACAAACTTGGTTTGGCAGCGCATCTGGTAAAAAATGGAATCACTGAAAAAGAATTGACGATATTAAAAAGATTTAATCCAGTGCAGTACGGTGTTGATGTTTTTCATGATACCGGGACTGATCGTTGGAAATTTAGCGGTTTAAAAGCTGCTGATGTAGCGAGTGACGTCTATATGAACTACGCCGCTATGCCGACTGCTGTTAAGGTAATGCGCTCGATGCCTCTTGTCGGTATGCCGTTTGCGAGTTTTGCTTACGCTATGCTCGCGAAGACCGGGCAGACCGCGCTTTATAACCCGGCATTTTTTAATAAAGCTCAATTCTTGATTAATGAACTGAATGGCGGTCGCTCCCCACTTGAAAAAGATGCCTTGAATTCCCCATACTACAGTTGGATGAAAGAGAACGGTATGGTTAGTATACCGTTTTTTAGAGATAGCCCTGTGTATATAAATATGGCCGCGTTTTTTTCGCATATGACGATGAATATCTTTGAACCGTCAGAGAGACGCACGGAAGACACAGTCGGTGGTGCTATAGTTAAGATAATCGATTCGATTCCGCTATTGAAAACTCCTGAAGGGCAGTTAGTTACGGATTATTTTATTGTCCCGATTTTATTGCGTGACACAAACCCAACCGGTATTTTCGATCAGCCGCTATATCCACAAGATGCCACTATCGCTCAGAAAGCTGGATACTTTGCGCGTAGTCTTGGTGAAACTGTCTTTCCAGCGAACCTCGCCGGTTTGGGGTTAGTGACGCCTGAGGTGGCGCTTCCTTATATCCCAAGTTATAAGTATAGAAAGGTTGGTTATGCTGTTAAGGGTAAAACACCAGTTGGTAAATCTACAAAAGAGTCACGCGTTACCGCGACTGAACGCGCAATTTTAAGCGCTTATGCCGGTATTGGTTTATATCCTTTAAATATTAAATATAATCAATAAAATATATGGCGATGAAATTACCGCAGAACGTTGGTAGAATAGTGTCAGAGAATGGTGGCGCTCAGCCACCGATGCCTGCCGCCCAGATGGGCGGTGAAATGCCCCCTGTTGAGGCGATGCCAGGCGGAGCCTCCGCAATGAGCAAAGAGCAGATGGTCGCTGACTTAGAATCTAAGGCAGCTGAATTGAATAGCAAAAATAGTAACTTAAAAGCGAAAGAGATAAGTGATAGTAATATTACTGATGAAGCACGCTCCAGTTTGTTGCGTGACTTATTTGATATCATGAAGAAGGCTGGTGTTGATCCGGCAAATCCAGAATCAGTGCGCGCGTTCTTAGAAAAATTATCTGAAACTGATCCCGATTTATTCGAAGTGTTCGAAATCGCGTTTAATAATCTTACTGGTTTCGTACCTCCGGAAGGCGAAGCGCCTGCCGCGACTGGCGCCCAGTTGCCTCCTCCAGGCCCTGAACTTGGCGGCGCGCCTGCGACTATGGGAATGGTGCCACCTGTCGCGCCTCCTAGTGGCGGCGGCACTGCGCCGGGTCTAATGGGAAAGTTTAATAATTTAGCCAGCGAAGTGATGAGACCTCCGCAACAGTAAATGAATATGAAAAATAAATATGAAGATTCACAAAAAACGATATGCAGATCTCTTTGACAAAAAATATGCGGATTGGGCGTGCGACCCTGAGCTGGTAAGCGGCGAATCAATGGAATATGGCGAATACGTTAACAGAATGCGCGGAGTGATTAAGAAATTTTCTGATGATTGTCTTGAAGCCATTGTAAAATTTCATTGGTTGAGAGATAAATTCAGATATAGAGGCAGAAAGGGGACGATTAGCAGTGGTAAGAAAATGGTAGGCGGGAGCGACTACCATGTGTATGGTGCTTTTATGAAATGGTACGTCGGTAGGTCTGGTAATTTAATAAGCAAGGATTTGCGCAATTGGGCGATAGGCACATACTTAAAAGATTGGTTCCCTGATTTATTAACGACTGGCGATCCGTTTGTGCAAGATTATAAGTTCCCTTATGAGTATATTACGCTTGAAGGGGTGCTACTCGTTGCGTGGATGGATGAGAGAATCGAATTGCTCGCCTACGGTGAATCCATGAAGATGACTTATCCGCAATTTGTAAATTACGTTTCTAATTACATTAATTGCGAAAATGAAGAGACAGGTGTCCAAAAATATACGATCAGTAAAGCGTATCGGAGGGTATGTAATTTACCGGTAGTAATCAAAAACGAAGAAATATATGAAGTTAAAACCACTCACAATAATAAACGGTCCGTCAAAAAAATACCGGAGCCAGATGTTCCAGCAGAACCTGCTTCTTAAAGCTTTAAATTATACCACTGATATAAACGAGCTGAAGAAGGTGGCCAAGTTTCATTCTGACGCTGAGGTGTATCGGACGCTTGATAAATTATCTATTAGGCGCGAGTACCACGAAGCGCTGGCGCGCAATGGTATGGGCTTGGACACACTGGTGAACGGTATAAAAGATATTACCTTACACTCCGTTAAAGACGACGTAAAGTTAAAAGCGTACGCCATACTGTTGAAATCAATTGGTTTGGACAAGTATGAAGCGTCAGAAAATGATGGTAAAAATTGGGAAGAGTTGTTGCTTAAAATTGCTGAAAAAGAAAACGCTACGCCGACTCTTAAAAATCAAAACGCCATTGACGGTAAAATTTTATATGAAGTAAATGTCCCGCAAATTCCGGATGATGTGCAAAAGAAACGAGCCGAGGACGCGGACATGGAGAAATCCATATATGAATAATATTGAGTTGTTGGACAAGATTAAGGACCCAAAATTTTATCTTGAAAATTTTTGTAAGATCAAGACCAAAGAAAAGGGTTTGCAACCGTTCATTTTAAATGACGCGCAGAAAGATTTATTTAATTCGCTTAACACTGACCAGCGTATTATAATTCTTAAATCACGTCAGCTTGGGATGTCTACCGCAGTGGCTGGTTATTTTTATCATAAAACAATCACCACTCCGGGGACGAACACGGCTTTGATTGGCTACAACAGCGACTTGACTTCTGAGTTGCTGGATAAAATTAAAACTTTTTATCGCACAACTCCGGACCAATTGAAGCCGACAATTCATTACAATTCAAAACATGAAATCAGTTTTCCGAAGATTGATTCTAAGATTATAGTTCTGCCGTCTACTGAGAACGTAGGGCGTGGGTATACTTTAAATTATTGTCTTTGTACTGAGCTGGCTTTTTGGGAGAAAGCAGAAGAAAAGATGGCGTCTCTTGAGGCGACTGCCGAAAAGGGAACTATCGTCGTGGAATCAACACCAAATGGTGTCGCAAATTTATACCACCGAATCTGGTCGTCAAAAAATAATGGCTATACTAAAAAAGAATACGGCTGGTGGTGGGGATATTCACGAGAAGAGGTCGATTTAATAGCGCGTAGAATGAACGATCCGCTTAGATTCGCGCAAGAGTATAACCTTGAGTTTCTTTCGTCTGGCCGCCCGGTCTTTGACTACAATGTTGTTAGAAAGCAAAGAATGAATCTTCTGAATGTCGGCGACGAGTATCCGGAAGCAAGTGGTAAAAAAGTGCGTGAGGAAGAGGGATTTATAATTTATAGCGACCCTGACAAAGACCATTTATACGTGATGGGCGTAGACGTTTCCGAAGGCGTGCAAGGCGGTGACTATTCGGTGGCAATAATTTTCGACAGGAATACCGGGGAAGAAGTTGCGATGTACCGCGGACTGATTGCGCCTGACAGATTAGCCGAACTCTGCAGTAAATTTGGAAAAATTTATAATAACGCGCTGTTGGTAGTTGAAGTTAACAACCATGGCTTAACCACACTAACCGTTTTAAAACAATTATCTTATCCGTCGTTGTACTACAGGCCGACTAAGTTTGAAACGATTGGCGTAAGTTACACTGACAAGCTCGGTTGGCGAACGACTAAATTAACCAGAATTATTTTAATAGATGATTTAGCGCAAGCGTTGCGCGATGGAGTTTTAAAAATACACAGCAAAGATTTACTGGATGAAATGTTAACTTTCGTTTACAACATTAATAATGATATGATCGCTCAAGATGGTTATCATGACGACGCGATCTTCGCGGCTGGAATCGCGTTCCAGGGGTTTAAAATATTGTACACGGGCAAATTAAACCAGATTGATGAATCAGAACATCTACCAAAATCAACAGCATACTAATTATATATAATATATGTCAACGCTAATGTACCAAGCGAGTCACTTCGGAAAAGATGAAGAAAAAATGATGGCAAAGTTTCTGCTCCAAAAAGAAGACGCGAAACTTTATTTTTTAAACTGTATCAAGCCGAGACTCGATCGGTCTTATAAACTTTATATCGCCTATAACGGGGATAGGGGGAAAGAAATTAAAAACTGGCAAGCTAATATCTTTGTCCCGTATGTGCAGGCTGTAGTTGAAACTTTAATGCCGCGTATTTTAGACGCGCGGCCTGATTTTGCCGTCCAGGGCAGAAGCGAAGATGACCAGTTGCGCGCGCCAAAAGTGCAAACGCTTTGCGATTATACTTGGGAAAAGGCTCGCGCTGATAAAGTTGTAGAAGATTTAGTCCGGTCGTCTTTGGTTTATGGCAGCGGGTTTCTCGAAGTCGGGTGGAAGAAGGATGTGCGTGAGCATGAATTTTTGACGGTAAAAGATTTATCTAAAAAGAAATTGAAATGGGAAAAGAAAAAACAAGTTTTCTATGATGCTCCGACTTTGGAGTGGGTTGACAACTATGCTCTGTGGTATGACTGGCACAACATCAATCGTGAAAGCAAGCAATTCTGGTTTAAGCGGCAAGTGTTAACTGGCCAGGAAATTAAAAGACGTTTCCCTGGGCATGATAAAAAACGTTTAGAAATGGCGTTCGCTCATGGCGGTGCTGATTTGACTGACTACGGTTCTATCCGTAATGAAGTTAAGACGGCTCATAATTATATTAATAAGGGTTCTGATTATCGTCAGGGTGGCGCGGTGGCGTGGGATATTTACCAAACACAGTCAGATCCTGATTTAAAGATGCACGAAGTGTTCTGTTGGTGGAGGCCATATGACGATGCTTACGCTGTTATGGTAAATGACGTGCCGATATTGAAGGGTGGTTTTATGCCCATCCCATATGACTTTAAAGAAGCGCCGTTTTTTGATGTGCCTTATTTAAAAGTTCCGCATGAATTTGAGGGGTATGGTCTGCCGATGATTTTAGAAAATCCCCAGATCATGTTGAATATGGTTAAGAACCAACGCCTTGACGCGATGACTTTGAACATCCACAAAATGTGGATTGTGAATCCGCTTGCAAATATTAATAAACAAGAATTAGTCACCAGACCGTTCGGTATCGTATATTCTACTGATCCGAATGGTGTGCGCGAAATAGAATTTTCTGATATTAAAGCGAGTGCGTATAAGGAAGAAGAATTGCTGAAGAGTGATATGCGTTATGCTTCCGGCGTAGATGACTTTTCTATGGGCGCTGGTGCAGCTGGTCAAAGTGCTACAGCGGTTCGGCATTTGCGCGAGTCTACTCTTGAGCGCGTGCGCTTATATGTAAACCACTTAGGCGACGGATTCGCTGATGTGTTGCGCTGTTGGATTTCGATGTATAGGCAGTTCTGGACTAAATCGATGATAATCAGAATCACTGGTGATGACGGTATGACGGAATACCCACTGATCGAGAAAGACGATCTGAATGGTGAATTTGACTTCCGCGCTACGGTGTTGCCTTCGATCGCTGGTCAGAATGATATAAATAAAAAGCAGGACATGGATTTATTCCAACTGCTTGTCACTTTGCCATTTGTTGATCAAAAGAAACTTGTCAGCAAAGTATTGCGCGACTGGAACTGGAATTTGGAATCTATCGCTTCAGAACAACAACCTGGCATGGAGGGAATGCTGCCCGGTATGGAAGGCGCTCAGCCAGGAATGCCTGGAGCTGAGGGTATGCCGCCAGAAATGGCTGGCCAAATGCCTCCTGGCATGGAAGGCCAAGTGGGGGGATTGTCTCCCGGAAATGTGCCCCCTGATGTGCTACAGCAGGTTATGTCCCTTATGGGAACTCCGGAAGTCGCCGTACAAGGCGGCCAGGGCCAATTTGCTGAAGCTGGTGCACCTATTAACCTCTTAAAAGCTGGCGCCCCTCCGACTGCCGCTGACACGACAAAACAGAGAGGTGCTTTAAGGCCTCCAATGGGTAATCCGCGTGGTATGAACAGGACAGGGAAGGTAAATACTAATATTAATGTGAATCAGAATAGCAACCCTACAAGCGCGCTTCTCAACAGAACTTTCAACATTCAACAGTAGATATTATATGGACACTCCAAATTTTAATGGCCCCGTTACTACTGCGGACAGCCAAAACAGAATGGTAGTGCAAATAGGTAGTTTAAAGAAGAAAAAGCGTAAAATAGCGCAAAAACTAGTAAAGAATTGCGCAAAATAAGGCTACTTCGGTCGATTTGCCTTATCTACAATCTTTTAACTAATAAAAAACAAATATATGGATCAAGCCACAATATGGGGCAGCCCAAAACCAATTAAACCGCCAGCTTACAAAATGCCTCCTAAAAAGCCAATAAAGTACTACCCGACTGGTCAATTAGGCCAACAAAAGGCCGCGGCTGTGCGGAATCAGGCCTCTGCGTTTGGTAAATTGGCTAAGCCAGTTAAGCCAGTGGTGTCTCCTGCGCTAAAAAGCGTCGGGAACACTGTCCAGAAGGCAGTTGCACCATTAAAAAAGCCAATGTTAGCCAAGAAACCGCTAATTTAAGCTAATTAATATACATATATGAAGAAAAAAACTACTAAAAAGGCTCAAAATGAGCCAGTTCTTGATGCGAAAGACGTCGAAATGACAGATTCTGAGATGGAACAGCTTTTAATAGAACTGTCTGAGTCGAAATTCTGGGAAGCTTATCAGAAGTATAACGCTTACCGGATGCGTTTAGCCGAGCAGGCGCTTTTCAGTATCGACCCGTTTAAGAATCCTACTGAGACCGCACGAAGCCAAGGCACACGAATGGGTCTGATGGATCTTGGTATATACGTCGCCGAATTAAAAAGACACCGTAACGAGAAAAATAGTGGCGCTGTGTAAAATTGGATTAAAATGCGTACTTGTGTTATGATTAATTTATAACAATTTTATATGGCAAAGAATTGGATCGCAGGAGCGATAAAGAAGCCGGGCGCGTTGCATTCTGCGCTAAATATTCCGCAGAGTAAAAAAATCCCTGCTTCAAAATTATCAGTTAAAGAAGGTGACTCTTCGCTTATGAAACGAAGAAAGATCCTCGCCAAGACTCTTGGTAAAATGCATAAATAAAAATATGGCTTTAGACACATTAAAATCAGCGAAGAGGTCTTTGTTAAAAAAAGCTGTTTCAAAATCAGCTTCGTTTGGTGTTAAACCGAAATTAACTGGGACACGCGCGAGTGATATAAAACTTGGCGTTCGGCCGAGTGATTCTGTGTTCGGGAAACCGTATAAGAATTTAATGCCGGTAACGACTCCAGTGCGCGATTGGACCAATCTTGGTTCGTTGCGGCCTAAGAAAAAATAATATGGCATCAAAAAGAGAAGTATTATTAAACCAGGTGAAGATGCATTCTGCGAAAAAGACGCAGAAAAAAAGTAAAGGTATGGATTGTCCTATCGGTATGCCTTATCCAACACTTTACTTGAACGCGGAGCAGGCGCCGTCTTTGGCTGGTCAAGAAGTTGGTCAGAATGTTAAACTCGTGATGGAATGCTGCATAATTGGTCATTCTATTAACGAAAATAAAAATGATAACGAGAAAAAACGCAGAGAAAATTTTGATCTTCAGATCGAGAAGATCGGTATGATTAAATAATTTTCAATTTTATGAAAAAGATGATGGGTCCAAAATCTAAAAAAGTCATGGACGCGATGATGAAAAGAATGCATGAGAAAGGCGGCCATGAAGAAAAAATGGAGGCCGGCACGATGGAAAAAGGAGAGCACACTAATTTGATGAAGTCTGTTAGTGGTAAGGTAAAAAAGAATCTTAAGAAAAAATAATATGGCTCGTGGAAAAATTTCTGCCAGTAAAGTTATTGGCAAAATAAAATACAAGCCGATGGTTTTTTCCGCTAAGAAATCCGCAGTGATGAAAACAGCGGTAAAAAATTTTAAAAGCAAAAAAATCAAACCGGTAAAGAGTATAAAATATTAAAAAAAATATATATATATGAAGAGCGAAGTATTATCAAGTTTTTCGGCTGTTAAAGCCTTAGTAGATAAGAGTAAAGACGGAGAAGAAGCCAATAAAAAAGGGGTCGATCTTGTCTCCATCACCAAGGATTTGGCGAAGAAAAACTTTAAGAACAGTAAAAAAATATCATAAAGGATCTTTTAGAGTGTTTATTTAATTTAATATATGAATTTATATGGCAGATGAATTATTCCCGGCATCCGCTGGCCAAGCGGGGAGTGCTGGAGGTTCTACCACTGATCCTGCGGGAGGCGCTAACGCAGGGGACTCAGGCCACAATACCGGTGCTAGTCAGGGTGACTTTAAAACCCAATATGAAGAGTTGCAAACGAAGTTAGGTTCTCAAGGTCAAGAGCTGGGAGAGTTGCGGACATTCTTTAAGAGTGTCGAGCCTCTCTTAGAAAAGCTTGACGCTCAACCGGAATTGATTAAAGCCATTCTAGACGGCAAAGTCGATACCAGTTTGGCAAAGGCCGCACTTGAGGGCAAAGTAAAAATCGAAGATGCGGCAATTGTAAGTGCAGCTCACGATCAGGTTAAAAAAGATATGGGAGATAAAAAATACGACGCAACTTCTATCGATAGCATCACGAAACTCGTTGAAGAGAAGGCTGCTGCTATGAAAGAAGAAATGACTCGTACGTTCGATGAACGTGAAGAATTGCGCAATTTCGAAGATAAAACAGCGCATTTTATCGCGAATACAAAAGATTTCGAGAAGTACGCTGACGATGTTAACAAATGGCTTTCGGATAATCCGGACCAAGTTAACATCGAAGTCGCTTATTACGCCGTGAAGGGCAAGGCTTTGGAAAAAGCTTTAACTGAAGGCGATGCAGCGGCGGTCGCGGAATTGCGAAAAGAGATGGCTTTGAACGCAGGCGGTGGTTCTTCACAGGGTGGTTCGATGCAAGTCGGCCAAAATGCGGTGGACGAGCTGATTGCGCCTCGAAGCAATCCGAACATGTTATAATCCGTTCTTTGCAATTTAACTGAAAACAAATTAGTGAGCTGTAGAAATTAATTAATAATAATTCTATGGCAACCTTTCCGTATTATACAGAGCCTACGCACGATCAGGGCGTAGTCACCCAAGCGTCTGGCAACGCCGCACGTACTACCGCGGTATCTAGCGCTGAAGGACGGCTAGTTCTCGACGTGGCTGATAAAATCATGTTGTTGGAGCCTAACAAGCATCCCTTAGTTGCTTTGTTGACAAATGTCGGCAAAGTCTACGATGGTAAAGCTTGGACTGGGTCTGGTATCATGAAAGCCGCGGCGGGCAATCCTGAGTTCGGATGGCTCGAAGATTACATGGGCGGTCGTTACGCCAAAGTAAGTGGTACTTACTCAACTGGCGCTGTGACGATCACCGTGACTGGAGCTGGCTCAAGTTCAGCTTACATTTTCACTGTCGGCGACGTAATTAAAAATGCGCGCACCGGTGAAAACATGTTAGTAGCGACTATTGCCTCTGCTACTACCATCACCGTTGCTTCTGGTGGACGTGCCTTTGGTACGACTGCCGCTGCCGCTGGTGCTGATGGCGATGGCTTATTCATCGTCGGCAATGTGAACGAAGAAAACGCTGGTGCTCGTAATGTAAACACTACTCGCTCAGCGAAAGAAACCAACTATTGCCAGATTTTCAAGACCACGATTTCCGTGTCTAACACTGAAAAAGAGGCCAACTTGTACGGTGCTAAGGATCTCCCTTATCTCCGCGCTAAGATGGGTACTCAACACGGCTTGGATATCGAAAGAGCATTTTGGTTTGGTGAAAAGAAATCTGACACTTCTGGCACTATGGGTCATCCTCGTCGTGCTACCGGCGGTGTCTTAGAGTTCATTGAAGGTGGTAATTCATACGTGCAGAATCAAGGCGGTGTTTTGACCGCTCCTGATTTCAACACTTTCTTGCGTGAAGGCTTTACCTATGGTAACAGCACCAAGACTTTGTTCTGCGGCGGTTTAGTGCTTCAAGCGATTAACGAGTTCGCGCGCGGTCAAATCCGCATGCGCCCGCTCGAAAAGAGCTACGGCATGCAAATCGGTGAATATGTCACTGCTTTCGGCACTGTGAACTTGGTTCACAACCCGTTGTTTGTACAAGATTACGCTGGTTCAGCTTTCTTGCTGGATATGGATTGTCTCAAGTATCGCTACATGAACAATCGCGACACCAGACTGTTGACTAACGTACAAGCCCCGGATGTTGACGGTCAGATCGATCAATACGTGTCTGAGGTTGGTTTGCAAAGAATGCAAGCGCCGAAACACGCTTTATTGAAAGGTGTAACCGCCTAGTAAATAGTAATTAAACTCTTCACAAGAGGGGGCGAGAGCCTAAATAAAGCCCCCTCCGCGGAAGCAGTTCCGCTCCGACAAAGCCACGGGTGATTGGCTGTTACAAATTAATTATAATTTTATGGGTTCATTAGAATCAATGCAGATGCGTCAGGTTGCTGCCAAAGGCGCAGTCGGCCAAGTTGGTACCGATTTGCCGGTAGCCATCAGATTGAAGTATGTCGGTTCTGGTACAGTCACTTCCGTGACCACTACGACCGCGACTAACATCGTGATGATTACTTCGGACGGCGGTACTGATACTTACGCATTCGCTACTTATACTACTGTCGCGACTTTGGCTGCGGCCATTAACGCTGATGGTATCTTTGAAGCGAAGATCTTGGACACCCTGCCTTCCGAAACAACCGCTTCGCAATTTGTTACCGGCGCGATTACTTCCAGCACTTTGGATGGTGTTACCATCTGGGACGTGTTGGTAGACACCAGCGCTGCGAAATATTTTGCTTATCGTTTGACTTCTGATCGTGGTTTCAACAACACTCCTTCGGGCAACCGCAGAGTGCATTTGAAAGAATTCGTTTACTACATCACCTTAGGTGGTGCTGGTGCGAACTTGGTTAAAGTCTACGACGTGAAAGGCAGCACTGAAACGCTTGTTTACCAACAGGCTTCTGTCAGCGCTACCAAGACTACCGAAAACTGGGCTAGTGGCAACGGTTATTTGACTGCTGACGAAGGGCATGATTTGCTCGTCTACTTATCTGACGGCACTTCTATCTCTGACGCAGCTGCCAACTACCTATACGTCTCTGGTTTAGTAGAGTAGTTCGTAAAATCGCTGTTGGGACATCCGATTTAAAAAATAGATGTTCTAGTGGATAGCATGTATCCATCCCGACAAGGCCGCGGGTGAACGGCTGTTACAAATTAACTACAATATTATGGGTTCATTAGATTTCTTACAGGAACGTGAACTTAGAAAGAGAGGCGTTGCGGCGATTGTTGGCGCTGACCAAAGTGTAGCTATCAGATTACGCTATGTCGGTACTGGTTCAGTTACTTCGGTAACTACCACCACAGCTAATGATATCACTATGGTGACATCAGACGGTGGTACTGACGCGTATGATTTCGCTACTTACACCACGGTTGGTGCTTTAGTCGACCAAATCAATCTCGATGGTATTTTTGAAGCGAAAGTTCTTGATACGCTTCGATCTAAAGATACTGCTTCGCAGTTTATCGATGGCGCGATTACTTCTAGCACATTCTACGGCGAAACCGTTTGGGATGTGTTGGTAGATTCTTCTGCCGCTGATTATACTGCTTATCGGATAACTTACGATCGCGGTTTCACAAGACCAAATCGCGACAACCATCGCGTACACTTGAGTGAAATCAAGTATTTGCTTAACTTGTCTGGCGCTACCGCGTCCACTGTCACTGTGTATGACACGTCTTATTACAACGGCTACCCTAAAGAGGAAATTTCCGTCTTTAGCATCGCTGCTGTTGATAATTCTGCCACCACAATCAACTGGCGCTCTGGTAAAGACATGTTAACCGCAAAAGAAGGCCATGACTTAGTCGTTCTTATCCCTGATAATGACGATTTAACGTCTACCACTTTCTACTTACGTTTAGCTGGTTTTATTGAGTAATTCTTCTGGGGGATGGGCGACCATCCCCCTTTGGAAATTAATTATTATATATGAAGTTTATATCAAAAAATTCTAATTTGCGTGTCGTATTATCCCCAGGTATTCAAGCTGAGCCACTTTCCGGCAGAGCTGCGATACACGGATTGTACGTCAAATTTGAAGACGGTGTAGCCAGCGTGGTGGACGAGAAGATAATCGATTTGATGCTGGCACATCCTGGGTTTAATCGCGATTATATTTCAGCGGAAGAGGGAAACAAAGATCCTTTTGTTCGCCGGTCTATCGAGCCAGAGCATAACGTAGTTAACATTGAGTACGGCCACGTTGGTAAAAATGTTAATCCCGCCACTGCTGTAAGCTCAATGACCCCGGAAATGAAAAAAGCGATCACCGATTTAGCTTCTGGAATGGCGAAGTCAATGACGGAAGCGGCTTTAAAAGATTTAGTGCCAAAATTAACCGCGGATATTATTCTCGGTTTAAAGAACGCGGCTGCTGAATCTAATAAATCTGCTGAAGTAGCCGAGCATGAAGTGAATATTTCTAATGCGCCTGTGACTATGACTGGTACGACTACAAATAGTCCACCTGACAGTTTCACTATCACTTCGGGTAACATGACAAAAACAGGCACTAAAGTAAAAGGAAAAAAGGGCGCCAAATCGGAAGAAGCTGAATAAGTTGATTTTCTGTTCCGCTTCATTTTTAAGGCGAAGCGGAATTACAAAATTAATTTAATTTATAAAATATATGTCTGACGTTAGAACTTCGAATAATTTTGATCATTTGATGTATGACCCAGCATTGCATGGTTATACAGATGGCTTCTTTTTAAAAGCGACTACTGGTACTCCCGCAATTAGTGGTAGTGTATTGCGTTTTACTTCTGCGACGGCATATTCTGTTCCGCAATTTTTACATGGCGAATATGAATTTAAACTAAACGTACCGGCGCTCTCTGGCGCAGTTCTAACTTGTGGCGCGGCTGGGACTACCACGATTACAGATTGGGATGTAATTACAGATGGTGAATTTGCTATTACTATTGACGGTACAGATTATGATGTAACAGGCTTGGATTTTTCTGGTGGCACTTATACTCCTGCGTATTTAACTGGCGGCACATCCGCTACTTCTGCAATTGACACTTGGGCTGCTGTAACAAGTGGAGGTTTTAGCATCACAATTAATGGCACGGTCCGCGCTGTTACTGGTATTAACTTTAAAACTGCTTTCCCTTACACCTCAGCGTATTTAACGGGTGGTAATTCTGCGACTTCCGCTATCGACACTTGGGCCGCTGTGACTGATGGCAGTTTCGCAATGACGATAGACGGATCAGCCAGAACAATTTCGGGTATTAACTTTAAAACTGCTTTCCCATACACATCGGCTTATTTGACTGGTGGCGCTGGTGCGACTACGAACGTTGACACTTGGGCGGCTGTAACTGACGGCAGCTTCGCTATGACAGTGGACGGGACTCTCAGAACTGTGTCTGGTATAGATTTTTCTGCTGTCGCGGCTTATACACCAGCCTTTTTGACTGGTGGCGCTTTAGCGACAAGTAACCCATTGACTTGGGAAGCCGTTACCGATGGTGAATTTAATATAGTTGTTAATGGTGTGTCTCGCGACGTAACTGGCATTGACTTTTCTAATGTGGTAGCTTATACACCAGCCTTTTTGACTGGTGGCGGAGCGGCCACTAGCAATCCTGCTATTTGGTCAGCGATTACTGATGGAGAATTTAAAATTACTATTAACGGTGTCGCGAGAACCGTAACTGCGATTGACTTTACTGGTGATACTACAATGGCAGACGTCGCCGCCACTATCCAGGCTGCTTTGCGCGCTGTCACAAGCTTGACTGAGACGGTTGTTTGGGATACTGATCATTTTGTAATCACTTCTTCGGTCACTACATCTTCCAGCGCTATCACGGTAGCTGAGACTGTAGCGGCCCCCGCTGGTACTGATATTTCTGGCGCTGGTGGTACTGATTTTATGGATTGTGATACTGGCCATGGTACGGTAACAAATAAAGTTTCTAACTTAACAATGTCTGATGTCGCTACGAAGATCCAGACTGCATTACGTACAGTAACTTCATCCACAGAAACTGTGGTGTGGTCTACTAACCACTTTGTTATTTCGTCTGTTCTTACTACGTCATCGAGTGCGATTACTGTTACAGCTGCTGTCGCGGCTCCCGCTGGTACTGATATCTCAGGTGCTGGTGTGACTGCGTTCTTGGATTCTGAAACCGGTAGAGGAACTGTGACTAATAAAGCGTCTTTAATGACGATGTCTCAAGTCGCAACTACTATACAAACAGCATTGAGAGCTGCTACTAGTGCATTAGAGACTGTAACTTGGTCTACCGACCATTTCATAGTTTCTTCTGTGAACACGACTGTAGACAGCGCAATCACTGTTGCTTCCGCCACTGGCGGTGGCACAGATATCTCTGGCGCAGGCGGTACAGCGTTTATGGATTCAGACACTGGTAATGGCACTGTCACAAATCATACTACGACTAAGACGATGACCGATGTCGCGTCTTCCATACAAACTGCGGTCCGCGCTGCTACCTCTTCTACTGAAACTGTAGTTTGGTCAACTAACCACTTTGTAGTTTCGTCTGTTAATACGACTGTAGATAGCGCAATAACTGTTGCTTCTGCGACAGGCGCTGGTACTGATATCTCTGGTGCAGGTGGCACAGCGTTTATGGATTCAGACACGGGCAACGGTACTGTGACTAATCACACGACAGCTAAGACGATGACTGATGTTGCTTCAGAAATCCAGACTGCTATCCGCGCATTGACTTCTTCTACCGAAACTGTTGTCTGGTCTACAAATAAGTTTATCGTCTCGTCTGTTAACACAACTTCAATCAGCGCAATGACTGTTACCTCCGCACCGGGTGCCGGCACTGATATCTCTGGCGCTGGAGGAACAGCGTTTATGGACGCGGAAACAGGGCGTGGCACAGTAACTAACCGAGCGATGGCAGATCAGATGGATTTCGTAGCGCAAGTGATCGAAGACGCCGTGGTAGCGTTAACAGGAGACGCCGATACTGTTGTCTGGAGCACAGACCATTTCGTGTTAACTTCTGACACAATTAGCGGTGTTAGTTCTATAACTGTACTGTCTGCTGTGTCTGGTGGTGCTGGCACTGATATTTCAGGCGCTGGTTATATGAACGGCTTAACTGGCACTGGGACGGTTACGACCGCTTCCAATAAACAGTTTGGTTTAAAATCAGCTTCGTACGGAAACCAAAACGCCATTTTGTTTCAAGTCACTGGTGACAAATTAATTTGTCGTGGTTACGATAAGGATGGTAATACTGAATATGATACTGTTACGTGGTTGGCCGCTTGGACAGCTACCGCCACAAAATATCGCATCAGCTGGTATAAAGATCGTGTAAAATTCTTTGTGAGCGATATTCAGGTTGCGGAGTTGAATACTTCTTTTCCTGAAACTGCGGCTTTATCAGTATATATTAGCAACGGAGACGCTGACAATCTTGATCTCTCTTTTATCGCTTTTAAATCAGTAGAAAAGGAAGACACCACTTTTCAAACTTCGTCAGTAACTTTAAGCACTGGCGACATAGAAATTGGCGCTGTTGAATTAAAAGACGCTGGGACTGACACTCGCGCCAATATCTTAGCCGCCAACACTGCGCGTACGACTGCGACTATAGTTGTCGCCACCCAAAATGTTGACGCTTCTGGTAAAGTTGCTCCGGCCGGTGAAGCTGTTGGCAATGCTCCGTTTACTAAATTAACTGACGGCACTGATACTGCGCTTGTGACGACAGCCGGCGAGCTTAATGTCAACGATAGCGCAGCCACCTTGACTGGTGGTAGTAAAACTGTCGCGACTTCAGGCACTGGTGAAGCATTAGGCGCTAGCTTGGTTACTAAGTGGGTATATGTTCGTGCTAAATCTACTAACACAAATAATTTATATGTTGGCGATAGCTCTGTAGACGCTGCCACTAATAAACAACTGATATTAGCAGCTGGTGACGCTGTGATATTATCTGTAACTAACCGCGCGACTGTCTACTTAGACGTAGATACTAACGGCGAAGGCGCAGATTTTCTCTGTGGCTCATAATTTTAATTAATACGGTATCCATCCCGGTTATACGGTAACCATTCCGGTAATACTAAAAATTATATGGGACTTCCTGTCGTAACAATGTGGCCTCCTTTTAAGAGGTCTGGGACAAACATTACTCAGAGAATCGCGAATGATACTCTTGTTTTATCGTCAACATTTACCTCTGGCGGTACAAATGATAAAATTCTTAGCCTTGCCGCAACTCTCAATGACGCAGGTGCTGCAGGTGGTTCAGATTATTTCCGTGGTATTAAGATGGTTGTTACGGAAACCAATGTTACAGGATGGAATAATACAGATTTTATTAGTGCGTATGGTGGAACGCTTGGAACGACGGAGGTTTTCAGGGTTACGACTCAGGGAAATTTGTTTCTTACGTCTATCTCCACGATACAACCTAATGAGGCTATATTGATGGTTGACCATTCTAACGACTATACGGCGACAGGCAATTCCCAATCGGCATTTTTGTCTCTTGACGGAACCTTTACTCTTACTGGACCTTCCTCAGGAGCCTCTGGATTTTTTGGAGCTTATGTCAATTTAAGTGATGTTTCGATTACCAACGGAGTTGGGACTTTACAGACATCTGCAGGGCAATTTATTGCGGTGCGTAGCGCAAACGGTACGGGTCACGCTGCTTTAACACTCGGCAGTACACAGGATTCCAATGAGTCCAGCCACCTCACCGCACAACAGCAACAGATTTTTATGCCCGGCATTGCGAACGGAATCGGTGCGGCTACATACAGATTTGGTTTGCTTATCAGTGGTGATGGGACAAATGGAAATTTGAATCTTGGCAATCAGACGGCTACGCTTGATAATTTTGTTTCCTTGGTTATCGACAACCATTCACTTACCTCCACAACCCTTGTCCGCACGATTACCAATGCTTCGGGTGCAAGCATAAATGCACCGACCGCCGCAAGCAATTTGGTTGAGTTTGGTACTTTGGTTTCACTCACTTTGGGAACAGAAGATAATACTATTTATCAGTCTTCGGCTGATGCTACTATCGGTGATTTATTGGCAGGTGGGAATGTCGTAACGCTCGGAAAGACCACCAATATCACCACAGGCCTTATCGGAACGGCGGTTTTGATGGGTAAAACAATCAATCAATCGGGTGGTGCTGTGGTTGTTACGGATGCCGCTACTGTATTTATTGAAGGCGCGATGACAGCAGGGGCCTCGGTGACGCTTACAAATAATTACGCTCTTTGGGTCGGCTCTGGCGATTCTCGTTTTGATGGCACTGTCATCACGCAAAATATATCTGCTCCCGCAGGTTCGATTACTCTTACCCCAAACACTGACACCCTGTTCGCGAATGGGACAGGTGTAGTGATTGGGCATACGGCACAAATTACAACAGACATGGCTCCTGAATTTCAGGTGCTTGGTACTGCTGGGCCTGATTCATCTGGTTTGTTTGGTCGCTTTAGTGCTGATGCTTTTGCGTCTGAACTTCAATTTATAAAATCACGCAATGCGACTATAGGCAGTAGCACTGTCGTGCAAGATAATGACAAGCTTGGTGTTCTTGGATTTTATGCCGCTGACGGCACGAACCTTGCGACACTTTCGGCACGTTTTTATGCGCAAGTGGACGATCCTACCCCGACAACTGGGGATGTTGGTACAGAATTTGTATGGCAGACCATGGCGGGCGGCGGAGCGTCGCTCACTACAAAGATGACGCTAACTCCTGCAGGCGTTCTTGATTTAGCTGGAAATTATGTCTTAAGAGGTGTCGGGGTTATCGGTGGTGGGGTGACTACACCGGATACAGACTTTACACTGCAGATTAACCGCGCGTTCACAGGGGCAGCAGGAAACGCGATCGCTCATTTGAATCTCGGTGGTGGAATCACAGAAGCATCGAGTGGGACCCATAGCACAATTGCGGGACTTTCGATTGATACATTAACCATCACTGATGGAGCAGGTTCAGAAGTGGTAACGAACCTTGCCGCGCTTTACATCGAGGCTGCACCGGTCGCAGGAACCACTCCTGCTAATGGTCCATACTCAATCTTTGTAGATGCTGGCGCCTCACGTTTTGATGGAGCTATTATCGGCAACCAAGGGACTGATATTGCTTCGGCAAGTACGATTGTTATCCCAACTGATGGAAATAAGTTTGAGTTAACCGGTACAACTGCGGTCAACCTGATTACTAAAACTGGTTATCAAGATGGGCATGAGATTACTTTGATTGCTAATGAAAGTGTAACCATAAATCACGGTACTGCCACGAGTGGTAGTGATATCACGGTGCTTTTAGCGGGAGCGTCTAATTTTTCAATGACAGCTAACGATACCCTGACACTGGCTCTTACTACTACTACTGCTGGTGGGCAGGCTTGGAGAGAATTAGCAAGAACCGCTATATAGCAATAAATTTTAAAATTATTATATGTCCAAAGGAAATGTAACATACACCGATAACAGCACCGTCCCCTCAGTTATAAATCTATTAGGATCGGCGACAGGTGTGGATATGAAAACAATCGCCGGAACCAATTTATTCACCGTACCAACAGGTAAGATTGCTATTATCACCCACGCCATAGTCCGCATAACAGCATCGACCAACCCGACGGTTGTAGCCCAGGTTTCAGTTGGCAAATCAGCTGGGTACACAGAATGGAAAGGGACAACGGCCCTAACGACTGTAGACACATCACCAGAAATGATGATATTAACATCTACAAACGCCAACACTCAATACTTTGCGGCTGCTGACGTGCTTGGTATAAAGGTGCAGGTTGGTGCTACGGCTGATTCTGAGACTGGCGCCTTTGAATTGTTTGGTTACTTATTAGATGCTTAATTAGTATGGACTTGCTAACGCCATCAAATATAATGTTCGTAATCGGATTGCTCGGTGTAATATTTTCGATATTTTTTTACTTCCACAAGCCACAAGAAGAAATTGACAAGCGGCAAGCTTTGGCAGAAAAGGAGGCTCAGAATACTGCTGATGTTTTAGCCAGACAAGTTCAATGGGAAAAAGAGTCAAACGAAAGACGGTTCCTTGAATTAAGCAAATCACAATCCGAAGCCACCGCTTTGGCACAGAATCACATACATACACTGGATACTAAAATTGACAATCTGTCTGCGATGATGGGCGAGATGAGTAACCGAATAACCGCATTGGATACCACTTTAAAAATAGTTTATGATACTGTGAAAAATAAATAGTTTACAACCGGTAGACAACTTCTAAAAACGATATTTCTAAAAAAGTTGTCAACAGTTCTTTAAAATTACTAATCGGCACATCGTCAATCGTAAGATTGATATGAACAGTTTCCGCTAAGCTGTTGGGCTACATCAGGAGTGTGGCTCAACGGGATTGGCGGTGTGCTGATTAGCATAAGGAGGCAGAGCATGAAAGGCAGGAAGTTCGTTTGCTCCAAGTGCCTCAACTGGCGCGAACATCGCTTCGTGAAAGCCCTCTTGGGCGATTACAAGGCGCAGGCGACCATTGAGTGCTTGAAGTGTGGACAACAGCGCGTCGTTTCTCTCGGTATCAAGGAGTGGGAATACTTGAACCGCGACAACTACGCCCACGAACAGAAAGGGTGAAAGATGAATTGCGTGAAATGCGACGCGAAAATGCGCTACCTCGGCTCGCGGGGAAAGTGGAAACACTATGCCCGCCACTTCTACATCTGCGACAACTGCGGAATGGAAGCCGAGGACTACCGCGCGCCCTACCCGCCCCACCCCACGCACGAACCCCACCCCACCGTTCAGTAGCCCCTCCGATTTCCGGTTTGGGGTCTACCGGAATAACAAAAGACCCCAACCCAATTTTAATAATTTTATATGCAACCAATTTCTTTTGGTGGTATCCCTAGTCCTAAAGATTACCGCGATATCAAATTAACGGCTGTTTTAGGCGCGCCGCAGAATTTACCGAAGGAATATTTTGTCGATATAAAAAATTTACCGATCTGGAATCAAAAATCGATTGGCTCTTGTGTCGGTCACGCGGGTGCAAAATATCGCCAAAAACAGGAAGAGACTGAAACAAAAAGTATTTTAAATTTAAGCCCGCGCTTTCTTTACGCGTTAGCAAAATGCTTTGATAATTATCCGGGCGAAGGCACATATCCGCGGATTTTAATGAAGGCGGCGAAAGATTATGGCTGTGCGACAGAAAAGACTGTGCCAAATAATTGCGATCTTTCCCACGAAGAATACGTTTTTAATCGTAAACTTGAAAACATACCAAGCGCTGCGATAAAAGAAGCGGCGAAGTACAAAATTAAGAGTTACGCTACTGCTGGATTAAGCTGTGATGAACTCAAACAGGCTATTATCGCCGGACAGGGTTGTATGCTTCTTGTACGCGTAGGTAGAGAGTGGTGGACTGATAAGAACGGTAAAAATTCATGGAAAGCATCTGATATTTTACCAATTAGACCACCGGCGCAAATTGTGAGCGGTCATGAGATTTGGCTTTACGGATATCGTACAAGCGAAGAAGGCGGTTTTACAAAATTTTATTTCTTAAATTCGTGGTCTAAAGATTGGGCTGATAATGGAACTGGGTTTTTCTTTTATGAACAATACAAACCATTCATCGACGAAGCGATTACTGCGATTGACTTGCCAAACGAGCTGTTGGATGAAGTTCATAATTTGCCGAGCGAGCAGGAATTTAAACATCACTTTTATTACGATTTGAAGTTCGGCCAAAATAATGATGACGTAAAGAAATTACAAACTGCTCTTAAAATTGACGGAGTGTTCCCAGTGCGCCAGAAAGAGACCGGTTACTATGGTGTGATTACGCAAAAGGCGGTTAAGGCATTCCAAGTCAAGTATAAAGTTGCGTCTTGGTGGGAGCTAAACATTGTTAACGGTAAAAAAGTTGGTCCCGCGACTCGGTTTAAGTTAAATTCTTTATTTTCTAAATAAAAAAATATGGCAAATTTCACACTCTCAGTATTAAAAAAGAATTGGAAACGTTATGCGTGGAGCTCTTTCTTAACATTTTTAACTGGGTTCATGGTATCATTTACCATGGCTGTTCAGACTTTTACTTATGAAAATCTTGAAGCGTCAGGATGGATAGGTGCGGTTGTTTTAGTCGGCAGGTTAGTGCTCAAAGCGGCATTCGAAGGTGCCCAGTATTTATTGCCAATTATCACTGAAAAATTAGCGGTCATAACGCGCAAAGTGGCTAACGCTGCTAAGAATGTAAAAATATCAAAAAAATAAAATGATAAACGCTCCCGGTACAATTGATTCGATATTTGTTAGCGCCGGTTGCGCCATTGTTTCGTTTGAGGGCAGAAGCGAAAGAGCCCCAATATACGCTGACGCAGATTTGCCGGATATGGATGGGGTTATAGAAAAAACGTCGTTAGTTGGTGTAATAGAATTCAATTAATATGGTTATCTTAAAAGCAAATAATAGCGCGCTGTTAAACGGCGTTAAATCATCTTATCTAACGGCGAACTACGCTTCAGGCGTCACATCTTTGGTTGTAACTAACGGCAGCGGTTTTCAAATTGGCGACTCTTTATTGCTCGGTGAGTTTGGTTCAGAAACAAGTGAAATTGTGCAAGTCAGCGCGGTATCGACTAATACTCTCACTGTCGCGACAACGTTATTCGCTCATCCGGAGAGCACGAAAGTATACATTTTACCTTATAACCAAGTTAAATTTTACTGGACTTCAACCGCTACTTACGCTACGACTACACTTCTCGCGACTTCTAATATCCAAGCCGATGCGCTTTATACTGTCTATAATGATGGCAGCAATAGCACAGGGTTCGGCTGGTTTGTTTATTATAAGTCTCTTTCTCTCGGCGGTTCCACCACTCAATTCGACATTACTAACACAAGTGGTACGACTTATCGGTATACTTATGACACGACTGGGACAGACCCTAATATTATCAATAGAGTTTACGTTGGGTCTTCAGTGGTGACAAACGGCCAAAATTTTAATGTCGCTAACAACGGAACGTTTACTGTCACTGCGGTAGGCACTAATTATTTTGAAGTCACTAACGCTTCTGGTGTGGCGGAGAACAATGTCACCCTTGGCACTGGTACACTAACGGTAAATATTACTTCCAGCAACTCTAATGCAATCCCATATGCTGATTTCGCCGAAAATTCAGTTAAGAAAATATTGGACTCATTCTACAGCATGCTAAATAACAAAGAGCGCTCTCTGATTTCGGACACTGATGCTCTGCGTTGGTTAAACGAAGGGTACGCCAGAGCTAAGAACGAATTAAATTTGGTTAACAATGAATATAGCGTCGCGTCGCAGGCGACAATCACTACGGTGTCTGGGACTACGGAGTATGATCTTGAAACAGATTTGTCTATCACTGATTTCGGTGATGTGGTATCAATCACTGATACTCAAGGTGTAAAGATAGATAATATTCCAATTTCAGAAGTGCTCGGCTACCGGTACGACACTTACGCGATAAGCTTAACAAAGTACTATTTACGCGGAACAAAAATCGGCTTTGTCCCAACCCCAACAGCGGCTGATGTTTATTACATGTATTATAAATCTAAGTCGTCAGTGCTTAGCAGTATGTATTCGACAGTGGATTTCCCTGATAATAACTTCTATTTCTTACTGGATTATATGATGTACCGCGCTTGTCCTAAATTAGGGCGGAGCCAAAATGAAACGCAAGTTTATATTACTGCTTATACTGCCGGAGTATCGCTTATGAAAGTTACGTCCGTGAAGCAGAGCGACCATTTAGATTCGTGGGAACCGGCCGCGGAAACTAATGTTTAAAATTTATGGCTCGGATAAATATTCCATACTTTGAGGGTGTTAACACCATCGTTGAACATAACCTTTCAAAGAAGGTTGAGTTGGAATATGCTGAAAATGTCCGGTCATTAAAAATTGGGAGTATTGAAAAACGCCGAGGCTATTCTTCTCTCGGTACTGGCATTACGCCGTTGGCAAACTACGGCTTGTTTTATTTTGAGAGCACTACTTCTAACAAATTTTTGTATCGGATTACAACAGTCGGAGCATCCATAACTGTTTACTATTTAAATAACTCTAGTGTCTGGACAGCATTAACGGGTGCTGGCACAGGACTTTCAGCAGCGCGAGTAAGTGCTACTGTCGCCGAGAACTGTTGCTTCCTCGTTAACGGTACGGACGTGAACCGCTTTATCGCCGCTGATGGCACTACTGTAACAACTTCAGCATCTTTCGCTACCACTAATCATGTTTTCAGATCGCCGAAGGCTTTTAAGATAAATTATTATAAAGACAGGCTCTACGTGGCAGATTATTATTTGGGCTCTAGCCGTATAAAGAATGGCGTTATGTTTTCTTCGAAACCGGTTGGGATAGTGGCCCTCACGAGTGCTGATGTTACTTTGAGTGGGTCGCCTGTCACGATTGACGTCACCGATACAAAATATATTTATGCGACTGATTCGCTTGACGTCGTGCGCGGTGGGACTAAAATTGCTACAATCGCTATCACCGCTAAGACTGAAACTACTATTACAGCCAGTTCTTTAAGCGCGAATATCCTAAGCTCAGACGAACTTTGGGTTGCAAATACCTACGATGGCACAAACGGCATGGTATTTAGATGGGCTGATGTTGCTAATGGCACGAGTGTCAAGCGCTATGACTCCTTTAAGATGACCGGCGGCAGCAACAACCAGATTAATCTTCTTACTAACATCGGCGATGTGATGGCGGTTTCACATAAAGATTCTTTCATGGTCTGGAATGGGAGCAACCTTACTGGTTTTGATTCCAAGATTGGTTGCGTTTCTCCTGATGGATTTATAAAGGTAAATAATATTTTGTTCTTTACTCACTATACAGGGGTTTATGCTACAACCGGCGGAGAACCAAAACTTATTTCTTCTAAAGTCCAAGATTATTTTGATGGCGCTACTCAAGCCGGTTTGGAAGCGTGCGCCGTTGGCAAGAAAGGTCTGTACTTATTCTTCTCAATCGGGACTGTAACGCTTTATAACACTGATGGCTCAACTTATAAAACTTTAAGCAATGTCGTTTTGGAATATAATATCAGACAAGAAAACTGGTTCGTCCATATCAATGTCCCAGCTTCAAGATTTGAAAATTATATCACGAGCACTGACCCTGATAAAATTGTCTTCACTAGCAGTGTGGACTACGCGGTTTATGACTTTCTCACTGGCACATCTGATAATAACGCTGAAATCCCGTTTATGATCATGTCGTCTGATATCACGTTGAATAAAGATTTTGAGTTGATTAGTTACCCCAAGCGATTTATTGTAGAAACTGAAAGCGGAAATACTATTTTACCATTCGTATCGCTTGATCGCGGTCAACTGTACGGTTTGAATTTAACTGCTAATAAAGGGTGCGCTGTTATCCCGGTTGTTCCGCAAGAAGCCAATGATAAATACGCTCGCTGCCGAAAGATAAGGCTGTGTCTTAAAGAAAGTTCAAAAGGATATGTAAAAATTAGCCGTGTAGCGCTTGAATACTCAGACACGGCAGAACAAGAAGTACAAAAAAGTTAAAAATATATGGCGCAAGGCGATAAAATGGATTATCAGACAATCGACTTGCCATACGATAACTTGATGCGGAGAGCGGATGGAGACATGGTGAAGGTTGAAAGCGGTGAGAATTTACTAAGTGGAGCTAATTACAACATGGGAAACGTCGCGCAGTCAGATGATTTGGCGGCGACATCAGGCGGCACACAAGTATCCTCACCGGCTCAAGTTAGACCTGGCACAGTAGAAGGGTCACAAATGGCCGATGTCTGGATAGACACGTGGATTAAATCAACTAACTACGCCCCTAAAGAGCGCGGTTTTTGGATTGACGGGCCAAGTGGATATATTGAATGCTTAAACTTCTTTGCTAAAAATGCTACTATCGAAGGCACTATTACTGCCACAGCTGGCGCTATCGGCGGATGGACAATATCTGCCAATGAATTATCCAGTGGGAGTGTTCACATCAACTCTACTAATGAGCAAATATTATTCGGTTTGGCGACTGCACCTCTAACTGGAGTTGGTATATTTATCGGCAAAGACGGATCTGATTATGAATTTAGGGCCGGAGACCCTGCTGGCGATTTTATCCACTGGACTGGCGCGGCATTAAATATCACCGGTTCGATCACTGCTACAACTGGCGCTATCGGCGGCTTTAGTATCGGTTCAGATTATATCAGGGACGCGGCTGATAGTTTTGGTTTTGCTTCTACTGTCACAGGTGGAAATGACGTAAGAATTTGGGCTGGTTCCACCTTCGCTAATAGAGCCACTGCTCCTTATCGTGTATACGAAGACGGCAGTGTTACAGCAACGGCTATCTCCGTCGGTAAATTAGACATACCTGATACAACCACCGCTAATTCAATGCACGTTGATACTACCGGTAATACGTGGTGGGGGACAAATGAAGCAACCGGATATGCGACTGCTCCTGCTTATGTTCTTAACACCGGCGCAGCTTCATTTACTTCTGCGACAGTGACTGGTGTGATTACGGCGAATTCCGGATACCTTGGAGGGGCAACAGGATGGGTAGTTTCTACGAATTATATTAAAGACGCTGCAGGTGTGGTTGGCTTATCCGCTGCTGTAACTGGAGGCGATGACATTCGCTTCTGGGCCGGCCACGCAACACCAGCATCAGCGCCGTTCTATGTTACTGAATCAGGCGCTCTTGTCGCCAGCTCAGCTACAATTACAGGGTCTATCACATCCACGTCCGGTACAATCGGAGGTTGGACGATAAACGCGACTAGTATTACTGACACTGCTGCTGTAGTCGGATTATCTTCAGCTGTAACAGGGGGCGATGATATTCGCTTTTGGGCTGGCAACGCGACACCTGCTTCTGCGCCGTTCTATGTCACTGAAGCTGGTGTTATCAAAGCAACAAGCGGTACAATTGGTGGAAACACTCTTGGCACTAACTTTATCAGTTCAAGTTCGTTCGTGTCCGGGCCACTTGGTACGGGGTGGAGATTAATGAGCACGGGTGAAGCTGAATTTCAGAATGTAACGGTGCGCGGCGTAATCAGAACATCTGTTTTTGAAAAAGATACTATCTCAGCGGTGAATGGTATAGTTTTGGTTTCAAAAGCTGATGTGCTTGACGCTGACATGACGGCGCTTGACGCTTCGACAGTTACTATTACAGGTGAGACTACTTTTGTTAATAATGAAGTAATCCGCATTAAAGACGGGACTGATGACGAATGGATGTTGGTCACTGATGCTTCTGGCGCGCCTACTTATGTCGTGACTCGCGATTTAGCAGCGACTTACACAGCAAATAATAACCCGGTGTGGAAGATAGGGACGGCTGTAGTATCTATGGGCGTAGGCACAGGGACTAAAACTGGGTTTGTCCTTCTTGACAGTTCAAGCGCTTCTTCGCCATATATCGATATCTATGGCAGAAATTCCAATACTTATTCTGATTATACTATTCATGGACGCTTTGGCTGGCTTCAAGGTATTGTTGATAGCGACGTTGGATTATCATCTACTGATGTCTGGGGCTTATACACTGATAACGCTTACATCAAGGGTGTAATCGTCGCTAATACTGGTTACATCGGCGGTACTTCAGGTTGGGTAATATCTGCCGGGTATTTAAAAGACGCAGCCGGAACAGTCGGACTTTCAGCTGTTGTAACAGGTGGAGACGATATTCGCTTTTGGGCGGGTGACGCAACACCTGCGAGCGCTGAGTTCAGAGTATATGAATCAGGCGCGATTGTCGCGACTTCAGCAACTATTACAGGTGCTATCACTGCTACTTCTGGCGCTATTGGTGGCTGGGTCGTGACGTCTGACGCTATCAAAGACGCGGCGGGCGTAGTAGGGATGCTCTCAACAGTAACAGGCGGTGACGATATTAGATTTTTTGCTGGAAATGCTACACCTGGGAGTGCCCCCTTCCGCGTTACTGAAGCTGGTGCTTTAGTCGCCACAAGCGCGACTATCACAGGCGCTATAACGGCTACCACAGGAGCGATCGGAGGTTGGGTGGTGACATCAGACGCTATTAAGGACGCAGCCGGGGTTGTGGGCATGCTCTCGACTGTTACTGGCGGTGATGACATACGCTTTTTCGCGGGGAACGCGACACCGGCGTCAGCACCATTTAGAGTAACAGAAGCTGGCGCATTGACCGCCTCAACCGCAACTATAACCGGCGCTTTAACTGCGGCAGTCGGCTCAGTTATAGCGACAGACTACTTAAGCGGCACTGTCGCACAAACAAACTTAAATATTGCCAACCAAGGATGGAATTTAACTTGCGCATTTTCTTCTACTGATGCTGATACTGTTTCTTGGGGAGCAGGTACTTTGACTGTAACTGGCGGCACATCTTATAGTATTGGAGCCGGTAACACGGGCAACATGGTCGCACGCACTTACATTTACTTAGATATCGCAGTATCTACTATAGCTTTTCAAGTAACAACGACCGCGACTACCGCTGTTGGTACTGGTAAGATAATCGTTGCGACAGCAATTAATGGCGCAGCGGCTGCCACTTTCCAAGTATTCGGAGGTATCGGAGGAACATTTTTGCTTGGCACTGATTCTATCGTCGCAAATTCCATCACAGCTGGGTTACTTAGTGTTTCTCAACTATCAGCCATCACCGCTGATTTAGGCACGATCACAGCTGGCAGTATCGGCGCTGGGACTGCGACTATTGGCGGCTGGGCTATCGGCGCTGATTCAATTAAAGACGCGGCTGGGGTAGTCGGCATGTTATCGACTGTAACCGGAGGCGATGATATCCGCTTTTTTGCTGGTAATGCTACACCAGCATCAGCGCCTTTCCGTGTTACCGAAGCAGGCGCATTAGTCGCGACTTCAGCCACAATCACAGGCAGTATCACAGCCACGACCGGTACTATTGGTGGGTGGGTAATTGGAGCTGATTATATTCAAGACGCTGCCGGAGTAGTCGGATTATCTTCAGCTGTAACTGGAGGCGATGATATTAGATTTTGGGCTGGAGACGCTACACCAGGAAGCGCGGAATTTAGAGTCACTGAAGCTGGTGCATTGACTGCTTCGTCAGCGACAATCACTGGTGTTATAACAGCGAATACAGGGTATATTGGTGGAGTAACTGGCTGGGTAATCGCTACAGGTAAAATTACTTCCACTGGGATCGGAGTAGCGACCTCCGCTGGAGACGCCACTTATGCTTTCTGGGCAGGCAATGACACACCCGCATCTGCTGAATTTAGCGTAACCCATGCTGGGGCTTTATCCGCTACAGGAGTTTCTATCTCTGGCGCGATCACTGCTACTTCTGGCGCTATCGGTGGATTTACAATTAACGCGACAACCATAACAGATACTGCCGCTACTTTTGGTTTATCTTCGGCTGTGACTGGTGGAGATGATATCAGATTCTGGGCTGGGCACGTAACGCCAGGATCTGCTCCATTCCGTGTCACAGAAGCTGGAGTCATCTCGGCGACTTCAGGTACAATCGGAGGAAACACTTTGGGGTCTAACTTTATTAGCTCTAGTTCATTTGTTTCTGGCCCATTGGGTTCTGGCTGGCGCATAATGAGTACTGGCGAGGCCGAATTTCAAAACGTTACTGTGCGCGGCACTATTAGAACATCTGTTTTCGAAAAAGACACAATTTCTGCTGTCAATGGTATTGTGTTAGTTTCAAAAGCTGATGTGCTTGATTCTGATATGACTGCTTTAGACGCGTCAAATGTCGTCATAACAGGCGAAACAACATTTGTAAACAATGAAGTTATTAGAATAAAAGACGGCACAGACGACGAATGGATGCTAGTAACTGACGCATCAGGTGCTCCGACTTATGTCGTAACTCGCGACTTGGCTGGTTCGTATACTGCTGATAATAACCCTGTCTGGACGACAGGCACTGCTGTAGTATCAATGGGCGTGGGCACTGGGACGAAGACAGGCTTTGTCTTACTTGACAGCTCTTCTGCCAGCAGCCCTTATATTGATATTTACGGTCGTAACTCAAATACTTATAGTGATTACACAATCCACGGCAGATTCGGATGGCTACAAGGTATCGTTGACGCTGACGTTGGTTTAAGTTCGACAGATGTTTGGGGTTTATATACTGATAATGCCTACTTAAAAGGCGTAATTGTTGCTAATACTGGCTATATCGGTGGCACAAGTGGCTGGGTTATCGCAGCTGGCAAGATTACTTCTACTGGAATTGGGTTAGCAACTACTACCGGAGATGCTACTTACGCTTTTTGGGCAGGCAACGATACCCCAGGTTCTGCCGAATTTAGAGTATCTCACGCGGGGGCCCTTACCGCTACAAGCGCGACTATCACAGGGTCAATAACAGCGACCTCTGGGACAATCGGAGGGTGGACAATAAATTCTACTTCAATTACTGACGCTGCCGGAGTAGTCGGTTTATCATCCGCTGTAACTGGAGGCGATGACATTCGCTTCTGGGCGGGAGATGCTACGCCAGGAAGCGCTGAATTTAGAGTCACTGAAGCTGGTGCATTGACTGCTACAAGCGCAACCATCACCGGAGCAATAACTGCTACATCTGGCGCAATCGGCGGATGGGTTGTTACTTCAGACGCAATTAAGGACGCTGCCGGGGTAGTCGGATTATCTTCAGCTGTAACCGGAGGCGATGATATTCGCTTCTGGGCAGGAGACGCTACGCCAGGAAGCGCTGAGTTTAGAGTCACGGAGTCTGGCGCACTTACAGCAACTTCTGCTACAATAACAGGGGCGATAACTGCTACTTCTGGCGCAATCGGCGGTTGGGTGGTCACTTCGGATGCCATTAAGGACGCGGCAGGAGTAGTCGGCCTCTCTTCTGCAGTCACAGGCGGAGACGATATTCGTTTTTGGGCAGGAGATGCAACGCCGGGCAGTGCAGAATTTAGAGTTACTGAAGCTGGCGCTTTAACTGCGTCAAGCGCAACCATCACCGGCACAGTAACAGCTGACACAGGTTATATCGGCGGCGCTGGTTCTGGCTGGACGATTGCTTCTGGTAAATGGTACGGTGGTTCAGGTTCTGCTTTTTCTGGCTCAATCCAAGGGACTGGGACAACAAAATCGTTCTTCGCGGGTGCTACCGATAATGCCGGAACAGGAGCTTTGTTTTATGTGACTGCCGCTGGCGATTTAGTCGCTCAGTCTGCGACGATTAATGGATCTGCGTTAAGCAACCAAAACCAATTCGGTGATGGCTCAGACGGTGATGTTGATATAAATTCAGGTTCATTTTCTTCTGGCCCAATCACTTCAAATATTTTAACACGAGATGCTTACTTTGATGATTTAACTTTATCAGGCGGTAGCTTAGATTGTGGCGGATACAGATTATTCGTTAAGGGTATTTTAACAATTAATAGCACTTATAAAGTGCACAGAGATGGGCTTGCGGGCACTGCCGGCACTGCCGGGGGCGATGGTGATGATTACACAGGATCGAGCCACGGCGCTGGTGGCGCTGGTGGTTCAGGCGGGGCAGCAAAAACAAGCGGATCAATTTCAGGCGGAGAAGATGGTAAGACCGGCGGAGCTGGTAAAAACGGTAGAGGGACAGGTAGTGACCCAGGCGACCCAGGGACCGCAGGCGATGGCAGCGTTAAAGGATTCGCTGCGAACGGGGCTGATGGTTCAAATGGCGGAACAGGTGGAGCATCAGGTAACCCAGGTTCGGGGACACAATCTGGCGGAAGCGGCGGCGGTGGAGGGGCTAAATCAGGCACTGTTTATAACACACCGCGCAATTCGCAACATGCGATGAGAATGGCGGATGATTTACCATCTGCTGATTCTATTCGTTCATCAGCTGGTTCAGGAAGTGGGGGCGGTGCGGGTGGAGGTGTTGGGAGATTGTCTTCTGTTGAAGGTTTTGGCGGTGGCGGTGGCGGTGGTGGTGGTTCTGGCTCAACAGGTGGTATTGTCATAGTATTCGCTAAAACAATTGTCAATAACGGAGCTATTTCTGCAGACGGTGGCGCAGGTGGTAATGGCGGCGATGGCGGCGATGGAGGTGATGGGCACCCCAGCCACGCTTCAGGTTATGGAGGCGGTGGTGGCGGCGGAGGGGGCGCTGGAGGCGGAGGCGCTGGCGGTGTTACCATAGTTGTTTATTCTACAAAGAGTGGCTCTGGCACAATTACCGCTTCAGGCGGTGCCGCTGGCACAACTGGGACTGGTGGTGCGGGGGGCATCGGTTTAATATCTGCAAATGGTTCACCAGGTAATAACGGTAGCGCTGCTAATGCTGGCAACGCTGGCAAAGCAATCGAATTAGTCGTATAATATGTATTATATTTTCCAACCCAAGATTAACTTTAAGAAAGAAACGGACGAAGTCGGTGATTTTGAGATTACGATGATGCTAAATAATCTTTATGTTGAGACAAAAGAAAAATTGACGGATGAAAAAATTGAAACGATTAAAACTAAATGCGAACAAAAACTTAAAACTAAATTTGGCCCAAACATCACACTTGAACTTACAAATATAATACAATAATATGCCCAACGAAGCACTCGGAACTTATACGCCATCAAGCCAATTAACACCTGAACAAAGAGCGGCTATTCAAGCTCTAATCGATGCACAAGCAGCTGCTGGCGCTACGCCTGAACAAATCGCTCTTGCCCAAAAACTAATAGCGTACAAACCACCTGATGTCGCTGGTTTTATGAGTAAGTTCAAATCACTTTCTATACCAGAGCAGCTGGCTATTGTTAACCGTGTTAATCCTAATTTTGCTTCAGACGCTGCTTTGAATATGGGCTTAAATGTTGACGGATCAACTTTTATGTTGGGCAACGGGCAACCACGCGGCAGTTCGAGCGCTGGTGGTAAATGGCAAAAGAGATTAAGTGAGTATTTTACACCAGATGGAACTCGTGATTTTAATCAGTATTTGATTGACTTACAGCAAGCTCAGAAGAACGCAGAGGAGCGTTTGGCGACTGGTAAAGACCTCTCCAATCTTGCCGGTGATATCACCCAGATGCAAGAAGCTTACACGAGAATAACTGATGAATTTACAAAACCTCTTTCTCAAGGCGCGCCTGAAGTTTTTAAGCAAATCTCAAATCTGGAGAATACTTATCAAGATCCATTTGATAAACTTGCGTCGGACGCAAAACACGAAAGCGACTTACAACTCGCTTCATTTGGAAACGCGCCAGCGCAATCGCAATCAACAGTTAATACGGTAAATTTCCCAACAACTAATCTGCAACCCGGCAGTACTGGCGCAGCTGTAAAACAATTGCAAGATTTTCTTGTCGCCCAAGGCCACATGACTCAGGCGCAAGTTAACACCGGCTACGGAACTTATGGGCCACAAACAACTGCCGCTGTAAAAGCATGGCAAGAAGCAAATGGCGTAGATAATTCTACTGGCCCAGGGTATTGGGGCCCAAGATCTATCGCCGCCGCTACTCAGTCGTCTTCGGCGACACAACCAACAACAACAACTAACAACCAAGCTAAGACATCCGCTCCAACCGCTACGAACACTTTAAAAGCTTATGACACTACTAATAATTACGCGGTAGTGTATGTCCAGCCCGGTGTGTATGTACCTGGTGTTTCTTTAACTCCAGCGCCCGCGACTACGACTCCATCAACTTCAACGCAACCAGCAGCGCCACAAACAACTAATATTCCAACTAACACAAACTACTCCACCGCCTTTGAAACTTACTGGGGCAACGTACAACCGACATTTGAAAAGTCAGAAGCCAACAAAGCATTAATGTGGGAGCAATGGCAGACAATGGGTTCACCAGATGGCACTGTACCGGCGACGACGCCAGAAAATAATGCTTTAAAGCCAGGTGAATATCAGCAGTATCTTGATAAATACATTGCGGCTAATTACACTCCTTCTCAAGCCGTGAATGCAGTCAACGAACTTCTGGGCGATCGTGTTAATACTATCCCGGAAGCTGAAAAAGAATTGACAATTCCACCAGCGCCAGTAGATAACACAACCGATACAAACGGCTGGTCTTTAGTGCCACCTGATTTTTCTACTATTACAGACGAAGCGCGGCGCAAGTGGACGATAGAAAAATATCTTGATGGAGCCGCTGTTTATCTTAATGGAAAACGCTACAAACAAGACGTGTCTGGTACAACCCCAGAAATGTATGTAGAACCTGAACCAGTAGAAGAGCCAACTACACCCGCGGCACAAACGCCTTCTTATACCGATATTGGTAACTGGGATGATTTTACATTTGACGGTGGGGCAATGGGCGTAGTGCGCTTAGATCCAACTCGACCCAATGATCTATATTTAATCGACGCGGCTACAAAGACTATTCAGAAATTTGCTTCTCCAGAAGCGGTGGCTAATTACCAACCTCTTAATGGCGCAACGGTTGAGCAGTTAGACGCTGCCGGTAGAATTCCGACAATCTCTATTAGTCTATTATTGAATAAGGGGTTCACTCAGCCGCCTGACGCCAGTGGCACAATCCAAAGCGATGGTACAGACCCGATGTTTCAAGCTAAGCAGGACGCTTCAATTACTTTTGCGCATTATTATAATCAGACGCCAACTGTGCAAAAAAATTCTGATGCGCATCTGATGTTAGACGGATTCTTAACTGTTGCGCAGCAAGCCGGGGTTACTCCTTCTACAATTAGCAACATCAGAAATAATCCTAATCTTTACGCATTCTACTTAAACGCTGTGGCTTATGGTGGGTACTCTTTTAATGATGTATTTAAAGATTTAAAACGCCGAGAATTATCAGCGAGCGGCGATCCTTCCGTATCTAACGTAATGATCATAAATCCTAACTTATCTAAGACTGAATACGCTAATACTGTTGGTGGTCAAGCTGCAAATTCAATACCGTCTCTTACTGTCCCAGCGCAATACGCGGAACAAGATTCTTCTGTTTTTAATTTACCAATATTCCAATTACCAAAAGAAGCGTTCAATTTCTTAACGCCGCTTTTAGATGTTACTTCTCCTGAATTTAAAGCTGAAGTCGACAAGATAAAATCATTATACCATGATGTTATTTTGCAAAATCTTGAATCTAATAATGAGAGAACTCATGCTCTGGCGCAAGAACAGTGGCGCATGTTGAAGCAGCAGATAGAAAGTAAATACAAAATTAAACTGGCAGACAATGCTCTTAACGCTTGGGATCAAATTAATACGCTTGGCACTACAATGTCTGGAGCTAATATTTATGAGAGCGGCATCCACCAAGAAGCCAGAGATAAAATGCTCCAGCGCGTAAGAAAACAAGACGACCTTCTGAGACAAACAAGGACTGATGACGAAACTGCTAAGCGCAGGGAGTACTTCCTTAAATATGCTACTGCGACTGAAATGAAAAATGGCGTTTATGACCAAAACGGACAATTAATTTATTCAGCGCCTAGCCAAAGCGAATTACAGTCTTGGGCTCTTGTGCCTTCTCAAGAAGATTTAAATTTTTTTACTTTGGAAAACCTCAGATCACTAGCCCCAAACGAGTCAGACGCTTATCTGCAAGCGATAATTGATGCCAATATCGATACCAGTAGTGGAACGCCGTTGTATAGAAGCGAAACTAATGCTACACTAATGAATAATAGGCTTACGACACTTAAAGATAAGACATCTTATCAAACAGCAACCGCTTTGCAAAACTCTTTAGACGCCGAAGAAGCCGCCGCACGGCCATTTACAGAAGGCCAAATTGGTGAAAGAGCGACTTCTCTAAGCGAAATTTTACCAGCCAGCAGCGGGTATACCGCACCGGCCGCACAACCGGCGCAACCGGTCGCTGGCACTAACCCCGCGCAAAGCGTAGCAAGCACATTACAACAGCAATTGACTGCACAGCAAACAGCAGCTCAGACCGCTGCGAGGACTACTGCGCCAACAGTCACAACTACAAATATTGATCCCTTTATCCCAAACACGCAGGACTATACTGCCCCGGCTGCTCAGACTGCGCAGGCGGCAGCAGATTTAGTTAAAAATTATAATCCTAAAAATTATTCCGGCCCGTCTGTTGTAGATTATTTGAAAGGTATCGGATATGACTCTTCGCTTACTAACAGACAAAAACTAGCATCAAATTACGGAATAAAAAATTATGATTATGTTTCAGGAACTGGCAACACGGCGCTCTTAAAAGCGATGCGCGGATTCTAATTAATTATATGGCACTTGACCCAAATAAAATATTTCAAGGAGCAACAAGCATGGCATTTAGTGCGAGCAGCAGAATGCCTAAATTAAAATCTATTAATACTAACCGTTTTGTTAATTTGGGCCAGCAGCCTACACAAAATGCTCCTGCACAACAGAAATCATCTACTCCGCAATATGGCGGTAAATTTTCTAATCTTGGAACGTTAACGACTGATTATGGAGAAGGCACTAGAATAGAAAAATTTCATCCGGGACTTGATATCGCCAATAAAATTGGTACACCCATTCCATCATTTGTCGGTGGTAAAGTGATCGACTTAAAAACCGGCAGAGCGCAAGGGGAAAAAAATGCTGGTAATTACGTTTTGGTCGAAGACGCGCAAGGCAATAAACATCGCTATAGCCATTTAAATAATGTCTGGGTTAAAGTTGGGCAAACGGTTAATCCCGGAACTTTGATCGGAGGAATGGGCAATACAGGAAATACTTACAGCCTCCACGGAGGAACCGGCTCACACTTGGATTACAGAATCACAAACGCTTACAACAAATATATTAACCCATTTGATTTCTATAAGAAAGTTTCATAATTATATGGCTCAAGCTAAATCTATTACAATGGAAGCGGTAATGAAGAATCCTCAGCTACTAAAAGAATTGAGAGACGCTTTTGACGCTCCGGCAGGAAGCACAAAGCGTAAAAAAGCTGCGTTGATTTTGAAATCTATGAATACATCCGCCAGTAATAAATTTGGCCATGATATTGATGACGGACAAGGTGCAGCGATTGAATATCCTACGACAACAGCGCCGATAGCGCCGCAACCAGCGCCTGCTCAACTGTCCAGAAATACTTTATTAATTCCCAATCCTGTAATGTCTCCAACAGTCGGAAGCGCAGTAAAAAGTGGTATCACATCTATCGGCAAAGCCATCGGCAAAGGTTTCCAATGGATTCCTGAAAATATTTATAAACCGATAACGCAGACAGCTGGGAATTTGGCGGTTGCGACTGCCGGTGCTTTGGACACTGGCGCAAAAAAACTTGTTGATATCGCGCGTACGCAACCAGGATTAGGTAGCCAATTCGTCACTATGCCAAAAACAACTTTGGCGACTGAAGCATTAAAGAAATTTTTCAGCGGCCCAATTCTTCCGAATCTTGTGCCGCAGCAATTTAATAGCGGTATTCAAATAGCGGCTAAAGCGATTGTCGAAGATGGATTTAAAGCAAGCGATGCCGCCCAACAACTCCGCAGTAAATTTCCCGGCGCGTCTGAGGCTACGGTCAATCAGCAATTACTTAGCGCTATTAATACTCTAAAAAAATCAAAACAAACGACTGCGCAACCGGCCGCGGCTACATCAACCGTGGCGCCGGGAGCAACTGGAGCACAACCGTCTCAATACCAACCTCTCCCATCTGGCGAAACCGGAGATTATTTTGTACCGGGATTATCGGGAGGACAAACCGGAGCCCCTACAGGTTCTCAGTCGTTCTCTGCTGGTACAAAAATGGATTTCAGTGGCGCTACGCCTGCCGCGCCAGCGTCTTATGATACCGGTCTTAGCTTCTTAGACCAGTCGCTTGAAGCAGGCGTTGGCCCTGTTACATTCTCTCAGGGTATGCTTTCGCCAGCGCGTAAAAGTGAATTAGCGAAGTATCTTGGTATCCCAGAAAACTCTCTACCGGATAGCAATTTATTGTTCGGTAACGCGAACGACGTAATCGATAAATACAAAAAAGAATACAAAATCAACGAAATTCAGAACCAACTTTTGGCGCGTATTACCGCTGGGAACACCCTTGGGGAAGACCTGAAAACTTATATTGCTACGCGTGACGAAGTGGTTAATGGTATCAACGGCATGATGGATAAAGCCAAAGAGCAGATGAAAGGCATGGACATGGCTGATCCTTCAAGACAAAAAGACGTGTCAAATTACATGAATTATTTGACCATTCTAAAGGGGCGCCAACAGAAGCGTTATATTGATTTCGCGAACCAATCTATTAATCTTTATAATACACAGACCGAGCAACTAAAAAGCTTATACGACACCAACTGGACTAAATTCCAAGATGAATTAGACAGATTTAAGAATGACCAGACGCAAGCGCAGGCAGTTTACAGCCGCTTAGACGCGATGCTCCAAGACCTTTATACTAACATGGCGAACCGAGATTCGATCGAACTTGAGAAGCAGTCCCTCTATCTTGATGTAATGAAAAAATCAGCCGAGCTTGGTCAAACTACGCTTGGAACTTACACTGGTAATTACATCCAAAAAGACTGGGACAAATACGAACAAATATTAAGCAATAGCCCTGTCAGCAACCAAGTCCAAGTACCTGATCCGGCGGACTATCAAAAAAAGATAGCGATTAGCGACAGCAATCTTGCCGCGTTAGTTGATTTTGCCGCCCAATCTAAAGTAACCGAAGGCGATAGCGCAAGGTCACTCGATCCAAACGGGGTTCTTGAGGCCTACGGTACCGAGATAAGAAATAACGCGCAACAACTAGCGACCGCATCAGCCGGCTCTACCACATTTAAACAGATGGTTGATGTTTACCTTAACCGTATTAAAGAATTTTGGAATGAAGCTGGACGCGATGAGCGGGGTAGTATTAATGAAATTGTTAAAGCGAATACGCAACAGCTTCTGAGCTCCTTACAATCCGGTATATACAATAAACTGAAAAGCCAATTGTGGAGCGACCAGAACGCTTCTAATAATGTTTTATCCGCGTTAAAGGATCTATCATTAAAAACATCCGGTCTAAATAAGCCGCGGACTTGGGGCGAAGTCAGCGATGACAAATTTCTTTCAGACTGGAAGAATCGTTTTTCTGGATCAGTTAACGAGGGGGTTTTAGACTCTGTTGTGAGCTTCGTTAAGAGTAACCCTCTGGCGGGCCAAGACAAAATAACTGTTGATAGTGTATTATCCGGCGCTGCAAATTCACAATACGTGAATAATCCCGAATGGAAGAAAAATAAAGTGGCCGACTTTAGCCCAGACGATATGCTCTTTATCATCATGGACCAATTCCAACCTAATAAAATTCTAATCTAATATGGCCAATCAACTGCCGCTTAACACAAGTTACAATCAAGCAACGGTTGGGCAGAGAGCAGCGCAAGTGCTAAAAGCCCCAGGCACATATTTAAAAAGCGCTAAGCCGATAGATGTTAGCAAATTCAAGAATATTCCCGCGGCTCTACCGGAAAAAACTGTAGCTGGCGTGCAATTTGAAAAATCTGTTCCGAGTTTAAATATCCAAGAAAACTATCCTGGGTATACTTTTGATCCAAATTATGTTAAGCAGCAGCCAGTATCTGCTAAATTTGCCACTTTAAGCAAGTTTGTCGGCGGGGGCCAGTATGCTTATGACCCAACAAATCCAAGCGCGTATTTAAAATCAGAAAGGCGCTTTGAAACTCCAGAGCAGCAGATCGAAAAAAATATTCTCTTGGGCGGTAGATCATCATCCCTATATCAAGTAGACCATATTTACCCAATCTGGTTAGAAGGATCAGATACGTTGGAAAATAAACAAGTCCTAAATATTTTTGACCACGATAAAAAAACTAAAGTAGGCGAAGTCGCGCGCGCGTTATATACCGCCGGTAAAATCAGTAAAAATGAAGCCACGGCTCTCTCGCTTAACTGGCAAGACAAAGACGTCGCCGGTGTAAACTTAGACCAAAAAGAAACCATAAAAGACAAATTTGGTAATGAACAAATTATTTTGCCAACTAAGATTGCTGAAGAGTATAAAAAGAAGTGGGAAACAGTAACACCAACCGGCATAAAAGACGCCATAACCGGTATCCCTGAAGCCTTTAAAAAGACGTGGACATCGTTTAAAGCCGATGCCGCTAAGAGTTTGGATATCATAATGCCTCCGATGACTTCGGCGTTTACAAAAGGTGTGTTAAGCGGAATGACATTCGGCTATTTTGATTTACCGGCTGCCGCTCCTAAACCAGGGACAGTGGAGGCACAATGGGAAAAAACAGCCAATAGCGTCGCGAATGTCACTGGCCATGTCGCAGGCGCAATTGCGTCATTTAAAGCCGTAGAAGGATTACTACTGAATGGCTTTAAGTATGTCGCCTCAGCAAGGAAAATTCCGCTTGTTACTTCCGGCGCTACAAAATTAGCCAAGATCATGGAGTATGAATCTAAGCCGGCGCTCGCTGCTAAATACGTTCAGCCGAAAGGAACTTCTACAGCTGTTCCGATAATAGCAAAAATGCTTGCGCCAGGGCTAAAGGGATATGGCAAGACTGCAGCGAAAAATGCTTTAATTTTTAATACTGTCGGGCAGTTAAGTAAACAAGACGAAGAGGGGTCCCGCGCAAGACGTGTATTTACTGACACTTCCATGGCCTTGTCTCTCTCTGGCCTTCCTATGAGCGTAAAAGGCGCATTCGGTGCCGCGTTCGCCGGTATGATGATAGAGTATATCAATTCAGGAGATGTTGATAATGCTCTTTTATCCGGTGCTATTATGGGCGGCCTTCATGGAGTCGGTGTCGCTACTCAAGCTAAGGGAAGTATCGCCACAGACGCAGAAAAGATAGCGACCGATTCTGTTCTTGGGCAGCGCAATTTGTGGTTAGGCAGAGCTAAAATAAGAGCTACTGAGCCCCCTCCGATTGGGTCTGCCTTAGAGCAAAGAATGAAATACGGCAGCGATTTAATGAACGATAATGTACGTGCGCAATCAGAAATAATTAAAGCATACCACAATGGCGAAATTGATGAGGTAAAAATGAACCAAGAAATTGGCAAGCTAATTGCCGGTTCTCGGTGGTTGGAAAATATTGCCGTTGCGAATACATCCCCTAAAATTGACAGGGTAATTGCTTTAGATGCTGAATCAAAAGTTAACTGGGAGCAACTTAATAAAGACAATGGCATTGATTTACCGACGCACCGCATTAAACTTGTACCTGACGCTGGCGTTAGATTTATCGAAGGCAACAAGGATTTATTTGATATTGGAGAAAGAAAAATGCCTTTAATAACAGCTGAGTCAGATCCAGTCGCGTTTAAAAATGCTTCTGAAAAGAAATTTGTTGGCGCAAAAGATAATTATATTAATGCTGAGGGCAACACAGTGCGCCCGTCTTATTTGCAAATTACATCACAGGGTAAAGACGGAATCATTAAAGACAACCAGATCAAATTTGCTTCTGACTTTGTTTATGATCCTAACAACCCTCAGTACGGATTTTTGGTTGATAACCCAGAAATTACATATGCCGTAAAACAGGCCGGGAAACTGGCAGGAGAAAGTGCTGAAAAGCATCTTGCTCTTGTCGCGTATAAAAATGGAGAATTTTTAAATCTTGGGTATGCTCCGAGTAAAACGAATATCGCTGAGCAGATGAACCAAAAACAACTTAGTGTAGCTGCGAAAAGAAATTTACCAGCTGAATTGTACGATTCGGATGTTAATAAAGACACTATTTACGATAGTATGAAACAGAATGGGATCAGCGCTAGAATAGTGCAGATTTCATTCGCTGAAGCCAAGAACGTGGAGTCGGGTCTACCAGCTATAGTTATTAAGATGGGCACAGACACGCTCGGCAATAACATGGACGCTCAATCTGTGTTGCGCAATATTGGAATTTCGAGCAAAGAAGCGATCACGGTAGACCGTATTTTAGATACGATGAAAGCGATACGGCAAGCCAAACAGTTAGAACTTTCTTTGCCAGAAATAAAAAAACCTGAATCAAGAGTGCTATCTTATAAACCGGTGACGGAGAAAGATTTGACCAGGGAAGTAAGGCAGATGATGAAAGAGAAAAAAGCTGCTGGCCAAATGGACATGCTTTCTTCAATTTATAATAAAACTGAAAACACTATTAACCCAGGTAAGCCGGTGCGCGACAAAATAATTAATGTAAGCGCCGAAGAAAAAACTCAACGTGTGTCTGACGCAGCGAATAACGCTGTTAAGACATTTACTACTCCGACTAAGTCGGCTGTTAAACCGAGCGTGACCATAGCACCTAAGCAAGAGACCGTGCAGCAATCACCTCAAATTGCGCCACAAGCCAAACCGAAAGAAGCTGTTGTTGAAGAAATGAAGACGCTATTGGCCTCACGCCCTACGCAGACTACTCCTCAAACCGCTCCTAAGGTTACCGCGCCAGCAACAGAAAACAAATTCTACGACACAAAACAACTTGATCTGTTCTCTACCGCTGAACCGAAAGTAGAACTGGCAATGAAAAATCCGCAGCCAGCTCCGGCAACAGAAAAAGTTAACATCCGAGATTTCAGACGCTTTGACGAGAAAGGAGTAATTAAGGGTTTAAGCGACGATATCGATAAAAAACTGTCAGAAGTTAAGGCCACCCCAGAACAAATAAAGGTAGCGGAAGGTATTAAAAAATCTCTGTCGGCAGAAGAGATGTATGTTAAATCAAAAGAACTGGTTAACAAATACAATGGCAACGAAGACCACGCGTTTAATGAATTTATTAATAGCGTAGAGTCAAACTACCAAAAATTAGGCATAGACACGCCAATCACTGGGCGAAAGTCTAAAGCTGCTCTGAAATCGCTATTTAAGAGAACCGCTCAAAGCGTTCCGGATAAAGCGATACTGGTCACACCTACAAAAACTTCCGTGATCGAGCGCACTCCTCAACCGGCTAGTTTTATAGACGAATCGTTAGCACAATTCAACAAAGAGCGCGGGACTGATTTAGATGTGATGAAGGTTCAAGTTGATAGTAAGATGCGTAAAAAAATGAGCATATCGGATTTAAAAAATAAATTATATGAAGCTGGATATGTCCCATTTGGGGCTACCGGCAATTCTGCTGATACTTTATTCGGAATTAAGTACGACCCTATTATCGGCGGTAGCAAGAATATTAAAGAAGGAACAGATAAATTCTTTGATTTTATTATCAGTAATGTACTTAATTTAAGCAAAACTGACGACAAAGCAGTGTTGAACAAGCGCTGGAAGGAGTTCAACTTCGCAGAATTTAAACCGATCAACGATAGTAACGTTAAAAAAAGATTAATCGTCATTAACTTTGGCAAAGACGCCAACAAACATGAGATAGTTGATGGCGCTTCCTTTGTGCACACCGATGACATGATCCGAATTAACAAAGAAGGCGGGTACCTCCATAAACCAGAGGAGTACTTGACTAATAAAAATGTAATAACGTTTAAAGGCGAAGACGGCAAACCAAACATTATAAAAAATGAATTATTCGGCGTCAAGCCAGACAGCGCGACCGCAGAGCGGATAGAAGAATACGTAAGACAGTATATCCCAAATTATAAATTTCAACCAGGCGACTATATTACGTCACATAACAACGTAAAAATCAGCACAAAGATACTAGAGAACTTTGGCGAAGGCAAACCAAACTACTACGTCGGGGAATTCCCGATGTCTGCTTTTCGCGCTAAATATGAACTCCCAAAGATGCCGGATCAAGATTATAAATTCTCCCCATATCTTAATAGTAAGTTTGGTTACGCCGACGGACTAAATAAAGTTGTAGAGGAGATGTACTCTCAACCAGTCGAACGATTTAAAAAGGCGTTTACCGAACTTGTGTATGGTTCTAAAACTGCTAAAGAAGCGCGCGCGGTTCTGAGCGAATATCAGGATATCTTTAAGACTGCGTTAGGGGAGAACATGTATGGCAAAACTAAAAAAATCTTAGAGAATGGTGGTTGGGGAAAGAACGGAAGTGATATCCGCTACGAATTAGAATTAGCACTTCATAATTCGCTGCGTGATTATGTGCTAAACGGGCAATTCTTAAAGGCGCACTACGGTAAATTCTACCCAGACTTTGGTGTTATCAAATCTCCTAACGGTAAATGGGCGGAAGTGCCAGAGGATTCTATTATGCTTTCCAACAAAACAATTGAAAAGCTTGGTAACCCGGAAGTTGTGTTGGCGACGCGACATCCTAACACAAAAAGGACAGGCCTACTGCCTTTTAAAGTAATATCAGCTGAAGAGCGTGGCATCACCGATCTGGGAGAGAGCATGATCGTCAACAATAAAGTTGGGTACCGAGAATTTTATTTTGATACTGATGGAGACGCTGGTCCGCTTTTCGCTGTTGGTAAATCCGAAGGGGGCAACTTCAAAATCCCAGAAGAATACGCCAATAAGTTGAAAGGCATATTCGAAAGAGAAGGAGGAAAAGAAGCACCCACTCTTACTAACTATGAGAAAGGCCCAATTACGTTCGAAAATAGTATGGATTTAGCAGAGAAAGCAGTAAAAGGCGGCCAATCTGTCGGAGAGAATTCTACTTTCAGGCGCGTGATACAAGGCATTATGGACAACGACGAAAGCATCGGCGGATGGAAATTGAAAAAGCCAGCGCAGGGAGAAACGCTGGAGCAGCGTAACCAAAAACTATACGCCTTTACCGAATACATGAGCAATGCTTCCACTGACGCTGTAAAGAAATCCAATCTTGATAAGGAACTATCCAATGGTGGTGTCAGTAAGTTGTCTGATTTATTGAGAAATAAATTTTTTGATGCACCTAAAGGAGTGCCGCATAATATAGCAGCTAAAAACTTCTTTGATAGCCTTTCTGAACGGCAGGCTATTTATGACTACGCTGATAGTAGTAAAGGATTCAGCCAAGACAGGTACAATGAAATGAAGAACGCGTTCGCCGTGTATTGGAAGAATATCGGTTCAAAACGACAGAAACCGGGCCCTGTTGATGTTATTGCAAAACTTGTATCTAATTTACCAGAATTTCCAGAGCGCTTATCAGCTAAGGAACAACAGTTTACCCACGACGCGAGAGTGAATAATGTAAAAAAATATTTCGCTGATAATAATATTCAACGTGCGCCGATAAGCGATCCAGTCGTAAAAGACTATTTGTCTTTCTTCTCTAAGAAAAAAGATGAAGGATCTAAAGAAATAATGTCTGTCAAGCAGGATAATAAAGCGGCCATAAAAAAGATTAAAGATGGAGTAAAAGACGAAGTGACTGACTATTACTACAGTGTCGCGCCAAATATGACAGAAGAGCAGAAAAGGACGATAGCTGTTTGGCTTCTAACCGCCAAGAAGAGTAATCTTTCTAATTGGGGTGGATACGAAGACTCTCATACTTCCTTTCAGGTCCGACTTTCATTCATCTTTAACGATACTCCAGAAGTTGCCAAGCCTTATTACGAAGCGAATCCGATATAAGATTTCAAACTTCAGGATCTTCATTGTGCGCCTTCCCGCACTGGGGGCACTTAAATACAACCCAAGCGCTATACTGAAGTTTCGGTGAGAAAGTAAGTTTAATTATTGTGCGGCAAGACCAGCAAATATAATCTGGTTTTCCCGTAGCCCTCCTATTGGCGTCAAACGTCTTCCGGAAGCATTTACGGCTGCAATAGGCGTGTCTCTTAGTCTTTGGTTCAAAATCTTGTCCGCACGAAAGGCAATTCGCCATAACGTGTATACAAAAACCCCGTCTTTAATGACGGGGTTTATAATTTAGCTGTTGTGAGAGAACTCTTGCGCTAACCCCTCTTGATATTTTTTCAGTGTCTGGATCATCATACTCAAGTTATTTACATGAGCCTCGGATAAGACAACCGAGTCAGATTCAGGTGTTGCGCGCGACAGTATCTCAGCCTTCGCTGACGTGACTGGTTTACCAGTCGCATCGTCCATTTTACTTTGGGTATCGGCGATAACACGGCTTAATGCTTTTTTAGCGTAAGCCAAATCTAAGTTGTAATTCGCGTAAAGACTGGTCAGCTTAACATACGCTTGTCCTGCGTCTACCGCAGAAGCGGAGTTGTTTTCGCATTTTGTCTGGAACTCTTTGTAAATTTCTTGGTACATTTCCATATTATTCAACTTTTAAAGCGTCAGCTACTTCGACGCAAGTTTCTTTGTTAGTGTATTTGACAACTAAGAAATTAGCGAACCATTCTTTCAGTTTTTTATATTCATCCAGGCTCAATTCAAATTCTGTAACTGTTTTGCCCTGTTCGTTATATTCTTTAACTTTGTCATTTAACTTGGCCTGAATTTCTTTGTTCATTTCTTCAGCCAGAGTGTCGCTTAATGTTTTCTTTTGCGCTTCAGTGGCTTCACCACCGTCTTCGTTTTTCAAAGCAGCGCTCTCAGTTTCAAATCTTTTGCGGTAAGATTCTATGATCTCATCGCGTTCGTCGTTAATCGCTTCAGATTTAGAGATTAAATCTTTAGCCACTTCGCGCAAGCTCTTAGTAAGCTTAGAGCAAAGTCTAATGCCCTTCATGTTAACCAAATCTTTAGGGGTAAGGCCATCAACGAGTGCCGCTAGATCAGCGACCAAGCCCACTTTTAATGATATTTTTTCCATAGTATTTATTATTTAGATAATGATAATTTTTCTTGAATGTAAAGTCGCTCTGATTCTGATAGTCGACCCTTGATTCTATCAAAGAGCTTAACATCTTTATTTTCGATTATTTTGCGCATCAGCATATTCGTGTTAGTGACAACCTTGTTTCCTTTTTCAGCCGTATCAGGTTTTAAATCAGATATCTCCATTTTAAAAATGCTGTTTTTTAAATCACTGATAGTCATGGAGGAGTAATTGACCATCCGGAATGACTCAGGATGGCGCTGGAACTTGGCACCGGCTATCTCTCTGGCCTGTCTCGCTGCGTCTTCTAAGCAATAGTCTACTACCATCAAAACGCCGGAAGCAATTTCGCTCTCAATAACGATAGCGTAAACTTTCGGCTCAGTTTCTTTTTTTATAACTTTTTGGATAATGGTAAGCATACATTATTTTATCACTGAATCCCCGTTTAATTTTACCACATGGATTTTGTCGTGGAACATGTCTTTCACAGCTGGGAGATGGCTGATACACACCAACTGGCTAAAACGGCTCTGGATGGTCTCAAGTATCTCCATAAAGCTCTCTACAGTAGAGTTGTCGAGCCCTGTGATACTTTCATCCAGCACTCTGAAGCCCACCTGTTGCAAACTCGCTAAGCCCTCAGAAATAGCCATGTTAATCTTCATCTTCTCGCCACCGCTGTAATTAGCCAAGTCGAACGTCTCACCCTGCCCATTCGTGATGGTTAAGAATAACCCATCTATTAGCGATTCGCCATCAGCGCTATCTTTCTGCGTCTCTATTGTAATTCTGAAATCAGACATCTTCTCCAGCACATCGTTGATTCTGCCTTCCAATTCAGGCAGCACGTAATCTACCATGATAGATTTGATGCCGCTGTTTCCGAACGCCTCTTTCACCGCTGCGACTGCGGAGATGTCTTCATTAATAGTGTATACAAGTTTGCCTATCTCGTCAATACGCGCCACTGCCTTGTCGTAAGCCGGTTCAATTTGCGCGATGATTTCAAGTTCTTTTTTGACAGCAGATAATTGAGAATTAAAATGATAGATTCTATTTTCTATCGCCGCGATTTCATTATCAATTCCTTTACGTAATAATTTGCGCAATTCAGACATCTTCTTTGTGTCTGTTTCCATTTTGGATTTTGCATCCTCAAGTAATCTTTTCGCACATCCTAGTTCAGATTTTTTTATATCGTATTCAGATCGTTTTGCCTCGAAAGCGTCGAATTCTTCTCTGGCCAAAGATAATTTTCTAATATCAGCTGAAATTTCTTTGAATTTTTCTTTGTCGTATTCCGGTTTGTGCCCAAGCTCAACCATTCTATTTTGCCAATTAATAGCAGCTGCTTCATACTCCTTTTTCTGTGCCTCTTTTCCAGCCAGTGATTTTGCACAAAAATCAATGTTTTTTTGAGACTGTTCGACAGCTGATGGGCAATGGGTATGATTAAGAGGGCAAATTTTTTCCGCTTCGTTCATCAGTGATATGATCGTAGTATTAAGTTCAGAAATCTCTTTGTCTAGTGACGAGGTTTGCCATTCAGATGGTTTTAAGGAATTAATTTTCGCCTCTTCTGCTGACCATTCTGCCAGTGCGTTTCTCTGGTCGGCCAACTCTTTTAAAATAGCATCTTTTTCACTTAGAAGTTTGATGTCAGCTTTCAATTGATCTACTTTGGCCGGGTGGAAGAAGTAATCTGACGCAAGAATATACTCTTCTAACCCTTTTATCTGCGTATTTGTATTATTGATAGACGACTCATATACTTTAACTGAGCTTTCAAGCTTTGCAATCTCTACACGGTTATCATTATCTTGTTTTTGTACCTCTTGCATGGCCTGTTTTTCTTTATAAAGACACTCCAACGCTTCAGTCGCAGCAGGTAAATCTTCCCTCAGTTTACTTTTTCTACTAAGCAACTGCTCATTATCTTTTTTAAATGATTCTTTTTCAACCAACTCAGCGCGAAGCAATTCAGTTTCCTGAGTTTTATCTTTCAAAAACTTCTTGGCTTTCTCGTGGTATTCGTCATAATCAGACGCGCGGATTATTTCCAAGATGATGTCTTTACGGTTCTGCGCAGTTTGTTTGATGAAGCTCTGGGTATTTTCTTGTGGGCAGATGACCGAATTAATAAAAAGGAGGTGTGATGCCTTCGTCACATGCTTCTCAATATACTCTTGAGTATAGCGCACACCGCTCACCTTCACCGGTTTAAAATCTGCGCCGTCATGTTCGTATACTTCTAAAGTATGCTTACCAGCCGCGGACGCTGTGCGGTTAACCTGAAAGCGGCTTTCGCCGTTCTTTAAGTTGATTTGTACCTCACAAGACTTTTTACCTTTTTTAACCAGCGAGCGATTGTCTGAGCGGCCTTCGCCGTAAAGACCCCAGACGAGCGCGTCTACAATAGACGATTTCCCTGCGCCTGACGCGCCATCAATAAGCACTTTTTGCCCATCCTGAAGAGACACGGTAGTATCACCGTGGGACAAAAAGTTCTTTAATTTTACCTCCTCTATAATCATCATATATTAGCAATGAAATCATCTACGTCTTCCGGTAGTAAGATGTTGTCTGGGTTAATCAGCCACATCTCCAAATCAATTTTTTGTTGGGGTGTCAACACTTTCCCGGAAATCTCGCCACCCTTTACTTTTTCAAGTAGTTCAATTTTACATTTATCCACCTCTTCTCTCGTCTTCACGCTTGCGATACCGAAGATACCGAATTTACTCTGAGCAAAGAACTCAGCGTCACAACTTGGGCATTTAACCATCTGGACTGTTTTAATTACGTTATCGGCCATACTATTTAGTTTTAGATCTAACTTTGCTGACATTATGATTCATAATGAGCGTCTTGTCGATACGTTCCGCCAGCCCTTCCGCGAAGGTGAACATTGTGGAACTAAGCGTGCCTTTAGCCGAGTCCTTACCAAATACACGACTGGTTAATTCAACCAATTCGTTATGGATTACTGAAGCGACAACTTCCTTATCAAATTTGGACATGCCGGTGGTTTTTTTAGCTTTATTCATATGTGTTAATTAATTTCCAGCCAGATAACAGTAAACTCGGATCGAGCTTATTCTGCTTGGCATAAATATTTAATAATTCCTCCGTCTCCATCGTTAAGATGTTCTGCCCCTCTTTTAATTCAATTTTACGGCGTTCAGTCGGGTACTGTTCCAACAGGATAAACGTCTCGAATGAGCGTAATCTTTTCTTTAGCGCCTCCATTTCTTCCGCTGATAAGCGTTGGGTTAACACGACTTTCAGAATAGACTTCTGAGGCAAATCGACAAAATCTTTTTCTATTGGGTTTTCCAGTTTGTAGATGCCGCGCCCAGGCAAGAGGATTTGTTCCACGGAGAAGTCGCTTGTATCTAATTTATAAACGAATTTCCCGTGTTCGCCACATTCATCATTAAAGATACTGCCTGTCATTATCACATTATCTTGCGGATATTTAAAGTGCGAAGAGTGGATATGGCCGGCGAAGGTGACTTTGAATTTCTTACTGAGGGCTTGTTTATTCAGCACAGGTTCGTCGAAGAGACTCGTCGATACGCCTGACGCCATATTAATATCAGAGATGGCATGGTGGGCGAATAAGACATCGCCGTCTGGTAATTTATCCAGTATTGCCTTTGCTGCTTCCGCGTTGTCGTTTGTGCCGAGTTCTGAGCGGTAGAGATGTGGGCAGAACGTTAATCCGTCTTCTGAGTAGACATCGTCAATAACCAATTTCCAATTCTTACCGGTTATTTCGCTAAGGAAATTCAACGCAGATACTTTACCCGGTTTTCTGTCGTGATTACCGAGTAGGATGAATAGTCTTTTATTGCCGAAGCGTTCTATGAAGTTAACGAATTTATTAATTACGGATGAGCTGTTATTCAAACTATTTAATTGATCGCCAAGAAATACGACTCTATCGCAATCATTAGCGGCTTCGACAATCGCGCTCAGCACCTGAGCTTGCTCTGATTCACGGCCATCTTCTATGTAATCGGCGTAACCGCGCCTGTCCTTAAAATGTAAATCTCCGACAATTAATACCTTATTTGACATATCTATTTTTTAAAATATGGGGCGGAAATTACTCGCGCCCCATATCTTGTGGACCCGGAGCCCGTAGTGTTTTTAGGCTGATAATACTTCAATTATCTTGTCCAGGTTTTGAGTTAAGAAAGCAATCCCAGTAGCGTCCATGACTTGCTTTTTGTAATTTGCGTCAGTCGTACCGGGGATTTTCTCTTTTGCCAATTTTATGATTGTAGCCAGTTTAGGGTCAGCGGCAGTTGCTGTAGAAGCGGTTACGCTTGGGCCCGACAATGTTCCAGCGCCGGCTGTAACTTTAACACCTGCCATCGGGTTATTAGCCCCGACCCCTGCCATAAAGTCTGGTTCAGGACCTGGCGGATTAAAGGATTGGGTCTGTGGCTGTACCACTTCTCCGCCGAATTCAGCAGCGATTTCTTCAGCGCCGTTGATTTCTTCTTGTTCTTTTAACCACTCCTCATCGACAAGTTTTGGGTCAGAATAAATCTCGACGATCTTGGCCGGCTGCATGCCTGGCTTTTTCTTGGTTGATTCTCCTTTATATTCCATAGCCACTATTTGGCCCAACCGGACAGTTTTCATGCGCATGTCAATCAAAGGTTTGCCGAACACTGACACAACGTCTCCTGTTTCGCTTTTGAAGTCGTAGACCATCTGGTCTTGGCCAGGGTGATAATTATCTGGCACAGTACGCTTACAAACGAGCGTACCGGTGAACCGTGAGCCGACCGGGAGTTTGCGATAGTCCCAGATACCCATCTTCACCTTATACTTGTCATCGAACAAATTTGGTAATGACATACATTATTTTTTCTTTTCCCTGCCGGTGGCGGCAGATTTTTTATAAATTTTTTCTATACTTTCTTTAAAGTTCTCTATGACACATTTGTTACCCTCTATAAATTTAGAGTGATACAATTTTATTTTTGGCGTTACCACATCGTCTAATAATGATAATTCTAATACCATCCCGTAAGCAACAATCAATAATTCATGCGGTGGTACGCCCATCCTCCTAAGTATCCTCATTAATGTTTTAACCCTGTCCACAGAGCCCATTCCGCTGAACTCACTATCAAGCTCCTTCTCCATTTTCTTCATGTCTTCTGGAGTCGCATTTTCGGCTAACCTTTTTACTTGGTCAACTAGATCCTCGCCTGTTCCTTTTTTTATAAACATACGCTATATAAGTTAATTTCTAACACGTATATTATATCACATTTTTCTTTACTTGTCAAGTGCTAAGCTGTGGATAAGTTTTTATCGTCTTCCTGCTTCAGCCAAGTGATTTGGCTTTTGAGAAAGGCGATCTTCTTTTCTAAGGCCGTGATACCCTCAGCTTGTTTTTTCTTATTAGCATGCTCTCTTTCTAATTTACCCAGTTCGTTGAGCGACTCGACAATTTGGATGTGCCGCGTGTTGCCAAACACGGGTTTAAAATGCGCCACTGCTTGTGCGTAGGCGCTATCAATTTCCTTTAGATCTTGTTTTGTGTTAACAACTACCATATTAGTCCCAAAGTCCTAAAAAATATTGGCTAAATAACTGCATCCCTTTATTAAATTTATCAGACAAGTTTTTTTGGCGATTCTCATCTACCGTAATCTTTAAAGCGCCATTATCCTGCTTCTCATAATGTAATATACCTGTCCCTTTTAACGAACGCACGGCGTCAAATCCTTGTGCCATTTCTTCTAATATCTCCTTCCACCGATGGCACTCATCATTTTTCTTATCTTTATCATATAAGTCGCTTGGGCACCCGAATGACTTCTTCGCGAGATGCCTAAGCGCCGGAGCAATCATACTAGATAAATAACTGTCGAAATCCCAAAGATCTTCGTCGCTATATCCGCGCCGCCCTCTCTGGATAAAATATTTAATTCGTCTAAACATAATTTATTTTTAAACTGGGAGAAAATCTAGAAAAGTAAAAGTGCTCTACCAACTGAGCTACGGCTCCCGAAGGCGCCGGCTTGACTCGAACAAGCGACCACTCGATTATAAGTCGAAGTAACTTTTCTATCGCTACCCAGAAAATCGATTTTTACGGAGGAGAAAGGCAGTCAGGACTGGAGCTATCGCGCTACCTGTGCTCGAAGCGATACAGATTGCTCTGCACGCTTCACTTTGGTCGGTCACCCTTTCGGGCGACTTTCCGGTAAGGAGATATCAATCGATCGGGGTCTTTTGATACCTACCATAGAACAATAAGAGTTCTTACGCCGAAGCGTTAGAATAACTTTATGAAAGTAATTCGAGGAAATCCTGGCTTAGCTGCCTCCGTAAATTTTAAAGTACTATTGCTTTTATTTTATTGACTAACGCGTTTTTGTCTTCTTCCAGAAGCGCCATTACCCCTAAGATTTTATCAGACCAACCAGCAATACAGAAAATCTTATTCTCAGGGAATTGGAGCGTACCGTGTCCTTCTAAATCAAACGAATAAATGAACGGATCGGCACCAAACTTTTTATTATAAGTTTGCAAATCTCCAGTAGGGTTGTCGTAGCCACCGCTCCACCCTTGCATATCAGACAGAATCACGATCCGATCATACTTCTCTTTAGCCTTAATGAATATATCGTGGAAGTTGGTTGAGCCACCGTCGTGTTTGCGCAACTTCTCAGCGATCGTCAAGAGCGAATCTTTACCGCTGATGCCTTTCTCATACCGAGCGTCGTCATCAAACGTCATTAAATCTGCGTCAGCGTTTGCTTTAAACAACACCGCGCCAAATAATGAACCAATGTCTAACGGATCGCCCTGCATCGAACCGCTGGTGTCGAGGACTATCAAAGTCTTACCAGCGAATTTCGGCACATTAGAGAGTGACAGTTCGGTCGCATCGTTTAGCGCATCCAATAACTTTCGACTTACACCGGCCTCATCCAGTTCTTTGTAAGCCGTTTGGAAGCGGAAAGGCATTACCAGGGATTTCTGAATGGCTTCTTTGTTAAGGAGTTGCTCAATCGCAAGCGGAATAAGTTTAGGCGCTTGCTGACTGATATTGCGCAAGTTGCGCAATAAAGCGAAGTAGCCCAACTTTTTACTCTCTAACAATTCTTGCCATGCACTCTCTTTTAACTCAGACAGCTTCTCTTCCTTATCAGCACCATCGGCCATTTCTTTTACTTCTTGGCCGGCACTGGAAAGTTTAGCTTCCCAAGTCTCAGTGTTTTTTAATTCGCCATTAATTAATTTGGAATAAACATCAGCAGCCCTACTATCCACCGGTTTAGGGTGGACGAGGTTAAACAAGTCTACCATTTTTACATCCGATCTGGAGCTTTTGTATTTAGTCAGCTGGTAAGCATCGAATTTGCCTACCGCCAAACGCAGCCCTTTCTTTAAAGAATTCGGAATGGCACTATCAGAATGTTTTGAGCCAAAGTAGCCCAACATCTCAAGCATATCATCGGGGCGCTTCACAGTGCGCGTTACCGCGTTCTTCACCCACTCTTGGCCTTTAACAATATGGACAATCTCGCCAATCAAAGCGTGGGTGATACTGCGCATGCCAAATTCGTTACGCGCATAAATCGCGGCTTGACCGGCGAATTTCTTATCAGCTAATTTATTAACGATCAACGCCAATCTGTCTAATTGGTCATTGCCTGATTCGTAAAATTTATCTTTTACAAACGAAGTCAAAAGCAGAGACACCAATTCAAGTTCAGGAGATTGCTTGAATGCTTCTCCGCCTGCTAAGTTGACAGTTTTTTGACCGACTGATTTCCCCGATCGAAATTTCATATGTTTTATTTTAAAAAGGGAGAAAAATTAAGTAAGTGTTTTTCATCCAAGAAGTAACTTGCTTATAACTTCCCTTAAATATTAATTAAATTTTAGTTTAGCGTATAAAGCAATGTTCACAGCGTCAGTGATATTACTGTCGTCCACCTTCGCTCTCTCTGTTGGTCTAAAATCATCCTTAGGGAACATCCTTTTTGCATGGAGGATACTGCTTTGTTTACTATCGTCGTCTCTGTTAAAGTCTTTTAAAATCTCTTTCTGCCAAGTCTGTGGGCTCACAAGCGCGTAAGGGATCTTAAGCGCTGCGATAACACCTTCTATCATCCCGAAACTACGCCCGAACGTGAACATGGAGACAGCGCCGTTTTTCGGCATGGCGTGGACTCTTTCCAATATGGCGAACATTATTTCGTAATTTTGAAAAATCTTTACAACCTCAGTTAAATCAATTTCGTTCTTGCCTTTGACGTTCTTAATAGTAGGCATCTTAAATTTGCCAACAATTTCGTTACTCTCAGTAATCATCGCGATGGCCCCGGACAAACCAGGATCTATTCCGCAGAAAATCATAATTGCGCTAATGCTTTTTCCTCTTTTCTTTTTGTAATGTTTTATATCTTCGATCGGCGAAATGTTGTATTATTTTATAAGCCACCGCCTGACAGTCATCGCAATATATTCTATTCCCAGACTTTGCGTAGATATTAAATCCGCACAATTTACATTTCTTATGAATATTTTTTACTTGCCATTTTTCCCGCATACTCTACACTTAAATTTCTGGGCTTTCACCTTCTCCTTGGGTTTCGGTTTCAATACTTTTGGCATATGGCGCGTTCTTTAATTCTTCAATTATTTTTAACATTATCTTTGAGTCAGAGCGCAGGCGCTCAATTGCTTTTAGCCTGCTTGCCCCCAGTGGCTCTACTCCATAAAGATAATTGGTCTTTTCCAAAGAAATAATACCGATATCCACAGCTGAGTCCAAGATATCCCCAAAGATATCCACACCTACTCCGTAAATTAAGTCTAATTGACCCATCCGGAACGGCATGCCTACCTTGTTCTTCACAGCGCAAAAGATAATCTTATTACCCACTACTTCTTCGCCCTCTTTGATCGAACGGCCTTTCTTAACCTCTATTCGCACTGAAGCGAAGAATTTAAGAGCCTTTCCACCCGGCGTAGTGTTCTTATTGCCCCAATATACCCCTATTTTCTCTCGTAATTGGTTGATAAACAGAACTGCCGTTTTAGTGCGCGAAATGTTACCAGAGAGCATCCTCATGGCTTTAGACATCATCCTGGCGCCTTGCGCCATCTCATTGTCAGTCAGATTACCCTCAAACTCGCGTTTTGGCACTAAAGCCGCCACCGAATCGAGTACAATTAAATCAATATCAGACGAAAGAGCCATCTTATCCACAATATCGAGCGCTTCTTCCCCATAGACTGGTTGAGACAAGAAAAGCTGTTTAGAATTTACGCCAATCTTTTTAGCGTAATCAGCATCAAAGGCATGTTCAGCGTCAATCCAACAAACATTACCGCCTTTCTTCTGGACTTGACTCGCGATGAAAAGCGCTAACGTGCTCTTGCCAGATCCCTCATTCCCGTGCATTTCCACTATCCGCCCTCGCGGTATACCCCCGCAGCCGAATACTCTGTCTAAAGAGTAACTACCAGTCGGAATCGCTTCAACTTTAATCTTATCAATACTCGCCATCTTGATAATCGTTTTAGCGCCGTATTTTTTATTAAGGAGCTTAACCGCCTCTTCAATCTTGTCTTTTTTAGTATCAACCATAATTTTATTAGAAACTGAGAGAGGAGTCCGAGGGCGTATCTCCTCAGATATCCTCCCAAAAATAACCCACCACTAATTTATTCAAGGATTTATCCAAAAATCCTCTCTCAATTTCTTATTTTAGCGTACATATATTATACCATACTTTTGCTCACTTGTCAAGTGTCAAGCTGTGGATAACTATTCGTCCAAACCAAGGCTAATAATTCGAGCGGCAATCGCGGCTTTTTTACGCCAATCCGTCTCTCTATAAGAAGCTAAGCGTAAAGTCTCTATCATCGCCTTATAATCATCCGGATTAAGATTGGCTTTCGCGGCCGCTTCTTCGTCAGAAACAGAAGCCAGAATCTCATCAATTTTCGCAGGTTCAATTCCCATTTCTTCCATTGCGGCTCTTAAGTTATCTTGATTAGCCATATCATTTTACTTTATAAGTGTCTTTAAAGTTTCTCCGCAACTCTTCTTTTACTTCATCGTCAAGTAATTTATCTTCCAACTGTTGGAGGTATTTCATCGCTATCTTTTGGTGCTTTCTGATTTGCAGATGCTCCAATCTTATAGCTCTAATCAACCACGCTTTATCTTTACCACTCTTTCTTAAAGAACGGCTCATCTCTCTTTTCAGCGTCTCGATGACTTCAACAGCTCTTTCAAACCCGGCACCAGAAATAAAGCTTAGCCACCCTGCGTGTTTGTCGAAGTGTCTATCAAACATACTACTTTAATATTTTAACATTTCTATAAACCATACCGAGCACTGGCATAATCTTATCACTGTTGTCGACATAAATATCAACAGTGTCGCCTCGGTCGCGGTGCACCCACTTAGCTGTTCTATCTTCAACCGTGAATTCACCCAGCCCATCAACCAAAATCTTTGTGCCGAATTTTATCTTTCTGTCGCTTGACGCCACCATCCCTAACTTCGGCCATTTGCCGCTGGCGGTTTTGTTACCGGTCCAAGTGTAGTAAGTGATACGCATGACGCGCTCTTCTAACACTACCGGTGCTGGCGCGGCCACCGCCTCTAGCCGAATACTAGAGGTAGTAGCGCAAAGCCAGACGCAAATGGTTTCTAACATATTATTTTTTGTTTATGCCGGGGAATAAATCTTCGAAGCTCACCGGCGGGGTGTAGTATTTGCACCACGAAGCGTGGCCCTGATTCATCTGGATTTTAGCAAAACAAATTTCGCAATACGAATAGTCAAGTGGCATATAATTTTAATTTACAACTTCCCCACCAAACTCATCCGCGATTTTCTGCGCGTCGATGTTCGCTTGGTTGATTTGGTTTGATTTATTAATCATATCTTTATGCGCGATCATCTTCGGCACCTCCCAATTATCGTAGAAATTCCCACGGTAGTAGAATACATTAGTAGTAAAGCGCGAGTCAAATTCACGGTCTTTATAAACTGACAATGAAGTCATCGCTGATTGCCGCATGTCATCCGCCATCAGAATCGGCGCTTGTGATTTTTCTACTATGTTACGCGCGCACTCAACGATTATATCAGCATCATCAGCAGTTTTATTAGTCCCGCGCATCCCAGACATGCCACGGAATTTCGCGTGTTTAGGCACTTCGGTTGTTTCCTTACTCGCTCGTTCGTTTAACGGTTTGTTAGCGTGATGGATTAGCACAATCGGTATCTTGTATTGTCTCGTAAGATTTAAGATCCCTTCAGAAACACCTTGGGTCTGTTCTAATTCGTTTTTGCCAGCTCCTTTGACTTTATTTAAGTTGTCTATATACAACATCTTAACGCCGAACGTAGTAATCATTTCTTCCAACTTCTTTACGTCGTAAAGTTCGCCTTTGTCGATGCCGACCAGTTTTAAATCTCCTAAATCTTTTAAGAACTGTTCAGCAATGGTGGTATCAAAATTTCTATTACGATATTGCTCTTTTGTGACACCAGCGCGATCACGCGCGTAACGGCGCAACAACTGATCTTTACTCATTTCAAGCGTTAAGAAAAAAACATTCGGAACCTTTTTTGCATTCTCCATCGCCATGTTAAAAGCGAATGTAGTCTTGCCACTTCCCTGTTGACCAAATATGATCGCATAATGCCCCTCTTCAACCGCTGGCATAATCTTATCCAACTCAGTTGTGCCCCAAGTAAATGGCGAAGGCGGAGTTAAGAAGGAGTCAGTGACACTCTTAACATGGTCTTTGGCGGTAGTGACATCAATCTTAAAGTTCCCAACCGCATTTTCAGTTTTTTTTAGTGGCGGCTGGTAGCGTGAGAATGTCACTGCGCGCCTATCTTCAACTAAATGCGTTGGTATTAAGTCAGCCAAATTGTCTTTCGCCCACTTTGCGATGTCAGATTTATTCCAGCCGTAAAAGCCCAGCCACTGTATCCACGTTGGGCCTCCGCCTTTACCGCTACCAATAGCACCGTTACCGTCAAGCCAAGCATCAGCCGGCTTACCGTTTACATCAATATACTCTCCGCCTGTCGCGCGTTTTCGGAAAGATAAGATGTCGCTATTAACAATCGCGCTACCAGACATACGCGTCAGCGCTTCTTTATTACTGACACGACTAATCGCGTCCCAGAAAGTAATATCCGCTCCGGCATTAGAGAATGGTTTAGAGTTGACAGTTGACTGTACACTGTCAACCGGCGCTTCCCAAGGAAACGCTTCCATCATTTCTTTTTCAGTATACGCCAATCCTTCAGCAACATGGATTATTTCAACCATGAATGGCTCGGCTGTTTTGTTGTGGTAGTATCCGGGGATTCTAAGAACACGCGAAATGTCTTTCATCGCTGGATCGCCTTGGAAGTATTTGATTAATCCCTGTTGGATGCGCACAAAGTTTTTCTCAGTACCGTCTTTGGCCATCCAATAGGCGTGTAAGCTTTTCTTACTACGCACGATCATGGACGGTATCAGTGGGCACTTTAGAAGCATATCCATTTGCTGTTCGATTGAGAGCGTGTCGCATTCGCTAAACCAGGCGTTCACACCGGCGCATAGTTCCTTAGAACGCTTGCCACCGGGGAATTGGTTCACCGTGAAGAATATCCCGGCGCCAGCGCTATTCAGTTTCTGTAATTTATTCAAATCATAATTGCGCGGTGGCCCAACCGTAATAAGAGAAGGGTCTTTCTTCTCATTGAATTCACGGTCATCAAAAGTCTGAATGCAGAAATCTTTAAATTGTTTGAGGAAGTCTGCGGTGCCGAACATAATTAAATTAATTTTATACTTTCGAATATCCCATTATTTTTAAGCGCGACTTTCAGTGTTCCCTGCCATACATCAAATATAGGGAGCTCCCTCTGTATATTTTTGTCTGTGTCGCGTGCGCTAAATGCTGATTTTATTTTAAACACATCTTTATCATCGGCTAAAAACCATTTTATTGGCGTATCCCTTGACGTTTTAGATACGTATAATTCTGTTGTTTCTGGAGATACGCCTATCCCTGGGCGAAATTTATGTTTAAAAACCATTTTATATAACAATTGGCCGTCCATGTCTTCCGGCGTTACATCTACCACTATTTCTTTAACCATTATGCGTTCAAAATGAATCATATAATTATTTTTTAAAATTTCTATAATTAGACGGATTTGTTTTGAGCCATGTTTTTAGTTTCTTAACGGATTTTTCTTCTAAATAAACGCCATGCCATTTCTTATCCTGCTTATCAAAGACTGCGATGTCTAAATCATTGTCGCCGAAATTGTAAATTCTAATATAGCCGCAAAACTTTGGGCCACCCGCGCAGTCGCAATTTATTTTTAATGCTTTATTTTTTACACTTGGCATAAAATTAGTAGACGTACTTTCCGAAAAAGTGTTGGATTTCGTGCTGAAAAATGTTAGCGAGATGCCCCGACACTTCTTCTTCCACATCTTTAAACTTACTGCCGTCAATCACTTGGAAACGCACTGTACACTTCTTCCACCTCTTCATTAACCGCGGCGGCATGTGTGTCATAGATAAACATCCTTCCGGACTATTAGCAACGGCTTCACCGTGATTTATAATCCGTGGATTAATAATTATATCCCCGGCTTTTGTCACGAAGAAACGCAGAGGGTCTTCGTTCGTGATCTGAGAGTGGGCTACCGCCTCGCCTCCAGGATACATTCCGTGTTTTTGATGGCAAAGCGAAATCATTTCGCGCGCATCTTTTTTAATACGGTCTATATCAGCTTCAGTGCATTTTCGGCTTTTTATTTGGTGTGGAGCAATTAATGGCATAAATTAACTAGCTTTTTTTAAACTCCTTGTTAAGCCTCTCTAAATCTCTCTTGTCTTTAAACGCGTAATTTATTCCGCTTTCCGGCTCAGTGGTCATCCTGTGGTACGCGTACTCAACGCATTTTTTAAGCGCTCTGTATTCGTGTTCTTCAAACTCGTAAACCGTCTTCATTTTTTGTGTAATTTGCATATGTTTATAAATCTTTTATATTAACTACTTCGATATCTTTAAACACTTTTTCGCCGTACTTCCACTTCGACTGTTGCCAAGCCATCTTGATTATAAAATGCGCTGGGGCCCAACTGCCGTGGATTCGGAATTGGTTTTTTAAGCGCGCGTAAAAGCGCAGCAAGCGTGAGTGTTGATAAAGTTCATTCACGAATTTTTGTAGCATTGGAGTCATATGGGCATTTACCTTTTTTACATTTACAAATTTTCCAGCCACCGATTGTGCCGTGAGCGATTGTGCCGTGAACGGATACAGAGTCATCAAATTCCTTCTTAACGCGGTCGCAGAATGAGCATTTCGCGCCAAGCGGATGTGTAGTATCGCCGTGGCAGACCATTGTATTCAACCACACAACCTCAACCTTTCTGTTGCCGATATTAGACTGACCGCATTTCGCGCAGTTCTCCGGTAATTTTGGCATCAGCTTACCACATTTACATTTTAATTTTTTATACTTTAGAGCCATATTGGTCTTGGTAAATTGTGCCACTGTTTAACAGCGTAAATTTAACCGTTATCCTGTGGCCATTGGCGTCTATCACCCCGTCATTAAAAAGCCAATTACAATTCAAATCCTGTTCCAATTCGAGAATCGTTCTCGCTGGGACATAAATTATCTTAAAGAATTTTAATAATTTGTAGATGATTTTGTATATCATACTTTAGTGTTTACCCCGTTTCCACCTGCGGAGCCGTAGATACTCGTGTCAAGGCGACGAGGGCGAGTGCTTATAACTGCTACTTGACCGCCTTGGTTTCCGGTTACCGTCGGATGAAAAGGAGTTGGTAAAGCATAAATAACATTACTCTTCGCACCGCCAGTGGCCAATGCTTGTAGAACAGCGATTTCAATTTTCATCGCTTTGATATCTTTTTTAAGATTGTCTATTTGTTTTTGGAGAGAAGGTTTCATAGTTTATTTAATTTTTTATCACACCGCACACAACTTTGAAAGGCAAATTTGTGGCCACATCTTTTTCGCTTTTCAAAAATTTTGCCGTATTCTTTTTGGCCTCTACGCTCCCGTTTTGTCATTTTCATATGCAGAATTAAGAAGTTCTGGGTTTTCGTAGATGTTGCCGATGACTTCGAACTCACTAAATTTTTCATCGCCGAATGGAAATGTTTGCGAGCCAAAATCTAATTGCCAAAATCCATCACCATAACTAACATGACAAGTCTGTCTTGTGGCATTAAAATCGCCCTCGTGCCAACATTCTATAATATCACCTTCAAAAATTTCCTTGCCGTTTTTATCAAATAAACCGGTGAATTGCATTATCTCATAAGCAGAACTCCCCATCACATCACGTTCTATCCAATGCCAAAAACTTTTCGCCTTAGTCCTTATATTTAAGGAATAACCCATTTTCTTCGCAATATGGCACCAAACTCTAAATTTAATTTCACGCATATTAAATTCTCTTTAAAACTAAATTACTGCTCACAGTTGGGTTAACAATACCAGTACTGCTTTTCACCGAAACAGAAATCAAATCGCCGGCTGTGATCGTCAGCACGCAAGACACTGGAAAAGGTTTAATTTCATTGGCTGATAATTTTACCGCAGTTTCGCAAGCCACCGTACCATTTTTCATAACGGCCACTTGGTATGTTGCCGAAGAATAGGCAGAAATTGAACCGGCCACCAAAGCGTGATATTTGCCATTCGCGCCTAAATTGGCCACCAATTCGTTGTCGCCGTAAGAAAAATTAACGGCTTGGCCCAAAACGGCCGGCAATTTGGCGTAAGTTTCCAGTCCGGCGAGCGTAATATACTGATTGTCGGTTTTTAATTCTCCGAAATAACTGTCGTAAGTCGCGGTTGTTCTTGGCGCGGTGATTGCGCCGGTCGGGCGGAATGGTAGTGCAGCGTTAACATTATCTACTAGTAAAAATGCCACCAGTACCGAGACAAGTAGTAAGGATATTGTGAATAATACTGCCACTAAAATTGGTTTCTTCATATACTTTTATTTCCCCCGCCTAATGACGAGATGGAACAACTACTTACTTTTCGTTTTTATCATACACCGTGGACAGAATTTAAACAGCTCGCCATTTTCTTTACCGATATGCAGCGGTAAGCTACAGTAAGTATGACTGTCTTGCGATCTAATAGTCTTGCCACCTTCTACACTAAGCTCAATGCCGACTTCACCAAGGTCCTCCCAACCAAAATTTTCCGTTTTCTTACCGAACCAACTCTTTTTTATTTTTTGTTCTGGGAACATATAATTAATTTTTATCTTTTTTATTCCACTCCGCGCGCGAAATTTGGTTATTAACGCGCTTTACTTTTACATTTACTTTGCCTAAATCCACATCGCAATCGTCGAAGGCTAAATCCACCTCTTCGCTACCTTTGGCGATTATCCGTGCTTCTAAGCCCAGTTTTTCGGCCCATCGCGTCGCCCAGTCAATGCCACTGCCTGACCAAATAATCATATCACAGCCCTGTTTTTTAAACCAACTGAACATTGCGATCGTTTCATAGTTTGGGACGTCTAAGCCACGGGCTGCGACGCTTGGTATCAAAATGCAATCGTCCACGTCGAATGCTACTTTTAAAATTTTCATAATAATTAAATACTTAGTAAGCGGAGCAAGGAATTGTGTCAGATCCATCGGGCCCTTCAGACCCATTTTACACTCACCTTGCAGTTTGGGTAAGGTGTCCGCGAGCACCACTCGCGTTATCCCGCAATTATTTTCTGCCATCCGCTTAGTAAATATTCAATCTTGAGTGAGGTCACAGAATCAAACTGTGTCTGATTATTTCACGGCTCTCTACTCCCATTTAATAGTAAATCTTCTTTCCATTTCTAACCCAAATTTTAAACCAACGTAGTGCAGGATATTACAAACCGAACATCTTATATCTAAATCATCAACTTTTCTTTTTCCCCTCATGATTACTGCATACATGTTTTCTCCTTTTAAATTCATGGACTCTTTTCTCCCGCCACCGTTCTTATGGTTTATTTGTAATAAACCAAACTCGCTACAACCACAATTTATACAACGCGGCGTCTCTTCGCCACTAACCATTTGTAACGCCTTTAAACGCATCAAACGATGCCGCGTTGTATTATACAGTGGGTCAGTCGCTTTTAAGCCAGTCCGTATAACACATACTCTTGGCTTAAAACCAAATTTTGGTACTCTGACTTTTTTATAATAATTAGCGAAATATTTACTTCTATCTTTCATACAATATAAAAATTATTTATTTTATATTGTTATTATAACACAGATGTGTAATTTTGTAAATATCGTGCTAATCGTTACACTATCCTCACGTGTCTCCGCGTTTAAGCGGAGAATGTAATTATTTCTTTTCTTTCTCCTGCTCAGCCAACATCTCATCGCAAACGTCTTTTTTAAATTCACCCGCATCCTTACCCAAGCGCCAAGAGAGATACACTTTTACGCCATCATCAGTCAAAATGTTATCACCATTCGTGATACCAAGTTTCCGGAAAGTCTTAAACGGCTCCGGAGTTAATGTTAACGCTAATTTTTCTGTTAAACTCATATTATTATTTTTAGATTTAATAATTTCAATTTCATTTGGATTTTCAAACTTAATTGCCCAGCTGTATTTATATCCAAGAGAAGACGGCTGGATAGTTCCTTTATCGCCTTGTTTTTCGTTTTGAAAAACATAGAATCCGTCACCTATTATTTCACCGACCTCCCCTTCAAAACAGCTAGTGCTGCTAGCGCAGTCGCTACCATTTGTCCTGACCCAGTCGCCGACACGTAACTTACCCTTTGATTCACTAATTTTCATAATGAGTAATTATATTACACAGATTTTTCTTCGACCTTTTTTGCCAGTCGCTTCTCATGCCGAGCGCGCCGATTGGCGCGGTTGACATCCGTGCGCTTTTTCTGACGCTCATATTTTGATTTCCTATTTTTACTTTTTTTTCCTGACATAAAATTATTTTCTTAATTTTAACGCTCGCAAATACAATTTCTTGTAAGAAGCATTTTTACTTGGCGGTAATTTTATTTCGCCTCTGACTTTCGCGGATCTGACAGTCAGCTCACCGTCACGAGTTATATACAACATCTCCTCAGTCTGTTGGCGATGGCGTTGCTCCATGTCTTCTTGATAACTTCTCCGATGGTCCCAACCACATTTAGGGCAGATATCAGGATTACGTCTGCTATACACGCAGGTCATGGTCTCTACATAAGAGCAGTTCGGACAAGTCCTAGTATCACGCGCCACATCAACACCAATTTTAAAATCCAAATTTTCAAACATTTTGGGTGATACCATCATTTTTTGCGATAACATTGGCGGCATCATCTTTCGAGACGAAATAGCTTCACGCATCTCTTTTTCAAGTTGCTGCTGAAGCGCGTAGACGCTTCCCGCGCTCATACCACCGCCACTACCGCTGGCTGTTACTGACCCAGCGGTAGTATAAGTAGATTGTCCGTACTTGTCGCCCCATGAACCCCAGAAAGGGGTAAGTCCGGCAAGAGCCATACGATTTAGTTATTAATATTCGCCTCTGGCTTAGCGTTAACGTTCACTGAGATGTTATCCAGTTTGATCTCCGGCATCTTCGCGATTAGTTTGTTAACCAAATCTTTGATGTCCACCACTTCACCGCCAACATCGATTACTTTTTCGAGCATTTCGACTTTGGTAGTCAGTTGCGCGATTTGGATTTTATCATTTTCTCGCGCAAGCCGTATCGCTTCAGTTTGTCTTAAAAATCCCTCTTGTAATTCGTTCGCTTGCGCAGCCATTTTAGCTTTATATTCTTCATCAAGAAACAGATTTAAATTATCCGTCCTTTGTTTCAACCATTCGTCTAGCGTGCAGCCGTTAAGTGTAAAAGATTTTATACTTTGAAGATGATCAAGCGCTGTGTTACGCTCTTCGCGTACACGCTTGAGTTCTTCCTCTAAGAAATTTACCCTCTCAGATAATTCATTATTTTTTGATAGTCCGAACATATTTTTTAAATTAATTAATTAACTTTTTGGTTTTACGTCTCCATCGTAAAAAACGACAGTCGGCTTACATTTATCACAGACACAGAAGCAACTTCCATCCTCTAAACTCCGATGAGCCCCCTCACCGATCTTTAATCTTTCTTTACAAATATTACATTTATGAGTCGTGTACACAGCGTTAGAATCGTTATCAATCACGATGGCAGTAAAGAACAAGCCGACACCCAAAGTAATCACTACGGTCATCACAGCCGCTATCCCCTTATCATCGTCTCTCATAGTGGGGAATACCCGCCCAAAGATAAACTGATCTAACTTATACAAATAGCCAAGCGCTATCAGCACAATCGGCGTTCCGACTATCGCCGCTATCCAAGCGCAGACTACGCTAAAGATTTTTTTAAACATAATTTATTCTTTATTTTTTTCTTGCTCTTCTTTCATCTTTTTAACCACTTCGACGATTTGTGGGCGCACAGTTTTGTACTGAATCTCCTGCGCTAATTTTAATCCGGCTTCGGTTGGTGTGCCGATAGGATCTTCAACGCCAAATTCTTTTAACAATTTTTCTTCCGCGCTGGCGGCCATGTTGCGGAAAAAGTCTAATACATTTGAGCTCATAGATTTTTTAGAATTAGTTTTATTAATTGATAAAATTTGCGTATTTACTTGTTCGCGTACACCATCATAAGGATGGCTACACCCGTAAGCGCCTTTACCGTTACCAAGCGTATCAAAACAAGTAAAATATACCACCTTATTTTCGATTTTATTCACCACAGCCTGCTCCGTCACAGTATCACAGCCATTAAAATTATGAGCCTCTCTAGACGCACAGCAATTCTCTAGATGCTGAAGCACATTAATAATGTCTCCGATTTTTAAATTATCAAATTCTGCTTGTGTCATATTTTATTTATTAAGGTTCAATATCCCTAACGGCCCAGGCAAAGTCCCATTCGCTCCTGCCACGATATATAACGTCTGAGGCATATCACCCTTGTAGTGCTTGGCAAATTCCAACTGCACTTCAAGCGCTTTTAATGAAATAAATTTTTCATTGTTCGCGGCATCTGACTGAAGACGAATTGATTTAGCTTCCGCTTCAGCAGTCGCGATTCGCTGTTCCGCTTCATACTTCACTTGCTCCAATTTATTTTTAGAAGCAAGGGCATTCTGCTCAGCCGTCACTTTCGCTTCAATCGCCGCGTTAAACGATGGCGAGAAGTCAAAGTTAATTATGTTTAGCTCGTCCACTATAATGTAGTCAGTGGCCAATCGGCTTTTAAGAGACGTTTTGATGTCTTCTTTAACCAACTCTCGTTTAGTGACAAGCTCTTCGGCAGTGTACTTTGCTGTCGCTGATTTCACCGCTTCTTGGATTGAAGGATCAATCACGCGCTCCTTATAGTCCTTACCGATGTTCTTATAGAGTTGGTTAACTTTATCACTATCGAGATGGAAATTCATCGCCACCTTTGATGTTACGACTTGTAAATCTTTTGATGCGGCTGACGCTTCCACTTCTTCTTTTTGGATACGAATATCCATTTTAACCACACTCTCCGAAATTGGGGTCACCCAATGAATGCCAGCGTCAAGGGACTTATCTTGCGCTGCACCCCAGTGGAGCACCACGCCTTTATAACCGGCAGCGATGACTACAAATGGATTCACAATCGCGAGAACGACTAACGCGACAACTAATACGATTCCGGAAATTACTAATTTTGTTTTGTTTGATTCGTCCATAGATTTATTTTTTAGATTTAGATCTAAATAAGTAAGTTAAAATTTTCCAACCCGTCGCTACGACCAATGCGACAAGCGTAAGTTCAAATAATACTCTCATAATTTAATCTTTAAGTTTCCAACCGTAGTTGAAGACAAACTCTTCCGCCGTTCTCTTCACGTTCTTCGGGTCTTTAGACGGAAAGCGCATCATTTCTTTGCGCGCTTCTTTTGTGCCCATCAGATAGTTTGTCAACCATTTGATAAAATTATTTTCTTTCTCAACAGTCCAACTGAATTCGTGAAACCAATCCGGTTTTTTGAAATCAATTTTTTTGTAACTGGCTTTAACAGCCCTACACATGGCTCTTAAAACTACTGCGGTATATTTTGGCATCATATTTTTATTTAATTATCTTTCCCCATTTAGCATGCGCTCAAAGGCTTCGACATTGCCAAGAGCGTCATGTACTGGATTATGGTCGTGATTTGTTTTTCTTAATTTCTTCCAGCGCTGGCTATCAGCGAAATCATTTTTAAGCCCAGCGTAGAAGTCTGAAATTCTTCGCGCCGAATGTCCGAATGGATTTCCGATTTCAGTGTAGTTCCAAAAATAATAATTTATCCACTGCCAATCGAATGCCGGATTGTCAGAAACGAAAACCGGCTTTTCAGTCCCAACAATTGTAATGAGCCACGCCGCGAAATCTTCCATTACCTTTTTTGTTTTAACCAGATCGAACAATTTATCGTAAGGGAATTCTACTTGAGCGGACGTGTTGTCGCATTCTACCAAACTCCCATGGAAAGTTTCGCGCGTGGAGTATGCCACTGCGCCGAACTCAGTCATGAGCCCACGCCCCGGACATCTGCCGTTAGCCTCACAGTCAATAAAAATTAATTTCTTTTCGAGATCAGCACGCATAATTATTTTTTCTTTTTTAATTTCAGTAAAACTTTTTTAAAGTGAGACCATTCTTCCGACTCAGCGTCACACAATTTTATCAATTCGTTAATTTGTTTTAGCGTCAACGCTTTTCCGCCTTTAGCGAGATCAGCCCATGTGAGTTTTGGCATAAAATTATTTTTCCTTTTTAGAACTTAGGTATTCCGCGATTTTATACTCAGCGTCTCTCGTGAATGATTTTCTTATTGACTCAATCGCCTCTTCTTTAGTAGAGAACAGTTCGCATTCATCTAGATCTTGTTCGTCTCCCCGCTTATTCACACCATGGTAGCGAATTATTATCCAACATCCATTTTTTCTCTCACACTCTTCACAACAATTTTCTCCGCACCCCGCGCCGTATCCTATATCATATTGATATATATCCAATCGCTCTATCTTTTTGTCATCATTGTTAACAAACCACGGCTTATCATCATAGGCAAATTTTGGTTTTACAATAATGGTCTTGTCGCTCTGCTGCTTGCCCAACCGCTCATCACGTAGTTTAGTTTTCTTCGGCATAAAATTATTTTTTATTACGCTTTAAAACTTTCGGGTGTTTGTTTTCATAGCGCGTTGCCAAGTCAGCCAAGAGGCCAAGGACTTGACCGTCATACTCACCTGGCTCCGGGTCACGTAGCATCAGAACTTCGATTAACTCTAACGCCAATTTGTATTCTTTTTCGTTCATATATTATTTTTTTAAATTTAAAGGGATTTTATCACCGTATATTTCGCGCCTGAAATCATCCACTATCTGCGCCGCTTCCTCTTTTGTAGCATAAGCGCCAAGGTGCTGCCTCTTTCCTTCACATTTCACAACCGCAATCCAAGGAAGATTTTTGTTGTCAGCTCTATAATATACCCCGCGGTATCCACTCTTTGTGTCAGTTCTATTAGCGCGCATCGTTTGGCTAAACGCGAAACTAATTTTTTTTAAATTTGATTTACGATTGTCGGTGGTGTCGCCATTAATGTGGATTATACCACATGCGGTAGAGCACTTGTTCTCACCGCAAAGAACTATATGATGGAGCATTCTCCTATGCTGTTTTACAGGATCAACCATCACGGTTATGAAAGGTAGCTTCTTCTGACCGTAAGCAAAATGCCATGGTTTTTGTTCTAGTATCCAAGCGTCCTCATCGTCGACCAGCACGTTTACGACACAGTTCATCCCCAGTGTGGTAGTATACTTTTCAAATTTTTTCATAAGATGATAATGTTTTTTCTACATTAGAGCGCATGTTGCTTAAACGACTGCGCACCTGCATGGTTTCGGTTATCTTCGGCATGCGCTCGTGGCTATCACGCAATATTCCGCGCAATAGTTTCAATTCTTCTATGCCGAGTGAGAAAGAAAATATTTCCACGCCGTTTGAATTTGTCTCTTTACCGTTGAAACGCATAATTATTTTTTATCACCGCGATAGCAGATATTCTTTTTGTGGACACGGCTTAAGTTTTTTAACCGCGCGATTGTCTCTTCACTGCGATTGTACTGACCAGGGCCAAACTGCCCTTTTTTAAATCGGAACGGAGCGCCGGAGAAAATGATATTCTTATATGTCTCGTTCTCAATGGCTTGTTCACCCTTCATCTTGCGATACCAAGTCGGCACTGTGCCCTTCTTTACATCTAAACCATTCTGTTCGCGATACTCACGCGCTGTTTCATAGCCGTGGCGAGCGATCACGTGCGATCCGACTTGTACATAATATCTTCCACAATCAAGGCACTTCACTTTGTTCTTGGATGGCTTAGAATTAACAGCGTCATTTCTTTTGCGCTGCCACTCGGCATGCATATCAGCGTATTTGATGTTGCTGGCGCGATCGCGGCACTTCTTACTACAGAACGTGCGAAAGCGATTTACCGTAATAACGCCATTACATATAAGGCAGTTGGAGCGGATTTGGATTTTGAAGCGCATTCCTTTTTTCATACGCATATATTATATCACACTTTCGTTCACTTGTCAAGTGTCAAGCTGTGGATAAGTTTTTAATCCAAACTAATATACCCAAATTTCTTTTTACAAGAAGCGCAAACGTTGTAAATTTTGTTATCAAATTTGTTCTGAGAAATTTGTCCGCCGAAGATGTGATCGTAACAAAAATTTTGGTGACAATTTTGGCACGCTTCGATGGGGTTTCCATACGACTTTGGAGCACGGCAAAATGAGCACCTTGGTTTGGGGATTTTTGCCAATCTTTTTTTTGCCTCTTCGGACATTTTTTTTACAACTTTTTGTGTCATAAAAATGAATTCTTAAAATTTCGCTTTTTTTGCCTTTTTTGGCAGAAAGGTCTTGGGGCGTCTCAAAACACCTCCAGGACGTCATTTTTTGCCTTGCGGTATACTTTTTAAGAGGGGTTTAGGCCTCGGCAGGTCATACCATAGCCACCCATTTTTTATTTGGCTAAGATTAGCCAAGAAAAAAAAAGCCGTTTTTTTAGGTGTTTTTTTTGATAAGGCACCCTCTCCCAAGCGGAGCGACATCTGTGTTGTAAATTGTGATGCCGTCTTCTGCCAGAATGTCGTCTAGTTTTTTTATGAACTCAGGCGTGGCGAGTGTGCGTAATTTTTCCACTTCGAATTCGATGCCATTGCTGGCCGACCGGTAGCAGTTAATCACGCTCTCCAAATTGTGTTTTTTTATTCTGGCTTCCCCCACATTGTCTGAGATGATTTTACTTAAGCCATCGTCAGGGGTGTTAGAGCAGAAGCCAGAGATGATGCGTTTTAGGCGAAGGCAGATTTCTTCGAGGGGGTCGCTTGGGGCGTACGCTCCGATCTCGCGGTAGATATATTCCGGCTTTGTAAAATTTTTGCGATGGAACTCATCAGCGTAAAGCTTATCGAACCTAAACCAGAACTGCCCGGCGCCGAGTTTGTTTTTTAGGCTTACTAGATTTTGCCCGATGTTGCGCGTGAACTTAACCGAGTCGTTAAGACGGTCGGCGCCGGTCTTGGCGCGAATAGCGTTTATCATGGCGCTGACTTCGGGGTCGCCATAACTGCCGTCAGGATTTTTGTTTGACTTTGCTTTGGGCGCTGACGCGTAAGGCCCATCGCTATCAGTTTCTGTCTTCACGTCCTGGATGGTTAAAGTTTTAGAAAACCCCCCCGGAGGGGTAGGGACGGGTGAGGTTCCGACCCGAAGGGGCGGAATTTCACCCTTCTCGGAATTGGATGCAACCGCGTTAGCGGTTGCAGACGATGTAGAGAAGGTAGTTTTAGCTTTACTTGTCTTAGCTTCTCTTAGCTTCTCTTGGGATTCCGATTGGAATCCAGTTGGATTCCAATCTTTCCAGCTAGTGATATTTTTGGCTAACGTAACAGGTTTTCTGTCGTTTTTTAGTGTTTGATATTTTGTAAAATTTGGGATGCGAAAAAACTTCTCATTTTGCCATTCGAAGACCTCCCACAATTTCGCCTCCAAGATGGATTCCACTTGGATTCCAAAGTCTTCCAGACTTAAATCTAGCAGTGGAACTATCTCCGCTTTGAGTCTTTTTTGGTTGAAAGGTAGTAGTCCAAAGTCGTCAGCGTGCGGTATAGACCACGTGAAAATTAACTGTGCTTTTATATCTAATCCTGACACTGTGTCAGACGTGGATATCCGTTTATCTATCATGCGTTTTTGCGCCATATATTTGTGGTTAATTTGTTTTTTTGTTAAGTTGCTCGCTTAAAGAGTCGATCCAGATTCGTCCGTTTTTACTGTTAAATAAGCCAATTTCTATCATAAAATCGATCATTTCTTCTATTTTAAATTTACTTACTTCATAGCAGCCAACATCTTCTATGCTGATAAATTGTCCACTTTCGTTTTTATATCCACCTATCCCATCTTCTGCTGAATAAGTGATTTCTTGCCCTTGGAAAAAAGGTAAAAGAATTTCCGACAGTCCTTTTAGATTGATTTTATGGTTTTTCTGGACGGCCATTATTTCAATTATCATTCTAAAAGCGCCATATCCTGTTAACCCGAATTCGTATATTAAATGCTTTATTTTCCAGTCTATAAGAGAGTTTACTCCGAGTAAAATATGTGTCTTATCCATAATGTATATATTAATTAAACAAAAAAAACACGCGTAAATTATCTCGCCCAGTAGCTCCTCACCCCATAAAGGGACAAAACACTACCACCCGATTTCACGGATGAGAGACGCTTTACGCGTGTGGTTCTTTGTTCAATGTTTTGATGAGGATTTTTGGGCATAAATTGTACTTTTTATTTCATATGATGCATCTATTATAACACAGTTTCGTTCACTTGTCAAGCATGCCCCCTGTGGATAAGTGGTAAGCTACGCTTACATTTTGTAACGACAAAAACGCCTTTGTTTTATTGCTTATCTTAGCCAAGAAAACGACTTTTTACCCCCTAAAAAAACAACAAAAAAACGCCGTTTAAGGCGCTTTTTTAATGGTTTTATTTCGGTTGCAGGGGGCTGTCTGGGTTCTTATAGATGTTTGAAACTTCAGCTTTTAGCGCGCGTAAATGCATCATAAAACTTCTTGGTTCAACCGCTAATTCTCCGCGTAGAAATCCGGTGATCGCTTTCTGAAGATTCTCGCTGTTCGGGAATTCAAAATAACCGACTGGTTTAGGGCGCGTGCCCTCATACTGATATTTAATCCCGGAGATTTTAAAAAGCAAAGTGTTAAGTGTCGCTGCGAGCGTGATGTCTTTGGTCGAAAAATTGGCTTCGCTTGACATTGGTGTATTGATGTTCATATTGATAATTTAAATTTAAGTTTTACCTACTATATCATAAGTACGTGGCGCTTGGCAACTTATCCACAGCTCACCACTTGACAAGTAAAGAAAAATATGATATAATATATGTGTTAGAAAATCATTTATTTAAAGGTCGATCTCAAAATAAATTTTAAAATTATATCCATATATGAAGATTACAAAAGACGGAGTTACTTTCGAATGTTCCTCTTTGGAGGAATCACAGTTGGTTGTGTCGGCTTTGTTCGGCAAAACAGCGGAGGGTAAAGAAGATTCGGGAAATACCGCTTCAGCTTCTAAAAAAGGGAGACGCGGCGGTTGGACCGAAGAAGAATTTAATGTCTTGATCGAATTAGCGTTAGCTCGCACACCATTCTCTTTAGTGAAGAGACATCGCGCGCTCGCGGCCCATTCTCATGGCGCATTATATTTGCGCTATCGAGCGTTGTGTATCGGTGATACAGAAACGATGGGAAAAAGATTCACTGAGTTCGCTCGCCGAGAAGGGCGCTTGGTCAAAGTGGTAGAAGTTAACTCTGTTCCCCAAACATAAGAAATAAAACTCGGCCGCGTTTTTGAGAGAGGCGCGGTCGGGTGAGTTAATTTATATTAGTTATGGTAGAAAAAAAGAAAGATTTGGTTTTGTTGAGTGAGATTGCGTTGGCGGTCGGGGTAAACAAATCAAAGTTAGTGTATTATGAACAGCTCGGCTTAATTAAATCGTCCGCGGTGGTCGGCAAGAAAAAAATCAAGTTGTATGAGCCGACAGAAACTACCGCGAGAGTGAATGCTATTTTGCAACTGCGCAAAAAACACATGTCACTGCCGAAGATTAAAGTCCAGCTCGAAAATAAAAAATAAAATCATGTTCCAAATTATTAAAGAGAAAAGCAAGTACCACGCTTACGCCTTTGTGTTCCCATTTTCATTCGGACTACTGGAGTACTGCCGTAAGCTAAAAACTACTTACGGGTGGAGAAATTTTATGTTCAATACCGGTAGATGGCGCTTTAATGATTTGGGATTCGCTGTTCTAATCAAGAAAGAATTCCCTGATACGCAGTTTACACCTGAAGTTGAAGTGTTGGTTGAAGAATACAAACAAAGAAAAGCAAACGAGCAGGCTGTCGCACAGTCGGCTCAGGTGATTAAGACAAAAAAAGAATCTGGTATTCGTATCGATGGCCTTAAACTGCCATTGTACGAATACCAGAAAATCGGGGTTGAGTTCTTCGTAAATAACAATGGTCGGGCTTTACTCGCTGATTCTCCCGGCTGTGGTAAATCGGCACAAGCGTTAGGATATGTGGTTCACGAGAAAATAAAAAAGACATTAATAGTTTGTCCAGCATCTGTAAAATATTCGTGGCATAGCGAAGTGCTGAAGTGGACTCATTTAAAGCCGGCGGTGTTAAGTAGTAAAAATAAAGACGCTGAAGTTATTCAAGCGATTGTAGAAAATGATGTTGTTGTCATCAACTATGATATCTTAAATAAATTTATTAAAATACTGTCTAGCCTTGAGTTCTCTCTGATGATTCTTGATGAGAGCCATTATTGTAAGACGCCTACCAGTATCCGCACAAAGAACGTAAAGAAAATTGCGGAGAGAGTTCCAAAAATACTTTTACTCTCTGGTACGCCGATGCTTTCACGCCCTGTTGAGCTGTTCACCTCGCTTCAACTGGTTGATCCACATAACTGGACTGACTGGCGCGCTTATACTGAGCGCTATTGCGGAGGATTTATGGATAGGTGGGGCTGGAATACGCGTGGTGCGACCAATATTCCTGAGCTGACTCAGAAAATCAGTCATTATTTTATCCGCCGGACTAAAGATGATGTGTTGTCTGAGCTTCCAAAGAAGCAATATGTTAACCGTTTTGTCGATCTGGATAACGACACACGGTTCAAATACGACTTAGCGTTAGACTCATTTGAAGATTACCTTCGTGAATACAAAAAGAAAAGCGAAGCGCAAATTGAAAGTAGCATGGCCGCGGAGAAAATTGTTAAGTTAAATGAGTTGCGCGAAATCACTACTCTTGCTAAACTGGATTACGCTAAAGAGATAATAGACGAAATAATTGACGGCGGAGAGAAGCTTTTGGTCTTCTCTTGCTATAATGCGCCACTGGAGAAGCTAAACGAGCACTACGGGGCATCCTCGTACCTCCTGACGGGCAAAACAGACGAAGAGTTACGCCGAATAATGATCGAAAAGTTCCAAAATGACCCCAGCAAGAAGATATTTTTCGGTGGGATTAAGAGTGCGGGCGTAGGGATTACGCTCACGGCCGCCTCAAGCGTCTTGTTTCTGGATTACAGTTGGACACCGGCTGATCATATTCAGGCTTCTGACCGCGTCCACCGTCCCGGCCAAACGGCCAAATCTGTCACTATCTATCAGTTGGTCGCGAACGACACGATAGATAGCCAGATGAATGAGATATTAACAGAAAAGCACGCAATCATTACGCAAGTAATCGACAACGGCGTTTCTCTGGAGAGCGAGTTATTTAATAAGGTGTTCGCGAAAATTCAAAGTAAGGTATGATTAAAGCTAAAATATTATCTTTGCTTGAGACGGTTAACCGCCACGGCATGGAAAACGTAATTGCGTATTTGAATGAGTCGGACTTTTTTACAGCGCCGGCGTCAACCAAATACCATTGTAATTATACCGGCGGTCTCGCCGAACACAGCCTAAACGTGTATGAGTTACTGGATGAAAAAGTGAAACGTTTTAAACTAGACGTGCCTGATCAGTCAATAATAATTTGCGCGCTACTCCATGACGTTTGTAAAATAGATTTTTATAAAGAGGGGCAGGTTTGGTATAAAGACGACGGGCTGGGTCCTTGGAAGAATAAACAAGGTTGGAAAGTAGAAGACAGTTTCCCAACCGGCCATGGCGAAAAATCAGTTTTTATTCTGCAAAGATTTATGCAGTTGACTGATGAAGAAGTCCTCGCGATTCGTTGGCACATGGGTATGTGCGACCCCGGCACACACTTTAATTATCCGTCCGGAATGGCGTATCAAACGGCTTCTAAACATAAATTAGTGACGCTACTGCAGACGGCTGATTATGAAGCAAGTTACGTTGTGGAAAAAACTGTATGATCACAAAAGAACAATTTACTAATCAGGCCGCGGAAGTTTATGACGCATGTTATAAAATTTTAAATGCCAAAAACGCCGATTACGCGACCGCCGAAGATCCGTTAAAGAACTTTCGCCTATGTCAGATTTTGGCTAATATTACAGTAGAAAAGGGTGTCTTCGTTCGTCTTTCTGATAAGATTTCCCGCATCGGCGTTTTACTGGATAAAGCACCAACCGTTGAAGACGAAAAAATGTCGGACACAATCAATGACGCAATTAATTACTTGGTGATTTTACAAATCGCTTTAAAGGATAAATAGTATGTCAAATATTGTTGTTAAGCGGCGGCCGCAGGAGAAGTGGGAAAAAAATATTGGGATTCTTATCCGCGATGTTAAACCAGTTCCGGAATCGCTCGCCAATTTGGAAGAAATGTTCGCAGAGGGCGCTATGATAAAACCAAACGCTGTTTGGCCCGTCACAATCGTCATGCCATGTTGTAAAGACGTGAAAGGTTTTAAAAAAGAAGAGTTCCCACTTCACGACGTGAAGTGTAAGTGCGGTAACTACTTTGTTAAATGGGAATAATATGAAAAAAGAAATCACAAGAGCCGTGCTCCGAAGCGCCAAAATGTCAAAAGTAAAACCTCCGAAGCGGAAAGTTTTTCTCCACAGTTTTACTAAGAAGCCACTTAAAATTGAAGATTTTAGTTATGTAGTCCCTTGGGGGCTCCTTGAAGAACAGATGACAAAACGCGATTATAAATTATTTTCAAAATGGATGTCCGGTCAAACTGTCTCTATGCATGGGCCTTATATTTGGGACGTAAGTCGTTTTCTACATAATTTACCCGTAATCGACTAATATGGAAAAAATAAATTGGGATATACCAGTAGTATTTAAAAGTATCAACGAGCGTGGCGCTGTTGTCTTCTCATGCGCTTTAATTGAGCACTTAGCTACTCGAATTCATATTGTGCATGAGATGAGTGAGGAAGTTCTCGCTAAGAAAATGCAAGATAGGCATGTTTTTACTGAAGAGTCGCCACTCTTATCTGCGTTTATCGATGTGCTTGATTATGATCCGGCTAAGTTTCGGAAGCGCGTTCATTTTAAGATTGATGAGCTTTCAAACAAGTCGTTTAAGATGTTAAGACAAATGAAGAAGCAAGCAAAAGACAAGAAGTCGCTCAAGGAAATGCAAAGCGCTTTAGTTGAAGTCCAAGGGCTTTTCTCTAAGAGCTTTAAGATCTCTTAGGGAGGGGCGCTTGAAGAAGAGTGTTTTGATGTGCATGAGGCATTAATTCATACTTCAAAAGCATGCTCTGGGCCCAACCAATCTCGGTTTAATTTCTGGGGTTACGCTGGAAGCGAAAGAGCGTAAAAGGCAAACACCTTTTACCGAAAGGAGTCGTTTTAACGGCTCTTTTTTGATAAAGCACTTCTTCCCTAATCTTAGCGAAAAAAAAAGAAAAAAAGAGGAGAGGGGGGATATAAGGGGAAGAGGAGTCCCACACACATAGGCACATAGGCTATGATCGTATATATAATACTATAAAGTATAAAGCATAAGGTGTTGAGCTTAAGGCTGTAAAGCTGTAAAGCTTAAGGCACGCGCTTGACGCCTAAGGCTGTTGCGCTTAACGCCTGACGCCTAAGGCTGTTGCGCTTAACGCAGTGGCGCCACGGGCTCTACGCCTGACGCCTGACGCAGCTGGGCTACGGGCGAGCGGCTGCTACGCCTGACGCAGTGGGGTTAAGAGGCTGCTACGCCTGACGCCAATCTCTGCAAACGCCTAAAGGGGGTAAAACAAAGGGGGGCGGGAAAAAACTTCGAATTAATTCGAACATTTGTCTTATCCACTCTACTAAGATTATCTTCATCCTACTAAGATTATAGCTTAAGCGTCATTATTTATGCCTACTATAGCCAAGATGTTGACTGGGTAAGTATATAAACGTCTAAAAAACGGCTAAAAAGCCAGCTTATTATAGCTAAAGCTACTGGAAATGGGCTATTGGCGTATTCAAAATGACAGCCCACCAACGATGATGTGTCTGGTTTAAATGTGCTTCTACTCGAATTAATTCGAACATTTGTGAAAAACTTCGAGTTAATTCGAAGAAAAAAAAGGCGTAGTAGCCCTTTTGGAAGGGGTTACTACGCCTAAAGAGAAATTCTACTCTTCTTTTGACTGATCTACGGTTGCGGCTGTTACGATATTCTTTAACAACTCTTGTGACAACTCGTCTAATGCTTGTGCGGACACGAGCACCTCTCCACTGGAGATTTTGGTGATTTGAGCGTTCGCTGCGTCAACTTCTTTGTTGTAGCGTTCGGCTTCTTTGTTGAGGTTCTCCAAGGATTTTGCGTGATAAGCCAGATCTTCATCATAGCGTTTCAATTTGTCGGCCTTTTCCGGGTCGGCGTCTTGTACTTGGGTTTTCTTAAATTCGACTACGGCGATTTTGTGATTGACGGCGGTGACTTCCTTTTCTACTTGAGCGAGAGCTTTGTTAAAGTCGTTCAATTCAGAGCGGACGCCGTTTACCATTTCCATCCGGAGAAGGTCACGGGCATTTTCGCGCGCGATGTCGACTAACTGGTTGTATGTTTTGGACATAAGTTTGAATAAATTATAATTGACTGAGAGCAACGTCAAGACTGGTAAAGTCCTGGTTGCGGATTTTCGCTGATACGGGTTCCATT
>Ga0208245_1000100_pt1 | contig 92963 bp, 85 predicted proteins | sample RifOxyC1_FD_184035 | JGI IMG/M metagenome (GOLD analysis project Ga0208245, IMG submission 184035) | Soil microbial communities from Rifle, Colorado - Rifle Oxygen_injection C1 (SPAdes) | ecosystem: Environmental > Terrestrial > Deep subsurface > Rock core/Sediment | place: Rifle, Colorado... | reverse complement strand
TAGGAATACTGCGGTAGTTCATAGGGAGCCTTGAGAGGGGGGGGGGTCTTACTTTTTTGTTTTGACTCCACCGACGCAAGCCCCCACCTCTCTCCCATCCCTTCAAGGTTGCATCAAACCAACCTTCCTTTCCCCGACAAATCCGCACCACCGGCAATAAACCTGCATCTTTTTTCCCCACGACTTTCCGTGACATGAAGGACATAAAGGACCATCAACAGCCCCGCAGTCCAGGCAATGGCTCACCATGGCGAGATCTCGTTCCCACCAAGCATGCATGCAAAGAAGTGCTCTTCTTTCATCTCCGTGCCACCCCGTTTTTATGATCGATCATCGTCTACCCTTCCCTTCCTCGCCACAATCCCTAAACCCGCTCCACCCCATGTTGCAAGCATAATTTATGCATGCACTATACGAAGGACACTCCTCCGCGATGCTGTTTCCCAGGCACTTATGCCGCTTCGTTCCCTCCTTTGCCTTTACAGGGAAACACACCTTCACATCCCCTCCATTCTTCTCGCCCACTTTCTTCCCCGCACCTTCATTCCCCCGATCATCCCTCCTCTCATACCGAGGCAACATCTTCTCCGCCATCTCCCGTGCGAGCTCTCTCTTTTCCCGGTGTGAGATCTCGGCGCAGCTCTGGCAGTATCCGGTAAATTTCCTGCTGTCGTGCCCGGTCCTGGCGATGGTGTACTCTTTCCCGCAGGTTCCCTTGCAGAGATACGTGATCGTGGCCTGTCCCGAGAAGAGTGAGCAGGACGGCCAGGTGATGCGGTGGTTGTATTTCTGGTAGTTGGCAAGATAGAGCTTCGGGTTTTGCCTGGCTATTTTGTGGATGGCGGGAATGTAGCCTTGAAGGGAGGGGTGTCCTTCCTCTTCCACTTCAATGGAATCCCCGATGGCTATCTTACAAAAGAACCTATTGAACTTGCTCTCCTTTCCATGAAGGTCGGAATCTATGTGATCGCAGTGCCGGCAGAGCGTTCCGTCGGGGCCCGGGCCATGGAGTGCTACCATGGGGTTTCTGTGGCGCGGCTGGTATGACATGGCGGGGAAGATCCTCCTTTCTCGGTGTCTTGCTTGGTGATTTGGTGTCTTGGTGATTTATGTTTCGTGGGTCATCGCTTTATTGCTTCACTACTCTGGCGCATGAAGCGTCGGGTTGGGCTCAACGAGCTCTTCCGCCCGTGAAGCTCCCGCCGCGGCTTGGCAAAGCCCCATAGCGAACATGCCGACGAATACTCCGACGAAAAGACCAAGAAGAAAAATGCCGATGCTTGACAATGAAATCATTTATCCACGTCCCTCCCCTCCACCCAAAGCTTCCCATCCCCAATTCACAAGAGCCATCAGCCCCACCATCGCCCCGCCGCCGATGATGCCGACCGCAACGCAGATCCAGAAGAGTTGCCATCCTTGAAGATTGAGAAGTGATTGCATGGCTTGTCCATGTCCTTTCATTCGAATACGCTCATTTGAATCTGCTTATTCAAATCCGCGATACCAGGCCGCGATATATTCTTCAGGAGTCTCGTCCTCATATTCTTCCGGCCTAAATCCATTCGATCTACGCTTCTTATGCCACCATCGAGTCATGGCATGCTCAAAAGCCCTGTACTGCTTGGGCCATCTTGCCTTGTGCTGGTTGATTGCGCGCTGGTTCTTGTGACACAAGAACGGACAAATCACTCAGCCAATGCGGTCAAACCCCTCGTCATACAGACATGGATATGGCAATCCCCTCTCGGCGATGAAATCCCAAACGTGCCATGAGGTCCAATGGAATATCGGTTTTAGAATGTATTGCTTATATCTCTTAAAATAATCAATCATGGGGCGCAACGCCCGCTTAACGGACTCCTCTGCGCGGATTCCCATAATCCGATGATTCAATGGAGTCCACATCATTCCACCAGATCGTTCCGAAAACGTCACCCATGCGTGCAGGTTCTTGGACGGATCTTTTTTGAGCACATCGCAGCACCAGCGTTGAATCCTCAATGGAGGTTGTTTTTTGTAAATGCCTTCCCAAAACGTCATCTTGGGCCGTAGCCACTTCACGGATGGATAGTGTTCCCGAATGAACTTGACAACTTCGGGCGGATCAATTCCAGTTGCCGAGTAGAAGGCTTGATGTTTCACGCCTGCCATTCGGCACAACTCCAAGGAGACGATGGAATCCTTCCCGCCAGAGAAGCCAACAAAGTACCCCTCGGCGGGCTCATTGTCCTGGATGAACTTGATTGAGTCTGCCACCATCTTACTTACGGGTGTCATGCTCATTTGATAGCGAGAGGCTTTTGCCATTTTGATTCCTACAGAGAAAAGTGAAGCGGCTCCAGCATTCGGCGCGGTACACGACACCCTTCAGACCTATACGCCGGTCGCTCTTGCGGAGTGGTGCTCTCGGAGCCGCATTGCTTCATTCCCAACTACACCCCGCGATTCCTCTTCCTGGATTCCTTGGCGATGTCGCGCAACCGCCTGCGCTTCATGACAGCGCAGTTCCTGCGGCGCTTCGTCTTCGGGGTTCCTCCAGTCCCACCCCCGTACATTTCAAAGTTTCTCTGCTGCTCCGGGCGGACAGAGCCGCGAAACATGCCGATAATCCGATTGATCCACGTAGGCGCGTGTTGCTGCCGCACTGTGGCGGGAGGGTTGTACGTGGGCTTCTCGGAAGCTTCGAATGCTGACGGAGTGGGTGTCGTATCCGGATTCATAATCAACCCTCTCCTTTCTCTTGCCTTCTTTTCTCCTGAAACGCCTTCAGATTCTCAGGCACTCCCCGAGCCTTCGCAGCCTCGGACCTCGCCGCGGACAACGACTTAGCCATGAGAGAAGTTTTCAGCCTCATCCCGTGCTTCTGCCTGTACTCCTTGGGAGAAAGGCTGTGAAGAGAGAGGTGCTTCTGCGTGAGCTGCTTGAACTCTTTCCCGCATTCCAGGCAGATTACCTTGTCTTCCTGGATGGAGTCGGCTGGGGAGATGGCGGGAGAGAAGGAAGATCCGGCTGCCCCACCTTCAAGGCCGTCATTCTCTTCATCGCCACCCTCGAAGGGAAAGCGGAATCCAGCAGAGGCAATGAGTGCGCCAAGGCTTGACCCGGCCACTCTTGCCCTATCGGAAATCTCTTCCATCCCAATCTCCACCTCCCTCTTCCTCATGCCGAGAAGGGTGGAGAACGTCCCCTCGAGGTAGCCCTGGATCTCCTCGACCGTCATCGCGCGCTGCACCGCCTGGCTCATGGTGAGTTGTGCCGCGATTGAGGTGAGGAAGAGCTTGCGCGCCCTGATCCTGCTTCCATTGAACGCCTCGAATGCTGAACGCAACGTCTCGTGAGGCTTGCATGTCTTGTCCGTGCTGTCCATACCATCGATATCTGCCATAGTCTTTAACTCCCCCTTTCAAGGAATAAATGGATTAATGAAAAAATATCGTGGCTCAATACAACAATCTTCCACGAGTATTCCATCAACGCCAATATCTCACGAGAAAAACATGTAAGTCAAGCACTATTTGCGGAATATTTTAGTGAAAAACATCTTGCATTCTGGATTTTTTTTGGTAGGATTGTGGTGGAATTTGTGAAAATGAAAGGTGAAGGATGATAACCTCGAATGGAAGGAGCATATACGAATGAAAGATCAAGACAGCCTGGACGGCCAGAATACGTCCCATCAAGCAGGCCAAGCATCATCGCCCCCATCATCGCCCCCATCATCGCCCCCATCGCCGCCCCTCCACCCTTCCCAGTCCACCATCATCCCCTCCAAGCCGCTCAGAGCCCACGAGGAAACGCTCGCCAAAATAGACCCGCGCCTCAGAAGAATCTACGAGCACTACGGCACGTGGGCTCGGGTCGCTAAAAAGTTCGGCTACACGGAGCGCGGGATTGCTTCGTGGGCCAGGAAGGGGATTCCGGCATGCCGGGAAGGGAGGATTGATGAGGTAGTGCGGGAGATTGAGGGGAAGAAGGGAAAAAAGCAATGATGGATAGCTGGACAGCCGGGACAGGAATAGCCTTGAAAGGAGAAAAGCAAAGCTATGAGTGAAACAAATACCACACCATCATACAGCCACGCCACCCCATCCCCAGCCCTATCCTACCGTTCGTCATCGTATCCCTTCGGAGATCTGGTGCCCAGGGTAATCCGAGCCAAGCAAAGCGTACAAGCGCAAAGCCTCTCATCTTCCACGCCGGGCAGCACGGGCAGCACGGTGAGACCTTGCCACGTCACCGAAGGATGCGAATATGACGCCTGGGTGGACATCGACGGGAATGTGTCGGCCGATCTTGTGAGTGGCGCAAGGCTTCCCCTTGATCCGGAGCAGTACAAGGTCATTAAGTGGTGGGCGGTTTGGGGTGGAAAGTCGATAAGTGAGGATAGGCCGTGGGAAATGGAGGGGAATAACCCCGTGTACTGGGTAGGCTGGCGCCCCACTTCGGAAAACATCAACGCCCTGCCCCCTCCTCTTCGAAGGTATATCCACGATCTTGAAACGAACTGTGATCCCGCTGGAATCATTGCGGAGAATACTGCGAAATCAGATCAGATCATGCAGCTCAGCGTTGCGCTTGGTAAAGAAAAAGACGAGGTTGTAGGGCTCACAAAGGAAAGCAATAGCCTCATAATCAGAAACGCTATTGTGGAAGAGGAATACAATCTGTTGTGCAGGGAAAAGTCGGAGGTCAAAGACAAACTGACCGAGCGAGAAGTGGAGCTCGATGAGTGCAAGGAAGAGTTGGCCAGGAAGGATAAAGAGATTGCATGGCAGGAGGGTGAGATTGCATGGAAAACAAGGAAGCTCTCCAAAAAGAATAAGGTGGTTTCGATTCTGAGCCGAAAGCTACTACTCGTTCTCGAGGAGAAGCTGGCCGAGAAGGGGATGAAGCCGACACATGAGTATTATCCATCCTTCTCTATCCCATCCACCCCCTCCATCCCCTCTACGTCCCAGGAAGCGCAGGTGATGAGGCTCAGCGAAAGCCTTGCCAGAATGCACATGAATCACGAAGATCTTGGAAGGAATTACCGTGAGGTTGAGAAAGAGCGGAATGCGTTAAAGAAAGAACGGGATGCCTTGAAAGAAAAGATCCTCTCTTCCGAAAACGATAAAATCGTTTTCATTCTCACGACTGGTAGTGGATCAGATGGCGACGAGTGGGATGTAATTAGTCTTCACGCTACTAGAAAAAGTGCTGAGTTAGCCAAAAACAAATATGAAGCGCCCCGTCCACGAAATGACGGAAGCACTTATTCCTTCGATGCTCAAATAGAGGAATGGAAAGTAGAAGATTATTCACTCATTGCTTCTAAACCTTCCAAGCTCAGGATGGACTTTCACGATCTCCTCGGAGCCATAATAGAAAACCTTGCCGACGGCTACTCCATTGAGATCAATGCCGAGAAGGGGGAATGCTCGATCAACCTCCTCGACTTCGAGGGCAACGATGTGGAGTTCTGCCGAGATGACTTATCGGATGCCGGGGTTGTCGTGGAGGCTATCAGGGAGTCAAATAGGAGGAGTGAAAAGAACAAGAAAAACGAAGATGGTGAAGGGCATTAATGTGATGCCTGAGTGAGTCGCTCCCCACTCAGGGGGGGGGGCGTGGATTGAAACAAGATAGACGATGAGCGTGACATTACTGACATCTCTCAACCAATCACCGCAAAGAAGGAGCAAAACAAAATGTCGCAGAACAGACAACCCAATCAACCCACCCCCATGAGCTTCGATAACCTGGCCGGCGGCGCCCTGGCTGAACGCTTCGAGCATGTACTCGAGCAGGTACTGAGGAACATGCAGGACCCCAACACCAAGGCCACGACGGTTCGCAAGATCACCCTCACCGTTTCCCTCAAATCCGACGAAGAGCGCGAGCTCGTGGACATCACTCATGACGTGTCCGCCAAGTTGGCCCCGCTGAAATCGTACCCCACCAAGGGCTACCTGGGTATCAAGAATGGATGTCCCGTGATGTATGAATCGGCTGACCCGAAGCAAATGCACATGCGGGATCAGTTGCGGGAGGAAGAGGCGCGACTGAAGGAAGCGAGAGAAGCTGAGAAGAAGGGCCGTGAAGAGGGGAAGGTTGTGTCAATGCCTGGAAGGGAGGTGGCTGCTGAGTAGGGAGCGTTGCGCGACGCACCTCATCGCAGCAAGAAAATAGGGTAGACAAATAAACAAGGGCTCAGTGAATGAGAAAGGAAAAGTACATGAATGCAAAATTGGCAACAGTGGCAACGATGATCATTATCGTCATGATTTTGATGGCTTCCCAGGTCGGCGCCATAAAGGTCGGAGACATCGAAGATGGATTGGGAAAGTCAAAAGATCTGCAATCCGCGATTGACTACCTTGTCTGCGTGGAAGGCCAGATCAACCCAAAAAAAGACAAGGAGAAATCCGACGCATCATCAAGCACTTCAACGAGCTCGTATCTCCTCATTGCCACCGGATGCATATGCGATTACGCATGCCGCTCCACGCTAAAGGATACTGACTTTGCGGGAATGGTCTCCAGCATGAAGGAGATCATCAAGAAAGCCAAAGATCAATTAACGGTGGGAGAAAAGCCCTAGCCAGCGCATGAACCCAAAATAAGCCACAAAAGGAATAATGCCTTTACTATCACCACCACCACTACCACTACCATCAAACAAGAAAGACGAAAGGAGCACGACACCATGATAGCACAAGCCATTCAGAAACTGCTCGACATCGCAAACCCGGAGATCATCCCGGCGCTCGGGAGGACCTACAGCTCAAAGCCGATCCACCCCGTTTATGAGCCGCAGCCCGAAATCATCAGGCTCTCTTCTCTCGCCGGCCTTGTGGACTACTACAACGGGGAGGGGGAAAGCGTTCTCGAAGAGGCAAGCGATACCCCCGACACCCTCGCCGCTATCGGACCCGGCTTCTTCCACGTCGAAAACTTCAACACGGTGTCCATTCTCTCCAACCTCCACGGCTCATGGAAGCAGCGCACCTGCTTCGCCACCGCCAAAGCCGACCTCTTTGAGCCCTTCACCTTCAATCGCTTCCTGTCCCACGAAGAGTTCATGATCGGCCTGCAAACCCGCTTCATCCAGACCGACACCACGCGCCAGCTTCTGCAGCTCCTCGGCAACATCAAGGACTCGGCCGTCAAGACCACGGTGGACGACGGGGTCTCGCAGAAGGTGCAGACCAACCATGGCATTTCCCTCGTGGAAGAAATCCGGCTTCCCAACCCGGTGGCATTGAAGCCGTTCCGGACCTTCATCGAGATTGATCAGCCCGAGTCGCTGTTCGTGCTGCGGCTCCAGGGAAGCGCCCAGGGCAAGATGCCGAGTTGCGCGCTGTACGAGGCCGACGGCGGGGCCTGGAAGGTGGAGGCCATGGCCGGGATCAAGGGGTATTTGGAGGGGGCGTTGCCTGACGGGGTTGTTGTCGTGGCGTAGGAGGGTAGGGGGAGTGGCATGGGCAGGGAACGTGATTAGACCGCAAAGGAGAAGTCTATGTTTTCGGTCAGACAAAAGCGAGAGATCGCGAAGAAGGTGCAGCAGATCTTGAGAGAGACCAATCACCCTGAACTTCCCCGGGGGGAGATTCAATTCTCGCTGCACGTGGTTGGGGCAGAGTCGTGGTCATGGGCGGACATCCGGAACAATGGGGCTGTCCAGAATCCGGGTGTCAATCCGTGGAATGAAAAGCAGGACGGTGGTGTGCCGTCCTAACCCAGCAATGCAGGCGACGGCGGCCACGCAGTCCGTTGTGCTGTGCGAGTCAGAGTAGGCCGACGTCGAGTTATCGCCACGCGTTAGGCCGAGAGGAAATATGGAGAAGACGCACGCTCAGAGCCCAGTTGGCGGTGGTGAATACTCGATTTGCGGAATCGCATGCGACGCTTACGAAAGTGGAGACGTGGAAACAGAAATTCGCTTTGCAGCGGAAGGAGAGCCGGTGACGTGTAAAGAATGTCGCAGGGCTGTGATACAGATCCGCAAAATCAAGTTGGGGAGGCTGACCCATCCAACCACGCGATGAACCAGACGGTCGTCACATCCGACAATCGTCACGATAGAGGGGAAGGGCAAACCGAGGAAGCCCTTCCCCCTTCAAGGATATAGGAAGGAGTGCATCGTCATGTTTTTTAAAAAAGCCAAAAGAATCAAAGAACTGGAAAAAGCACTTGCAAGGTCGGATGAAACCACGAACAAGATCATCGAGAAAGCCGAAACCGACATGCAAGTCCGCCAGGACAAGGCCATCAACGCCTTGAAGGAAAGGTATGCTGAAGACTTGGCTAAAAAGCTAGAGAGCGCCAGAGTCACGCTAAGGGCCGAGCATTCCGTCGAAATCTCGGCCTTGAAGGAAAAACACTCCGCCGCCATATCCTCCCTTCAAGGCAAGCTCCGCGATCAGTCCGAGGCCGATGCACTTCTCTCCGCGGTTCACTTGATTGCCGAGGTCGTGAGAAGTAGAGGTATGGAGTCGAAGACTGACAAGAAGAAGATTGCCGACCTCGAGAAGAAACTGGAAGAGAATGCGAAGAACTGGAGAATTCAGGCGGAGGCGATACGGTCGGGCCTTGGAGGCTTGGCCACGCAGCAACAGCAGCATCTTCAATTCGGACTTCCTTTTGGCCTGCTGGGCGAAAGTCTTGGCTCTCCGTTTGGAGATGCGATGAGGACGTTTATCCAAACGAAACCATAAGGAAGGAAGAGCAAATGGTTACACCCATCAAAGACACCCTAGAAAGAGAAGGCTTCTGGACCTACGAGCAAGCCATAGACCAGGACTTGAGCGATGCGCTCGCAGAATTCAATGCCAAGATTGCACAGCAGACGGAATTCCTCTTTCGAGGCATCCTTGAAAGGGAGGGGCTTATTGCTGGTGGCGCATTGGTGAAGGATGGCCTGCCGGACGAGGAAGAAATCAAGCGGAGATGCGTGATGGTGAGGCGCCCGGGACCTCAAGTCGCGGCTCGGTCACTATTCTATCGAGAAGTCACGGAAACCACGGAAGCCAAGAAGGATGATCTTTATGGCCTCAATCTTCATGGCCTCACAGACAAGATCGGCCTCGAGGAGATAAGGAATTCTACCTTCGTGGATGATTACATGCTCGACGGGAAATCCGTACTGTACGTGGTGCGTGGGTTCCGAGGGAATGTGCTCACTGTGCGGTTTGTGGTGGTGGGTGAAAAGGAATAGAAAGGAGCTATCTTGTCATGCCAGATCCGAAAGACACGGACCAGAAGAAGAATATCATTATTGTGGGTGGCGATCCAACCATGGATTCCATTATCAAAAAGGTGATGACGACCAAGAGAATTATGGACAAGATAGAGAAAGAGATGCTTCAAACTCTTGTAATGCCACCGGAAACAATGATGCCTTCCCCGCTCTTTCCGTCCTTTTCCATGTCAGATAACCCCAACCTCAACGACAACCCCAACCCTTCAACCTACGCTAATCAGTCTTCGGCATCCTCTCTTTCAAAGGAAGATGTCTTGGAACAAATCCGCATGATGGAGCGCATGCTACACGAAAAGTGCGGGTTCAGCGATGCGATGCCAAGCCCCGCGCGTCTTGGGTTTCACAATTTCAATAAACCCATTACTGCGTCTCCTTCTATTCCGCTCATCCCTCCACTTCCTCCAATCCATACCAACCCCTACCTGACCGAGCAATTCAGGTTCCCGACTTCCAAGAAGAAGCGAATCCGAAAGAAGTGGAGCAAGGACCCGAGGAACTTTCGGCCAAGCAGGAGCGTGTACGTGGTCAATAAAGGAAGAACGCCGGGAATGGCAGGGATGCCTGGGATGCCTGGGATGGAGAGTTGGATGTTCTGTCACCCCATGATGGAAGTTGCGATCGCTGACGTCGTTAAGAAGTTCAATCTTGGCACCACCTAGAAGGAAAGGAGCTAAAAGTCAAAATGGATAGACGTGCGGTTCTGAAATCGGTAGGTATGGCTGCCATGTCCGCGGCGGCGATAGGGTTCCTCGTTGTCTTTGTGAGGGTGGCAACGCCGTTTTTTTTTGTGCCTGGTGGCTTTGGGTTTGAATGGCTTGGCATTCATCCCGTAAAGGCCATAACTGAGCGATTCATGGCCCCGTTGAACATATCCGGATGCATGAGATGCATGCGACCATGGGCCCTATCAGAACAAACGATAAGTTACAATAGTAGACCATTCATGACAGAAAAAGCATCCAAGGGGGTTAAGGGGCACGCCACGACATACCGGACAGACAGAGCGATGTTTCCCCTTTGTGAAGAGTGTTGGTCATCCTTGAAACCAGAAGAAAGATTGCCTTACTACAAAAGGCTTTATGATTCATGGGACAAGGACGATTTGACTTGGGATGAAGTCGAGGAAGCGGTTCTAGGTGAGGAGGGGTAATTATGAGGCGACGAGACTTTTTCAAGACAACAGGGGCGGCGTTGAGTTCGGCGGCATTGGCAACGGCCATGCCCAAAATCAGCGCGGCATCCAACACATCCACGTCCACAACCCCCCGCGACAGCCTCCTCATGCTAGCCTGGGACAGCGTAGGCCACCCCCACGCCCGAAGAATGATGCACGACAAAAGGCTCCCGAACCTCACTTCCTTCCTGCACGAGCCCGGCGCGCATCTGACCCCGCTAGCCCCGACTGGTGCAAGCCTCACCATCCCTGTATGGACTGAAATTTTCACGGGGCTTACCGCGCGACAAACCGGGGCCTTCGGGAATCATACAATGGTCGGTCGCCCCATGGAGTGGACCGAGCACTACGACCAGCAGCATGGACAGTTTGCCCGGGTTGGGTGGTTCTCAGGTATTCCATACGAGCATACCCTCCAATGGGCCATGCAACAGCACGGATTCAGTACCGCATGGCTCACGTCGAAACGTGGGTATCTCGGGGTAGAAGACGCGCAGAGCCCTCTTGCCCGTATTGGTCAAAACGCACAGCTTTGCGTCACCGTAAAGCCTCGATCCATTGACGATCCTTACATGGAATCGCTTGCGAAAGCTGCCGTGAACTTCTCGCATCGAAACCGAAAATCGATCATCTTCTGTCACTTGAATCCGGACAAGTTCGGCCACGCATTCGGTGGAGAGAGCCCTGAATACGAGCACGAGATAGAGCGATGCGACGAAACGCTTGGTCGGGTGCTCAGCGGCATCGACCGTGAGAGAACGCACGTCATGGTCATCTCGGACCATGGTTTCGACGGGGCCGAGTTTCGCCATCTCAACGCTCCGTGGTCCTGGTGTGCTACGGACATTCCGTTGCGTCAACGGTGGGCCGATGGAGGGGCCTGCACCGTTGACGTGTATCCTACCGTGCTTGAGTGGTTTGATGTGCCAGCACGAAAAGAACTGCCCCAACTTCGAGGGAGGTCACTTCTGTAATCAAGGATCTCAATGATCTCAAGGATCTTGAAAATACTTCCAGTCCGACATCTCAAACCCGACAAGCAGGGCCGGCACCTCAACGCCGGTTCCTACTTGATCGATTGCAAAGGTAACGCTACCTCCCGTCGGCAGATATGCAACCCCTCGATCAACCTCAAGCTCGACCGGGATAAACGCTGTCCAATCCCCAGTACCGCCCCCGCCAACCAACTTTGTCGTGGTGCTCACAGGGCTTCCGGTCCCGTCGGCGCCCAAGTTGTTTCGATATCCAACCTTCAAACTTGCATAATTAGCATTGTCTGCTACCAGTCCTCCCCATTCCGGAACTATCCACGCTCGCTTGATGAACTTGTAATCCGGGGTCGCCCTGGCAAGAGCGAATTCACGCGTCGTACCGGTTATAGAAACATTCACCTCCGCTGAGTTACTCACGGCACTCAGCGTCAAATCTGTTGCGTTTCTACCCAAAACAGTAAAGGGTCCGGTGGTTGCAAATCCAGCACTGACATACACAAGAGATCCAGGTGGAAAATTAGTAGTATAGGCAAGTCCGGTAACGACCTCGGTTGCCCCGTCGGTATCCCCGGTCACATCTTTCCCGCAGGCCGGGACACGCGCCGTATAGGTCTGAGCCGTCAAATCATGGATTTGTCCCTGGCCGATATCGGTCTTCACGTAGACCGTGGCCGAAGCTGCGGGAGTCCCCGTTGGAACCTCGGCCGACACAGGGCCAAGGGTTATTTCCTGGAATTCATCCAGCAAGCTTTTCACATAAACCGAATTCGCAGGACCTCCTGGAGACTGGTATGTGATACCGCCGACATAGCTACTTTCCGCTCCATCGAACAGAATTCCATAGGATGGAACCAGGTAGCTGCTCGCTCCGAATTGCCCTGCCGCCAGATGCACGGAAGCCCCAACGTGTGGATCGGCCCCACCGCCAGTCCAACACTTACCGACCACAATCCCGGCATAATTCTCCTCCATCTCGACAACATGAAACCTGTCGATGAAAATGGTTTTGATCTCGCCCTGATTATAATTGGCGTCAGCCGAGCTCTCGCCGTCGGCAACGATATTCCCTATGGTCATCAAATGCTGATCCGTGTTCCATGCATCCCCGTTTTCATCATTTCCAGCCAAGCTCACGGTGCCGTGAAGGAAGAAATCCTGGAAAGTCAGCTCGTGCATGTTGGGTCCGGTTTCCCCCGCTCCGCCCCGGTTCAGCACACGAATCCCCCGCCACCTCGAGTAGCCCAATTGGAAAACCCCGGTATGCTTCAGGTGGTTATGCGAACCCGTGCCAACCGAATTCCTCCCGATCTCGTATGCGGCATGGCTGGCCGCAAAGTTTTCGCTTGCCGTGCCCCCCGTGGCCTCGTATCCACAGTTTTGAAATCTAATATTTCCGAACTGGCACTGCTGCATCACATTGCCTGTAACCACGTCATCGTATGTAACTCCAAACGGGTCACAGGCCTTCATGCCGGAGCCCTTGATGTTCGCGTAAAATATATTGTCGAGCTGAACATCCGAATTCTGCCCGGTAAAGACCAAGCCATGACACTGATAGTCCCGCCCCCCTCCTTCAAAGGTAACATTCTTCATCACGAACCCATTGTCGTGAGCGGTGGTCCACCAATTGGACGGCGTGCCCCTGTCCGTACTATTCACGGTCATCATGGCCGTCCAGGCCGCAAGCCCGGCCTTTGGAGAAAACACCGTCCCATAGGTCATGTCCCCGATTATGGAAATCGGCTTTGCATCAACCAATATGCCGGTTGCAAGATAATAGGCCCCATTCTCGGCATCCACCCGGCCATGCTGCACAAGGGCTTCTATCGCGCTATTCCACGCAACCCCCGAATCAACAGTGTTGTCTCCAGCCGCAGCCCCCCACCATTCCGGGCGCACCCGATTGAGGCCGACAACCTCTCCGGATAATGCGTCGAATATCTGCCATCCACAATCAATGATCCCAGAGAGAGAGGACAAGGTTCCCGGAAAAGTGAGCGTGTTCCCGTCGGGCTCTATCATCGCTCCCTTGTGGATTTCGAGCTCCACTTCCTCGGAAATGGTCAGGTTCCCGGTAAGGACATAGTTTGTCGTCTTCGCCGGGAGGACGACCCTGGCCTGAATTCCCGCCGAATCAAGATACTCGTTTATATCAGCAAGACTGTAATCGTCTAATGCCCCGGCAACCCCGACCGCTGATTGATCGACTGCAAAGACGTTCACATAGTACACATGGTCGATAGGGTTTCTGAGCTTGTCCTCAATGATGCTTGACGTGAGCCTGCACCCTATCCCGGTCCCGACGGCCCATTCTCTCGCAACGGTCCCTTCCTTCCCGCGCTCGACGGTCAGGATGTCCCCTACTCGCTCGGTGATGTAGACAATCTCTTTGTTGTCCGAGGCATCATACAGCGTTGCCGGTGCATAGGTCCCCGCGGTGGCGGTCGGGTCGGGGAAGAGCGCGCCCGTTCCGGGGTTGACGGTTATGGAGGTTGCGGCCGCCGTTATGGTGGTCGCTATGCGCGAGGTCGCGTTGTTGGTGGTGATTACCTTTTCGTAGGCGTTGGAGATGGAGGGTGATTGAAATTGAAATGAAAAACTCGCGGCGAAAAACGAAAACGCAACAAGGAGTGCCATGAATGGCCATGAAGGGGTGGGCTTTTGCCTTTGCATTGATTATCTCCTGGTTATTTTTTGGTTTAATCCCTTGCTTCTTCTGATCTACTCCGCCAGCAGTGCCCGCTCCCTCCTGCTCGGCTCCATGATGTTCTTCGTCTCTCTTCTCAAGCTTTCCGGCGTAACGTATGGAATCAACGCCTGCTTCTTCCTGGCCGTGACGCCTTCATTGTATTCCTCGATGAGCTTGTAAATCCTTTTCTCTTCTTCCTTGGATCTTTCGGGATCGAGGAGGTAGCCACGATACGCCGCATAGATCCGCTTCCTCTTCTCGGCATAGTTCGCCACCTCCTTCTTGGATTCCCAGGTTCTCGCCTGGATCGTTGACCGCTCGGCCGAGGTGAACCCCACAACCTTCCCGGCGATCTCCCGTCCCTTGGGTTGGTAGATTTTCCCGTTCTCATCCCAGATCGGGTTTAGAGACTTCGTTGAGCCACCCTCGACAAATTCCCTGTGTGCCCTCATGACGTTTCCAAGGAAGGACGGGGCCAGTTCCTCGCCGGCGCGCCAACCCTGTCCTTGAAGGGCAAATTTCGAAGCCTGCTCGACGTTCTTGTAGATCCCTCCGAAGGGGCCGATAAGATCCGAGAAGGTGCGGGGAAGCTCCATGCCAACGGCGAGTGAAGATGAAATATCGAATCCGTACCCGCCGGCACCCACCAGGCCGTATCTCGCCGTGACCTCGGCGGCGCTTCCAAGCTCGCGGCGAATGGTGTCATAGATCCACTTTTCCGGGTCGTCATCACCCATGCCAAGCTGAGAGAGTATGACCCCGAGAGCGATCATGAGCGCCTTGTAGCCGATGAAGGCTTTGCCTCCGCCGACAACGGCCGGGGCTCCCAGAGCGAAGGCAAAAGCTTTGATGCTTTTCCTATCGGCCCCCATGTCTGCCCCCATGTCGGTCAGCATCTGGAAGTAGTTGTGCCCGAACTTCTGATACGTGTAGGCGAGTTGTGCAATCTTGGCGAATGGGTTGTCCCCGAGCGCCCAGGAAGGAAGGGTGGCGCGCCCGTAAACACCGTGCGCCCTGTCGCTTGCCTCCCTCGCTCCCTTCATGGCCTTCTCGTGAGTTTGCCCTTGCTTTCGAGCGAGCCGGTAAGCCGCAAGCATGGTGGTCCCGCGGTTCCACTGCTCGGTCTTTCCGAATCCCCACATGGAAGCGTCCATGATTTTGCCCCAGGTGTTCCCGAAAGCACCCTGCACATTCCGCATGGCATCCCTGGTGAGCTGGGGAGAGGCATATCCTTTCTGGTAGATCTCATCCATGAAGGCCTGCTCATCCTTGTTTTTTAGCGAGCCCCCGCGCATGACCGAGACATAATCCACGGCCGCCGTCTTTATGGCCCCCAGGATCTCCATGAGTGAACCGTCGTTTCCGAGGGTATATTTCAGGATTGCCGGCGGGGCCGTGGTGACGGTCGCCGTGGTGTTGACGAACGCCGAGCGCGGATTGAGCCCCAGGTACTTAAAGGAAATGATACTTTTCCCCATGGCGATGCGGCGATCCCAGGCATCCGGATTTCTGAGCTGCTCGGTGATGTAGTTCTTGAGGCGTTTATACCGCTCGCGCTCGTTCGCCGCATCTACGGCCATGAGGGCGGCGTACATCTTCTTCCCTGCCTCGCCCTTGGCAACGCCGCCGGAGATCTGTGAAAGGTAGATGGTGTATCTCTCGAGTGGATCCTCGATGTAGCCCTTGACCGGCGGGGTCCAGCCCACGCGCATGAGCTTCGTTTTCTTTTTGCCGGGGGATGGAGATGAAGGAGAAGGAGAAGGAGAAGGAGAAGCGGACAAAGCTTCACGCTCTTCCCTTGAAAGGGGGATGCTGTCGATTACGATGCCGGATGGCATACGCGGTGCTTCGGCCGGCCTTCCATCCTTCGCGGCCTTTCCCGGAGTGTAGCTTTTCCAGTCTTCCCTCAGTGTCCATTTAGCGTCAGCCCCTGTCCCTTCAAGGATATACCGCGCCATCTCCCCTCGGTTCTGCCGCGCGATCTTGTGCGACCGGAAAGCGCGGGCCTTCAGCATGTTCGATGCCGAGGACAAAATCTCGGCCTGCATCTGGGCCCTGACATTGGGGTCGTTGATGTCGGCCTTGCTCACCGAGTATTCAATGGCCTTCCCCATGTCGATGATGCTGATATCCTGATAGATGGATTCTGGGAGTTTGGCGATGTTTCCCGTTTCCAGGTTGGTGAAGCCGCGGCGCTCGAGCTGGCGGCGGAGGATCTCTGCTTGATCTTCTCTCGGCGTATGGTATCGGTAGAAATTCCCCTCGGCGTCCTTCCCGCGAACGAAGTAATCTCCCGGCGCCCGGATGCGCGGAGCATAGAAGCCCTTGAGCTGCCCCATGGACATATACATCTCCATAAGCTCGCTCTTGCGGTACTTCTTGGTCTTGCCATTCCCCAAGGGGATCTCGATTGCCGGGTCATCCACCTCCTCGCCGGTCACTCCCTGCTCGGCTTTCTTCCTTGCCTGCTCGTCAAGGTAGTCGATCACTTCCTTGATCGGGCGCCGCATGTACTCGAGGAGGTCATCATAAGAGGACCTGATTTTGTCGATTGCGGAAATGACCCTCGAAGATACGGCCTCACCCTTCCCGGATCTGGCGCGCTCCTTGTTCCGCGCGATCAGCTTCTCCTTGTAGTCCTTCCAGGAGATCTCTTTTGCATCCATGTCGTCTATGATCTTCCAGGTTTGACGGTAGTCCCTTGGAAGGTGGGAGTTCTTCGGGTCGTTGATGTTGTACCGGTCGTAGGTTTTGAAGCGGCCCATATTGATTTTTCCACCAAGTTTCGTAGCATTGGCGAATTTCATCCCGGCCATGAGGTCGATGGGCTCCTTGTGGTCGATGAAGATTTCATGACGCCGCTCTTCGCGGAACTGTGTCGCCTCGAAGGCATCCTTCTCTTGCAGGTTCTTCCTGTACTCCGGGGATTGCAGGATGCTTCCTATGAGGCTTGCGTCCTTGGGATGGAAGAGGTTGCGGATGGAGAGGAGAGTCCCGGCTAGCTGGTCGGTTGCTGATTGGGAAATGTTGCCGAGAGAGGGAAGCCTGATGAAGCCCGCTTCGTTTGCGAGGGGAGAGTTTCTTGATTCATTGATCTCCGTCGTAGCCTTCTCCCCTTCCATGCCAATGCCAGATACATTGCGAGCGTTTCTTGCAAGCTCATCCGGCAAATTGAACTCGGCCCCAGGGGCCGCCGCTACTCGCTGCTCATATTTTGTCAAATCTTTTGTGGGAACATCCACATACGAGAGCCCGCCACCATACATATTCCTAAATGGAATGGCTATCCCTGGAAGATCGTTGGTGAATTGAGTCGCGGTTCCGACCTCGCCTTCTCTGTTGCCTCTCCAAAGCCTGGTCATGCCCTCCTTGATCGGTGGAAGGCTCGATTCAATGGACTTGGCTTCTCTTCTGTATCCCACGATGGGGGCTTCTTTGAATGAGCCCTTGACCGATGCCTCAGGGCTCAGGACCGAGACTATCTGGTCGGGGGAGAAGACGGCGTACATATCTTGAGGCATTCGCCTTGTCTTCTTGAATGCTTCTCGATCAAATAATTTCTTGGGTCCGGTATCGAAATTGTTCTTTAGGATTAAACCGTCATATCCTTCCTGCTTGGCAAGTTTCATTTCATAGGCTATGGAAATCGAATCAAACCTCTCGATGTTATTCTTGAACAGATCATCCATGTCGATAATTTTTGGATTTGTCATTTTCAGATAATATTGGCCTATGCCTGGGCCGCCAGTGCTCCCTGGTTCTTGCTCGAAGCCACTGTATGTCTCCGCTGTCTCTGGACGGGATGCAAACCAGATCCCCTCTTTTGCGCTTTTAGCTTTTGTGCTTTTTCCTGCTAACGACAAATCAAATTGCTGAAAATCGGCATTAGGGGTCCCGTGATAGACAAGTTTTAACTCCCCGTTTTCGTCAACAACCCGAGTCCCCGCCAGCTTCGCCTTCGCTGATTCAGGGAGATCCTTGGGGGCTATTGCGAATTGGACCCTCGAAGCGGGAGTGGCCGAAGATTCCATCTTGCCGGTCTTTTGATTCAGGAATCGATATGGCTCTGATTTCTGTCCAGGCTTGTAATCTGGCTTTGCCATCTGCGGAGGCGTATGCCTAAGAGGATAAACGTTGTCGGCAGGAAACAGTGGGGCTTTCCCTGGTCTTGCCGTATCAGCCCACTTTTTGACCTGCCTTAATCCGCCCGGCGACATCTTCGACAAATCGTATGTACTGACCTTCTTGGGATCTCCGACCTTACCCGTCACAACCACGAGGGTAGGCTTGTCGTCGGTATCCGCGTTCTGGATCACGTAGGTATCTGGACGTTTTAAAATCCCCTCTTCCTTGATGTGCTTCTTGATTACCTTTCGGTATTCTGGAAGACTCGTGATTGACTGCTCGACCTGTACGGGGCTTGTCTCTCGTCCTTCTGTCCCTCGGTCAGATCGTTCCTGCTTGGCAGTGGGTAGATCACGGGCTTTACCACCTTCATCAAAGAGTCTTTGCTGTCCTTGGTTTTTCTCAAGTCGCCTCCTTTGGGCTCTGGATTCTTCGGCAGTATCTTCCGTTGCTGACATCTGAGCCTCGCCGCCCCCAAACCGCACAATGGCGTCCTCGGGCGCGATGTTCTCGGAAGAGTAGGGTGGCGTTGCGCGGCGTTGCTCTGTGGACATGCTTCCCCTGGATGTTGCGTCTCTGGCCTCAATCTCGCCCGCCATCCTCATGTAGTCTGATTTCCGAGAGATTCTTTTCTCGGAGATATCCTTCTCGAATTGTCGCTCTGCTTTCTTGCGATCTCCAGGAAGGGACAGTGTATAATCCCTTGCCTCCATTGCTTTGCTTTCCGACATGCCTCGTTGGATTTCTCGATTCACGAACCAATCCACTCGTTCAATTGGAGAAAGTCCATGAAGCGCGTTCCCTTTTGGCCATGACTCAGAATGTAAAGCGTTGATAAGGTGGTCCACTAAACCCTCTTGCTTTGCGGAAAATGGAGAACTTCTGAGAACCGTGCCAACCGATCCTCCAACCGCAAAACCTTCTCGACCTTGAATCCAATGCTGGAGTTCATGAATAATCGTTTGTCTTCTATCCGCCTTATCCGAGTCAGTGGCTATTTCCATTGTATTGCCACCCATGTTGCCGCCATATCCACGGAGGGGGGTTAGCTTCACCTTGATATTCATGGCTTCTGGATAGTTCTCGAATAACTCAGGATGTTCTACGATGTCAGACAAAACATAAGTTTTGCTTCGTTTCCTATTCAGGAAATCTTCATCGACCACCATCTTCGAATCATCAATCTCAACCTTCTCCCTCTTGTCGTACAAGCTCGTGAACTTTCCCTCGGCCTTGTCCCACCACTGCGCCTTGGGACCTGCAAAAGTCCCCCACTCATTCTTCACGGCATCAGGCAGCTTCGCATAAGCCCGTTGCGCGGCAGCGAATATCTTCAGCACGTACCGGCGCACGGCGTCGAAGGCGTCTCCGAGAACGCGGGACAGCTCTTCCTTGAAGGTGCGGGCCGTATCAAAGCCGCGGGCGATTATGCGGGTGCCGAGGTCGGTTAGGCGTGGCATGATGTCGGAGATCTGGCCTGGAAGAAGGGATTCTATACCCGCCTTGGCCGCGCGGATTTCGCGGATCAACTCGTCTACCGGGAAACCTGAGTATAGGTTGGTGTAACCCGTCGCTGCCCCTGGAGTAGGGCCGGTTCTGTAAGTCGTTCTTGGAGACTCCTCTTCCTCTATGACTTCGCCACTCCCACTCTGAGAAATCACGCCCGGGGGCGGTGCGTTCTGGTGCGGCGCATTGGCCGCGACACCTTCGGAAACCAGCTCGGCTTCAAGCCGGTTCTTCTCAGCGATCTTGTCGGCCCGTTCGGCTTCGTACTCAAAGGGAGCGCCCAGGACTTTGCTGAGGCGCTTCACTTCGGTCTCATGCTCTTCGATAGTGTCTTCCACTTCCCGGATGTCTCGCGGAAGTCGATTCACGATGTTGATGGACTTGGTGATCAAGCCACTGTCGGACACCGTTTCATTCAATACCTTGCCGGTTTGAATTTCGAACCAAAGAGGACCAATGCCAAGCTCGAGCTCGGCGGCATCAATTGATTCATCCCACTGGTAGACATTCACGCGCAGGGGATACTTGTCGTTCACCTTCCCGATGGTTGCAACGACTCGCCACCCGCTCTTGCTGTTCTTTTTGAGCGTAGCCGCATGATCGACAATAGCCTTGTTATACGCCGCCTTGATGGCAGCACCGAACTCATCCTTCTGCTTGTGGTCGAAGCTCCGTCCCTCGACGCTCCCGGACTTGTACGTGGCGTAACTATCATCCGCAAAGTTCTTGGCCTCTTTCAGCTTCGCCAACCGCTCGCGCCGTCCCGGCAACTGATACCGCTGGATATTGTCCAAATCGTAGGCTATGGCGTGCTGCGATGAAGCATGAGCGGCCGCCAGCCGGTCGAGCCTATCGATGTCCTGGTTGAGCCCGGCCAACTGCAAAATCCGCTGATCACCGGAGGCCAGGGCCGCAGCCATCTCGTAACTACTCGCCTCGGAGATGTCCTCGATGCTCCGAACACTCGCATCCCCACTGAACGCCTGGTCGATCTGCTTCTGCTTCCTGGCCACCATTGACCACATGGTCTCGTCGTAAGAGCCCTTCGTGGCGTAGAGCTTGACCCTGACCGTCTCGTTCTGATTACCCTGCCGGATAATTCTCCCCTGCGGCTGTTCGAAGTCGGCCGGATACCACGGAGGGTCGAGGTAGTGCATGGCGGTCAGGCGCTTCTGGATGTTCACGCCGGTCCCCATCTTCTTGGCTGATCCAATGACCACCCGGATGTTTCCGAGCCGCGCCTCCTTGAAAACCCTCTCCTTCTTGGCATCGGTGTCCGCATCGTCAAACCACGCGATTTCATCCCGCTTAATTCCGCCGGCGGTCAATCGCCTCGTAAGTGCGTCGCGTGCGTCGAAGGCATTCTTCGCCCTGAGTTGTGCCCCGAATCCAAGGTTGTAGAAAACGATCTGCACTCCACCCTTCTTGGCTTCCTGCTTTCCGTCGATTCCCTCAAAGGTGAAGAGCTTCGTTCTTTTGTGCTCGGCAATGATCTCGTCGGCCATGCGGTTAAGCTTGGATGGCGTCTTCTCCGAGATAGTGTGATCGAAAAAGCGCGGATCAATGGATGCCTTCCTTCCCTCGGAGATGATGGCGATCATCGGGTCCGGATTGTTTCGTTGCTGAAATGATGGCTTCCATCTCTTGGACGCCGCGACTCTCTCGGACAACGGCCCGGACCTGTAATCCTCCTGCTCGGGAGTGGACGGCACGGCAATAATCTCGGGCTTCCCCCCTTCCAAGTCAGGCCGCTTTACAATGGAGCCGAGTTGATCCGAAGTGAGAACATCCATGAACGATCGCACCCGGCTCATAAGCTCTGGCACGTTTACGAACGTGGCGAACCGCTCGACGTTCTCATAGTTTCCGGCGGCGTTGGGCTCCAAGGAAATCTTGGAATCTCCGAAGGTGGATGCCCACCCGTCGAAGGTGGACATGCCTTCTTCCTGCATGCGATCCTCAATGAAAAACCGCATGAGGGAGTACATTTCCCCGATGGTGTTGGTGAGTGGGGTTCCGGATGCGAAGACATGAGACCTTCCAGGATTCTTACTGTCGAGGAATTTCACCTTGACGTACATATCCATGGATTTTCTTGCACCGTTTGGGTCGATACCCTTGAGCTTCCTGTTTGTGTGAAAATCCAGCTTGCGGTAGTTGTGCGCTTCGTCCACAAAGAGGAAATCACATCCAGTTTCCTCGAAGGTGATAGCTACATCCTTCCCGGAACTACCCGTGATGGAATCGAACCTGCGCTCCACAATTTCTATCTGTCGCTGGAGCGCCGAGCGCCTGATCCTGTCGCTGTCTTCGGTATCGTCGAGGGCTTCGGTCAACTCGGTTACGAGCTTTTCCCTGATGGGAGCCACTGACTCTTCCTTGACTCCTATGCGCTCGAAGGCGGAGTGAGTGACAATCACGGCATCCGGGTTGTTCAGCGTGGCCTGTGCGACGAATTCCTTGCGCTTATCTTTGTGAAATGCCTCCTTGTCGGCAACCATGATGTTGGCGAGCGGGTAGAGATCCATGAACTCGTTGGCGAACTGCTCAAGCATGTGATTCGGCACGACGTACCACGGCCGCTTGACGAGGCCAAGCCGCTTCATCTCCATGCCGGCGGAAATCATCTCGAGCGTCTTCCCGGCTCCGACGGCATGCCCGAGATACGTGTCCCCAGTCTGGATGATGCGCCAAACAGCACGTTTCTGGTGGTCGTGGAGCTTATACTTCAAGGACACACCGGGAAGGGTGAGGTGGGAGCCGTTGAAGCGCCTGGGTGCGATGTTGTTCTTGGTGCGATTGTAAACGTCGAGCAGGTCGGATGTCCTGGCACTGTCGGTCCAGATCCATGAAGAAAACTTCTCTTTCATCTTCTTCGTGATGTCGTTTACGGCTTCAGTTGATTCCTTGTCTGTGTATGTATAAGTCCTCCCCGAGGCATCCTTCTCGGTTCTCTTGACGACGATGCGCCTGCCATTCAATACCGCTTCCAGTATCTCGGAAGGAGAGCGGCCATTCGTCCCGTATTCGTTCCCGGACCTGCGCTCGGACCTCATGTTCCCGCCGGCTACGGTCCACGTCTCGGTTCGTCTATCGTAAGACGCCTCCCCGGCGTTGAGAATTTCCGATGCGAACTCGGTAACGTATCGGTCAGGTATCCAGCCAGCACCTAACAAGACGCGAATTTGACTATGCCCGAGCGGCGTAGGCTGAACCTTCTGGAGCGCCTCGACGTTCCGTTGAAGAGAAGGATCAAGTTCGGCGGCGGTGCGAGCCTCGTCAAGTTTCCTCACCACATCTCCGGAAAGGTATTCATCGGCAAGCATCCATTCGCCCGAGACGTCCCGGTAGATGAGATCGTCGAGCGTTTCGATGGCATCTTCCTGGCTGATCCCCATGCGAGTCGCAATGTCGTTTAGATCCAGCTTTCCAACGGCATCGAGTGAAACGGCCATGGCGTCGTGAATGGTTTTGACTTCGGCCTGAACCGGTTTCCCGATGGTGCGCTCGGTGAGGAACGCCGACTTTACAATCTCGCCTTCCTCTGTGATTTTTTCGAGCTGGGTGATGAGAGCCGAATCGTAATCCTGATCCCAGAACCGTTTGTTCTTGAACGTGCGACTTTGAATCTGGTACTCGTTTCCGTCCTCATCGGTCCTGGTGGTCGTTCTCGTGGTGAAATCCAGGATGGGGCCATGCTTCGTTCTGAATTTGTTGTACGCGCTCTGGAGCTTCTTCAGGGATGCTTCCCATGGCCCATCGTTGTACTGATCGAACCTTGCGGCATTGACGGCACCCTTCAGCGAAACGAAGTCCTTGAACCACTCACGCTTCGACTCGAGGAGCGGCGTAGCCCCCTTAAAGAAATCAACACCTACTCCGCCTTGCACGCGCCGAACATTGCCCTTCTCATCCAGGTAAAGAGCCCCTTCCCGGCGCACCTTCGGGTTGAATTCAATGGCCTCGGTCTCTCGCTTGATGCTTTCGGCATCTTTGGTAGTGATCGAGAACACGTTGCTCGGGAGCTTCTTTACGGCTTCCGCGAAAGCAGCGTCGAGGTCCGCATAGTCTTCGTAGTAGGAAATCACCGTGGGCTGATCGTACCCACGCTCACCGCCGATTCTTCTCCCAACATCGTCGGTGTGGCCGGTCTTGCGAACCTGACCCAAGATCATTTCCGGGTGGGCCGCATAGTATTCGTTGATGTTGACCGGGCCGTCCTTCGTTTCGATCTCAACGCGCTTCGACCATGCGTTGCCATTTTGCTCCTCGCCTTCCTGGCGTTTCCGGAAGAACAGGACATCCGTTACGACCGACGTCCCGGCATTGTCCTGGAAAGCCATCTGGGGAAGCCGGATGGCTCCGATGAGGTCGGCCCGCTCCTGGAGATACCGTCTCGCCTTATCCCCTTGCCGGTCCATGGTGTGGCGACTGGTCACAAAGGCAACCATCCCGCCCGGGCGAACAAGGTCAACCGTCTTAGCAAAGAAGTAATCATGAAGAGAGAATTCGTGTTTCGCGTAGTCGGGGTCGTTGGTGATGGGTATGGACGCGAAGGGCGGGTTACCGATGGCAAAGTCAAAGAAGTTCTTGGGGAGTTTCCGTTTGGTGTAATCGTCGTGCAGGACCTGTTGTCTTGGGAGAAGATGCTTTGCAATAAGCGCCGTCGGTCCGTCGAACTCGATTCCCGTGAAGGTGGAAACCTTCCTGAGTCCTTCCGGCATGGTCATGAAGAAATTCCCGATTCCCATTCCAGGCTCGAGAACATGCCCGCCGGTGAAGCCTAGATGCTTTGCGGCTTCCCACATCTGCCGGGTCACGCCTTCGCTTGTGTAGTGCGCGTACTGAGTGGATTGGAGGAGTGTCTTTTGCCATTGCTCGGGGAGTTTTGAAAGACGCTCGGCAAGGTCTTTCCACGACTGATCGTAGATGGAATAGTTGGGCCAGATTTGAGTGAGTGGGGTATTGCTGTGGGCTGGGAAGAGTTTGTTCCTGATCTCGCCTGCCCCGAAGCCTACATACTTTGAAAGCAGCTCCTGCTCGGCAGGGGTAGCCGTGCGTTTCTCTGCGTCGATCTTTACGGCAAGCTCAATGATCTCGACGCTCCGCTTGGCAGTATCCAGCCAAGAGCCTTCGCGCTTGAGGCTTCCAACCGGAGCGGAGTAGTCGTTACCTTTCTTTTTGGCGGGCTTCGTTGTTACGCCGCCTTTGCCACGCTCTCTTCCCTTGCCGGCAGGTGCTTGTGAAATATCCTCTCCCACGCCTCCCTGGTCCGGGTCTGGTATTGCATCAATCCCTCGTTGGTTCCCTGGATTTTCTCGGCTATCAACTCGTTCAGAATCTGATCGATCTCCTGGAGATATTCCTCCTTCATCTGGCTGTCCAAGTCCTCCACGAACTGATTCAGCGTCTCGTTCTTCTTCATCCGGTCGAAGTCCCTCTTCCTGTAGGTCTCCAACCACGCCTTGATCGCTCGCTTCCTGCTGTCCGGGAGAGGCGGTATCGGCATCTGATTCCCCCTTCTGAGTCGATACTTCTTCGTTTCCAGAAAACTTCTCCTCGATAAACCGCTCGAAATAAGGAGCGGCCTTGAGGCTAAGGCTATCCAATACCAATGATACGAAGTCTTTTACATCCTGTCCAGTGGCAACCGCATGGCCCCACATTTCGTCCAGGATGGGGCGGATCTGCCGCCACTTGGTTTCGTCAAGCTTGGAAGAGGAGATGGGAGCGGTCGAGGAGGCTGAAGAAGAGATGGGAGCGGTGGAGAATGAGCCCTCTTCCCCGAAGATGGCGTTGATTTTCTTTATGCCATCCGCTATGGCCTTCATGTGGTCTGCGGCGGATTCCAGCTTGGCGGTGGGGGTGGGGGCGGATTTTGCTTCCTTCGTAGCGGTGGATTGCGTGACTGCTGGCTCGGTCTTCTCTCCCCGCTCCTTCATTTGCTTGCGAAGCTCGGCCATCACGTCTTCTCGGGACGCATCGGCCATGGACTTCGTAGTAGCTGGCCTTGAAGGGGTGATGGGCTCGGCAAGAGCATCTTCGCTCCTGGGCTTCTTCGCATCCACCTCCTCAACCGTCATGAACTGCTCGTCGATGTATCCTGGACGCAACACAAAGGATTGGACCCGCATTCCCCCTTCAAGGATGTAGCGAGCGCCCTTGTCGTCGGAGTAGATCGTATCCCCGTCCCTGTTCTTTCCGACAACTATACGTTGGGTCTCTGGTTGAGTGGCTGGCTCGGGTTTCTTCTTGGTCCCGAACAGATGATCGGCGTCTTCCTCGGAAATATCGGGGAGGTCTGACGTTTTATCCCTCTTGGCCTCGACGGCATCAACCAAGCCCCGCACAAAATCAACGGCAGGCTTCGGAACCTTGACCTGCATCTCAGTCTTGGGATTCACGAGGAAGAACTCGTCAACCACGCCCCTGCGCCTCGTCTCGATCTGCGTGTATCCAGAGGCAACCATGTTCTGATAGATGTCCCGGCGAGTCGTGACATTCCCGTTGTAGCTCACCTTCTCGTCAAGAACCTGGTCCTCTGCATCCTTCTTTATCTTCTCTGCACGGTCGGATTCTTTCTTCTCCCTCTCCCTCTTTTTGTCTCCCTGCCATTCGTCCCACTTATTAGGGTTAAGAGACCTGAGCGATGCGTCGGCGTCCTTCTGCGTTTTCGCCGGGAGCCCGGTTATGGTCGAGAACAATCTGTTCAGTTCGGGGTTGATGCCGTTCATAGTCTCGCGGAGAGTCACAACATCCTTGGAATCTATTTTGTCGATCCAGTACCGGCCCCGCTCCTCGGCGCGTTCCTCGCCAAGATACTGCTTCATGCCTTCAACGTATCTCGCAAGGGCTTTCTCTTTGGTCTGGTCAAGCGCGGACACTACCTGCTCTGTTTCCCTGGAAGGAGGGGGCTGCTCAGCTTTCTGTTCCGCACCAATCCCCAACGCCGCCCGTACCGCGGCCTCGTTCTTCTTGGGGAACACCCATCCCTTGTGCTTGCCGTTGTAGAGCCCGCTGTGCTGCTTCAAGACGGGGGCGATGCGGTCCTTGTTTGCGGTGTAGTCGCCCTTCACGATTATGGACTTGGTGTCCAGGTCTGAGACTGTGAGGGTGGGGGGTGCGGAAGGGGCTGGTTGAGCTGGCGTGGATGGCGTCGGCCGAGAAGAGGGAGGGGCCTCTTCTTTCTTGGTTGACTCTCCCTTCTCGGCCACGGTAACCGGCTCAGTTTTCTCTTTGAGTGGCTTCCGCGCGGCGGTCTCGGCCGTCGGCCCGGTGCGGGTCTGCTTTGGCGTTACTGGGGGCGCGGAGGCAGGTTCTTTCCCTTTGTCGCGCTTGGCATTGATGATGTCTTGTATATCTACAAACTCACCAGGCCTATCCGGGGCATCCTTCCCAAGAAACTTGACAATTTCATCTATAACCTTGCGCTCTTCTGGCGTAGGATTTTGTGCATACCATCCAGGATGCCTCAAATATATCGCCCCAGGCTCCATGCCAGTTCTTGCAAGGCGTATCAAGTCGAGTCCACTATATCCACGAACATCCTTGGCATAGTTTCCAGGCAACCACCACAAATCGAGCTGATCGTCACCTAAAACAAAAACACCATTCGCGGTGCCATCTTTCAGCTTACCCATCAATTCAATTCGAGTCTTTGGAGCGGAGGCCATCTGATCCATCCGCTTCCGCTCCGCCAACTGCTCGGCAAGCCCGGCCGCGAAGGGAAGATCGACGTCCTCCTTCTGCTTCACCACACCCTTGTCAGTCTCAATCTCCTTGGGGGCCTTCTTCCCAACCCTCTTCGTGGCGTCGCCACCCCTCAGCCACGCCTTGAATTCAGGTATAGTGAATTCGGTAATGGCACCAAGCCCCTGCCACCCTTCCGGGTAGTTGGCGAGATAGGTTTTGCGGGCTTGCTGCTCGTCCTTCGCGCCCAGCACGACCTTCAATTCATCGAACTTCCCGGTTTCAGGGTCGATCTGATCGACAACGAACGCCTTGCCCGTCCTTCCCGCCTCGTTATCGCTTCCCTCGGGAGCCGGCTGCATGTTGTCCGTCCGCACGAACACGTCGAGCAGGTCCTTGTCGCGGCCACGAACTCCCTTGATCCTGCCGTAATGCGCCTCTTTTATGACACGCTGCCACTTCGGGGGGTCGTGATTCACGTCTTTCCGGACGGAGCCGATGGGACTTTCTATGGAGATCGGGATTCCCTGGAAGGAGAAGTGGCCTAGCTCGGCGTTGTCGGCCTTGATTTGCGGGGTCGTGGGTTGCGGCTTGTCGTTCAGCGGGGAAGACGCGGCCTCGTGGGCGGCTATATCGAGCGGCGTTTTCAGGGACTGCTTGGCTATGGCTGTCGGGTCTTCCTGTTCTGTCTGCTCGCCTTGAAGGGGAGGGGCTTCTCTTTCGAGGCCTTCTCGCGTTTTTTGCCCTTCGAGGCCAGCCGGTTCTTCCTGCCCTACTTCTTCGGCGGCGCCTTGACGTGCCGCTTCCCCACCGGGTTCCTCGGATTTTGGGAATTCCAGATCTTGGCCGCCTTCTCGCAAGCCTTGTCTCTGGACATTCCCTCCCGGATAAACCTGTCCCTCATCGCTTCGTATCCCTTGGGCATTGGGTGCTTCTCCTTTCATTGCCTCGGAAATAATCCTCGCTCCCTCTTCCGGTTTCATCTTATTGATGGATGCGTCATCCCACCCAAGGTTTTTTAGCGCGGCGATGTCAGCCTTGGTGAGAAACATCTTCACTGATGCCGTGGTTGCTGCAGTTCCCGTGGTATCAATTGGCCTGGAAGGAGGGGGCTCTGTCGTCGTGGCGGGCTGCTCTCCTGAAACGCCCTTCATGTAATGATCCTTGATGGCTTGCATGGCCTTGAGTTTCCCTGCCTTTTCAGGAAGCTCTATTTGGTTCTCCTGTGCATACCGGACCATTTCATCCTTGGACATTTTCAAGAGATTCGGAACTATTCCGCGCCATGCCTCCTTGGGATTTGTTGATTGTGTGGCTTCTGGTTGTTGAGTCTCTGGCTTTGCTTGCGATGGAGTTTCTGTCTCGGCAAACAAAGAATCCTGTGTCCCGAGCCAAGCCTGCTCCAGCTGTGCTTTCGTCGGCATTTGGACTCTAGGAGCAAGACGTTGATCATACAAATTCTCTGCGTTGAGCGCGTTGACGATCTGGCTTCTTCGCCTCCTAAATGCCTCGACGTCGAGGTTTTGCGGCGGGGACTTGGCTATCCCTTCAAGGTATTGATACTCGGCTTCCAGGTCCAATCTCGTCGTGGGGAGCGGCTGCTTGTCGATGCCTTGGAGGTAGGTCCGCGAAGGAGGGGGTTGTGGGGCTTGCGGCGGAGATGATTCTGTGATAGATTCTTGTTCGGAAGGAGGGGTCGAGGGGTGTTCGGTACTATCTTCTCTTCCGGCATCACTCTCCCCGCCTTTCCCTCGATCCCGGTACTTCCGGGCAAGATGCCCGCCAGCCTGAAAGAGAGGGAATGTGATGGCTGTCTGGAGCGCGGCCTGTTTTGCTGCGGGGATGGCTTCCTCCACCCATCCTTGGTATGGCTTCCTCAATCCAACGGCGTGCTCTATGTCCGCCTGCCCGCCGCCAAGGGTATCGCGCATTCCAGGAACACCGGCAGCAGTTACAGCCTCCTGCGCCATTTCCGACCCCATCATTGCCGTGAGCTTTCCGGCCATTCCAACGATGCGGTTTTTTAGGAGAGCTTGAACTGAAGGAGACTGGAACAACTTCGCAACCGGCGCCATGAACTTCTTGGCCGGGGTGAGGCTGATCGCAAAATCCAATGCGGTATCGGCCGATTCGGTCAGGCCTTCCCACCATCCATGCTGACTGATCTTCTCCTTGTATTTCTCCCTTACGGCGTCGAGCTCGTCCTGAGTGAGCTTGCTTCCGCGCTGCTTCATGGATTCGTTGTCAAGCACGTCCTTTATGCTCTCGAACAGTTGGTCCTCGTCGGCACGCTTTGCGATAGGGAGTGTTGCGGCCGCCGCCGCCATACCGGCCGAGCGGCCCACCCACGGGGATGCAGGACCAAGAAAGGGTGCCGTGGCTGCGGTCGTTGCTACGGCAACGGGGACTGCAACGGCCAGAGTCCCGGCGGTAGCACCCAAACCAGGAGCAAGATCGGCTATGTCCTTGAGCTTGATCCCGAAGATGGTGCGCTTGTCGTCTTCGTGCGCTTTTGCAAATTCATTTGCCGGACGCTCGAAGTATTTGATGGCCTTGTCGATGGATTCAGCTTCGGCTCTCGGCCCTTCATGGCGGTATGATCTCAGAAGGGAAGCGACCCCGGCTATACCGCCCGTGGCGAGGGCTTTTCCTATAACCCCCATTCCTGCGAGTTTTGCTTCGGTGGATTCCTTGTCTTTTTCCGCCATACCAACCCCGGGAGGTCCGAGGATCTCGGTAGCCATGTCGTCAACGGAGCTTTCCCAAGCTTCTCTTCGCTTCTGCGCGGCAATGTCCTCCGGAGTCTGCATCCCGATCAAGCCGAGGGCGCGGCGGCGCGTTTCCAGGGATGCCGGCGGGGCGTTGGCCGTGAAGGGTTGGAGGCCGAGGAGACCGCCGCTAGAACCGGCTTTGTGTCGAGAGAGCCATCCGGCCACGGCGTCAACGCCCCGCTGCCAGTCGCCGAAGTTCTTCATGTTCCCGGCATCGTCATTTCCAACATTTCCGGGATTGAATGTCCTGGCTCCCTTTCCGAGCGTTCCGTATGAACTATCCTGCCTCATGAGCGCCAGAACGACAAAGGGATCAACGTTGTACCTGCTGGCAGAGGAAGCCACCATTGAACCGGTTACGGGGCTTCCAGGGGCCACGGATTGAATATGGGCGTCTATGGCTTCGATGGAATTGAGACTGGAAAGCTCGTTTGCATATCTGGCTACGCTCTGCTCGTGGCGTGGATCGGTCGCGTATCTTGATATGTCGTAGCCGCGGACTACCCCACCTTGCGGTCCAATGCCCATGCCGCCATCGGAAAGACCGCCAGCCAGTCCGCGAGATGCCGATGCCATGCGTCGCGTTGTCGCCGTGCGCGGCTCCGGGGCGGGGCCGAAGATCTGCTCGGCCAGGGCGTCGATTTGGGATGCCTTGAAGGTGGGGGGGGGCTGGGGTGACGTGGGTGAGGCTTGCGGAGCCTGGAAGACTGGTGAGGCTTGCGATGGAATGAATGGCTGTTCTGTCGTGCCCATTGAATCCTCCTGGACCATCGGCGCGGCGTCGGGGATGGTGGGGCTGACCGGTGCTGCCGGTGCTTCAGGTAATGCGGTATCAATGGGCGTTGCGGTAGTCGCTGGCTGTGTTGCGGCGGTCGCGGGAGGGCCGAGAAGCTCAGCCGCCATTTCATCGATGATGCGTCCATCGTAGGCCATGGGTGGGTGATCCTTTCCTTTCGAGGGAGAACCAAATGCGAATGCTTCATGGGTGCCGCTATTGTCTCATTCCGCCGGCTAATCCGCCACCAATATTTCCTCCTCCCTGCTGATACTCAGGCAGCGCAGTATTATCGCTCTCCCACATGAAAATAGGCGGGATCTTTCCCACCTTCATCCCCATGGCCAGCACCTCGGCCGCAAGCGCCGGATCTTCGTTCGCCAGGGCAAAAGCCTCGAAAATGGCTTTGTCCTTCCTTGCCCCCATGGATCGCTCTCCGCTCACCACTTGCTGCACGTCCTCGGCCCTGTCTCTCACGGGGAGCTCGTGCCAGAGAACCGGCGTTCCCCTTCCAGGGATTACCTGATCGCCCCACTTGTCGGTTATCAGACGCTGCTGGGAGGGAGTTTGCTGCTGAGACTGCTGGGGAGAAGCTTGCTGCTGCGATGATATTGATGCCTGAGGGATTGGCCTTCGGATCGTGTTGGATTGAACCTGTGACGGCATTGGCTGCCTTACGATATTTGACTGAACAGGCGAAGGCATGGGCTGTCTGATCATGTTGGACTGAATATTCTCAGCCTGAGGGATTGGCTGTCGAATGGTATTGGATTGAAGACCGCCTCCGCCACCACCGTTGCCCCCGCCGCCTTGCCACCGCGATATCTCGCCCGGCCTTTCCATTTCATATCTCGCCTGCTCCCCGGAGGACATTCCCTGCCATGCTTCGGGGGCATACTGGGACATCATGAGCCCCGATGCCGCACCTTCGCCCCATACCGGCCTTCTCGACACATTTCCGTTGACGCCGCCACCACCCACATCGCTGCCTTCCCCTTCCGATCCTTGAAAGAGAAACCGATTAGCTCGCTCAGAAAGCATGGGAAGCGATGCGTTTGGACTTGTGCCCGCCGCACCAATTTCCGTTCCCGTGGAAAGGGGTTGCTGTTGAGCCTGGGGCTCTCCTGCATAGGCCGCGCTCGGTGAAAGCGCCGAAAGGATCGTATCGGAAAGCCCGCGATTTTGCACTTGCTGCTGTCCGGGCTGTTGCTGTTCTGGCTGTCCCTGGGGACGAGGTATGGGTTTCCTGATCATGTTCTGACTCGGGATGGTCGTCTCGATCTGGTCAAGCTCTTGGATGGTGCGTTGCTTTGAAGGGGATAGGCCTCCTCCCTTCGAGGGTAACGCTTCACCCGGAGCGCCCCCTACTCCACCGCCAGTCGCCCCACCGCCGCCTCCACCCTGCGATAGTTTCTGAGATATGGCCTCTGCCGCCTTCTTGATCTCTGCTTCGGACTTGTTGGGATACTTCGTCCTGATCTGATCATAAACCGATTGAGGATCTCCATGGACTGCTTGACCTTCCTGCCCAGCACTCCCCACCCCACCTTCACCGCCACCACCAGCACCGCCAGCACCCCACAAGGAAGACTTTCTGAGCTTGTCGGCATAAGCCTTCAGCCCATCAACCTTCTTCTGTGCCGACTCGGTATCGAAAGAATTCTGGAAGATGTTCCCGGCCGCCGCCAGCACCGCGCGCTGATATGCGGCATCATCCCCCCGGCTCACGGAGTGCATGATCATGTTGGCCTGAACGGGATCGACCCCGAGGGACTCTACATACATCATGGTGTTCTTCTCTTCGGGGGTCGGGGTAAGCCTGGCCTTTTGAACATCGATGCTTCCCTGATGCGTTGCCTCGTCAAGCTTGTACCCGTGCCCGACATCCAACTCCTCGAGCTTATTGGCCCGCTCAATCCCCATCTTCCGAACGTCCCATGCCCTGTCCTTCATCCACTGAGCTTCCTTGGCCCTGCTCTGCCGGCTTGCCTCTATCCATCCCATGAAGTTCTTGGGATTAGCCAGGGCAATGGGGACTTCCAACATCTCGTTGATGCTGCCGAACTCCTGTGCATTCCCGGCATCATCGGTAAGGGTGAACGCCTTCACTCCAGTTCTCGGATCAACCTTGACGCCGCCCTTGTACTTCCTTCCGTCGGGTACATACCCGTCATAGCTCAGCATGTCGGCCACGACTTGGGGGTCCTGCGTCGCCACGGCCCGCTTTGCCACGGGAAGGAAATCACGCATGAAGGCGTTGTAGTTCTTCTGCTCCTCGAGCCCTTCCATCTTGAGCCCGCGCTCGGCATTCACTAGCGGCTCATTTGCTTTCTGCTGGTCGATCTCGCTTTGCAGTCCCTGGTTTACGAGGCCCGCCCGCTGCTGGCCAAGCTCCTGCGTTTGTGCGTCCTGGTAGCCTTTATACATCAAGCTCGGAGCCGTACCGGATACGATGCCTCCCCATCCAGCCATGGACTTTCTCCTTATTGCGATTCACGGTTATTGTGAGTGGTCATTTTATTTTATGGTTCAATAATTAGGGTAAAAATGAAATAGCATTGCTCGATTCAGTTCCTACCCCTGCCGCAAAACAATCTCCCCGGAAAGCGGAGCACCACTCCCCATCAAGGACTTCCCCCCGGAAAGCTCAACCAGCTTTCTCAGCAATTCCGAAATCTCCCCGGCCTGAATCATATCCATGGGAGGATCTTCATGATTAGCCGTTCTGCAGGGCACGTTTTTGGGGAATCCGCCTTGAAGGGGAGGGGCTTGCCTGTTTCCTGCGCCATAACCGCCTTCGCCATATCCTTCACCGTCGGCACTCATGAGGCCCCTGCCCCTTCCAGGAATACCGCCACCGCCCATCATTCCGCCGCCATCCATTATTCCGCCGCCGCCCCCGCCCCCGCCCTGCCACCGCCCCATCTGCTCCATGGTCGCAGGATTTGGAACGATCATCCCGTCAGCGGGCGCAACGAACTCTTCCGGCCCGGCTTCACCGACAATATACCGCTCTCCTTCCCGAACCGGCCCGCCGTATTCCTTGAACAGCCCTGAAATGTTATTCCACATTCCCTGAAGCGACCCGCTCCCGCTCCCCGTGAGCTGATTCAATCCCTGCCCGAGCCCGTACATGCTCTGCGCTCCGTATTCGGCCGCCGTATTTCCGAGGCTCGCGTACTGGCTCGCGGCATTTCCGGCGCCGGCCAGTGCCTGACCCTGGGTTGTCGTAGCCATGTTTGCAAATCCCGAGCTTGGTGAAGGATAGGCCAGCCCGCGCTTGATCCCGGCTGCCTGAATGCGCCTCCCCCAACTCACCTCATCCGCCTTGTCCCGAGCCGTCGTTCTTGCCCCGGCGGTCATGGCTGATTGCGCGAGATCCTGCTGTCTCTGAGCGTCGGCAAACCTCCCGGAATTCGGGTTGATGCCATACCGGCCAAGGGCGCGCTCGGATTGCTCCCGGGTGTTGTCGAAGCCCTGTGCAACATCGGCAGCGGCCTGGCCCATGAGCGTGTCATACTTCGGTTCTTCCTGCGCCTGCACCATGATCTTGTGCTCCAGCGGGAGCTGGTCGCGCATGTATGCCCTGGCCACCTGCTTTTGCATGGGGAGGTAGGTATTCAAGTAGTCCTTCGAGAGCTGCCTTTGAATGGGAAGCTCGAATTTCTTCCAGTATTCCCACTGTTCTCCGGACTGCCCCATCATTTGCATAATCAGGGCGGCCTGAGCTTCGGTAAGCTCCTGCGACGCCCCGTACATATCCTCGGCCATTCCCATGGCCTTCTTGCCGTTGAGATAGCTGAAAACCGAGCTTCCTATGGTTGCCGCGCCACTTAGTGCTCCACCCCAGTCCATGAGCTTTCTCCCTTTTCATTCAAATGATGAGTAAGTCCGGTCAAGAATTGTTACCAGAAGGCTTTCTTACCAAGTAGATCCTCCATCACCCTCGTCACCGGCTCCCTGGCTGTTTCCAGCGCCTATGCTTCCCTCTCCGAATCCACCCATGTCTCCAGCACTATAGCCCCCGCCGAAAGTCCCTCCGTAGTCAGCGGAACTGTACCCGCCTAGATCACCAATGCCACCATATCCACTCAATCCGGCAACGCCAGCAACGCCGCCAAACGCATCCCCGAGCCCGTACCCACCAAGGTCCTCGCCAGAGATCGCTGGATCGAAACCAAATCCCATCTTATCGGCAAGCGTCCCGACCATTCCAAGTATCCCAGAAAGAGGGGTGCCTCCGAACACGCCGAAGCCCATTGGAGCCATTGCAGCCATCGTGCTCGGCTTATCGACGTCCGTTTTGTCTTTTGGACCCTGCTGCGAATATGCAGCGGCCTGGGATAATGCGCCAGTGAGCCCCGCATTGATACCATAGCCAAGGGCGCTTTGAAGTCCTGAATGAATGTCGCCAATAACCCCGCCATAATCTTCCGCGCTATGATGTCCTGGAATCCCGGCATCAAGGTCCCCGGCAAGATCTCCGGTTGCGCCTGGCCCGGAAAGTCCTCCGCCAACATTGGCATTAAAGGACAAGGGATCTATTTGGGTTTGACTTTGGGAAGCCACGCCGCCGGCAGTGCCAGCTTCACCACCACTCCCGAGGCCCCCTCCTCCCCACCGAGAAGCAGACCGATTCTGCACCAGTCCAATCCCGCCAGTCCTTCCACCGCCGCCACCCGCCGCACCACCCTGCCCGGTGAGACCGCCCATAAGCCCCGGCATTGGGGGAACCTCGCTCGTGTACCGATTCATGAAATCAGCTTGGAGATTCGGAATCGTAGTCGCCATGAAGGGGAATCCTTTCTTTTTTTATCGGCATTCCGTTTATCGGCATTCCGTTTATCGGCATTCCGTTTATCGGCATTCCGTTTATCGGCATTCCGTTTATCGGCATTCCGTTTTATTTAGAGTCCGCGGTCTTCATCCCGAATCCGTCAACCTGAATCGTAAACCCAACATCAAGAAGCACGGCATCGCTCCCATAGGTGTCATCACCATCCACGGAATCCCTGAAAACTCTGAAAACTATCTTGGACCTGACCAGCATGCCGCTCCCGGAAACAGCGGCGAATGCGGCCCGCTCTGGCTGCCATGCTGTTCCTGATGATGTTGAAACGACATCAACGGTCGTCGGAGCCGCGAAAGCCTCTCCGTCATTCTGCCAGGAATACTCGAGCTGCCATTTAACATCCCCGGCCCCGGCAACCGCGGGCATCCAGGAAACGAACGGGACGACGTCCGACCCTTCCAAGTATTTTCCTGGAAGGAGGATTTCTCCGTGCTTCTCCTCGAGCGCGCCGGCCCCGTCGAAGCCGACCCCTATGCAATTCCCAGCCGCGAACACCGGAATGAGCCCTGGCCCTACCGCAGGAGCTATCGGATCGGAAAGAGAAAGGCCGGACACGGAAATGTCCTCGAAGGAAACGGCGCCATCGGAGAGCTCCACGTTTCCTTCCTCGCCAATCATCACCCCTGGGATCACGTCAACGGCCCCGCTTTCCCTGCTTACAAAGAGGATTTTGCCGGCGTTCTCGGTCCCGGTTTCAAACCCAACATCCTCTAAATCCAAGATCCTCATCTCGGACAATCTCTTGTCCGTGGATTCCTTGGTGTAATACGTTTCTTCGTGGCCGTGATCGGTTTCAGCTTTTCCGGACAGCGCCTGGTTGACGGATTCAAGCGATTCAACAAACTCGGCATAGCTCTGGTACTTTTCACCGGAATCGGAGGCGCGATCTCCAAACAGGATCTCGGCCCTCTCCTTCAAGGCCGTGAGGATGCGGCGAACGTCTGGATCTATGTTGAGCGGGATGTTCCCGATTGATTTTATCTTGGTGATTTTTGCCATGATTTCCTACTTTCCGATTTCCTACCCTCCGACCCCCCCCCTACCCTCCAACATGAACAAGCTCTTCAATGCTGGTGGCAAGCCGCACCTCCTCGACATCGATATCGCTTACAATGCTGATCTTCCCTTTCCTCCCCCGGTACTTTCCGGGAAGACGGAAGGGCGTGTTCGCTGAAACCATTTTCTGATACTTGAGCTTGAGCACACTCCCACCGCGATCTGCCACAAACAGCCTGAAAAGCAACGTTGGGTCATCGGCCATCTCGACCGGAACATCTTTCAGTTTATCGTCGTTCACGGCCACATCATTCATATCAAAAGCGTCTATGGACCCGCCCACCCCCTCATCGCTATCCATGAGCGCCTCATTCGCGGCGATAACGGCATCCCGGTACGCATCATAAGCGGCCCGCTTCGCCGCCGGAACCGGATCTCCGTAGTCGGCAACCACCTTCGCGGCCCCGAAGTTTACGAGCCCCGGAAATTCATGGACCTTGCTCGTCCAGGTGCAGAGCATGTTTTGCGTCTCGTGGCCGTCGAGCTTCCGGATCACATAATTCCCCGAGATCTTCTGAACCACGTAAAGAAGACCTTCTTCATGGCTCAAGTATCCTGCAAGGGAATGATCGAGACGAATGAGCGTTCCCTCAGAGATTCCACCTCCAATAAGGAAACCTTCCCCGCTGTCTCCGCTGTCTCCGCTGCCAAGCCCGCCGGTCCCGCTCTGTATCATGTCAATATACACGGATTTTATCAGGCTCGACCCGATGGCGCGCATCCCTATCCCGTGGCTTCCAATCGAGCCGACGATCTCCCCTTCACCAAAATAGATCTCAACATTATCCGCGCGCCTGGCTTCCTGGTCTGCCATGAAATTCAGATCGAAATCATAATCATGGTATGCCACATAGTTCTGATTCAAAAAGAACGAGAGCATGGTCTCGGGCTGCATCATGCGCCACTCGCGCTCTCTGAAAATATCGTTCGTTGCAACCCTTGCTCCCCCGGGCCCCACCACCAGAACCCCATCGACCGTGGGGAAAAATACCCCGCTTTCCGTTGTCACCATCCCGCGCTTCGAAAGGCACGGCTTCTGAATGGAGTTGTCATCAAAAGCCATGGATGCAGGATCGAGACCGGTGTAGAGCAGGGTCTCCTTGTCGGTTCCGATCACGATGGTATTTCCCGATGACCCGATTGCGATAATGGATGAATTGACCGTCTCCCGGTATCCGGACGGCCAGGCATAGCACTTGTACGGAACGCACAGACACAGCTCGTTCGAGTTTTCTCCCTGCCTGAATCCGGCCATGCCTCCGCCTGGAAGGGGGATGATGCCTATCAAGTCTTCGGGCGGAGGAAGGTAAGTGGACGTGGCGAGGACCTCCCCGAGGTCGGCCGACAAAATCACGTCCCTGTATGTGGTGTCAGCGACGTCGATTTCATCAACAAACTGATAGGCCGCCGCCGATGATCCCGTGTTTACCCGGTAGATCCTTCGCTTCGTTATGTGATGCTCGGCGCTCAGCGCAACGGATTCCCCGGCATCATTCTCGTAGGTGTCAACGAACCCCGAAACGTCAACATACCGCTGCCACCCGGCTTCGATGTCGTCGTCTTCCAGGTTGTTGGGGTCCGGGTCGGACTCAGCCAGGCGGATAATGATGGAGGTCCCGGTCCATGCCCACTCGCCGACACGAAGCTCGCCGGCGACTCCATTTCGAAGATAAGCCGCCCCCTTCACGGAAACGGATGATGGAATGAGATCGAGAGACCCGACAAACCGCCACTCATCAGTACCGCCGGCGGCGACCGCCCATAACCCCGTGGTGGCATTCAGGCTTTCTTTTCTGTCCGTTCCGGCCCAATGATCGATTATCCTTGAAGGAGGGGATTCCGCCCCTTCCTCGCCCCAACTGTTGACGTTGGTGTAGACGTAGGCGATGGATTGCTGCTCATCGGTGACGCGCTCTATTTTCTCGGGCTCTCCTCCAAGGCATATGGCGTGATATCCGACGGCCGACATGCCAATCCCGCCCTTGACGGAATTCTTGTCTATCTTGTAGAGCATCTCCCGCTCGATGATGGGGGCCTTGTCCGGGCGCGGAACTCCAAGCCGGTAGGATGTGAGGCTTGTTGATGCCGCGGTGTGCCCCGTGATCATGGTGGAATCGAAAACGCGGGGAACATCCATCCCGGTGACGTAGGTTCTGTCGTCCACATCGGCTAACGGGCTCTTCACTACGTTCACGTCGGATGTCCAGTAGAGCCAGTACGGAATGGAGCCGAATTTGTAAATGGAGAGCGGGGGAGAAGCAAGGGCGCCAAGGTTCAGGATATCGACATAGCTCCGGAGCGGCATGATCTTCCCGGAGTAAAGCTTGCAGTTCTTCGCGTAGGTCGCCTGATTGTTGGCAAGGTCTTTCGGGGAGAGGCGCGGGACCTCGCCCGAGAATCCCTTGAACACGAGAGTTGCCATGAAGGTGGGTGCTCCTTCCTTCCAAGAATTGATCCAGTCAAGAATTGATCCAGTCAAGAATTGATCGATCAAGGATTTATTGCGCTGAACTACCTCTTGCCTCGAGCTACTTCTTGATCACCCGAACATAGATGGTGAATGTCCCAAGGGTAATGGGCGCCCCGGTGTCGTTTCGAAGGATGTAATGAGCGATATTGGCCGATTCTATGTAGCAGCTCGGCTTCATGCCCTGAAGATCGACGCTTGCCGATGCGATCACGAAATCACCAAGCTCTGCCTCTGCTACCGGGACATCGACCCCGAGCTCCGCACCGCTTGCAATGGCACCAGGCGTCCAAGGCTTCGTTTCCACCTCAAGGCCCTGCGGAATCGTGTCGAGGTCGGAAGCCGTGAGCCTGCCCTCGATCAACACGCCGGCTGCCCATGCCCTGGCTTCCGTGCCTTGCTGGCCCCTGGAAACCGTAAAGGTGTTGCTCGTCCTTGCGGTGCATTTCATGATCTCCCTGTTTCCGTCCTCGTCTTCCAGGGTGATCCACATAATCTCGCCCGAACCTATGGCATAGAACTTATTCGCATCCCCGGACTGGCATTGAAGGCTTGCCGCCGATCTCGTTATGGCGTTCAGAAGGGTGGATACCGCAAAGTTTTTGAATCGTGTCTTTGGCATTGGATGTCCTTTGCTTTGAAGGGAGGGGCAGTAGTGGTTGTGGTGATGGTGTTGATGGTGAAATTAAAAATGATGGATCATGGTTTTCGTTACCACCGCATCATCTTGGCCTGCCTGGATCGCTTGACATGGCCCACATCGACGGTATGTCTCGCCATGGCTACCCCGTCTTGAAAGATCGTTTCGTAGTACACGGCAAGCTTGATGTCGCTCCAGTCTGCCTTTGGGATTTTCATGAGGCGTGAGATGGCTCCTGCTGCGATGGTTTCTAGCCAGTCATTGTAAACGACGTCTCCAACCGCCGTGGCAACAGCCGACGGCTTGAGTGCGGCCTCAACCTCGATAATGTCTGCCGTCGCTTCGTCGGGAGGAACATAAAGCCTGATGGTTCCTTGAGTCTCGACAAGGTATTGCGTGGGTGTCCCGCTCTCCGCTGATTCCCAGTTCGGAAGGAGATGATCGAGGACCTCTCTAGCCGCGGCATCTATGTCGTTCCCGTCATACCTTACCTTCGTTGGAACCACGACCTCCGTTCCGGCATCCACGAGAAGCGTGTACGTCGGCTGATCCACGACCGAGGTGAGGGGGCCGAGCCAGTCACGCCATATCGTTGACATGCGGCAAAACTCACGACATGCGTTCCTTATGGCATTTAGAGCTATAACCACCGGACACCCAGGGACGTGCGGCAAGACTTCCGGAAGGAAGAGATCGAAGGATACCGACCCTATCGGAGTTACTGATGTTCCCGACCCTGTTCCGCCCATTTATATACTATCCTCCATCTGCACTGGTTCACATCCTCCCATTCTAAGAAACAACCTCGGTATCGGGATTCGGAGCGAAGTTGTACCCGCTCTTCTGCCGCCACACATAGACCGTTCCCGCGTCCAGGTTGAATGTAATTGTCCCGGTTTGGTCGGTTCTTCCGGATGCGACTACGTTGTTCCCGGCCTCGTCCGTTGAAATCCATACATCCACGTCTGCGATGGGAGCCCCGGAAACAGAGTTCGTGATGGTGTACGGCCAGGAGATAGCGCCGGACCCGGAGAGGTTTCCTCCGGTCGCCGCAAGGTTGAGCTTGGCGGCAACTGTCCCGGCTGTCGCACTCACACTCACGGCTGTCGTCAGTAGAGTTTGAGCCGCGAGAGCTACGTCCCCGGTGCCGATTGGCTTGTATGCTTCATCTGCCGCATCCGTGCCGGCGTAGCAATAGCCGACGTATTCCTTAGAGAGGTCATACCCGGCGTAGGTGTAGGCGTACCACCCCGATCCCTTCTCGGTCATCGCCGCCGCGTTCACGACTACGGAGCCGTCGGAGATATCTCGCAGGGTGATTGTTGGAGACAGTCCCTCTAGGGGGACGCCTGAGCTTGTAAAGTATGCTCGGAAATCGTTGTATGCCATAGTAGGTGCTTCCCCTCTCTTCCTCTATTTCTATTTATCCACTGCGCCAGACAGTAAAGCATCCACTGCCTTTCGCTCCCCGCTATCCCGCAAATGCACCGGAGCCCACATGGCCACACCCGCGCACCCAAGCGCCGTCACTCGCCGGATCTGCGCGGCCAGGTGAGGAAGCCAGCCTGTCTCTGTGATCCGGTAATCTTTATGGATGGCCAAGCCTACCAATGTTCTTGACAAGTCCACCTGCGCCCGGTATCGCCTCAAAAACACCTGCATGGTGATGGGATCGCCCTCCTTGATATAGAGTTCAGGGCTCACCCAATCGAACAGGTTATAGAGCAATTTCACGGTCGGGCCGTCCATGGTCGTCAGACAATACCCCACCCAGGCATGTAGCAACATGTGAGGATACCTCTCCCGGTAGGCCATGATTGCCGTCTTGATAGCCGTGCGCTGGGCGGGAGTGTACTTCCCCAAACAGAACTCATCCAGGCTCAGACCGTCCACGGGATGTCCCTCCGTGGCGTCGATCATGGCGGCCAGAAGTGCGCCGTCCGTAGCCAGGAGGGCCGACAATCCTGTGACTGTGTGCAAGATGATTTTTCCCCGGTCTCGGAAGTGCTGCTTCTGCTCGGCTGTCGCGTGAGCGATGCGAGAGCAGATAATGTCTGGGGAATCCATCTCAAGCTCGGTGCAATCAGGCGGTAACATCCAGTGCGTCACCGGCCATGAATAGCTGATAATTGGCATTCGGTATCCTTCCTTAGAACATAATGACCGGGTTCAAGAATCGGTATGTGATCTCCAGTTTGGGGCGATTCTCGGCGGTGGCGTGATCGGAAGAGCAGAAGCCATACATGTCGTCGTTTTCTGTATCCATTTTTAACATTAGCCCATTGATAAGCCCTAGATCAACTCTACTGTTGATTGACAACGGAATTGTGATCCACGACCCCACCCCTTCGGTGGCCGACAATGCGACGCTCCCAATATCGGTTTGCTCACAGTCGTTAGCATGAAACCCGCCAGCAGTAGACCAATTATTGGCAGTTTTCCAGATGTTCCAAGTGGCTTCCGATTCGACCCATAAGCGGAGCAGACGGAAAACTCTCATAGTTCGTGCATTAGAAGAAATGTCTTCCAGAACATTTAAACTTAAACCAACAGACGTTATCCTAATACTACCAGGAAGCGATGTAGCACTGAACCGTAGAAGTGCCCTATTTACGGACGCCACCGCATTAGATTCTCCGGCCCTTAGAGTGGTCAATGTGCTGTAGTTGGATGTGGCTGAATCACTCCTTAGATACGTGTCCTCTCCCGCCGCCCCGTCCGGTTGCAACGTCAACGTAGGATCTACTACCGGCATCGACATCCCCGTCAAATCGGGAAGCGTGAACAGGATGTACGTCTGCCCATTCACGCCCACGAATTGAGAGCTTATATCCCTCACGTCCGTTGGATTGGCAGCGTCATAGGCCACGGGCTTCCTGAGCACCATGACGACTTTCTCGCCATCGAGGATCTGGTTCCCCGAACGGGTGAGCCCCTGGATACCAACCGGGAAGGCGAACTTCCCACCTGGGGGCACGTAGCCCCCTTTCAACTCAATGTCGAGCTTGAGATAGTGGCCGGCGTGAACAATGCTCATATCGGCTTCGGGGCGGGTCCAAGTGATCCTGTTTGCGCTTCGCTGTGCTCCGGACCACGGGACCTTTACCCAATTCGCGGCTGGCTTCACATAGGGACACCCAATCTCGATGTATTTGCCGGACTCCCGAGTAGGATGAATCCTCCGCATTCCGTCATCGCCAACGGTCGTCATGAGCCTTGACTTCGTAATGGCGTGGGGTCGGGAGCCGTCGCCAGAGTCTGTCCAGTCCGTCTCGATTCGGTTCCACTTTCCGGCTTCCTCGTAGCCTATCGGGGCGGAGTGGATCGTCATCTTGCGGAGTCCGCCTCCAAGATTCTCGGTCTCGGCGAATTCGCTCACCACGTCAGTAGCGTGAACCGGCAGAAAAGCAATAAGCAGCACCCAAAATACGATTCCGCAAATCGTGCTCACCATATTGTAATTGCGCTTGGTGGATTGAAATAACACCCAAAGAACTATTCCAATGAATGTAATCAAGAATCCGGTCATCGTCTCTCCTTAAGGTGATCTGAATCCGAGAGTCACGGCTCCGCCTTTGGTTCCGGTGCCTGCTTCCGTGACGCACGAAGCCTTGATTGTGTCTCCGGTTGAAACAGTAGCGGCCCCGGCTACGGCAGAGATAACAGCAGGCGTCGCGGCATCCTTCGAGTCATACTCGGTCGCATCGATAGTGAGATTTGTGGAAAGCATCTGAACCGCTGCGTCCCGCGTAGCTGCCGCTGAAAGTCGGAATTTCTCAACTTTGAAAGTAGGGTTGTTCACGCTGCTTACGGTTCCAACTTGAACCGCATCCGACACCAAAACCATGCCGTTCATCTCGGCAGGAACTCGGAACATTCCGCTCGTATCACCGACAGCGAGAGCGGCGTCATCGGCTGTCACAAGAAGGTGGACCATGCGCGTCCCGATGTTTGATCCGGCCAAAGCGTCAGGGGTTACGGCGGTTGTCGTGCTGGTTCCTGTGTTGACGTCATTCACGGACGCCGCAGATAGCGAAGCCGGCGTGTCAAACGTCGGAGCGACCGCTGCACCATTACTCCGCAGATAGGTTCCGTCAACGCCGAGTGCCAGTTCAGTCGTATCTCCGCTCCCGTTGGAATAGAACACTCGCCAAGCGGTTTGATTGTCGAAGTCCGTAAGGTTCGTGTAACCCAGCGGAACACCCATGAATCGAATCCCACCGGCCCCCGTTGCCGCCTGCATGAATTCAAGGGCGAGATACTGACTTGCGGCAATACTTGAAGGAGCCCCGACCCTATATGCCGTCCCATAGGTGATGGTTCGAGGAGTAGCATCGGCATAGAGAACCACAATAAATCTGGTTCCCACTAGCCCGTTCGTCGGATTGGACAACTCTATGTTACCGGTTAGCTCATCAACCTGCACCACGCCCCCGAGAGAAAGATCAATTGACCGTGGCGTTGCGTAGGCCAATGATTGAGAGGTATTGTCCTCACCCTCCAGAACAAACACGGGAGCATGGTAGGCAACAGCCCCCGCCGTGATATTGGCGTCGAGGGCCGGGTACACCGAGCACGCCAGCGTGTCATAGTTGCACGTCCCAATGGTAGCCGTATGCGTTGAGGCGTCATCCATCGTAAGGTCCACGACCATGCCGGGGAATGCATCCGTTGCGTCATCAAGCACAAGCGATGTGGCTCCGTTCGTTCCGGTCGCCGTGGTCCAGCCTGCGTTGAGCGTCCCGAGTGTCCCCGACTCCTTCACGACCCAATAAAAGGCAGGATTGACGGTCCACATCACCCGGCTTCCCTGAGTCCATGTCCCGTATGCCGTGTTGGGAGCGTTGGCCGCCGACTTCCAGGACTGACCGTTGTATCGCACGGCGTGGTTCATGCCCACTGTGGTATGGGCGGTGGGAGCTATCCCGTGAGGCCAAGCATTTGAGTCATCGTATTCTATTCCGCGAATGTACTTTGGACTTGCGGTGCTTACTATACGAAATGCGTTGAGGGCTCCGGGAGCCGATCCGGATGCCGGATAACTATTCGTCCATCCATTCCCGGTCATCGTTAAACCAGAAACACCATCCCTCACCTCGACGCCAAGAGCGTTCCAAAATTTCACACCAGAAACCACGATCCCGGTAGACCAGTCTCGGATGTCCTCAAGATTGCCAACCGAATCTCCCATCACGATGATTGAGCGACCGTTGGTGTAATTCTCAATATCCCCGCCACTAATTGTCACCCCAGACGATGCCGTGATGAGGAATCCAGGGGAAGCCCCGCCGCCTTCAACGTTCGCACCAAGAAAACTAACGCCCTTAGACTTGTAGAGCGAGAAGCCCCACCCCTCGAGCGGAGTGGCCGTGTAGTAGCATCCATAGGCATTGGAGTCAGAAATAACCCAATTATTGGAGTTATTCCCAAGCGTGAAACCGCGTTTACAGTACACGGCCCTGCAATTGATTACCTGGTTGAAAATAGAACTGTGAACCACTGCACCGTCAACATTCGCGTCCAAGTTCATACCTTCAGTGAACTCACGAAAATACAGATTCTCAAATTTGCTATTGAGGCAATGTTTCAACTGGATGGCTGTGGCTGGATGCCAAGAGACGCCGGCAACATAAGCGATGGTATTCTTAAACTGGAAATTCCTAAACTCATAACTCCGGCCCTCGTTGCCGGTGTCGTCATCCTTGAAGAGGTAAGTAGCCGAGTCGTTGTGCAATGTAATGAACGTGGTTCTCCACGCTTCACCTTCAAAGATTATGGTCTTCCAGCCACCGCTCAGACTGGCATCAGTCAGGTCAAATCCATCGTCAACCACATAGTTTCCGGCCCGGAATTTGATCTTCGATGCACCGATAAGTGTCGCCCCGGTAGTATTCGACAAGGCCTTGTACGCACAAAAAATGGCGTTTTGGTTGGCTGCGGCGTGAGTATAGGTCGTGGTGTCGTAAGTGGTAATCGCTCCCCACCACTCCGGTCTGACTTCCAAGGCGTATGGCATCAAGACTTCGCCGGGGAGACTACTGAACATCTGCCCGCCATTGTCTTCAAGGACAGAACCGGATGCAAAGGTTAGAGTGTTCGCGGCTGACGTTGTAAGTATTGCACCGGGAAGAACAGTGAACGTCATCCCAGAAGGGATAACCACCGGACCACCAAGCGTCTCAGCTTCGCTCTGCACCAACTTCACATTCGGCGAAAGCCCCAGCGCATCCACGGCTTCCACCAAGGAAACAAACCATCCCGAGTACACGGTGGAGCCATCAGGAAAGGAAACTTCACTCCCTGTAGCGAATCGCTGCTGGTTCGGTGGATGTTCTCCGTCGTTATAAATGGTGAGCAAGAGCCCATTCGTGTCAATGATCGCACCAGGCGCCTGCGAGAAAACCTTCGTTACGGGGATCTCCATGCTGTCGGTAAGAGTGAAACTCTTCCCAGCCAATATTCCGTAGTTGGCATCCGTGGTTGCCGCAGTCAGTTCACCTAACGTTCGAACAATGGTGGTGTTCGGAGTTATCCTGCCAGGGCCGGCCGTCGTGGATGTCTGAGCAAGACAAAAAGAAGGCAACAGAAATGCGGCCACCAGAACAAAGGAAAGGATTCTTGGAGTTGAGCTTTTCATTTTCATCGTCATCATTGCACCTATCTCTGTTTTCATTCCCGTCATCACACCGCTGGCCTTTCTCTACACCACTAGCCCCACACCACTGGTCCTATGCCGCCGGTCTCCGCACTCGAGGGTTCGCCCAGCTATCAGCCTGCATCTTGACGCCAAGCACCTGATACAAATGCTGCAAGTGAAACGCAGCCCGTGCCTGATTCGCAGCGCTGTCTATGTCCATGGAGAATGCCATCCAAAGTACAGCCTCATTCAGCGCAGTCTGATAAATGTCCGGAATCCCGATCTCGCTCGTATCTCCAGTGCAATCAACCGGAGCCGCCGCAACCACAACCTCAGCATAGACAGGGGTTGCGGCATGAACCGGAGGCGTCACATAAAAATGCCTGGGAAACCTTTCATCAAAAACATACTCCCGAATCACAGTGGAAGCAGCCTCGGTGTGCCAGCTCAAAGCGTAACTGTACCTATCGAGCGTCACCTTATCGGTCTTTATGATGGGACGTCCTGGTGTCAAGTCGTCGCTCCCCATGTTCCTGATCACTTCGATGAGTCGAACATCCCCGGTAGGGATGACCTGCTTGGTTCCGGGGGCACATTGCATGCTCTTGGGTGTTGCCGTGGCGTCGGGACGCAGGGAGACGATGAGACGCTGGGACTCATTTAGGTACCGCAGGAGCATGGATTGAGTGTAGCGGGTAGGATCGGACATATCCTCTTGAAGCTCATCAACGATCCTTGACTCCTGGGATATGAAATCGTATGCGGTCAACGCCACGGCAATACTCCTTTGAAGGGTGGAGGGAATACTAAATTGAGATGCTCTTTATTCCTGCGGGTCAACGGGGCCGTCAAGCTCGATGGTTTCCATGGGACCTGCGGCCTCCATAAGAACAAGCTCCTTGAAAATCACATCCATGGTCGTGCTCGGGGGAAACTTCACGTTGAAATTCTCCCGGCCGTACTCGCGGAGCTTTGACATATCGCCTTCGATGGTTTTCAGGTATTCCATGCCTCGTTTGGAAGAGGTGACTTGCTCCGCGAAATCTACATCATCCAGTGCCTGTTGCTCCAAAAGAAAATCACCCTTGGCAAGCATCACTGGAGGTGATTGTTCATCAGTCTCCACGATGACCCCGGAAGAAAGGAGCCCGCCCTTCGAGGATAAAGGAGGTATTACTTCGGGAGGTCCGAGCGCCCCGGCCGGCAAAAGATCCGCGAAGGGGGGGGACATTTCAACGGGCGGGGCAGGCTCGGCAGACTGAGTGACCGGCTGAGTGAGCCCGACCCCGACGGCCGCGGCATTCCTCTTCCTGGCCCTGTCCAGCCGGATCCGCTCATTCGCGGCATTCGCTTCTTCCTGGGTTCCCCAAAACGGCACCATGTCGGTGCGGTACTGCTCAAGCTCAACGGTGTATGCGAAAACTCTCCCCGTGGTTTTCTGCTGCAAAAAGGGTGGCTTGTTTCTCGGTTTCGGCTTCATGGTTGTGCTGTCCTGCCTTTCTCCCGCATTTTACGCTTCGATGTGGGGTGGTAGAAATGGTAATGATGACGGTGAATGTGATGAATGCCTGGAAGAAAAGTGGCCGCATTTAGGTGGGTCCTGCCATCTCCCCTTCCAGGCCAATGCTTCGTCATGTCCTGAAATGCTGAATCTTAATCGCCTTCCTCGTCGTAATACTTGGTGATGTCAATCCAGATATCCACGACTGCCGTATTGTACGTGAGGTTGTCGGGACAGGTGATAGCCATGTAGGCCTCAGCCGCATAAAACTTGCCGCCGGCAGCACCATAAGCCTCCGTGTTCCCGCCCGTGCCTCCCCCGGTGCCGGCCACGCCATTGATAGAGACGCCCTTCAGCCAGCCATCGGCATCGACGGCGGAGCCCACGAGGTCGGAATAGTCTCCAATGTGAATGGTGGACGCTTCTCCTTCCGGGGTCACCACGACGAGGTTTGCGCTATGAACCCGGCTCTTGGCCGGGATGGTCATGAAAACGACAACATCATTTTGCACCGGGGCCGTAACGAGGTCCGCAAAGCTGAATCTCTTGTACGCCACCGAGCGCAGGGAATTGCCGTAGGCAGGGACACTAAAGGAAGTGCCTCCAAGCCCATTCAGGGCGGTTGCTCTCACATCGTAATTGGACATGATTGATATACCTCCTTAAAGGTAGGGGATGGTAGGATGGTGAAAATGATAGAAAATGAAGTATGCCTTGAAGGGAAAGGGCGCGGGTTGCTGTCTCCTCTCCTTCAAGGCATACTGTTCTCGGTCCTGCGATCTCCTTACGTCAACACCGCATTGGCGTACAGGAGCGAAATGGCCTCGGGCCGCACCACTTCGAAGCCGTACACGGCGTAACCGCGCATGAGCTTGCCAAACGTGGTGGGGCTGGGGATGGCCTCGGACTTCTCCACCTGCATGGCGAAAGTGAGCCCCATCTTGTGGCCGGCCATGATGTAGTAGGCCGTGACGCCGGAGCCGTCCGCGACGTAGGGGACATTGTTGGTTTTGTATGCTGTGAAGCGGTCGATGCGCCCGATTCTTCCCCCGTTGCGGAGGGTGGACATCGCATCACCGGTAAGGGAAGCGTCCTTTATGTCGCTCCTCTTGATCATGTTCTCGAAAATTGGCGGAAGAAGAATCCACCACCCGCCGTCTTCCGGGATGTTCTGCTCATCAAGCACCGTTCCGAGGTGGACGATGTAGTCGATGATGTTGGTCTTGTCGATGGCGATTGGAGCCCCACTCGTTCCCAGGTTGAACGCGCCGCTCTTGGTGCCGGCCGTCGTGCCCTGGTTGTCCGCGTGGATGTCGGCATACATGGCACCGAACACCTGAGTTTCAATCGCCCGCTTCTTGTTTTCGACCGCCACCACCGACCAGCGGTCGATGATGTTGATGTCGCTCTGGGCCTTGTCGAAATCGTGGACCAAGAAGTTCCAGCCCTTGGCCCGGTCGATGGTCAGGGTTTCCGTGTCGGTATCCGGCTTCTGAACGGGGAGCTCGGCGCCGGGCACGGTGTCGAAGATGTTGATGTCGGGGTCTTTCCTGATGATGACCTGGCTGCCAAAGCCGGTGATCTCGCCTTGATAATCTGTGTTCGAGATAAAGGGAAGACAAAGTGCATCATACAGCCTGACCAGCACTTTCTGACTGAACAGATAGGGGATGAAAGTCCCCTGATAATTGGGATGTCCCGCTGCGGGAATGAAAGCCATGAGAGTATCTCCTTCTTGGGAAATTGCAAGATTATGTAGAAGGTCAGCGGCTCATCCTCTCGGGTTTCTGGATAAAGTTGAATCGGCCTTGAAGGGGATGGAACTGGAAGGCGGCGTGTGCCTGGCTGATCTTTGTGAGAAGGCTACATTGCCAGCTCGCATTCTCCGCCCAGCACCCACTGCGCCGCCTCACACTCCCCTATATCCCCTGCACAAACCGAGCTTCTCCGGATTGGAGGCGCATGTCTGGTAGCTGCCCCGCAACCCTTCCTTCGAGGACGGCGTTGGCCATGTCTTTTTCCATGGCCGCCCAGGTAGGATCTTGCAGCAATCTCGGGTTTTTGGTCATCCTGGTGTTGTGGTCCGTGATTTCCTGAATCGTGTAAATCCTCTTCTGTTGAGGGGCCTGCGGGGGGTTCCCGGCCATTGGCGACGGTTCAACCATGTACTCCAGGGGGTTGTGAAGCTGGCCCTGCTGATAATTTTGGCCTTGCTGCTGCCCCCCGTGATTCCCTTGCTGGAGCTGCTGTCCCTGCTGGACCTGCTGGTTGACCTGGGGCCCTATGTAGATGGGCTGCCCAAATTCATCGAACTGCATGAATGTCTGCTGTTGAGACTGAGGATTCCCTTGCTGACCCTGCTGCACGATCTGCTGCTGCTGACCACTGTTTCCTTGTTGACCTTGCTGGACCTGCTGCTGGTTCTGCTGGCCCTGCTGCTGACCCTGCCCTTGCTGCCATGATCCATCGGGCGGCTGTTGATTGTTGTGGGGCTGCTGGCTTCCAGGATTCTGCACATTTCCTTGCTGCTGCCCATTCTGCCGCTGCCCCTGGTTTGATAAAAAGTCCGACTTGAAGGCGTTGTAGCACTCCGCGACGGCCACGGCGTCACCAGCCCCCCATGCCTCTTCGGCATCCTGCCGGTATGTTCTGACCGACATGGGTTTCCGTTGATCCAGCCAGTTGTGAAAATCGGGCATGTTGTCGATCTGCTGCCATTCGGGACAAATCCTTCCAAGCTCGGCATGAAAAGCTCGCTGGGCATTGCCGGCACGCTCGGCGTTGACCTGCTCCACATTGGTCACAACCTTTCGCATTCCCTCGGTTGTCGCCGCGAGTTGCTGTTGCAGGTTCGCTATGACACCTTCCTGGGACTGCATGTGCTGAACCATCTGCGGCATGATCCTGATCATGGGGGCGAGATCATCCGGGTAAGTGGCCGCGAGAGTTTCGAAGTCCACTCCGGATAGGTCTATCGGGAATCCCCCGTTTGCACCGGATGCGCCTTGCTGTGTTGCCTGCCCTGCCTTGCCTTGCTGGCCTTGCTGGTTGAATTGTCCCTGCTGGCCCTGACTTCCTTGCCCTGTCTGGCTGGCCTGCACTGCTCCGCCTTGCCCTGCCTGCATCGCCTGTTCAAGCTGCACCATACGCTGCTCGAGTGTAGAAGCCTTGGCCTCGAAGGTGGAAGCCCTCTGCTCGGTCTCGCGGAGCTGGTGTTGCAGCCGCGGGACCTCTGCGTTGTACTTTCCCTGGAGGACCTGGAACTTCTGCTCTGCCGTGCGGTACATGCTTTCCCATTTCCGGTCTTCAGTCGTGATCTGCTGCTGTGTCTGCTGCTGCGGAGCAAGCTGACCCGGTTGAGGCTGATCCTGCTGAGCCTGGAAGGGAAGGGACTGTTGCTGTTGGGGCTGCTGTGCGGGCTGGCCTGGCTGCTGCTGCCCTTGCTGACCGGGTTGCGCTGGTTGTGGCGCCGTGGCACCGCCGCCTTCTCCGCCTTGAGCGCCCATGGGAGCCGTGTTCGCCTGGCCCGGGGGCGATCCCTCGCCGGGCGTCTGCTGCGGTATTCCCAAAGCGTGTTCAATGGCATCGATTTGCTGCTGTGCCTGTTTCACTACGTCGTTCAAGCCGGACATACTTTCTCCTTTTGAGAGCCTTGAAGGGTGGGGCGGGGAGCAAGGCCGCGCGCTAAGGGTGTTCACCGTGGCGTGGATGATCCACAACCAACATGGCGAGCCCGGAACCGCGAGCCTGTCCCACTCCCTCCCTTCGAGGTATTCTCTGGTTGTGCCTGGCGGAGCCGAGAAGGGATGGATCTAAGCCACTTCCTCCACGGTGTTCCGCTCAAGGCAATGCGTTGAGGTGTGTGGTGGTTGATGTGAATGATGGTGCTGATTGTAATGTGATGGTTGATGATTATTTGGAGCCTAGACAGCGCCGATAGTCGCCACCGACGTGTTGCCACGGCTCCCGTGGATGGAAGTGAAGATATGAAAAAAAGTAGATCGCGCGGCCAGGCCCATGCGGGAGTATGGGCTCTTCGGGGATCTCTCCCTAGACCGCGCGATCATTGTATTATCAGTACGCAATCAGCGCAAGGCCAACCTTTGCTTAATTATCCCCTAAATTTATCCAAGTAACCGTGATGGTCCCATTGGCGGTCAAAGAGTCTGCCGCACCGGTCGTGATGTCGGCATCATCCACTTCCACGTTTAGATACAGATCGATGGCCGTTGTGTGACCGTCGTGATAAACCTGCTCGGTGACGGTGCTTTGGAAATCAGCGGCAGCAACACTTGCTACCGCCTGAGTGGTTGCCACCGTGGGGACCCAGTCGTCTTCCGTGGTCGGATTATGCAGGGTAGGGGTAGCCTCTGCTGCCGTAGTGCCGAGCGAGATATCGCCGTCAAAAGCAGCGTCTATCGTTCCTGACGCCTCGGTCAGAGTGAGGTCGGCCACGACACCCATGGCGAGCAATCTGCCCTCGGGGAAGTCGTAGATTTTCAGCCCGCCGTAAGCAGCGGCCCCGCCCGGATCGGTGATTGCAATGGTTGCATTGGTCAACGTGAAGACGGTTTGGCATATCGCCCCAACACATCTTTCCGCAGCCACGACACCGGCACCGGCTCCAGCTTCTACGCCGGGTGTACCAGCTATAATCACATCATCAAGAGCTGAACCGATGGTGATGGTGTCCTTTACCGAATTGTCCGTTCCGATGTTGTAAGTGGCTCCCAAGGTTCCGTTTACAGCAAAGATGCCCCCTGCGCTCTCCATGGATACCGTAAGATCGTCGGCAACCGCGAAGTCCATATCATCGGCTGTATCGAGGGTAATGTCCTCGCCTTCGATATCCACATCATCCAGGGCCGAACCTATGTCTATATCGTCAGCAACCGAATTGTCCGTTCCTATGCTATAAACTGCCCCAAGGGTCCCGTCGAACGAAGCGATACCGCCTGCGGTCTCCATTCGGACAGTGTAATCATCGGCTACGTTGAATTCCAGGTCGTCCGCTGAGTCCAAGATCAGGTCATTACCGTAGATGGTGGTGGCATCCTTTGCCGAGCCTATATTAATGGTATCCGCCGTGGTGTCGTCGGTGCCGATATTGATGGTAAAACCGGACGTACCGGTAACAGCAAAAATGCCTCCGGCTGATTCCATGGTAAAGGTCCAGTCATCGGCTACCGTTGCATTGCCATCATCGGCTGTATCGAGGGTAATGTCCTCTCCTTCAATGTCAACGTCATCCTTTGCAGACCCGATATCGATGTTGTCGGCCGTGGTGTCATCCTCTGCAATGGAGTAAACCAGCCCGGCCGTGCCATCAATGTCGATCAACCCAGATGCCGTAGTGCTGGTGATCTGAATGTTGTCCACGGAGCTTACGATGATGTCGCCGCCATTGGTTAGCGTCTCCACCTTTACGGAATCGGCCCCTGACCCTTCGCTTGAAATGAGAATGGAAGCGTTTTGGTTTCCGTTGAGATCGAAAATCATGTCCTCGCCGGCAGCACTGGCTGTCACCGTAAAGATCATGTCACCTGTAGTGTCCACGTCGAGACTGTCCATGGATACAATTTTCCCGCCGCGGGTAATCTCGAGCTTGTTTACGGTGAGGACTTCGTAGCGAGCCGCCTCCGCGATTGTGATCCCGAGAAAACAAATAATCCCCAGGAAGAGAGTGAGGACCTTGCCGAGGGTTTCCTTTTTGCTGCTTTTGGTGATGGTGGTGCTTTGGGTAATTCTTTTGTCAATTCTTTCCATTTCGTGGTTCTCCTTTTCTTTTTTTCGTTGTTATGGCTGTAGCATGGTGCATGGTGCATATTATTTTCGTTGGGGTTTAACCCAAACCCCATGGGTGGTATTCCACGCCTTGCCATGGGCGTTATAGCTCATGATCCGAAACATCAAGAGCCCCTTATCGGGAGCGCCACGCCAAACGTACTCGGTCTTGGCGCTCCCCGTGTCCCGAATCTCTCCCCATGACCGGCCCCTAGTCGTTGAGATCTGGAGCTTGTAGCCGGTCGCTCCGGCTGAGGCGTCCCACTCCAACGGGATGTCTGCCGCGAAGGAATAGGACGCAAGAATGATGGTGATAGCTATCGTAAGCAGTATTCTCCCCATCAATCCTTCTCCGCTCCAACAAAATATCAACGCACCCACCCAACCGTCTCCTTAGCTGGCCCCGCCGTCCTCCCATTGGTTTCTATAATTGAGTCCATCTGCTACCGTGGAGGATCGGTTGTGAAGGCACATATAACTCCCTGCCGTCGCTGGTGAATCTATGCAGTCCCCGGCCCCAATACCCGCCGAGTATGACCCGCCCACATCACCGTTGAATTGCATCGCGTCAGACACCATATCAACGGTCAACACGGCAGCAGCATCAGTCCGGTAACACGCAAAATAGTTCGCAGTTGCAGGATGCCGAATCGTGCCGGCAACGGAAGCATGGAAAACCGAACCGGACTGAGCAGGTCCAGGCCCGAACTGATAGACGTCGTTGATGTCCCAGTTGTTGTCGGTCCCACCTGCAAGAGTGCAGGTTGCTCCGGTGGCTGTCGAGGCTGTAACCGTGCAGCTTGATGTATCTGTGACGTTGTAGAGCATCATACCAACTTTTGCAGAGGTGGCGCTTGAATCGTCGGCATGGATCAGCGTCGCACTGTCATCGGTTGTGGTGTGAACGCCGGATGGTGCGGTCAGAATAATGGTATCCATGAGGCGCGGAGCCTTGGTCTCCACCGCAGTCTCAAGATCCTGAAACGCTTCCGGGAGCTTGGGGTCATCTCTGACTGTTGACCCCGTGAATGTCCCGTAAGTGTTACCAGGAACTAAAGCCACGGACGTACTTGAAGCTGCGGCTGCCTCGGTGTTTGAGGCAATTTGGATGTCGATAAGTCCCCATGTTTTCCATGCTTCTCCACCGTTGTCCCCTGCGGTTGTTACAATTGCGCCTATTTTGCCAGCACTGACTGGATTCGTGTAATTCACCCTATCCCCAAGATCATATCGGTGGTAAGCATCTGAAGTAGGTGAATTTGTGCTTGAATCAGTGAACACCGTATGCACAGTTTCTATATTTTTTATTCCGAGAAATTGTCTTATTCTTCCTATGGCTATCACGGTTCCAGAAGTGATTTGAGAAAAGGCAATTTCCCATCCTTCTTGTGGATTTGGTTCCAATGCTACAATGGATAGAATATTAACACCAGACCTAAGAGCAAAACGTTTATATTGCCCTTGAATGTAACAAGTCATGTATGGTGGAACAGAATTTCCGGTAACTACAAGATCAATCACCCACGTATATGCGTTTCCTGCGGTGCCATGATTGGACACAACATCATTACGGTTTGTTGCCCAACTAGCAGAATCGTCAGTAGCGGTAAGAGTAGTAAGCACGGCACCACCCAACGGTGGGTATGCCGCTGTACCGACAGTAATATTAACATTGCTGTCTGCTTTTTCTGGCATTGCAAGAGAGGTAAATGAAGACACAAGATCAGAGAATTCTATAATAGGAGATTGAATATTTATTTTTTCCGCTTCTCCCAATGCAAATATTTTAGACGTTAATGTTGTCGATTGACCGGCTGAGTACACCCATCTCAACACTATCCTGTCGCGTAAAACATAGTCCGAAGGATCATTAGTGGCACTAGCAGAAGCATCCACCCATATACCCTTGCAATAGGCTTCCCCAAGATTATCATAGCCATAATTGCCATTCAAAGTTAAATGCGCCGGTAGTTCGTAAAACTTATAAGCATAATCGTTGACAGGACAATAATTATTGATAGCTGTAACATTTATGCTTGCACCTGTTCCCATTTGCTCTAAAACCGTCCTGCCGCGCCCATCTTCACTTCCAAATCTATTGTTTTCAAGATACGCATGGTTGTAATTACGAACCCAACAAGAATTACTTCCACTGTTAGTCGGGACACCCACTAGATTCTTGATTGTGATAGTTCCACCGTGGTTAATGAATACTGGAACATCTCCAGTGGTTGACGCCCAAGACTGCAATATATTTGTATAATCACAATAAGTGGATATAAAGGTTGCAGCACCAGAGAACGTACAATTTTTAACGTTTAACTCACTTGACGTGAAACCAGATTGTGCATCAAGTGATATACTTGTCTGACCACTAAAATGCACACCATCTATTGATGAAACATTTTCATCCACATTGGTCCCGTTAACTATTAAGCCGGATATTCCACCGGAAAGCATTAAATTACTAAGTGATATACGATAAGCTTTTTGAAAATTAAATATGGACTTTGCAGCATTTGTTTGAATTATAGAAGATGATCTTCCTTGTCCATTAATGCTGCCAATGTAGTAAACTGATGGATCAGCAGTTATTTCATCGTCAATATAAAAATCTCCTATACCAACATTCAACACCCCCCCAATATATTTAGTGGCTCCGATATAATAAGTCATGCTATATAGGGCGCACTTAAAAGCATTAGTATTTTGTGTCGCATAGCTGGCACTATTTGGGAGAGCCCCCCACGATTCAATAGGTGCTTCGGATAATCCAAATACCTCTCCAGGCAGACTCGAAAACATCTTCCCGCCGTTGTCCTCCAGGTGCCCGGCTGAAAGGTCAAATGTGTTCACTGCAGATGTCGTGACGATAGCCCCAGGAAGCGGAGCATACGTCTTCCCGGAAGCCAACACAAACGGAGCCGTCAATGTGTACGGCAGCATCGGAGTTATCTTTTTAACGCCGGAATCGGCATTTGCCGCGATCAATGCCGCTTCTGTCCGAACATACGAAATGCGTCCAGTGTCCTGCGTTGTGCTGGTAGTGGTTCCGTCTGAAGTCCAGCCGGTGGCCGCAAGAATAGCTTGCCAGATACGCACTGGCGACCACGATCTCAAGCCAGCTTCGGTCCCTGCTTCGGCCTCGACTTGTGATGCAGGAGTCTGTGCAGGTTCCACAGCGATACTCCCGATCCCGGCAGCTTCGGTAAGCGTACCGTTTGGGACCTGGATCTCATAAACAGGCTTCTTGCTGGGACTTCCATCAGGCTCAGAAAGGAGGATGCGGCCTCGCGCGGCATGAGAGCAAGGAAGATGAAATGACACGACAAAAAAGCATGCGATAAAAAATGTAAACAACAAATATTTATATGATTTCATGCCCATGCAACTCCTTTGCTGACTTCTCTTTCTGCGGCCGTTCTTCCTATGGCCTCTCAACATCAATGTAGATCACCCCGCCGTTCGCGGCCCCGGCAGCACTAACGGCCACCGTAACCTTCTCGAAAATCCACAATTCTCCCAGCACGGGCAGCGCCGCCTCGGTCGCGGTGGCGCTTCGATTGTCCAGGCTCCCGCCATCAAGGTCGATTCCCGTAGCGGCCCCGGAAAGGGAAATGTCATAAGCTGCATCCGGAGCGAGAGCATCAGCAGATGGATCTGTGATGAACTGGTCAATGCGGCCAAGAAGGGGAATGGTAGTGGTGCATGCGTAAGCTCCAGCTCCGTCCGATGTCCAGGCTATTGCATAGCGCGTGGTGTGGCCATGAGTGAATGGAGTGAGAGCGCAATCCACGGCATGAGAGACTGACGGGAGCACGAAGAATGCCATGAAGATGAGAATGGAGGCCAAGATTGAAAATCCCACAGGAATTGCCTTGAAGGGTGAGGACCTTCTTTTCTTCGCCATGCTTGCCTTCGTCTTGATAGCCTTTGTTCTCTTCATCGCCCTATCTCCCTTTTCCCTGGAGCACGTCAAGTGCCGTAAGTTTCGCCGTCAAAATATCCGAAAGAATGCGAGCGGCCCCCTGAGACCTCACCAGGGCGTCCCCGCTGCACTCCACGCATTGCATTGCCATTTCCCGGTAAAGCCGCTGCTCCCATTGAAGGATGGTTTTGAATTGCTGGTCTTGGGATAGCTTGGAGATCGCCAGCAGCACGCGCCGGTCTTCTTCCTTCTCGGGATTGAGTTGCTCGAGAAAATAAAGAGAGGGGGTTATCGTTGCTGCATTTGCCATGGTCATTATTGCACCCCCCCACCATTTCCGGCACGGGCCATCATTGCCTGGAAGTCAGCCCCGCCTCCACGAACACCAGCCTGATTCATCTGCTGCGGTGCGATTATTGGTGGGCCGGCCGCTCCGTTTCCGCCTTGAAGGGGAGGGGACTGTCTGACGTTGCCACCGCCCGCGCCACCTTGTCCGCCGCCCTGCCCCTGCCCGGCCTCCATCAGCGCCTGAGCCATGACCTCCATGGGAATCCCGAGCCGCTCCGAAAGCACGCCAAGCATGGCCACCACCTTCTGCTGCTCCTGCTCGGCAACGACCGCATCCTCATCCGGGATCAACCCAGAAAGATCAATATCCAGGCTCTCCACCGCACTCCGCACAAGCTCTGCCATCGCAGGCTTCCCAAGGATTTCAAGGATGATCGGAGACCTCAATGCCAACGACATGAACTCGTTCAGCCGGATCTGCCGCTGCTCCTCAACTATGAGCGCCGTACTGCCACGCGGGACAACGAACACATCCCCTTTCAGGGTCGAGTCTGAATCGTAGAGCATGACATGGTAGGCGTGCTGTCTAACCGACGGCACCGTGATCCCGTCGTCAATGTGGAAAATTACGGACTTTATCCCCTTCCCGGCGGCGTTCATCAGCATGCTGAGTCCCGTGGCGGTACGAGCAGCCCCGGAGCTCTCCGACATGCCGTACACGTAATTCGGTATCCCCGTGCTCTCTCCCGCCTGCTTGGCCCAGTAGTCGTAAACTTTTAAGAGCATGTCGGTCATGGGGTTTGGCGAGAAGAACTGAATAGGGATGGCGCTTCCCCCATTTGGGTCCCGCTTGAACTGCCACACCTTCCAGGGGGAAAACTCGTCTGATTTCTCGCCGGGCATGAGCCGCGAGGCATCGGTTATGGCAACCTGCGGTCCCGAGTTGTGAGAGACAAATCCATTCGCAACAAAGTTGTGGTTGGGACCAGTCATACAAAGGTCAAAAACTCTTTCTTTTCCAACAAAATCTATCGACACAATTCTGTCATAGCTTAAATATTTATGAAGGTATGGATTCCCTAAGCTATCTTCGAATGCATGCAATGAATGATGACATTTTGAGCAAAGAGATTGTAGGTTCTGTTTTGTGTTGTTAAAAGGATCTCTGTCTTTGTGATGGACTTCCAATTTAACATCTAAGTTATCTTCATTATTAATTCCACATTCTTCACAGAAATTCTTTCTTGCTATCTTGCACTCATGCCTTGCTCTTGCCGTGGTTTCGTTGGCTTCCTTGTTTGTGCTGGCCTTCCTGATTTGTTCTTGATTCCATTTGGAATTATGTGCTTTCGACGCACAAGATCGACATCTAACACCTCTTGTTGCAGTGTCGGCGCCACATTCTATGCATTTTTTAGGAAGTGGCACAACTTGTCCATTTACAGCAACAAGATCTCCAACATCAAAGCTATCAAGCTCTTGCCATTCACCATCATCCCTCATGAATCTGTGATTTCCGGTGGCCTTGATAACATAACCATTTTCTGTTTTTATTTCGTATACTTCAGCTATCCCGTTATCAACAATATCAACAATCCTATTGGAAATGAATGTTCCGTTTTCTTCATCGAGAGATCGAAGTTTTATTCTCCTTAAACCACTATTGTGTAGCTTCTTTTTATTCCATAACTCCAAGAGAGTTACTTCTGAATATTTCCTTCCATTGGACGCATGCCTATATACAACAGTGTCTCCAGTCAGGCACGCCATTCCCATATTATTGACCACCGACCGCGCCGCGGCGTTGCACATATACTGCTCTGGAGCCATGACTTCCGGGAGGGCTTTCCCCCAAATCGAGCCAGGAACGTTTTCGAAGCTGGCGGAATAGTAAGGGCGATTCCCAAGCGGGTCGGGATTCACTATGGCCTTGATGACATATTGACCAACGGCCCGCGCACAGACCTGATATTCCCTTTCAGGCTCAATCGGCTCGACCTTCGTGACCATGGCGCCCGGCCGGCGCTCGGCACTTACATGCTCCCTCATTCCCCATTCGATGAGCAAGCTTCCCTGGACGGAGCCCCAGAAGATCAAAGAGTCCATTTTCCCTTCAGGATCCGAAGTGTATTCCTCTTCCCGGCTCTCTAATCGAGCGCGCTCCTGATCCTGGTAATCCCACTCGCGGTAACCGGTGCGCCCGTAGTGCTGCAAGCAAAGCCGAATCTGCTCGGAGTGATAGCCTGGAGTCCCGGCGAGGGATGCAAGCTCGGACCTGGAAATGGAATCCCGCTCCAGGAGATACCCATCCTGCAAGGTCCGGGCCCCTGGTGAAGGGAAGATGTCGAAAGGGGAAACGCGGTCATATTCCTTCACGAGCTTCTTTTCGACACGCATTTCCGGGTTCATCAAGTCTTGTGAGTGGTCCCAGACAATCCTTGCTTTCCTGCGGATCGTCGGGCCCTTCAAGAATGCCGTGGGGAAAGTGGCGATGTCATAGAGCAAGGAATCGAGCGCGGAATACCACCCACCCTCCTTGAAGTCATCGTCGGTCTTCTCTTCGAGCTTGTCCGCCCGCTTCTTCCCTTCCTCGTCATAGGTCGCGGAAAGCTTCTCCTTCATCTTCTCGATGCGAGTCCGCAGCTCTTCGGAGGATATTGGAGCACCGGCCTCAAGGATCTCGCGCTGAGCCTCGACAACCAAGCGCTGCTCTAGTTGCGGCGAAAGCGTGGGGATCGGGGTCGCGTTAAGAGAAAATGGTTTCCCTCCTGGCGGGCGAAGGATGTCACGGCACCAACTTTCGAGCGCGCGACATTTGATGTTGGTGATCATGATGAAGACTTCCGAGCCGCCACGGGACTGAATGAGGGAGAGCTCGTCGGCCTCGTATTCCCCGAGGCGCTGCCGCAAGCATTTCAGGAGGCGGGGCTGGATGGATTGCTGCTTGGCGTTTCGCGCGGCCTCGAAGCATGTGCGAATGTGGGTTCCAATGGAAAGTATTTGCTGCTGGTTTTGGAGCTTCTCGGCATCGGCCTGCTGAACTTGCATGCGTGAATGATAATCCAGCTCATCATTTGAGATAAGGCGCATGTAGGGCTGAGGGGGAAGAGAAGCCGGCGGAGGTGGCTGGTAGGGCGGATAGGGCTGGGAAGGGGAGAGAAACCTTGAAGGTAGTGATGTGCCTTGAAGGGGAGGGGCTTGTTGCGGCGCTGCTTGTCCTACCTGAAATACCGGCACCGCCTGTTGCCTCATCCACCCCTGTTGGAGTCCTCCACCGCCTACCATATTAATTTCCCCTTCGAAGTTATATTTTCAATCATCACATCTTGCCAACCTTGAACGGCCTGCAAGCCCCGGCATGCGTCTCCGCCCCGCTCCCGCCGAGCGCCACATCGAATCGGTGCCCCATGGCGAGTTGCTGGAAGGCATCGGCCCCGTGCGCGTGCTCATCTTCAACGGGGGAAGACAAATACTGCTGCATGGGCTCATTCCACTTTCTTCGGTAGTTCTCCAAGTGGATAATGCCCTTCTCGCATCGATGTTCATCGAACCAACACAGAGGGAGAATGGTGCGGGCGGCTTCAATTGAATCAGCTTTATTTTTTACTCTTGGAATCGTTTCAAAGTGAAGACCGAGACCTGCCGCTATTGTCTTCCTGGACCGCCTTGTTTCGTCCAGGTTATGAACCTCTATGTCGTGTGGAGCATGATGAATACCATAGCGATACTGTTTTTGACGCAAGATATCAACATAGTGAGAAAAACCTTCTCCGGAAAACTCGTAATAATCAATGACATGAATTTCCTTGATTACATTTTGCGTAAACCAAATCGTCATATACCCATTGATTCCAGATCCCAAGTCCCACCAGGTATCAACGAGCAAATTAGGCTGATAGGGCACCCGGCAGATCCTACCATCCGACCGAACCTTCGCCATCTCAGATGCCCAGAAAGCACCCTCGATCTGCTGCTCGAAGGCTTCCTCTGGTGTGGAAGGATACTCGGATTTGATCTTGTCACCTAGGTCCTCTTTCTTCTTGATGTACCAGGCTTTTTGGTTGTGCGTGAGCTTGAGGCCTGGGCACGCCATCTCGGTCAGGGCGAAATACTGAATCATGCTTTGCGGGACTGGAACGATACGCGCATCCTCGTCGGAGAGCACGTTCTTGGGATCGTCTGGCCATCCAAAGAAGTGCATCTTCCAGTCGAGTTGGGTAAGGCGATTCCCTTGACGCTGGTTATTCAGAGCCTTCTGCGAGTAGTCGTAAAAATACCCGGCCCGGCCCTTCGCCGTAGATTCTATGATGGTTATCTGGCCAACGTGAACCGTGTTCAGGGCACCGGTTACAATTTCTTGAGCTTTATCGGGATGTTTGGCACATATTTCCCCGAACTCGCTTATGTGCAAATATTGTAAAGTCCCACTTCGCATCGACCGACCGACGCGAATACACGAGTCGTTTTCAAAGTGGAGCTCGTTTTTAGATTCGGTTTTTGAGGGCTTAATGGCCTGCTTGAACTGATTCGGCAGATTATCGTAAGCAAACCTGACTTTGTTTGTGAAGATTTTTATAACATCTTCATTGGTATGGGCAATAATGCCAGCCTCTACATAGGAATTGAAGAGGCAGCAATCTAAGAAGAAGATATCTACAGCGGTTGTTATGCCGTGCTGTCTGGACTTCAGGACAATGTTTTTATGCCAAAGATTTTTCAAAAGGCGAAATTGCCGCTTGTTCATGCGGAATCTCACCTTTTTGCCATCCTCGTTCTTGACGTAATAAAGGTGATTCAGGCGCCAATACTGGCTTGAAACAAGGGCCTCCTCTTCTTGGAAGGGGTAATCCTCGCTTGGAAGGGTGGAAGATGATGTGGCTATTGAAGATCCCGCCCGTGTCGCCTGCATCACTCCTTACCGCCCTTTCTTTCTTTCCTTATAAAACCGGTGCCGATTGATCTTCACGACAAACTCCATCTTCTCGGCATCATCCGCCCAGCTTGGATCACACCCGACCGCACAGAAATGCGTGGCTCCCTTCGTCGGATCAACAGTCGCCCCGGCAAGCGCTAGCTGAGCCACGACAAGGCATGCCGGGTCATAATAGCCTTGGGTCACCATGCGCTCCAGTCCTGGAAGGTTGGGGTCGCCAGGATTGAAACAAGAGAACTGCTTGGGCTTCAGGATCACGCTTTTTACAGAGTTTCCCCACCAGGAAGGATGAAGGGCACGATTCAGAACGACATGGGCCACGGCGAGCTTCCCCATGGGAGGTTCCCCGCGGGCCTCGCCCCACAGGAGAAGAGTCAGAAGCTCAGCCGCAGAAAGGTCGCTAAGGTCCATTGTCGCCATGGATTTTTCTCCTTCTTGGTGGAGTTCACCAGACCACACTTCACCGTCAGTCGTTCTCGCGCTTCACCCTCAGCCGTTCTTAGCCGTTCTCGGCCTCATAAACATGCTCATCCGGCCACCCACCCCTCTCGGCCGGCAGTCCCCGGGTCTTTCCGTCGATCTTTGCAATCAAGGCCTTCAATCCCAACTCGCCCGACATCTCTACCTTTTCGCTCCGAGGCATCCTGGAAAGGATGAAATCCCTGTCATGGTGAGAAAGCTTCCCGCCGAGCGCCGCAAGGAAGAGGTTCGCCATTTCCATCCCGGCCGCGATCTCTCGCACGGTGTTGATGGCCCAGTCTCGCGTGTAGTTGCCCTGGGGCTGCTCGATGCAGTAGAGGATCCTGAACGCGAGCACGACATCCGGGGATGCCTGGAAGAGGAGTTGCTTGAGATTGTCGGCGGCCGTGTTGTTCCTGGCTATGGACGCAGGGATATCAACCGGCGGCGGCTCCGGTGCAGGCGGGATGCCGTAGGGATAGATTGAGTCGGGGGGGATTGCGGCGCCGCCCAATGTTTCACCGCCAGTTGCACGACCGTCCAACGCATCAACGCCAATTGCAGCGCCAACGCCGCCAGCACCAGGCAATCCACGCTGCAAGCCTTGAAGGGGAGGAGGAGCTTTTGACGCCGACATGTTACTCTCTCCCCATCTGCCCCGTGAAAATCTTGGGATGCGCGATCATGATCTGGCTCCCGGCATCCTTCCCTTCCCGGCACTGCTGCATGTAGTGCTTCACAACGGCACGGTTGATATCTGCCATGAGCTGGAAGAATGCGTTGGGGTCGTTTGGGAAGCCCGTGACGGAGATCTGGCCGTCCGTGAAAAGCTTTGCCTGGAGGTGGAAGACCGCCTTGGGTTCGGAGTTTGGTGCCGAGCTGCCATAATTCTCGTTGTTGCTGCTGCCATTGCTACCGCTACCCTCTTGACTGGCCATGTCGTATTTTCTCCCGCAAGAAAATTTGTTGGATGTTGAATGAATAAAATATCTTGTAACTGGAATCAGAATTCCCCTTCCCGTGCCATCACCCGTCTCCCTGCTGCTCGGCATCGCAACTCTCGACCTTTCGCTCAGCCACGATCTCGGCAACCTTTGCAGCCTCAACCGTGCCGGTAATGGCCCCGCTGGTCCGCAACCGAATCCAGATGGCGGCTACTCCATCACAAAGCGTCAACACGGCCGGGATGGCAACCGCAAGCGCCGTACTGATGGTCTGCATGTCCTCCGCGCTCATCGCGCCATAAAGGCCCAGCGCGGAAAGCAGCGTGACTCCGGTCTTGATGAGTTGGTAAAGGATCGATTGAGACTTGTACCAGTCCTTGTTACCCTCGACCGTTGCGACCGTGCCCTTGACCTCGGGCGCCGCCTTGAGTAGTTGCCACCAGGAGACTTTCATCGCTTCACTCCGCCTCTCGCTTTCGTCACTTCACCTTCGAAGCCAGGTCCACTCCGCCACAGAACGCATCCAGGAATCCAAGCCACTTCGCCACATGCTCCATTGTGGGCGCCTTCTCGCTCTTAAGCCCCATGACGCGCACCATGTCATTAAGCAGAAGCGCCACGAAAACCTTGTCGGTCTTGGTGCTCGCCACCCAGATCTGGCCGATCTGCTCTTCGATTAGCCCCTGAATGACAAGCGGGTCGTCTCCAGTCTGGATCACATCCTTTACGGTGCAGGTCGTCAACGTGACGTGCCGATACTCGGGAAGATAGGCATAGGCCGCGAACCCAGCCTTCTCTGCAATGCTTTCAACGGTGTCCTGCACGGACATGCCTGCGCATCCTCCAAGAATGGAAAGCGATGCCATGAAGGTGGAGGTGAGCGCCATGAAGGCGAAGATTCCTACCATGATGTTCCAGAAATGACTATGCTTGATGATTCTTTCCGTGTTCATGCTGTTCATGATGATTTCCCCCATTTTTGATTTTTCCACGTTTTTAATTCGGTTCTCACTTATCCCCTTTCCAAATCTTCTCAATGCTCGCCCGGATCTGCCGGCGATCGTCTTTACTCTCTCCATCCGCGACTTTCAGCGCCGCGATCTCCCGAGTGTTGACCTCCGTCGCAATCCTCATGTGCTGCAACTGCTCATTTATGCTCATGATTTGAGGGTATAACACCGACCAGATTGTGAGCAGAAATGAACCGGTGACGCACAGGATGCCATAGCCAGTCCACCTGATCCATTTAAGATCGGTCATGGCCGTGGTGAGCAGGGCCGCGAACTCCGGATGAAAATCGCATGTTTCACACTCGGTTTGGTTACCATTGTGACTCGACCTCTGCATTGCCATTATGCCGCTCTCCCTCGTGGAGATTATGATTTCTCATCAAGGTTTACGCTCTAGCGCGCCATGATCAGCAGCTTAAACCGCCGCCACGTTCTGCTGCCACCGCTGGAGCTCCATCGCCAAAATTGCCTCGACCGCCGGGCCTCGAACCGCCGCATGATCCTCCAAGCTTGGAAGGGGAAGAAATTCTGATGGCTCGATCTGCTCTTCGCCTACTTCCTTCCAGGTTTCCCCCTTTAACACTTCCTCCCTCAGCGCCTCTTCTGCTTCTTCCTTCATTCTCCTGTCCATGTTCGCCATTCTCATTCCACCACTCAAAATCCCGCGCAAGTCCAGTTCCGCATCCAGCGTCATCGAAGCTCGATGGGAAGCCGAGAAAACCAAGTGGAGAACGGAGGCAACGTCAACAGTAACGCCATCTTCCTCGCCATCGCCCCCACCCTTCAAGGCTTCGCGCCACTCCTCGCTCTCCAACTCAACGCTCGCATACATGGCCTCAGCCACTCTCCCGCGCAATACATCGGGAGAAATCCGCGCATGCCTGCAGCACCATGCCAGTGTGAACGGGATTTGATCTTGCTGGATGCCCTCTTTCACTTCACCGCCAGCCCTGCCAGTCCCGTGAAAAACCTCGAAGGGAGGAATCCCGGGGGCCTCGAGCGAAAACCACTCTTCCGAGGGGAGTGCAATCCAATCATCTCCAAACAGATCCCCCGGACGGCGCCCGGCAATCTCGGCCATGGCTACTTGGCGAGCTCGGAGAAACGTGGTCCGAATCGCCGTCTGGATGATGCGCTGCGCCGTGAGCCTGAGAATTGTGGCGGGCTCCATGTCGAGGGCATCACTGCAAAACAGGATGCTGATTTTCGGGCCGTAGTTACGCTGTAGGAACTGCTTTGAAAGTGGGGCGGGGGTTGTGTAGTGATCCGAGGATGGCATTCTGCGAACCGGAGGGACGTATGCTTCAGGGACTTCCCGTCCTTCCTGGCAGGCTTGACGATGAGCTTCGCGCTCGGCCTCGACGGTGTTGCGCTCGGTCCATGTCCCCCATATGGCGCCATACTGCCGGTTCTTCGTCCTTTTCCAGCTCACCGCATGAGCTTGTGCCCGGCTATGGACCACGCCGACCAGCGTCTGCCAGATCCCGCCGCCAAACCACTCGGCCCCATCCTCGCCATCAAGGAACCAGGCACCCAGCTCGAGCCAGAGGTCCCGCTCCCAGGTCTCGTGGACTATTCCGCTCACGGGCCAGAGCGCCACAACCGTTGCATCCTCCACTGCTTGGGCGAGCACGGCGGCCGCCAGGGACCTCGTTGAGTCATCGATGAGCGAGCATGGCGACGCGAAGCCCATGATGTCTTCGTGGTAGTTCACAAAGCTGCCCGCGCTCCCCGCTCGCTTGGCCTGCGCCGATGATGCTGGCGACGCCGGTGACGCTGGACGATCTCCCCCCATTTTTCTCTAAGCCCTCCTCCCCTTCAAGGCTTGCTGTGTCTGTATTTCTCACCGTTCTCGATCCGTTCCCCGGCAGAATACTGTTCTTGGAGCATTATCATACAGATGCGCGGTCAAAACGGCCAGAAAAACCTTGAAGGAATGAATTTGTGTCGGGATAGGCGGGTATATCAGGGCGGGGTAGTGCGGAATCGGTGCAGAAGCGAAGAAAAGGCGGGGCGAGTAACTCCGAATCGGTGGGTAAGGCCGATTTGTGAGCGGAGCACTCGCCCCTGGAGGAAGAGGGGGTTGAAAGGGTGAAGCCTTGAAACTTTCGTCGGGAACCATTCCGAGAAGCTCAGTAAGTCCTTGAAAGGAGGAGGGAAACAAGGGATTACTCTTCTTCCCGGAAAAAGGACGGATCTCCCCATCGTAGCATGGGTGGGACCTCTCCTGCGGCGTCCCCGTGGCGGCCGTGGTCCGACCCCACGCGCGGACGATTGCACATTTGCCTCGAAGATGTCAAGTCCTGGAAAATACAAGAATCCTTCTCCACTTCAAGGTCATACCATCAAATGGTCATACCGTTAAAAGGTCGGACGACCTTACCAATAAAAACTATGTTGCTGGAATTGCTTGTGTTTTTTTATGATTTTTCCTTACCAATTTTATATTCCGTGAAATTATTGGGGAATTGTTTCCGCAAAAAATAATTCTTGACTTCCGTTTTCGGAAGTATTAAGGTGTTTTTGACGGTTAATTTTCACGGAAAAATGAAGGGTGGCGAAAAAAGTTTGGAAAAGGAGATGAAAATGAAGATGGAAATTGAAGTCAAAGCAATCGGAACGGCACGGGGAACGGTGGGGTGGCTGGCAAAGGGACTCAAAGATGGCTCGCTCATCATCCGAGAAGGCAGCATGAAGTCAACCGGGAATCACGGACTCTGGCTCAAAGACAAAATGGAAGGCATTGACGGCAAGAAACACGACGGGAAGCTCTCCCAATTCCTCGCCGCCTTCAATCCTTACGGCTTGGATCATCGGTACGACGGCCCTGAATATTCTCGATATTCCACCGCTGACGATGAAGACCGCGAAGGATTGTGGTCTGATGCCGCATGGGAAAGTTTGATGGTCATCGCCAGGCAATGGTGCGACCAGATGAACACAGCACTCAAGGCCGAAGAGCCCTTAACCGTGGCGCTTGTCCGCGCTGTCGCCAGTTAACCCTCCCTCATGTCTCAACCCCTGATTTCCCCCTACGCTCTCGACCTGGACACCGGGAGCGCGGGGAGAAGGCAGGCGAAGCAGTGACGATGACCAACAAGAAAGGGAGAGACAACCATGACCGAAATCAGAGAATGCATGCAATGTGGCAAAAAGTTTGAGGTCCCCAATGACGATGATCCGAACATTTTTTGCCAACCGAGCTGCCGGAATGAGTACGAAGGCATCGATCTGGATTACCGCCCTGGCCCCGAAAAGACGGCCCGTGAATTTGGACGCGCCTATGGTCGGTGGTGCAGTGAAGACAATCCTTCTGTTGCCAATCCGGTCAACGTGGATGAGATGGTCAACTCCACGCAAGACATACCCGACGAGGATTACATAGAGATGAAGGCCGCGGGGATTGAGCCCAACGCCCGCGAATACTGGGAAGGGTTCAATTCCGCTCTTGCTGACTAACTCTGTGCCTCAACCACACCCGCTCAGCATTTTAAGGAGGAGATTTCTTAACATGCCACCCCTAGAAGATGAATCCAGCCCCACCCAGTACACTCCACAATGGCGCTCGGCACTCTACGCCCTGCGCCTGATCGGCAGGCTCCACGATCTGAAGCGCAACGACCCGAAGCCCGCCGAGATGGAAGAGCCGGAAGTGGATGATCTAATCGCGTCCCTTCCCCTTCCCAACTCCCTTGCCAGCCCTGGTGAGAGCGTCAATCGCATTGAGCGCAAACGAACAATAATAATACGGAGAAAGAAAGGATAACCAGCCATGCCACTCTACAACCAAAAAGGCGAACAAATCCTCTCACCGGCCTCCGCCGCCCGCGCAACCGGAATGACCGACCGGTGGATCCGGATGATGATGACCGAAGAGAAGGTCCGGTCCTCCCTCGAGGGAGGAAAGCGATTCGTGGTGGTGAGCAGCTTGCGGGAGCGACTGATCGAAATGCGAGGGAAGCGAGAAGAGATTGTTGCGAAGAATGGAGGGTACGGAGAAGAGGGAAGGAAGGTGCTGAGGAAGAGGCGGGAAGATCGATACTGGGAAGAAAAGATGAAGAAGTTTTTGGAGAATGAGATTGTTGACTGAGCACATTGCCTTGAATGTAAACCCACAAGAATACCGACAAGGAGAAATGCCATGACGACCATTACAGAAAAACACGACGCCCATCCCGCCACGCAGCTTACAACCCAGCTCGCCACGCAGAATGAAATTCCCCCCCCCCCTTCTCGGCCCCGCTCCATCATTTCTCGGCCCCGCTCCACCTTCCCCTGGCAAACTACTACTGGCATCAGAACGTGAGGTCCTGGAACAAGTGCCGCCACCTCGCCGTCAAGCACATGATCCCCATACTCACCACCACCCAACCCTCGGGAGATCCTCTCCACTTCTCCCCTGAGTACCCGGCCTTCCTGCGACGCGAGATCTTCAGAAAAGACCACGCCGCAGACCCCGGCAACAACCCTTTCCCGGTTGACGGCGGAGACCTGGTGTGCATTTTTGAGGATGTGACTTACGTTGCGATCCGTCCCGAGTGGGATCGCGTGACCGTCATGGGTGGGATGGGTAGGGGCGGAGTTAAGAGCGAGAGCGCGCGGAGGTAAGCACGAAGGCAAGAGATCGAAAGCAGAAAAAAGCCTTGAAGGGGAAGGGCATGGCGTTGCACCTCCTCTCCTTCAAGGCTTTTTCTTTTTATTTTCCATTTCTCCGTCACGTCTCTCGCCTTCCATCGCCACTCCGCCACCTCCCTCCTCACGCGCCATATACTCCTCAATCCAAGCCTCAATGTCATCATCCCTCACCGCCCACCACCCTTTTCCCGGGAGCTGCTTCGCCGGCAACCCGGCCTGGGCCACGAGCTTTTTCACGGTATCGGGACAAAACGGCCTCGAGGGGGAAAGCCTGCGTCCGATGGAGCGGAGTGTGCGGTGCGTGTGGTCCGGTACGGGCGGGAGCGATGCGATGTTTGGCCGCGGGATCTCGTGACGAAGTGCGTCCGTGATCTCCGAATGGCAGGCCGAGGCGGTGAATTTCAGGAGGCGGGATACTGTTTTTTCTATTGAGGATGGCGGGGAGGATGGGAAAGATGATGAGGGTGTGGAGGATTGCGGTGCGGGTTTCGCGGGTGGTTTTGATGCCGATACTTCCCCTCGAAGGGTAGTGATTGGCTTTCCTTGTGATGATGGTCTGCGCGCCATGGCTTATCCTTCCCACTCTCTATTTAATAACCTCCAAAAACAAATTCAAAATCAGATTCTTTCTTGGGTGGAGGGCGCCAATCCCATTGACCAAGACTGTTCATTCTATTTCTACTTGCAGGTTTCCTGATTAAAAACCTCATGATCTCGTCAACGTCTTGTCGCAATGCAACAATATCAATGCCAAGCTTAGCCATGCCCCTTAGAAGAAACGACATATCATATCTATGGTAAATGTAAAAATATCTAAGGATGTCTCTAGAAAAAACAATACATGTTATTTTTGCGGCGTCTCGTTGTTTTCGCACCAAAATACTTCGTACTATATAATATTCTTTGCAATATTGAGTATGATAAATATGTGTCTTTTCTGAAATTGAACCAGCAGTGTATAGGTATATTGCCAAAGTTGCAATGTCCCATGTATGCTTGTTGGGTCTAAATTTTTCATTGTCTGCCCATCCCGATGAAACCAATAGCGGACCAAGCCAACAACGTTGTGCCCTTCTTGGGCTGGTTTCTCGCATGGAAATTAAGTATGGTTTATCAAAATGCATCATGGAACGGTGTAAATGATATGCAGCCCATTGCTCATTGGACCATGTACACACTTGTCCCATGGACGGGTAAATATTCTCATTATCCAATGTATCCAAAAGAAGAGGAGTCACTACGGAAGACTCAATTAAGAATTCACTATTGTCTTTCATCTCCCCTATCCCTCCCTGTCCTTGATTTCTTCTCTCTTCAAGGCCTTCATCTCCCGTTCCCGCTTCCTCCACTCGACATTAAGTGCGGTCCATGCCAGGTCGAGCCGGGCCTGTATTCCACTTGAAGATGGAGAGCGGGACCCGCCATCATCGCCTCTCTCCCCGCCACTCCCTTCCTCACCATTGTTACCTTCGCTTTTTCCTCCCCCGCAAATCTCCCCGAAAAACCTCCGCCTCTCCCCGTCCCCGGAGAATATCATGAGCTGCTCGACAATTTCAAATCCGTCGAAATGGTCAACCAGGATCAGAACCTGATTCCGGGTGTCGAGCGCGCGGAAAGCAAATCCGAACTCCTCAACGATGCGGTGCTCCTTCTTCGCCGTGGAGGCGATGTAGCACGGCCCCTCGGATACGACGTGAACGCCTCCGGTGTGAACATCATAGCGCAGGCACTGCATGGACGGTGGAAGGGAAAAGGCCCTGCCGGCGATGCGGATTGATTCGTACTCGGCCCAACGGGAGACCAGAGAGCCTAAATAGACGAGGCGGTCTGGGGAGACTGCATCGCGGGCGTTGGGGGCTTGGCGGTCGTTGCCGCTGCTTCCGCTATTTTGGCCCAAGGCCGATTCCCCCTTCTCGGCATTCAGTGCCTTCCCTGCCCGGCACCGACAGCACCATTCCACCTAAAATCCGCTTCCCGGCCTCGATCCATTGCGCGCGCTGGTATTCATCCATCGCGATATCGAGCTCGTGGACTTCTTTCATTTGCCGGATGCGCCGGTCTATCTCCTCCTGGCGCTCGGCGCTGGTGTCCGAGTCCGGATAGGCCACGGCATGGCACCACGAGCACAGGCCCGGCGTGGGTTGCTCGCGCTCCGTGTTGTTGCAGCGGCGGCAGGGAAGAGGGATGACTGTGTACTCCACGCTCATTCTCGACATCCCCAGCAACCCGGATTTCAAAGCTATTATGTTTTCCCGGTTCTCCTCATCCAAATCCAGAACATGCCACGGCGCATCCCCGGCATAGGACAGCACGAACCCCTTGTACCTCCATTCCATGGTAAGTTCATCCGGGTAGGTCAAGGTGCCGTTTTTCTTGAATTCCTCAAGACCGAATCCAAACCTGAATTTCATGTCTTTGTCGAATGACTCTCGGGCATCCGGCGCGCAGTCATCCTCTTGCAAGAGATGATTCATTCCATGCTCCTTTTCCCTTTTCGTGATTCCTTCCATGCTTCTTTTTGTGCTTGACCCCCGGCCTCCATCATCGACAAAAAGTCCACGCGATGCAAGATCATGGTCCTGTACTCCCAACACCGATCCATGAGAGCCTGTCTGGCGGCCTCCGGGTCTGCCTTCCATTCGCGCTCCTCGTCGGGCAAATAGCTAAAATCCGGCTGCTCAATCGGAGAGTTGTGGTTTCCTCCGCGCCGCAGCATTTCCGCCACGAACTCGTCATGCCTTGCTTTGTAGTTGGCCGGCTCGAAACAATTGTTGGTGAGGTATTTTCCGGGGCGCATCTTCTTGACCGTCCACTTCTTCTCATGCTTGTGGTGTTCAAAGTGGGCACCATTCAGATGCTGCTGACAGAGGTATCTTGGATCGATTGTTGGCCTTGCGTTCATTGTTTTATATCCCTCCTTCTCGCCCATCCATCCATCCACAACGATGCCGGTTCATCCCCGCGCATGTGGGGAACACACCTTGACTGTGACCAGCCCGTCGATCATCATCGGTTCATCCCCGCGCATGTGGGGAACACGAGGCACTATTCCTCCCTTCCAAGCAATCCCTCAATCCAAGCCTTCACCTCTTCCAAGCTTCTCGCCACCTTAACATGATGGCCAAGCGCGCTCAAATGCTGAATCGTTTCTTTTTGCTCCTTCGTCGGGTACTCATTTTTCTTTTTTAACTCGAGCCATGCAGTGACAGCTCTTGGAAGCGCAATCACCAGATCAAGGAAGCCCGGGGAATTCGCTTTTTTTGATCTGTCATGAAAAAAATAGTAATGCTGCTCATCAAGCCACGCCTCCACCTCTTCCTCTAGGTCTCGCTCGGGGCCTTCCGTTGCCTCGAAGAGGGGGGGATTGCTTCCATTGCCTTCAACGTCATTACCTCCATTAACCCCCTTTTTAGCCCCGTCAGCGCATTCATGTTTCTTTCCACCCATTCCCCGGCACCGAGGGCAGATCGACTGAGAGGCGGCATAATTCGCGTTGCAGTTGGGGCAAGAAATGACGGTGAGGTCCGTGAAGAGGGAGGGGGGCGTCATGGCGTTGGCCTCCCACCCTTCCCGGCTTCCATCCTCCCGGCCTTTCCTCCACCACCTCCACCACCTCCATCCCAATCTTCAAGGGAATCGAACTCTTTTCTCGACATCGCCTTCCTTGTGATTTTGAGTGACTGATCGTGGTCGCTGTTGCCACCTGGCGAAGAGGAGCCGAGAAACTTATCCACCATGCCGCGAACCTCCTCGACGTCATTGCAGAGCACGCTTACCCGCTTGGCGCCGGATGCGTAGGTTACTTCGTGGACGGTGATGATTTCCTGCGATGAACCCATTCTATTTATTCCCATCTCTCCCAACCCCAGCCACAAGCTCAACGAACCACCAACGATCAGTAATTTTTCGGAAATCAATCACGTTCACATGCGCCAGCACAAACCGCCGCACATCCTCCCGCTTGATCCTCCAAATATCCCCATGCTGCGCCTCGGTCCTCGCGGTCCCCATCCGCTCGGCAATGAGCAACCCCCGATCGATCCACCGCACAACAGCTTGACTGTCCACCCCGAACAGCCTACCCAGTCCCCGAGAAGTGAAGCTCTCCCCATTCAGCACCACTTCCTTCCCGCCAAGCCTCGTCATTTTCACCTTAACAGCCGTGGCGCTCCGCTGGAATCCAGCCTTCCGCATGTTTCTGGCAATGACCACGGGGGACCAGTGGGCATTTTCCTTGAGACAGGCGAGCTCCTCATCGCTCCATGGAGCTTCCGCCCTTGGTGAAAACAGGACCCCGAGCGCCGACGCCCGGCGGGAAACCTTCCAAGGAGGAACACCGAGCTGCTCGGCCAGGGCCTTGACGTGGCTTTTGCGGTCCATCCCCACCTTCTCGGCATAGAGCTGCTTTATGAGCTCGTCCCCTTCGGGGGTGATTGTGTACTTTTCCGGTTTGCCTCCATTTTTTTCGCCGCCGCCGCCGCCACTGCCATCCCCTGGCCAGCCGAAATTAGGCTTGAAATGTCTGCGCTTGCATTCCGCGTTGTAATATTTCCTGCTCTCCCAGTACCCACCGATCACCCTGGCGAAGGCCTTGCCACACCCGCAGGCGCAATACACTTTCTCTCGGGGCTTTTTGTTTGGCGGAGGCTTGCGAGTGCTGGTTCCGGATCCAGCGCGGGCCTGCTCCCACTTTTCTTGGGCGTCGAGGGAGATTCCGGTTAAGGGGCGGGGCGGGGCGGTGGATGTGGCAGAGTGGGTGGCGATGGGTGGTTCGGATTGAATTGGAAGGGCCTGCGATGATGTTGGCTTTGAAAGGGAAGATATTGGCCTTGAAGGGGATGGAGTTTTTGCCTTGTGAGCCTTCTCTCTCTTTGGGGCCTCATTCTTTGGTGGCATCGGCATTGTTCCGCGCACTCCACCTTCGCGCGCGCTCCCTTCACGCATCCTTGCATCGAACACCACGTCATCAAACATCGCCCCCTCCTCTTCCCCGCGACACGTCGGGCAGGTCCTGAGTCCCGGGGTTGCCTCGCGCTCATGGCAGAGCTTGCAGGGGTTTTCGAGTGGAATGGATGTTGGTGTAGGTGATGCCGCTGGTAGCGATGCTGATGCTGACGTCGAGGTTATCATTGTCGATCCTTCCTCCTTCGAAACACAGAAAGCGCCCGCCATAGATCTATGCTTGCACGCTTGGCTGCCGCCAGAGATGCCGATACGTTTCGCGGGTAAGCACCATATCGACCATATATATCCACTTTTTGCCCCTCGGCCCTGCACTGTTCGACCAAGCGATTGTACTCCACTTCTTCCCGGTGCTTCTCGAGCGCCAACTTCGCTGCACTGACAAACCGCCGACACTCGACCAGTGCGGATTGGAGATCTCTTTCCTGCTGCTCTGTCACGGCTCTAACCCCTCCCTACCTTGAATGCTCTTTCCTTCGAGGTATTCCTCCAACTCCCCACCACCACTCCCGTCCATTGCCGCATCAATCCGGTCCTGAATGTCCATGGCCGTGCATTCGATTTCGAACAACAAATCAAACATCTCATGGGGGATCTTTTGATTCGGTACGTCCTTTATGACGATCCCTCTCCAGTCGATCCGCGATGCAAGCTCATCGGCCACCGTCACGGCATCGGCAAGTCGCTCATACTCACCGTGCAGCTTCATCCCGCTTTCGTCGTGCGTCAGGGACCACAAGCCCGCCCCTTCAAGGGTGATAGATAATCCAGGCATCATGGCGGTGCGAAATGCTATGGTCTCCCGATTCATGTCTCCAGTGATGATTTCGCCAAGGCCTTCGAGCCACTTGTATTTGTCGCCTTGGTAGTAGTTTTCGATGCTCGCCATCATGCCGCTCATGCCGCTCATGCCGCCTTCTCTCCTTCCTGGCCTTGAAGTGGTGATCCTTTCCTCGGCTCCACAAACGGAGCATCCACCAACTCGAGCCCAAGTGCCACGGCGATGGCAACGGCAGCCTTCCGGGTCATGGACTCGGCAATGAAGTGCTTCGACCCATAATACCTTGCCGTTTCATCGTTCAATTCGTGAGTGACGCCCTCGACGGGACGATCCGTGACCAGCGCGCCGCCTGGGCCGTAGTAGGCTTTGATTTTTGGTGATGTCGTTGTCATTCCGCCTTCTCTCCTCCCTGGCCTTGAAAAAAAAGGGGGGGGTCGCTCGATCCCTTCAAGGTTCTTCCCTTCCAAGATTTTACCCTTGCAATTCCTTGTCGGTCTTCATGTAGCTGACGTGCTCTCGATTCAGGGCAATCAATTCGCGCCGGGTTTTCTGCATGGTTCCAGCATTCCCTGCCGTTGCACACATGTGCTCGGCCTGCCAGCAGGAGGCCTGTAGGCAATCTGAGCAAACCGTCACCTTGGCATCGAGTCACTTCTCGATCTCTTCACGTTTTCGTATTGCCCGATTGTCCTTCCGCTGAACATAAGCTTCCAGCGCAAGTCTCTTCCCGTTGGGGTTCTTCGGGTTCCTGCCGGCGAAGTCCTCACGCTCACTCACGGAGATCTGATACACTGAATCGTCAAAGATAGGCCCTTCCCCTTTCGCGGGGATCATGGCGCCTTGCTCGTCGCCGCCCTGCTCACCACCACTCACAGCCTTCTTGATGCCAAGGAAAGCGGCGTCGTGGTCCGAGAAGATGGGTTTCGATCCCGCGCCCGCCGGCCACATGACCCTGGTGGGGTTGTCTGCCTCGTACTTCTTGCAGATCATGTCCACGAGTGTCTCTATGACATGAAACAATCCAGGCGGGGCCTCGACTGGAACTGGAAATGTGATCTCGATTGTTTGGAATTTCATGGCTTCTCTCCTTCCTGGCCGTGAAGGGGTGATTCTTCTTTTCCTTCCTCGCTCCACACCCACCACCGCACAAACTTCACCAGCCACGCGCACCCGGCCCGCACATTCCCCGCCGCCGCCATCTTGCCCTTGTGGTCCACGGGGATCGATTTGACGGCATCCTGGAAGGAACGGAACTCCCGGGTAATGGCTTCCTCGGCGTTCGTCACCTTCTCGGATTTCAGGACGGCGTTGAAGCGCCTTATCAGCTCGGCCGCGCGCTCCGGGGTCAACTCGCCTGCGGATTCTTTCCCCTTCACGGCCTCATAAACCCCGTGGATCTGCTGGTAGGCTGCGTTGATGACGCGGTTCAGCGGGGCGCCGGAGGTGTCGGGGGCGGGGAAGGTCCAGCCTGGGGGGAGGGTTATGGGGGTGAAGCCTGGGACGGAAGACACGGCTCCCGAGGAAGTATTTCTTTGAAGGAGAGGATTCCCACCTTCGAGGGATTCCTGTGAGGTCTGCTCGGCTTGTGAGGTCTGCTCGGCCTGCTTCACCGCCGTATCTTCCTCGTCCCTTCCCATTGCCACAAGCTCGTCAATGTCCATGGCTACAGATCCTCTTTTCTGCCAGAGGAGGTAATTCTCCACATTATGTTGCGTCCAATGGCTTCATTGAAGGCTTTTCGACATGCATCGAGATCATCGAAGCGCAAACACCACTCAGATGTTGGAAGATGATGCCCGACATAATGGAATATTTTTCGAATACGTTTTACGCTTCCATGGAATGTCAGACTCTTGATGTGCTTCGTGAAAATGTTGTTGGCTACGGGGAATTTTTCTCCAATTTTCTTGCAAAATTCCAGGTATTCTCGATACAGCTTGCGTGTTGGCACCACTCCAATCCAACTAGCATCTTCGATCAACAAGCTTCCGCGCATGAGCACTTCAAACCAGAATCTTTGAATCCCGGTCATGTTTTGTGATCTCTGGATTGATAGCTTAGATAAAAGTGTTGGGATTCCATCGCTTTCCCCGTCTTGAACTCTTTCCAATGAGCCAATCACATGCTTTGCGCCGTCCGCAGCACCGAGTAGCCTGAGTAGATCGAACAAAGAAACATAGAGGTCGTTAGTGTTTGGGTGAATCATGAACCTGCACTTCGAAGATTCGAAGGTGAGGTCTGTGATTTGTTGGAAGTGCCCTTGATTTACTGTCTGATTCATGGTTTTTGCGCTCCTCCATGGAACATAGAAGCGCAAGGCAAGGGTCGCCGCTCGGCACAGAATACCAGAGAGGTTGCGATGTGTGCCATGCTCCAGGTCTTGCTCCTGAATCCTTGCCTTGCGCTCGTATTTTTCATGGAATCCTCTCTGGTTTTTTTGAGGTGTATCAAAACCGCCATGATGTGCGAAATCGTGACGACGATTCGATGATATGCTTTTTACGATGCAATGCAAGAAAAAAATGGGCTAAAGCGTGCATTGGAAATAGGAACCGGTCCGAGAACTGGCCCAATCCGTTTTATCAACAAACACGCTGCTTTACTCTATTTATTATTATTATTATTATTATTATTATTATATACCAGTACAGAACTTTATATAATGATATCAATCATCTGTACTGATTAGGCCAGATTACCCACCTTCTTGAAAAGAAAATAAAAAAAGAAAACAAGAGCGAAGGTATCCCATGCCATGCTCCCTAATTTCTTCTCTTCCTAAAATTCCTGGGGAAAATCTCCAGGAACTGGCCCACTGGTATATTTGCTCATAATGTGTTGTATTTATTTCAGAAAGTATCGGTCCAGGTCAAAATATTGAACTGGACCAAGCTGGTCCAACTGGTCCAATGGTTTCGCGGAATTATTGAGAAAATTGATTTTCGTGGATGGATTGATGATCTTTGTTTTGCTCTTCAGAAGAAAGTGCCCCACTCCCCTCCCGGTCTTTCCCCTTATTGTTTCTGCTGTTTTTTAGCCTTTTCTTCCTTCTCTGCGTCTATTTTCCTTTGGGTAAGCTCTTTCTCCATCGTCTCCGTTTCTGCTTCATCGCCCCACATTATGCTCTTGTGAATCAGTTTGTCAAACGATTCCCGACATTTTTTCAGGTCTGCAAACCACAGACACCATTCCACCTTGCTGCTATATCGTTCTCCCTCCTTATGATGAAATGTTTTTTTCGCCCTCTTCGTACTCCCCTCCGGAGTCATCTTCTTGAGCTGCTTCGTGAACATATTCCCGGCCAGGGGATACCGGTCGTTGATCGTCTTGCAGAACTCGGCATACTCCCCGTAGAGCTTCGCCGTCTGAACGACACCTTCCCACTCGTGGTGCTCCGCAAGCAGCGTCCCGCGCATGAGGACCTCCATCCAGAATTTCTGAATCCCGGTCATGGAATAGCAGATCTGATCAAGCTGCGCGTCGGTCCTTGGGATAGTGCGAAGATCCACCTTATCCAGCCCGCCCATATTCAGGAGATCATACAGCATGGCCTCCCGTCCGCCGTTGTTCATTTCATCGAAGAGCGCCTGGAAATACTCCCGATCCTGCATGTGAGTCTCTTTCACGTCAAGGACCAGGAATCTCCTTTCCTCGGGTCCGGCCGGGACAACCCACTCATTATTGGACGCTACGATGATGCTCACATGGTTTTTCATCCGGACGGTATCCTTACCCTTGTGCTCGACCATGATAGTGTCCTCGGTCACAATCCCCTTGAGCACGGATTCACCTTGCTTGTCCCCGGCCCATAATGCCTCGTCTACGAACACAAGCAGGGCGCTCTTGAGGTGCGAGTTGAATTTTCCTGTAAGGTGGGATGCTTGGGTAATGTGCAGGAAGTGGTGCCCGAGGATCTTTCCGAGCTGGGAAACGAAGAAGCCCTTCCCCGTTCCCTGTTTTCCTCGAAGGACGATAGCCGTCCCCGGCCGCTCGCCACCAGGCTGTTGTAGGAGGTGGGCCATCCATGCCAGGATGTACTTCGATATGGCGGCATCCCCGCCGGCTATCACTTGATCAATATGCCTCTTGAACAGCGCCCACCTGCCTTGGATGGGAGTCACCGCAAAGCCGCGGAATAGATTGTAGTATCTCTCCGTCTGTGTTCCTGGGGCGAAAATGAGCCCGTCATATTCCCTGCGCTGATTTGATTTGATCCACAGCTTGGTAGCCGCTATCTGCCTTGATCCTTCGCTTCCATTGGGAATCCAGACCTGCCTGGGGGCGTGTTTGTAATGAAAGTCGTTGACACTCCAAAAATCTATGTCCTCTCTTCTGGATATCGGGTCGGTGTATTCGTGGAGGATGCAGCACTTCCCGCCGAGCATGATCACGGCGTGCATCTTGTTGAGCTCGGCCATGTGCTCTTCGAAGGAAAGCGTGGCCACCGCCACAGGGTCTTTCTTCGCCATTTCCTTGTAAGGCGTTTTGACCTCTGCCTCTATCCGACTGAGCCTGACATGATCCTTCTCCCTTCCCTCTTCCTTGTTATACTTCTTGGCATCTATCTTCTCTCGACACCTAGCAATCAGGCCCTTGAAGCATTGATGCAAATCATCCTCATCCTTGGTTCCGACAGCTCCTTTGACCATTTTGAGGATGAGGTCGCGCTTTCCTTTCTTCAGCAAATCATTGGCATCCTTGCCTTCATTCCCGGCAATGGACCAATCAACATGCTTCGCTCTTCCAGGGCCAAGAAGATGCAGGGCAAGAATGGTGGCCATGATTCCGCCCGGATCGTCATCCATGAAGAAGATGGGGACTGATACCGGGATGAGTTTTATTTTTGCATAGGAGCCCGCGGAAAGGATGGAAATAGCATCCAGGAAAATTTGGTCCTTGCATGCGGTATATATCGAAAGAGAGTCGATAACGGCTTCCGATATCACGGAGAAATCCCCGCCGTTCCCGTGCTTAAAAAAGCCATCCTTGGGCTTGGTAAGCTCTACGAACTTCTTTTCACCTCCCCCAACGGGGACGTGCTGAATAGAGAGAAGCGTTTTCTCTGGCCAATCCAAAACCGGGAATTCTATGGTTTCTCCGTACTTGTCCGACTGCGGAGAAAACCCGATGAACTTCTTTTGAGCCAACTCATCGAGTACGGTGCCAGGGATGGCTCTTTCTTTTTCCAGGTAGTTCCTGGCCGATTCGGATAGTGGCGTGGCAGAGAATTGAGTCCACCTTTTTATGAGATAGTCCAGCGACGGAGGTGATTTCTTCTTGTCTGTTTTGCTTGTTTTCGCGGAGGTGGTGGCGTGCTCCGGAAGGGGGATGTCAAGCTCCCTGGCAATCTCCCGGAGAAATTGCCCCATCTCTTTTCCGGTTATCCCGGATTTTCCTCTGTGCTCTTGATATATGCCGATCACGTCGAGATGCTTCTCGCACCCGAAGCAATGTATGTGGTCCGCTTCAACCAAGAGCGACCCATTGGAATCTCCATGAAACGGGCAAAGGCTGTTGTTCTTGCCCCCTTCACGGTAATTATTGGGCCAAAGCTTGCGAAAGAGAGTAATGCAGTCGATGCGTGATTTTATCTCTGCGATCAGGTTCATTTAGCCGCGGCCTCCCTGGAATCAAGCATCTCGGTCAATATAGGAATTTATGCTGTCCACGACCCCGGCCGGGGCTTGGCGTTTTGCCAGGTAAGCATAGATTGACCCGCGATGTTTTCCAAGGATGGCGGCCAACGCCACGAGGCTCCCAGCTTTATCTATGGCCTCGCGCAGTCTTTTTTTTGTAATTCGCTTCATCGGAATTTTCGGCATTTTCAAAACCTCCGCCCTCATTATGGCCAGCTTACTATTCATGTCAATCTTTTTTTGTGGGTTTGGAGGAGTCACGGAAAATAATGTTGATCATGTTCATTTTTCGCTTGCATTCCTCTTGGGGGCGTGTTTTGATGAGAAAACTTTTGAGAGAAAGGACAAAATCATGACGCTTGATGAGTTTGTTGAGAAGGGTCGCAAGGAAAGCTTGCGCGAAAAGAAGATCTACAACGATGATGATTTCATGAAATGCCTGGAAGAAAATGAAAAATTTACAAAAAGAGACACATGGATATCGGCTATCAATAGAGATCTCCATAATATAACTAATTATATCAATGAGTCTGATATAACCAAAGACCAGTGGGAAGATTTTGTGGGTACATTGTTTGGATGGTCTCAGTATGTAATGTTGAAAGCAAAAAATAGAATTCTTGCGTCCCTACCCACTTCATCCGCTCCGCCTCCTCCGCCCAAGACCAGACGCCAAATCTACCACGAATACCTCATGTCCCCCGAGTGGTCCGCAGTAAGAGGCGCAAAACTCGAGGAGGCCGAGTATCGATGCCAAGTCTGCAACGCTCAAAATCTAGCGGGCGGGAAGGTTTTGAATGTTCATCACCGAACCTATGAGCGGATCTTTCATGAGTTACTCACCGACTTGATAGTTCTGTGCTCTGATTGCCATGAAATCTTCCACGCTTCCGGAAAGCTGGCGAAGATCGAAGAATAAGCCAACCCTTAAAAGAAGGAGCCAAGCCATGCCAACCATGCCACCATCATCCCATGTCCCATCCGACCCCATCACCATAATCGCCACCCTTCACGGCAACCTCGTTCACCTGGGAAGGGAGAATGCCGCGAAGAGCGTTGCTGGCTATGGGGCAAAATACGACCCGATGCGTCATCCAGACAACCAGCCCATCACCCAGGACACCGTGGAAGACTTCATAGCCCTTCACGAAGACTCTTTCGCCGACCTCTTCGGCATGGAAATCTACCACGAGCTCAAACGCAAGCTGAACCGGCTGAGCGTTCGGAACGGCGAGGCTTGGGCAAGGGTGAGATTGCGGGTGGAGTTGGAGGAGTGAAGAAAGAAAAAAAGAAGCTCTAAACCGTGAAAGAGTTACGAAAGGAGTAGCCAATTTTATGCCTGACACGGAAATGAAACAGTACATAGGCGTGAAAGTGCGCGTGGCTGCAATAGAAGGTCCATGCTACGTCGCCCGTTGCGACCGAACCAAAGGCATTACAATTCATGGAGTTCACAACGATAAAGAAACGTGGTGCTTCAATAGAGAAGAATTTCTCCAAAGAGCCACGTATTTTTGGAAGAACAGAGTGTATCATGAAATTTTTACTCGAGTCGTTCGTGGCATAGAGCGTGGATTTGTCGAGGAGATGCTGCATTGGTCCGATACCGGCAAGGTGACATGGCACCAGTCGGAAGAAACCATTTTTTGTCACGGACTCCCCTTCCAGTGTGCATTCAAATAGGAGGAACCCACCATTATGGCACCAACGCCTCAAGCACAATCACTCTGGATCTGCCCTTTCAAGGCCCACAAAGGCAAGCCCGTCGAGGACATCCCGCGCGGCTACCTCGAGTGGCTCTTGGAACAATCGTGGTTTTGCGACCCGGCCAACGGCAACGACCGCGCCATCAAGGCCATTCAGACGGAGCTTGCCTACCGGGATAGGCACGGGGAGTTGGATGAGGATAAGGGGAAGTGGAAGGGAGGGAATTCAATCACCAAAGACTTCGGACAAGGCCGTTATGATGACGATGATGAAGAGTATGAAGGGGACGATAGGCCATGGGTACATCAACCACGATAACTTCCTCAAAGAAAGGCCAGCCCTGGACCGACGAGGAAGACATGGAGTTGACTTCGGCTTTTCTGTCCTTCCTGGATGAAAGGATGGAAAAACACGGCCGCACGGAGTATGCCATCATCTCCAGGCTGGAGCGGCTCATGTCTTCCAAGGTCTACGGATTCATCAAGACGCGACTTGAAGAAAGGAAAACCGAAAATGCCAAATAAGACACAAGACAATGAAGAAATGAAAGACAATCCTGCTTCAACCACCACCACCGCACCCATCCCCACCCCTCTCCGCGTAGTCCAGATCTACGCCGAGAACTTCAAGAAGCTCAAGGTCGTGGACATTCGCCCCGATCCTGCCGACCCCATAGTCTTGCTCACGGGCAAAAACCGCCAGGGCAAAAGCTCCCTCCTTGAATGCCTCTGGGGAATGCTGCTCGGAGAAAAGCACATCTCCGCGGACATCATCCGGGACGGAACCGACCGGGCCGAGGGGTTGATCGACTTCGGGGATTATCTGGTGAAGCGCGTGATCAATCGCAAGGAAGGGAAAGACGGATCTCCATCCGGAGGGTATACCACCACGCTCAGCATCATCGGCAAGGGTGGCTTCATCGCTCCGTCACCGCAGGAGTTCCTCTCTTCAAGGCTTGGAGAGAACGTCCAGGACCCCACCGCCTTCAATCGCCTGAATGAGTCAGAGAAGATAGAGACCCTCCAGCGCCTCATCACCTTCCGCCCAGATCCCGATGAATTCATGAAGCGATCCGGCTTTACCGGCGTCAAGGCCGAGCACCTGCGTGATTCCGTGGGGGCCTTCGACCGGGCGCACAAGAAGCTCTTCGAGCTGCGTAAAGAAGTGAACGCCGAAGTGAAGCGCCTCGAAGGGGTGAAGGCCAGCTTTATGCCGCCTGAAGGGTGGGAGAGTGTCGAGGAGGTCAAGGTCAAGGATTTGTTTGAAGAGCGGAAAGCGCTGGAAGAACGGCAGAAAGAACAGGATGAGCAGCGTAAGGCGGTCGATTCCCTCTCAACAAGCATACAATCCCAAGAAGCAGAATTCGCGGAACAGTCTCTAAAGATACAGGATATTCTGTCTCAGATCGAAAACCTCAAGCTTGCGCTGGTCAAGCTCTATGAGGAACAAAACAATCATTTCGTCGCCATTGCGGAAATGCGGGCAGAGCGTGTGGAGAAAACGGAGGCGCTGTTGTCGCTGGAAGACCTCGCCCCCCTCTTCCAAGACGTCGACACCCGCATCTCCACCGCAGACGCCACTAACAAGACCTTCAACGCCATTACTTCATGGAAAGCGTCGACGACCTCCCTCGAAACACAGCGCGCCGTTTCGCAATCCTACACTGACCGCATGGCAGCACTCAAAAACTACAAGGGTGAGCTGATCGAGGCCGCCGGCATGCCGGTTCTCGGGCTGGGCTTTGACGAGGGTGTCGTCACGTACAATGGTCATCCTTTGAGTTTAGCATCCGGAGCCGAGCAGATCCACGTGGGTTGCGCTGTATGCATGGCGTCCCACCCGGACATCGGATTGCTGACCATCGACAAGGCGTGGGCCGAGCTCGACCTGGATAGCCAGCGAGTGCTCCGGGAGTGGGCCGCGAAGATCGGGGCGCATATCATTGTGACGAAGGTCGCGGAGCAGCCGGAAGAGAATGGGTGGCATCTCGTGGAGGGGGAGGTTGTCGCGGTGAACGGCGTGCCTGTCGAGGGAAGGCCGGAAAAGCCGGAAGCTCTGGAAGATAAGCGTAAGAAGAGGGGGAAGAGGAAGAAGGGCGGGGAAGGTGAAGCTGGGAATGGAAAGAATGACGAGGAAGAAGGCGGATGGGAAGAGGGAGCGGGCGATCCTTTCAGCGAAGAAATGGTTGCCGCAACGCTGAAGACTTCATCCGACAATGACTTGTCGTCTCCTGCTTTTCTGGATTCAACGGACAAGAAAACACCCCCTTCCCTTCAAGGCTCAGAACTTCCTCCGAGGCTGAGCCGGAAGACTGCCGAGCCCGAGAAAGGAGAGTAGTCAGCCATGCCACAAGAACAGCCCGAGGTGGTTTTGATCTTCAAGGCGGCGCCCATTTATACTAACGAGCCGGTAAAGGGGGTGGTCATTAGAATTTGCGACGAGCTTCCCGATATTAATCATGCTCCGATCAGAAGCCTGGAAGACATGGAAGTCTTCTACCGACAGCAAGCCTCCATGCTGACCGAGGCCCTCACGACCAATCTTCCCAAGGGCACTTCTGATCGGTTGATCATCGAGCTTATGGCTCGGAAAGTGAGCTTGTACCGTGGCGTGGAAAGGCCATGGAAAGGATGCACCACAACGCAACCCTTTGTTTTTGAGCGTGATTCCAGGGAGTGAAGGTGATGGTGTGTCGGAAAAAAATTCCGAGAAAGGAGAGTAGTCGCCATGAAAGTAAAAACGCTTTTCATGAGTCAAGTTCCGATTTTCTCGATTTGGATTGTAACGTTGGTATTCTATGTGGCGATGATGTTCTCTACATGGATGACCGACAGGAAACACGAGGAGGAGCTTTCCGCCCTCACGGCAAAACATGCCACAGCCATGGAGTCATCTAGGCATGAAGCATACAGCGCAGGTTTTGATGCGTGCTTCACGGCGATGGGCGCGACAGGTGGAGAAGATAAGAAGATCATATTTCAGCTTCCAAGCAGAATTATCACCGTTCCGGACGGGTATGTTTTGACTTTTGAAAAGCAGGGATGGGCCGTGTTGGAGCGCGAGAAAGATGGTACGAAAGAGAATTCCGAGAAAGGAGAGTAATCAAAATGTCAGACTTCATGCACATTCGCAGTTTTGACGCGGAAACGATCCCCGCGGACAACATCCCCGAGGAATGCCTCCCCATATTCGACCCGGCAGAGGTGGCCATTCCTGCAAATTGGGGGACCGAGGCCGCACAGAAAAAGATCAACGCCGAGCGGGACAAGTTCAGGGAGAAGTCCAAGAAGGACCTGGGGGTCAAGCCCGAGTTCTGCCGGCCCTGCTCTTTCGTGGGGTATGATTCGAAGAGCGAGGAGTACCTGGAGCTTTTCGCCACGAACGAAGAAGAGGAAAAAAAGCTCCTGATTGCGGCATGGGACTGGATGCGCGAGGCTATGCAGTTGGGGATAACATTGGTATCGTTCAATGGAAAATCATTCGACGCGCAAGTGCTGCACCGCAGATCCATGATGCTGGATGTCCACGCAATAAAGCATTCCATGTATCTCAAGCTCGTGGACACTCGACTTGAAAACAAGGCGCACGTTGATGTCGAGCTTTCCCTTGGGATGAAAACCCCTTTTTCCAATAAGCCTATCCTGAAGAAAATGGAATACTGGTGCGCCTACTTCGGGGTGGGAGCAAAACCGACTGGGTGGGATGGGAGCAAGGTTTACCCGGCGTACCTCGCGGGAATGTACGAGGATATCCTTCTTTACAATAAGTGGGATGTCGATCTGCTGACCGGGCTTTTCAGGAGGGTTGAGTCCTATATCGTGGATTGAACGAACACAAGCAAAGTGTAACAAATTCATTGACATCATTCCTGTGAGTGATAACGTGATTCCGTCGAAGTCACGACTCGACACCGGCAAAGAAGCAAGGAATCCCATGAAGAAGAATAGAATACCCTATCGCGCGTATCGTGGACTGGAGAGAAAGACTCCTGGGCCTCGCTCATTTTCCTTGCTTGATGAGCGACAGTCGGTGACCCATGATCCGCGCGATTTCTTTTTTGGGGGATGATGTCATGAAGGAAATACCTTTGACTCAGGGCAAGGTGGCGCTGGTTGATGATGAGGATTGGGAGTGGTTGATGCAGTGGCGGTGGTATGCAAACCCGGCAAAGAATAAGTGGTATGCTGTCCGAAATGCCCCGGTTGTTAAGGGGGTCAGATATCCAAAAATATATATGCACAGAGAATTACTATTGTTGACGAATGAAGACATTGAGGTGGATCATTGGGACGGGAATGGCTTGAACAATCAGAGATTCAATCTTAGGAAGGCAACGCATCAATGTAATCAGCAGAACGTTAGAACAACTACCGGGATATCACAATACAAAGGAGTTACATGGGATAAAAATCACAACAGATGGTATGCTCAAATAAAAACTAACAAAAAAAGATATCACCTTGGGTCATTTCAGCCTCACCAAGAAATTGAAGCCGCCAAAGCATACGACGCAAAAGCAGTTGAGTTCTTTGGTGAATTTGCATGTCTCAACTTTCCAATAGAAAAGGAATAATGTCATGAGTGAATCGAAGGATCTTGCTATCCACTCCCCCGCAGGCGCTGTAGTAATCCCTGAAAGCCTTCAAGGCTATACGGGGTGGGAATCGTTTGATGCGTCCGATCTCGTGATCCCGCGCTATAAGGTGGTGCAGCCGACGAGTAAAACCGGAACCGAGGGTCACTTTCTCTGCAATCTTACCGGGGAAGAGGTGGAAACGCTGAATGTAGTGATCGTGAAGGCCGACAAAGGCCGAGCTCTATGGAGTCAGCAGGATCGAACCAAGAACTCCACGGAAGTAAATGCATACATGCAAGATCTCATCGCAGAGACGGGAAAAAACTCCGAATGGCTGGCATCCGGAGACGGAGAGGACTTGCTTTGCCGATCATATACGTTCTGGGAGCCTGATTCACGCCACCCATTCCCTCCTTCCAAGGTTTGTGCAGTCATGGGGCCAGGGAATCGCCCCAAGCAAGTATGCCAGTTCGGAGCATGGGACGAGGACGGAAAGACCAAGCCTCCCTGCGGAACTCTTTATAATCTTCTCTGCATTGGAATCGATGATGGGGTCCCCTTCTGGACGACGCTCCACGGCGTAAGCATCAAACCCACCAAGGGTTTCATCTCGAGCGTCATGCTCCGCCGCAAGCCCTTCTTCATGTTTCAGACCGAGATATCCCTAGAGAAGCGACTCGAGCCTCAGAAGCATTACCGCGCAAAGTTCACCATGCCGAAGCCGGTTGACGAGGTGCTGCTGAACGAGATCATTATCCCGACGGTCGAGTCCCTAAAGGATGCCAGCGTTCAGACAACGTTTGAGGCGGAAGAGGCGGCGGAAGCTGCTGCGGCCGGGGGTGGGAGTGGCGGGGAAGGAGGCTCGGGTGGAGGATATGGCGGAGCGGGCGGGGATGTAGGCGGCGCAGAAAGCAGGCCCGGCGAGCCTGAGTTCATGAAGCCTGCTGGTGGGGCCAGCGCGGGCGCCAAGGATTCCGGCGCGGGCCAAGCCAAGAAGGGTGGGGCTGCTGGTGGGACTGGAAGCGGAGCAGGTGAGAAGTCTCCGTTTTAGTTGGTAGGATCTGAATTGCGAAGATTCAACCGGAGGCCTCCGTAATGGCTGTAATTAGTAAATATCGATATCCAGTTAGCGCAAAGAGTCTTTTGGTCGTGAGGCCAAGAGGGGATGTTGAATCCCTCGCAGCTCTTTGCGCTTTTTTATTTTCTGCGAGGCGCGTCAATGAAAACAAGAAATTACATTGACTTAACAGGAAAGAAATTTGGTTACATATTAGTTCTGAAAAGAAGTGACAAGCGAGGCAAAAAGAATGAAATAATGTGGGAGTGTCAATGTGAGTGCGGATTAATTGGTACATGGAAGGGGAATGCCTTAAAAACAGGAAACACCAAATCATGTGGGTGTAAACAATATAAACGTAGAGCAGGAAATGATATTACAGGAATGAAAACCGGAAAGCTAACTGTGCTATGTAAATCAAACAGAAAAGATAGAAGCGGAAAGATATTATGGGAATGTCGATGCGATTGTGGAAATATGGTGGCAGTAGAATATGGCAGGTTATTCGGGAATACAAGAAGCTGCGGATGCTTGATAAGTGAAACGTGGGAAAACAAGGTAATTCATGGACATGCAAGACAAAGAAATCATTCAAGAGAATATGATGCATGGGCAGATATGAAGAAAAGATGCCTTAATAAAAATGCTGATAGATATGAATGCTATGGTGGACGTGGAATAACTATATGTGATGAATGGATTAACAATTTTAAACAATTTTTAAGTGATATGGGTTTATGTCCAAGTGGATATTCGCTTGAAAGAAAGAATGTAAATGGTAACTATGATGCAAATAATTGTGAGTGGATACCACTCGCAATGCAAGCTAAAAATACTCGCAAAAATAGATTTATAGCGTGGAACGGGAAAGTAAAAATATTGTCTGATTGGATGAAAGAATTTAATGTCGGCCATGACATATTTTATACAAAGATTAAAAATGGGTTATCTGACATGCAAGCACTGGAAGAAATAAGTATGTTGCGGGAGGAGAGAGGAGGGTCTTGAAGTGGATGCCACAGAGAGGGTAGAGGGAACCATTAAGGACATGTCTAGGCCATATCAGGGTGGATGGAAATTTGTCCAGTTGAGAGGAGTCAAAGAAACAGTCACTGGTGTTTTTCCTAGTGATTGTGAAGTAGGTGATTATGTAATCGTAGAAGGAAAATATGAAGAGCACCCAAAATATGGAAAGCAATTCAAATCCATAAACGTAACAAAAGAACTCCCCAAAGATACTATGGGTATTATCCAATATCTTTCCATAAAGCTAAAATGGATAGGTCCCATAGTCTCGCGACGTCTCGTGGAGGCCTTCGGCTCCGCCCTCTTCGAAGTGATCGAGCACTCACCTCAGCGCCTCTCGGAAGTAAACGGCATCACCCCAGCCCGAGCCCAGGAGATCCATGAGAAATATGTTTCCATTATGTCGGATCGCACGATTGACGTGTACTTCAGCACTCACGGGGTGACTCCATCTCTCCTGAATCGCTTGATCGACACCTACGGCACCAAAGAAAAGGCCAAGAAGCAGATCGAGGCCAATCCATATATCCTGGCTTCTGACGTGTGGGGCATAGGCTTCAAGAAAGCCGACGCCATTGCCGTGTCCACCGGGATAAAAAAGGAAAGCAGGCGCCGCCTGACGGCCGGCATCAGGTATGTTCTGCAGGAAGCATCCGGCGGAGAAGGGCACACCTGTCTTCCCTTCGAGGAACTGGTCAAGCGGGCGGTGGAGATCCTTGAGGCTGGGAAGGAGAAGGTTGTTGAGGTGCTGAACGAGATGATTGCTGCTGGGAAGCTGGTGGATTTTACGCCGGGGAATGATGATGCTTTGAAGGATGGGAATGCCTCGAAGGAGGAAGCCCTCCCCTTCGAGGGTGATGTCGATTTGACTGACACAATCAGTCTTGAAGAAGCAATCAACATAGTCGATGAGCTTGATGCTACGGGATGGGCTGGACATAAATTAAAAGCACCGGCCTCACCTTCCCCTGCCGCCACCTACATCTACACAGCAGAAATGTGGACTGCGGAAATCGACGTGGCACAGTCCCTTCTAAAGTTCGTTTCAACCCCCCATGCAGCCATGATAAGCGAGCTCTCCTCGGATGAAATCAACTCCCTCGACCAAGACCAGCTTCGAGGCCTGGACCTCGCCATGACCTCAAAAATCATGGTTCTAGCGGGTGGGCCCGGAGTTGGCAAAACCCACTTGATCAACTTCATCATCCGAGCCATGGGTCGAGATTTGAATATTGCCCTGGCCGCCCCCACGGGAAAGGCCGCGAAGAGGATGTCCGAGGCAACCGGTGGTCGTGCGGCCATGACCATTCACCGCCTGCTCGCCTTTCATCCCGAGGTGGGATTCCGCCACAACCAGGACAACCCCCTCGATGTGGATGTGGTCGTGGTTGATGAGACCTCCATGGTGGACGTGCAGCTCATGGCGAGCCTGTTGTCCGCGGTCAACCCCGAGAAGACGCAGCTCATCCTCGTGGGGGATCCGGCCCAATTGCCGTCGGTGAGTGCCGGGAGGGTGCTGGGAGACATCATCGAATCGGGGATAATCCCCACGGTGCATCTCACCACGCTTCATCGCCAGGCCGCAAAGAGCTATATCAACCGGAACGCTCAGCGGATCAACCGAGGCGAGAAGGTTGAGCTCAAAAATGACGGCGACTCAGATTTCTTTTTCGTGACCGAGGAGGACAAGCACGGGATTGCTCCCATGATAGAGAAGGTATGCGTGAAGTTCTCCGCGCACTATGGGTTTGACCTGAAGGATATCCAGGTCCTGTGCCCCATGAAGAAAGGGCCGGCCGGGACGATTGAGTTGAACCGGAGACTGCGCCCCGTGATCAACGTCGAAGGGGTGGCTATAGGCGGGACGCCTTTTTTGACAGGGGATAGGGTCATCCAGACGAGGAACGATTACAAGAAGATGGTGTTCAACGGGGACATGGGGATTGTGCTTGGAGGGGATGCGAGTGCCGTTGTGGTTATGATCGATGATCGGGAAGTCGAGTATGCTTCCAAGGACTTTGAGCAGTTGCAGATGGCATACGCCATGACAATTCACAAGAGTCAGGGGTCGCAATTCCCTGTGGTTGTTATCCCCGTGCATACCACCAATTTCATTATGCTCCAGAGAAGCATAATATACACGGGAATTACCAGGGCACAGCGGTATGTGATATTGGTGGGAACGCAGAAGGCATTGAACATTGCCATTAAGACCGGGGAGACGAGTACGAGTAAACGGTGGAGCAATTTGGGTGGGATGCTGGTTCGGGGTGGGTGGTGAAGGATTGTGGATAAACTGTATTAGACAGCAAAGGAGGTAGTGATGGATTACATGGAGGCTAGGAAATGGGTAAACGATTGGTTGTGGTCGTCACCCAAGCGAGTGACGAGCGAGATGCCGTGGCTCGATGAGTATAAGCAGGACGTAGTGTCCATGATTGTTGATGCCACGTCTAACCCAGCAATGCAGGCGACGGAGGCCAGCAAGGAAGTCGGTCCCACAGAGGCCAAGAAGGCCGCCGCGCCTGATCGCCAATGTTAGGCCGCTTGGGCCAGGAGTTGGAAGAATGACGAAAAATGAACGGGTGGATATGGTCAATCAGACGTTGGAGGCAATCGCTTCCAATGGTAGGCGGTTTTTTTATCATGAAAACCGAGTATCCAAGATGGAGGTGGACGCCAGAGGGCGAGTCTGGTTTGTAGATTCGTATTCACAACGGCGCATTTACACGCATTGTCCATTCAGTCGATGGAGAGGATTCACGAATGGCGGCACACTCCGGGCCCTTGTTTGTCATTTCAGAGACTTCATCACAAAAGCGAATCCGGTACCAGCCCATTGCTTCGGACCCTGGCCGGAATGGTATTGCGATGGAGATTTATGGGGTTATGGTGAAGATATGGCGTTGGTTCGGAACGCAGCCGTGAAGATTGGTATTGTGGCGTCGTAGCCCTGGGTGGTGGAGCCGAAGCTAGTAATATAGGAATACTGCGGTAGTTCATAGGGAGCCTTGAGAGGGGGGGGGGTCTTACTTTTTTGTTTTGACTCCACCGACGCAAGCCCCCACCTCTCTCCCATCCCTTCAAGGTTGCATCAAACCAACCTTGAAGGGATG
>Ga0208245_1000099_pt1 | contig 92975 bp, 117 predicted proteins | sample RifOxyC1_FD_184035 | JGI IMG/M metagenome (GOLD analysis project Ga0208245, IMG submission 184035) | Soil microbial communities from Rifle, Colorado - Rifle Oxygen_injection C1 (SPAdes) | ecosystem: Environmental > Terrestrial > Deep subsurface > Rock core/Sediment | place: Rifle, Colorado... | reverse complement strand
GGGGGGGGGGGGGTGTTGAAAAAATTAGTAAAATAAAAAGTATATGGATATAGAAAAAGAAAAGAAAAAAGAGAGGGAGCGTTTAAGGGCGGTTGTGGGTTATATAGAAGAAAAATTTCTATATAAAATGTATTTAGAGAAATATATCATACAATTAATCGATGCTTACATTATAATAAAAAAAAATGATACGAAGATTAATGACTTATTCCACTGTGAGTATTGCTCAGATAATGGTTATTTAGAAAAAATAATTATAGATCTGATTGGGTACCCAGAAGAGAGGATGGGTGGTGATTTAACGCTAAGTTCGTCTGATGCAATCAAACTGGATGAGTTTTATCAAGGAGAAACAGATCATTATGGATTTGACAGGGATTACCCTGTAGGGATACTGAAAAATAATGGTCTAACAAGCAGCAGGCAGATATATAATGCTTTAATAGAACACTTGGTTATTTACTATACTCAAATTTTTAAAATAATTAATTCTAACAAATAATATGGAAAATAAAGCAGATAATCAATACGACATCAATAATGAGCCTTTAGTAATTTCAAAATCTTTAATTGATTTGTTCTTGGGAGAAAAAAATACAGCTGATATTATTGCTCTTTACACCTTTTATTACTACACGGCTAAATGGCAAAAGACCAATCAACCCAAAGCCATTAAAACTTATTGCAAAAAGTGCCTCAAAATTAGTAACGACAGACTAAAAAAAGCCCACGATATTTTATTGGAATTAGGCGTTATAGAAGATATAGTTAAACGAAAAGAAAATGGGCAAGTGTCAGGTCACTATGTTCGTGTGAAATTCGTTTGGTCTAAGTATAAAATAGAGAATATTATTAATGAAAATTTATCAAAAGTACCACATGCGGAAAATGCGACATGTGGCACTGTAGAAACAAATGCTTTAAGTGTTAATAGCTTAAATGCTTTAAGTTTAAAAAATAAGAATACTAACGTATTCTTGCAGCAAAATAAATTTGCTGCAGAAATGACCAATGGGGCCATTAACGAACATACTGACGTTGCCGTTAAAAACCAAAGCCCCAAAGACCCAATCCCCGAAGCCCAAAGCCCTGAAGACCAAAGCCCTAAAGACCAAAGCCCTGAAGATTCAATGAAAAACAAGATACAAGAAGTTTTTAAAATTTTCTACGAAAGTATTAATCCTACAATAACCTTTGGTAATACGACTCAACGTACTGCTGCTGAAGAGCTAATAAAGAGATTCGGCTTTGAAGAAGTAAAGAAGTTAGCTGAAGTTGCTTGTAGCGTCCATGGCAAGAAGTATGCTCCTGTAATAACTAACCCTTATCAGCTTAAAACCAAATTAAGCGAGCTAGGTGCTTATATTAAACGCCAAGAGGACGAAGGAAGTAATATTGTGAGTATTTAATATATTGTGGCCTTGCCCGCCCCCCCTCCCAAGATTTTGAACATAAAGCCGGGAGCAGGGCATTAATAATGGCGGGGGTTTAAGAGTTGATGTTTGGTGGTTCTTCTAAAAAGCGGTTTGGTAGTCGGCAACTAGCTTCAATCCTGAGGCTCTACAAGCCCCATACAGCGATGAAACTATGTTTTTAATGGTTAGATACTACTCAGCGAAAAAAACGATAAAAACGCCATTTAAGACACGATTTTGACACATTGGGGGTTAATGTTTCATAATATGTCGGTTTTACTCAGATAGCTCAGCGGTAGAGCGGAGAGTTTATACCTCTTTGGTCGCAGGTTCAAACCCTGTTCTGAGTACTACATGTGGGCGGAAATGTTCCAAGGATGGCGAACGGCTCTTCAAAAGCTGTTGGGTCAGTTCGGCTCTAACTCTGCTTGCCATGTTTTAGATAAACCTTAAAAGTAAACTTGTCAAATTTTTTTGACTATTAATTAGAGGCTTATGCCTGAAGATAAAAAAATAAATACAGGAGCAACTATTGGCTGTAAAATAATGCGAACTTCTGAGGGGTATATTTTTGAATTTTTTGATAAAGAATGGCAAGGAAAAGATAATGGGTTTTCTGACTTTCACCTTACTGACCAAAAGATTAGTGGGATTATAGATTTATTGATGAAATTTAAAAAGTAAAAATATGCCAGGTATGAACCAAATATTATGCGGCAATTGCTTAGAGCTGATGAAAGACATACCTGATAAAAGTATAGACATGATTCTTTGCGATTTGCCTTATGCTGAAACGGGAAATAAGTGGGACTTTCCAATAAACCCTGAATTATTATGGGCTTCATATAGAAGAATTATAAAAGATGACGGCGCTATAGTTTTAACAGGGACGTTTAAGTTTGGTGTTCAGCTTTTTTTGCAGGCTTCTGACCTTTATAAATATGACTGGGTTTGGGAAAAGGATAATGGAACAAATGCACCGAATATCAAATTACAACCATTTAGAATACATGAACAGGTTTTTGTGTTTGGTAAGGGCAGAGTTACGAATGGGACAAGAGTCTCTATGAAGTATAACCCACAAAAAGTTGAGGGAAAGCCATATATCCAGATGTCTGGTAAAATGAGTGAAAATTGGAAAGGTGGATTAAAGAACGTGATAACCAAAAATGAAACAGGATTAAGACACCCTAAAACAATACAGAAATTTAATAGGGATAAATCAGGGCTTCACCCCACCCAAAAACCAGTATCCTTAGGTCGATATCTTATACGCACTTATACAAACGAGGGTGATTTAGTTCTTGATAATACTTGTGGTAGTGGGAGCTTTCTTGTGGTTGCGATGTTAGAAAAAAGGAATTTTATTGGTATGGAATTAGATGAGAACTATTATGCCGTTGCGAAAAAGCGGTTAGAAGATATACAAAAAGAGATTAATAATACGAATAAATTATTTTAGGTATGAACCAAAAAGATTGGAGTGGAAATAAAAAATCTACATTCTCAACACTTGGAGCAAGTAGTCATTCTGATTATGAGAGAGCTGAAAGGGACTTTTATGCTACTGATCCTATTGCTATTGAATTGTTGTATAAAAACTTTTGGGAGCAAACAGGATTTAGTAATAACATTTGGGAATGTGCTTGTGGAAATGGACATTTATCTAAAAGATTATCTATCATTGCCCCACACATAACAATTAAAAATTCAGATATTATTAAAAGAGATTTTGATTGTGAAGAAATAGATTTTTTGAAAGAGAAAATTTACGATGAAAACGGTGATAGGGTTTATTTTTTTGGGGATATAATAACAAATCCACCATATAAATATGCTTTGGACTTTGTTAAAAAAGGATTAAAAATTATTGGTAAAGGATATAAAGTTGCAATGTTTCTTAAGATTACATTTTTGGAGGGGCAAAAAAGGAGAAAATTTTTTGATAAATTCCCCCCTAAATATGTATTAGTTTTTAGTAAAAGAATACAAGCGGCTATAAATGGTGACGAGGAGATGTTTAAAAAGTCATCAGCATCTTGTTATGCTTGGTTCATTTGGGAAAAGGGGATTGTTGATAAACCAATTATAGATTGGATATGAAAGTGATAAAATATAAAAAAGAAGAGTTTGTTTTAACTGATGAGGAATTTGTTTCAGCTGTAAAAGCATGGGCTGTTAAAAAGTCAATCTGGGTAGATAGGCTTGAACAGCTTTTAAGCCCGTATTTTGAACACGCAGGAACGCCTAAAGAGTTTTTAGGGAAAACGATATATACAAATAATGGGCACACTTTTTTCACTAAGGATAATAACGCTATTTTCTATTTAGATAAGAAGACTAAGGAGTGGATGCTCACCACGTCTGCCATTGATAAAATAAAAGATGAGTTGGTCGATGTAGACACATTTTTGAAAAATAAAAAATCGTTGATGCTAAAATAAATATGACCAATCTAGAACATGCATTAAAATATTTAGAGAGAGGGTTTTCAGTTGTGCCTGTGCCTTCAGGAAAAAAATTTCCCCTAATAAAATGGGAGGAATACCAAAAGAAACGACCAACATCTGAACAGGTAACTGAATGGTGGACAAATACCCCAAACGCCAATATAGCTATAATAACAGGAGCTATATCGGGTATTACTGTAGTTGATACAGAGTTTGGTTGTGACGTTTCTTTTTTGCCATACACTTCAATAGTAAAAACTGGAGGTGGTGGGTATCATTATTATTATAGTTATACTCAAAATGTGGGGAATAAGGTAAGGGTTAAAGATTTGGTGGATATTAGAAATGATGGCGGTTTGGTTATTGCCCCGCCATCAATCCATGCAAGTGGTAACACTTATGAATGGGTTTATGAGGCGGATAGTCTTTCGCCATTTCCCATAGAGTTGTTTAATACTGAAGAACTTGCCCCAAAAGTTCAATGGGAAGATATAATGAGCGGTTCAAGTCAAGGGTCAAGAAACGATACAGCAGCCAAGTTTTTTGGCAGGTTACTTTTATCGTTTAAGCCTGAAGAGTGGGAGGCGTTTGTTTGGCCAATGGGATGTGTTTGGAATAAAAGTAATACTCCGCCATTGTCAGAGTGGGAGCTTAGAAATACGTTTGAAAGTATTGCTGGTAAAGAAAAGCGAAAACGTGATTTAGAAAAACAAGGCCGTTTATCGCAGGTTGGGATAAACACCATTACTGGCAATTGTGATGGAATAAAGTTTTTAACATTTTCTGATGTTTTAGATTTAGGCTATGACGAATTATTAAGCACTAATAGTGATGATGTTATTAGTTTTGGGTATAACTGGCTAGATGACCAGTTAACAGGGTTGTTTCCAGGAGAACTTGTTGTTATTGGAGGCGAGGCGGGAACCGGCAAAACGCTTTTTGCCACTAACATTATTTATAAAGCTAGTAGAGGGCATAAATGTGCCGTGTATGCTCTTGAAGATAGGCTTGAGGACTATGGCATTAAGGCTTTGTATTTTAGGGTTGGTCAAGTACGAAAGGAGATGGAGGGTGTAGAAAAAATGAATTACGATTGGAATAATTTTAGAAAAAACTCTATTTTAGATAAAAACTTTCCTGCATTTTTAAAGCGAGCAAAAAAGGAACTCTCTAATAGTAACATTATATTCGCTAAGGTTGATTGCATGATGAACATTGATATTTTAGAAACTTTGGTAGAAGAGCAAGCAAAGATGGGCGTTGAGCTATTTTTAATTGACCATTTGCATTACTTTGATTTAAATTCGGCTTCGATGTCTAAGGCTGATTATATTGAAACCATCATGGTTAGGTTAAGAACATTGCAACGCAAAACAGGGGCAAGGATTCTGCTTGTAGTCCATTACAAAAAACTGAATGGCTTAAAGCCTACGCTTGATAGTTTTAAAGATAGTATTTCAATTGTTCAAAACGCTAATTATGTCATAAACATTTGGCGAGATAGAACGCCTGATAATGAAGATTTACATAAACAATATAAAACTTACTTTTATATCCCAAAATCAAGAAACCCAAATGGCGAAGGGATGATTGAGGTTGAATACGACCCTGCAACAGGTGACTATAAACCATTGTCCAAGTGGGCATTTGGCACAGATTATAATGCCACTCGCAATGTTTTGTTTGGTCAAGAAGATTGATTCTATATTCATAAAAGTTCGGATAATTCATATCTACATAAATATGCTTTTAGAATTTTGTTTAGCTGATTTATATAAACTTAAAGATGTGCCTGCAGCACAGATAGGAACGGTTATTGATATGTATAAAACCCAAAGAATAACCGAAGAATACTGTGTAGCTATTGTAGAGGCTTGGGGGGCGTTTCGTTTAGGGTCAACCACGCCAGAAGAATATTTCGAACGTGCAAAGTCTCCTTGTGGACAAGCGACTTGACAAGTGTCAATTTGTTTGTTATAATATAGTAAGAGTTATTTTATGCCTTATAAAATTATTGGGAAGTCTGTCTATAAAAAAATCAATGGCGGGTGGGTAAAGGTTGGGGAGTCAAAAAAAACAAAAAAATATCTTAATGTTTTAAATGCTATTGAGCATGGGTGGGTAAAACCAAAAAAATAATCGTAAGGGGTATTTTATATGAATATAAAAAATCAAAAAAGCCATCAGCATTAATGCAAAGTGGCTTTTTATTAAAAACTTTATGACAGATGACCTTAAAAATGAAATAAAAGAAAAAGAGAAAGCTATAAAAGAAGCCATGAGCGTTTTGAAAAAAAGGTATGGTGAAGACGCTGTTATCCAATTATCAAAGGAGAACAGAATAGATATTGAGGCCACGCCAACAGGGTGCTTTTCTCTTGACTATATCTTTAATTGCGGTGGGATACCAAGGGGAAGAATTATAGAAATATTTGGTGAAAATTCTAGCGGAAAGTCAACATTAGCCTTGTTCATTGCGGCTCAAATGCAAAGAGTCGGCGGAAAGGTTTTGTGGGTTGACGCTGAATGTAGTTTTTCCAGTAAATACGCCAAGGACATGGGGCTTGATATTGAAAAGCTATTAGTTTCTCAGGTCACAACAGGAGAAGACGCCGGCCAAATTATAGACGAAATGGTGAGAACGCATGCAATTGACCTTATTGTTGTTGATTCTGTCGCTTCACTCGTTCCCAAGAAAGAACTGCAAGAAGACATTGAGCATGTTGATGTGGCTCTTCAGGCTAGATTTATGAGTAAGTTAATGCGAGTGCTGACAGGACCTGTTTCTAAAAGCAAAACAACCGTAATCTTTATCAATCAAACAAGAGATAGGGTAGGAGTGTTTTATGGGCCAACAGAGACAACGAGTGGTGGAAAAGCATTAAAGTTTTACGCTTCTGTGAGATTAAAAGTTACTAAGGGGGCAAAAATGGAGGGGCAGAATAAGGATGTTATCGGTAATAGAATAAAAATTGAGTGTGTTAAAAACAAAGTTGGGAACCCATGGAGAAAGGCTGAAGTTGATTTATATTATAAACGTGGAATAGATTTACTTGAAGATGTTGTAGAAAGCTCTTTAAGATGGGGTGTGGTAGAGCAGTCAGGACGGATATACTCGTTCAACGGAAAGAAAATAGCTGATAGCCGTGAGAAGTTTAAGCTATTATTAGATACTGATAAGGATTTGAAAAAAGCGGTTGTTGGGGCATTAAAAACTAAAAGTGAATTAGAGGGATAATTTATGAGTAAAAAAATTCTTATTACAGGGTCTAAAGGGTTTATTGGGTCAAGAATTGTTAAAGAGTTTTTGGATAGTGGCGATTTAGACATAGTTGAATACGACATAGTTGATGGTCTTGATATATGTAATGCAGTTCAACTTGATAGGGTTTTTGCTAAAGAAAACTTTGATGTCGTTATACATTTGGCTGCTTTGGCAGGTGTTGTTGGTGGTGAAGAAAACCATATTTCGTATATTAATGTAAACATTTTGGGGACAAAAAATGTTGTTGAGTGTTGCCGTAAATACGGAGTGAAACTATTATTTTTCAGTAGTTCATCAGTTTTGGGAGGTAATAAAGATGAGGAATATGGGCTTAGGGAAAATGATTTGTATAACCCAATTGGTGTTTATGGTTTTAGTAAAATGTTGGGTGAATATTTTGTTAAAAATGGTGATATAAAATACACAATCGTACGACCATTTTCTGTTTATGGTGAAGGTGGTCGCCACGATATGGTTATATATAAATGGTTGGACCAAATAAAACGTAGGGAAAAAATAACTGTTTACGGTACAAACACTGTTAGAGGATACACGTATGTTGGAGATGTTTCTAAGGCTATATTTGACCTCGTAAGCAACAATATTTTCAACAATGGTATAATCCATATTGGGGGTAACGAGAAGGTCTCAATAGAAAACTTACTAACTTTATTTAGGAGAACGACAGATAAGTGTGATATTTTATTCGACCGTTTTGATGATGTGATTTATAAGCCATTAAGTCATTATGATGTTCCTGTATCGTTTGCTGATACAGCGAAAGCTGAAAGAATTATTGGCTTTAAGCCTGAACATTTGTTTGAAAAGCGTGTAGAAAAAATTATTCTTGAATATTTTAAAAAATAGCTTTAACAAAAAAAATATGGCAAAACAAATATTATTTAACGAAGACGCTAGAAAAGCCATCAAACGTGGTGTAGATAAATTGGCAAATGCGGTTAAAATAACCATTGGGCCAAAGGGGCGAAATGTTATTTTAGAACGTAGTTATGGCTCTCCGCTTATAAGCAATGATGGAGTAACAATAGCTCGAGAAATAAACCTTAAAGATAAATTTGAAAATGTTGGAGCGGATCTTATAAAAGAAGTTGCGACTAAAACAAACGATGTTGCTGGTGATGGCACAACAACGGCAACCATTTTGGCTCAAGCTATAATTACTGAGGGGCTTAAAAATGTAGCTGCAGGTACAAATCCGATGGGTATAAAGCGTGGAATTGAAATGGCTGTTAAGGCGTTGGTTGATGAGCTTAAAAATAATCTTTCTAAACCAATTGAAAGTCCTGAAGAAATATCTCAAGTGGCGTCAATCTCAGCCAATGATAAAGAAATTGGTAGAATTATTGCTGAAGCAATCGAAAAAGTTGGAAGAGAGGGAATTGTTACTGTAGAGGAATCACAATCGTTTGAAATGGGTTCAGATATTGTTAATGGTATGCGTTTTGATAAGGGGTTTATTTCGCATTACATGGTGACTAATCAGGAGAGAATGATTGCTGAGTATAATAACCCGTATATTTTGATTACCGACAGAAAAATTTCTTCTATAAATGATATCCTTCCACTGCTTGAAGGTATAATGCAAACGGGCAAAAAAGATTTAGTCATTATTGCAGATGATGTTGATGGTGAGGCATTAGCAACTTTGATTGTAAATAAAATGAAAGGTATTTTAAATGTTGTTGCGATTAAAGCTCCATCCTTTGGTTCTGGAAAAAAGGAAATACTAGAAGACATCGCCATTTTAACTGGTGGTAAGGTGATTTCAGAAGATATAGGTTTAAAGCTTGAAAATGTTACTGTTTCAATGCTTGGAACAGCCACAAAAGTTTTTTCTGATAAGGATACCACCACTATCGTTGGTGGTGAAGGAGAAAGGGATGTCATTGATGAACGTTCCAATCAGATAAAAGAATCTTTTAAAAAAGCTGAATCTAAATATGATAAAGAAAATCTACTCGACCGTCTTGGAAAGTTAACAGGTGGTGTTGCCATAATTAAAATTGGAGCAGCTACAGAAACGGAAATGAAAGAAAAAAAGCTTAGAGTTGAGGATGCCATTAATGCCACAAAGGCGGCAATAGAAGAGGGCGTAGTCCCTGGGGGCGGTGTGGCTTTAGTACGCATTTGTAATGCCTTAGACAACCTTGATATTGATGGTGAAGAGCTTGTTGGCGTTAATATTATGCGATTAGCGTTAGATTTCCCACTAAAAGAAATAGCCCTTAATGCTGGTAAGGATGGCTCAGTGGTTGTTGAAAAGGTTAAGGGGTTAGAAAGAAACTTTGGGTATGATGCAAGGACTGATACGTTTGTTGATATGTTGACGGCTGGGATTATTGACCCAACAAAAGTAACGAGGTCAGCACTACAAAACGCAGCGTCCGTTGCCGCTTTATTTCTTACAACTGAGTGTGTTGTTGTTGATGAGCAAGATGAGACAGGGCAAAATTTAAATGGTGGAGACTCAAACATATAATGTTAGATATTATTTAAAATTTTTAACACTTATGCACTCCACAACAACTAAAAACATTTTAATACTTTGTTGTTCTGATAAAGAATTTAATGATTATAAGCCTAAAAAAAATGAATATGTTATTAAATTAACGCAGTTTTCCTTACTCCATGGGAGGAGATTTGATAATTGTTTTTTAGTGGGAGATTTATTTTCTGATGGAAGTTACTTTAACCATTTTAATACGGCAAATGATTGTTCCAAGATATTAATGGAAATATCCGCTTTTAAAAGGGCATTTAAAAATTGTTATGAGTTTAATACAAAGCTATAATATTAAAATCTCTCAAGGAAGTGCTTAATTTTTTAAGGGATAGTTTATAAATAAAAAAATATATGAATTTACGACATGGTGATTTAATTTTAACGAAGTTGAAAAAAGTGCCTGATAATGTGCAAAAGATTAAAGAATGTTCAGAGTTTGTGTTGGCGGAAGGCGAACACACAGGACACAAACACTTGTTGCAGTTAGCGGAGAAACAAGAAAGTAAAGTGGGGTTCACGATTTACCAAGACGAAAATAAAAATTATATTCTTGAAACCAAAATACCGCTTATGTTGTCGCACGAAGAGCATAAGACGATTACGATTGAGCCTGGTATTTATATCCAAGAATTTGAACAAGAATTTGATTATTTCACAAAGTCGATAAATTTTGTCAAAGATTGACAATAAAATATGACACATAATTACTCACAAAAAACACAAGATTTAATTGATAGGATGTGCCGAAATGTTGAACGCAAAGATTTTGAATTGGACAAGAAAAACGCCGAGGAGTGTATTTTGAAAACGTATGATATTTTCGATCTTCCACGACCAAATAAAATAATGTGGTGTGTAGATATTTTTGTAAAAAAGTTTCAAGATGCAGCCGGGTCAGCCTGGTCAGCCGGGTCAGCCAGGTCAGCCTGGTCAGCCTGGTCAGCCGGGTCAGCCTGGTCAGCCAGGTCAGCCGGGTCAGCCGGGTCAGCCAGGTCAGCCGGGTCAGCCGGGTCAGCCTGGTCAGCCAGGTCAGCCGGGTCAGCCGGGTCAGCCGGGTCAGCCTGGTCAGCCTGGTCAGCCATAGATTATGATTTTGATTGGTATGTTTATGAATTTGAGTATTGTCAGAATCCAGACAAAGAAAATTTACCAAACGAAAATGATTATAAGTATTTAGAACATTGTGAGCTTTTAATGCAAGCTAAAGAATATGGGCTTGGGTATAGAGTTGAGTATGAAGGTGTATTATACCTAGTTCCTACACCACTTGTTTTATTGGATAAAGACAATGAATTTCATTCAGAATTAAAACCGGCAATAAAATGGAAAGGCGGCAAAGAGTTTTACTTTCTTCACGGAGTTCGTTTTGAGAAAGATTTGTTTGATAAGGTTGTTGAAAAAAAATTATCGGGTGAAGAAATAATGTCAATGAAGAATATGGAACAGAGGATGATTGCGTTGAAGTATGCCGATAGCGAAGTGATGCTAAGATCCCTAAAAGGTAGAATGGTAGAAAAATCAGACAGAGGAAATGAGTTGTGGCTAGTCAAGGATTTTATGAGTTTCCCCGATGCCTATTTTCTGCGGTATAGTTGTCCGTCAACAGGCAGGATATATGTGTCAGGGATTGACCCAGAATACGCCAAAGGTAAGACGGCTGATGAGTGTATGAGTTGGAAGTTTGGGCTGAAATTACAAAATTATCTTTCGATGAAAATTGAGAGTTAAATATGTTCTTCCCTGTCCGTGCCGATTGTTCTCTTTCCGCTCTGGCGGAACGACAAGTTGGGGGGCGGCTGGCACGGCAGGGCGGAGATAAATATGAAAAAATATCAAATAATATACGCAGACCCCCCGTGGAGTTATCAAAACGGTGGAGTCCCACAGGGGGGGGTAAATTATCAATACAAAACCATGTCTTCGGAAACTATTAAAAAATTGCCAATAAATGAGATCGCGGATAGCACTTCCGTTTTGATGATGTGGGCAACATTTCCAAAATTACAGGAAGCACTAGAGGTTATTAAGGCTTGGGGGTTCGAATATAAGACGCTTGGTTTCAGTTGGCTCAAGACAAATAAAGATGGTTCGCCTTTCTTCGGAATAGGATATTATGCGAAATCAAATCAAGAGGTGTGTTTACTCGCAGTCAAAGGGAAAGCTCATTCGCTTGTGAAATCAAATAGTGTTTCAAGTTTTGTAAGCACAGGTCGGACAAAACATAGTGAAAAACCGCAAGTGTTCAGAGATAAAATTATAGAATTATTTGGTGATATTCCAAGAATAGAACTCTTTGCTCGACAAAAAACAGAAGGCTGGGATGCTTGGGGTAATGAAATAGAAAGCGATATAACTTTATAAAAATATGACTACAAAACTATACTACACTCCCCCTAGCCAAGAGATATTTGACGAGGTGAAAGCCAAGGCAATGGAATTGTGGAAAGTGGTTGATTCCGATAATGACAAATACGGTTATGCCACGGAGAAAATCGGTAGGATTAAAGACCTTGAGAATGTTGGTGATAATTTGATGTTTATCGTTGCGATGTTCGATATTTACAATCAAAGACTATTGGCGAACGGATTATCCGAAGAAGCGAGACAAGCGATTAGAGAGCGAATGATAGACGGTGGTGGTGAGGAATATAATATGTTTTAAAAGATGTAGGAAATACTTTTTGATAAATTACACTTATGGCTAACATGTATACAAAAACACCCTTACCAGATAGGGCAAGAATTAAATCTTTAATGGTAAAAATGATAATATAATTAAAAACATAACCAAGAGAGTATGAGATATTTCGACGCATTTGCTGGTATTGGGGGCTTACCTTTGGGAATACAACAAGCGTATGAAGATTATATTAAATGCAAACATATCAGCACGAAATCCGAAAAGGAAGAATGCGAACAAAGGAGGGTCAGGTTTGCTAATGAGCCAAACAAAATGCTTCGCACTTCAGACGGGACAACCCCACTATGTGTTGGTTATTCCGAGATTAACAAATATGCAATTAAGGTCTATGAAAAACACTTCCCAAATCACAGAAACTATGGGGACGCAACAAAAATTGATCCCAAACAACTCCCAGACTTTGACCTCTTGGTTGGCGGATTTCCTTGCCAAAGTTTCTCCGTTGCTGGCAAGAGGAGAGGATTTGACGATACAAGAGGAACATTGTTTTTTGACATCGCAAGGATTCTCGCCGAAAAACGGTCAAGACTTGTGGTTCTCGAAAATGTCAAAGGTTTATTATCTCATGACGAGGGAAAAACTTTCCAGACAATACTTGGGGTTCTCTCCGACTTGGGGTATGTCGTTGAGTGGCAGGTTCTTAACAGCAAAAATTTTGGAGTCCCCCAAAACAGGGAAAGAGTGTTTATTATCGGATATTTTGGAGGAATTGGTGGACGAAAAATATTTCCTATCGGAGAAAGCAACAAACAAACTTACTCTTACATTAAAATCGCAGGAAGTACCAATAACTCAGGGCGAGGAGAACGAGCAAGAATCTTTGACCCAAGGGGGGGGGTGTCAGCACTAACCGCGACTGATTACAAACAACCAAAACAAATTAAAGTAGGACTTAAACAGGTAGTGGGCGGTCCGCAAGGGAATCGAGTATATGACCCAAGTGGTATATCAACCACAATAGCAAGTGAATCTGGGGGACTTGGGGCAAAAACAGGGTTATATGCCGTCCCCGTATTAACTCCTGATAGGCTAAAGAAAAGACAAGATGGTAGGCGATTTAAAGAAAATAATGATCCGGCTTTTACAGTTACGGCACAAGACAAACATGGTATTTTTGACGGCTGTCGTATTCGCAGACTTACACCAACCGAGTGTATGCGGCTTCAAGGGTTCCCTGACGATTGGTGCGATGTAGGTTCTGACGGAGTAAAAATATCAGACACTCAAAAATATAAAATGGCGGGAAACGCTGTTACGGTAAATGTGATAAAAGCTATATTTGAAAGGTTAATGTATTTTAATAAATAATAATATGCGAATTTTATTTGAGATTGCCCTGCTTGCAGTGGTCGGTCTTGCGGGGGCTGGGGTTTATAGACTTTTATTCAATAATAAAAAGAAAAAATAGTATGAAAATATTTATTGGACTAGTAATTGGATTTGTTTGTTTAATTTTATTCCTTGTTCTAAATCCAGTTGTAATGATTTCAGCTGGCGAGCGTGGAGTTATTACTCATTGGGGAGCGGTTGAAGACAGAATTTTAGGTGAGGGCATTCATTGGATTACGCCAATTTCAAGGGATGTTAAAAAGTTTGATGTCAAGACACAAAAAGATGAGGTTGATGTAGCGGCGGCGAGTAAGGATTTGCAGACAGTCAGTTCTACGATTGCTCTTAATTATCACCTTGACGCTGGGAATGTTAATAAATTATTCCAAAACATTGGTAAAGATTATAAGGCAAGGATAATTGATCCTGCGATTCAAGAAGCATTAAAGGCGGCGACTGCTCAATTTACGGCTGATGAGCTTATAACAAAGCGTGAGCAAGTGAAAAATGTGGCAAAAGAAAACCTGAAACTTAGACTGGCAGAGGAATACATTATTGTTGATGAGCTTTCCATTGTTAATTTTGATTTTTCTGACAGTTTCAATTCGGCGATCGAACAGAAGGTTACTGCTGAACAGAACGCTTTGGCGGCTAAAAACAAATTAGAGCAAGTTAAATTTGAAGCCGAGCAAAGAATTGAACAAGCTAAAGCCGAAGCCGAAGCTATTAAAATCCAAGCACAAGCGATTACTCAACAAGGCGGTCAATCGTATGTTGATTTAAAAGCCGTGGAGAAGTGGGATGGAAAACTGCCGACTTATATGATGCCGAACTCAGCGTTGCCGTTTCTAAATGTTAAATAATAAAATAAACGTATGGAAGTTGTTGCAACCGAAAAAATACCAATAAAGATGTGGCTCAAGGACATTGAGGATGAAGCATTAGCACAAGCCAAGAATCTTGCGAATCTTCCATTTGCATTTAAACACATCGCTATCATGCCTGACAGCCATGTTGGTTACGGTATGCCTATCGGTGGTGTATTGGCGACCAAAGGCGTAATAATTCCAAACGCTGTGGGTGTAGATATCGGGGCAGTGGATAAAGAAACCGAAGTTTTAACTAAAAACGGATGGATAACTATTGATAAATATAACAACGAAGACGTTTTAGTTTGGGATAATTATAAAGAAACATCTTTTTTCAGTAAACCGTTATTATATATCGTTAAGCCTTGTGAAAATTTTACTGAATATAAAAATAAATATGGATTAGACCATGTTTTAAGCGATGAACATAGAATGTTGGTTTATAAAGGCTATGGCAGGAAGAAAAATGATTATACTTATTTTTGCAAGGATTTTAGAGAAATGTTGTTGAAATGTAAAAAACAAGATTATTATTCCATTAGAACTACTTTCCCTACGCGTGAATCTGGCATAAAATTATCTGATGAGCAACTAGCTATTAGAGTTATGGCGTCGGCTGATGGACATATAAGAAATAAATCAAACAAGCATACCACTATTGAAATGCACTTCAAGAAAAGAAGAAAGATAGAGAGATGTAAATTTTTATTAAAAAAGTCTAATGTTTTTTTTAAAGAATATTTTCATAAAGATGGGACAGAATCAATCAGTTTTAAAGTAGATTGGGTTTGCGATAAAGATTTAACCGATTTGTATAACTGTAACCAAAATCAGGCAAAGGTTGTTTTTGATGAATATTTATATTGGGACGGCTCAATAGACAAAAAAAGACATCACAAAACATATGCTACGACAAATAAAATAAACGCAGATGCTATCCAATATATATGTGCCCTAAATGGGATAAGGGCGGGTATAGGTATTATTAGGAGTAAACAAAAGAACTGGAAAGATTGGTATCATGTATATCAAACGCAAAATAATTATGTTGGATTTAGTAAACCTAAAAAAATAAAGATAAAAGATGGAAAGAAGTATTGTTTTGTAGTTGAGACTGGTTATTTTATCGCCAGAAGAAACAATAAAATATTTATTACAGGGAACTGCGGAATGTGTGCGGTCAAAACATCTCTAACTGAAATTGAGACTGAAACCATAAAAAAAATAATGGGAGAGACAAGAAAGCAAATACCAGTTGGATTTAATCATCATAAAGAAAAACAAAACGAGGATTTAATGCCCACAAACTATGATGTTGGGAAACCAATAATCAAAGAGCAATATAACTCTGCTCTAAAACAAATAGGAACTCTTGGCGGTGGTAACCACTTTATTGAAATACAAAAAGGATCTGATGGGCATATCTGGATAATGATACATAGTGGTAGCCGAAACCTAGGCAAGCAGGTGGCTGACTATTACAACAAATTAGCTGTTGAATTAAACGATAAATGGCACAGTTCAGTCCCGAAAGAATGGCAGCTGGCATTTTTACCAGTTGATAGTGATGAGGGGCAGGCATATATCGGAGAAATGCAGTATTGTGTAGAGTTCGCCTTGGCAAATAGAAAATTGATGATGGATAGAATTGTTGGCTGTTTTTTAAGGGAGATGGATTACAAGACTGCTTTTGAAATAACTAATTTTATAGTTAAAAATGAAAATGGCGACAATAGTGGACTTATTAACATTGCTCATAATTACGCCACACAAGAAAATCATTTTGGACAGAACGTCTGGGTTCACAGAAAGGGTGCGACCTTAGCAAGAGAAGGAACAATCGGAATAATTCCTGGTTCAATGGGAACAAAGTCATATATCGTCAAAGGTCTTGGAAATAAAGAATCGTTTGAATCATGTTCACATGGAGCAGGGAGAAGGCTAGGGCGAAAGGCGGCGTGTGAACAGTTAGACTTTGATGAACAAAAGAAAATAATGGATGACAAAGGGATAATTCACGGGATGAGGAACAAAGATGATTTGGAGGAAGCCCCTGGCGCATATAAGCCAATAGATGAAGTTATGCAAAACCAGGCAGATTTGGTTGAAATACTTGTGGAATTAAATCCATTAGCGGTAATCAAGGGTTAAAAAATATTCCTATATCTAATTGTCAAGTAATCGTCAAGTAAATAAGTTAATTGTATTACGACGCTAACAGCAATACAGCAAAACAAATTCTTACTTTGTCAAAATGCGTCGTGTTATGCGAGCGATAGCTCAGTGGTAGAGCAACGTAAAAATGTGTCTTGTAAGACACTAACAGCAACTAAAAAGCATTCAGGCCGTTGGTCGTGGGTTCAATCCCCACTCGCTCGCACATTTAAAATTCATTAAGACCCTAACAGCAATTAAATTGAAATTCTATTTTCAAAGAAAATGGGTCTTGTTATATAAAATAATTGAAGACGCTAACAGCAATATAAATAAAACAATAGACTGTTAATCTATAGTGTTAAAAGCGTCTTGTTTCAAAAATATGAAAAACATCAATGAGATGAAAGCTCCTGAAGGAGCAAAGAAATCAAGTGGGAATTCTTTAATCAATGGGATGTATGTAAACACGTCCTATGGGAGAACAAAAAACGAGGCAAAGACTTTTACTCGAACGCAGTCGGCTCTTTTAGATTTTTATGCTCAGGCTGGAGCGATGAGGGGTGAGCCTAAAAAAGCCCTTGATTTATTCAAACGAGCGTTTTCGGAAGATAGAGAAAAGGCAATTAAGGTTTTGTTTTATCTTAGAGATATAAGGGGAGGCCAGGGTGAGCGAGCCTTATTTAGGGTTTGTCTGCAATGGTTAGGTGAAAATGAACCTTCTATATTTGAAAAGATTGTAGATTTTGTCCAAGAGTATGGTCGCTTTGATGATTTATTTTTTGATAATAAAAAATGTTTCTTGTTGATTAAAAGCCAACTGGAAAAAGACCAAAAGGAGGATAAACCGTCCCTGCTGGCTAAATGGCTTCCAACCATTAACGCTTCAAGCCTTAATACCAGAAAAAAAGCAAGATTTATGGCTAATGGGTTAGGGATAGATGAAATGGCTTATAGAAAACTTATCAGGTCTATTAGAAAAAAAATAGCGACAGTTGAAGAAAAGATGTCAGCTAAAAAGTGGCCGGATATAAATTATTCTGTTGTTCCAAGCCAAGCGTCAAGAATTTATAAAAATGTCTTTAAGAAACACGATGAGAAGAGGTATGAAAAGTTTATTGAAAAGGCAGAAAAAGGTGAGGTGAAGATAAATGCAGGGACATTATATCCATATCAAATATACAATTCCGTTTGGGCGGATTATTCTAAAACGCTTGAAGCCTTATGGAATCAGCTACCTGATTATACACAAGGGAAAAATGCCTTAGTAGTAGCTGACACATCAGGATCGATGACTGGCGTCCCAATATCTGTATCTGTTTCGTTGGCACTATATTTTGCTGAGAGAAATAAAGGACAATTCCAGAATTACTTTATTTCATTTTCAGGACAGCCGAAATTACATAAGGTTCAAGGTGCAAATTTGAGGGATAAAATGAATAGCATTCAGCTTGGGGACGTAGCTAACACCAACGTTCAGGCTGTGTTTGATTTAATTTTAACAACTGCCGTTCAGAACAGCACGCCGGAAGATGAAATGCCAGACACGATTTACATTATTTCAGACATGGAGTTTGACCAGGCTACTTATGGCGACCAAACTAATTTTGAGGTTATTGAACAAAAGTATTCCCAGCTGGGGTATGTCAGACCGAATCTAGTGTTTTGGAATGTAAATGCAAGCGGAGAGAATTTGCCAGTCAAAGAGAGTGAGCGAGGCGTGTCAATGGTTTCCGGCTTTTCTCCTGTAATATTCAAGATGGCAGTTGAGAATAAAACGCCTTATGAGGTTATGATGAATACGATTAACTCCGACAGGTATAAACGAATTATTATTTAGTTTTTTTCATAAAGCCACTCTGCCCTTTGTATATTGTTGCACCTCCTTCACCCACGGTGAACGACAAGCGTGAGGTCTCTAATACGGGGGCAGGGTGGCTCTAAGAATTAAAAATATGGGTAAAGCGAATGGGAAACAAATATCTGATTATGTCTGGCTTGATAAAACACAAAGAAGTTGGCACGTGTGGGCTGGGAATCCGTTTATCATTAGTTTGTTCATAATACCACTTAAAGAAATAACTGAAAAAGAAATAATAAAAAAGGCGAAGAGTAATAATGCAAAGGCAAAGAAAAGCTTTGTTAAAGCGTTTCCTGATGTTAAATGGGTCTTAATGACAAAATAAATAATAAAATAAATGTACGGGAGAACTAGAAAACATTTTTCATCCTATATATCATAACCTTTCAGAGGAAGATGCGATGAGAATTGATAACATCAAAGATGTAGCTTATCAATTATTGCTGGCAATTCATGTTGGCTTGAATGAGAAAAACGGTCGTGAAATTGCATTAGCAAAAACAAAGCTAGAAGAATCAGTAATGTGGGCAGTTAAAGGTATAACCAAATAACCTCTCTAGGCGACATTCTCGCCTAGTCTGGGGGGCTTGGGGGTGTTTAAAAAAAATTGCGTAGATGTAAAACTAAATGGGGACACTATCTCACGCCCCAATACCATCCAAGCCTCCAGATTAAGCGAGAAAAATAAAATGAAATTGAATAAAAACAAAAATCTGTTCGGTGAGATTAGCGTTGAAGATAAAATAATCCCAGCTATGCCGTAATTGATTTAAGCAGGAATTTCATAGGATGTGAAATAAATAAAAATTATTGTGAAATTGGGGAAGATAGATTAAGACAAAAAATGTTACTTTAAACTATATATGAAACATGATTATTTTCCGTTAATGAGCGATATAAATTCTACATTGTCAGAAACTTATTATTGGTATAGGTGTCGGTTGTGTGGGAAAGAAACTCCTCATACAAAAAAAAGAAATGAAAACCCACCAGATGAATTATGTGAGGCAACGAACAGAGAAAAAAGTATATTTCCACTGTCATCTGTCATCTAATATGAGCGAAGAAAAAACTATATACAACACAAGCATTGAAGAACCAAAGCAAAATGATGTTCCATATTGTGAACATTGTGGATTTTGTTTGGTTGATAGCAGTCAAGCTACCTGCAACTGTGGTAAATATTCTTGGTAGTAACTAGCCCCCAGCAGGCTGGAGTAATCCAGCTCTGTTAGACATACAGAGGCTGAAAACCGCAGTGGGGGCTTTGCCTCCTCGCTCAATCGGGCAGACTGCGGTGGTGAGTGGTGGCGGAAGATAGACGCTAGGTGAAACCGTAAAGTCGGATAGTGGGAACACCACACCGAGATGCCCCCGACTAGGGTATCGTGTAATGGTGGAAGTCCATTACCCACTCACCTTCAGCCTGCTGGCGATTACTTGACAATTACTTTACAATTATAAAAATATGAAGAAATTTATACCATTAAGTGTTAGTAGCAAATTTGGATTGTGTGGTCTTCCTATACGGGTAGATACATACAAAAATTGTTCGCATGGTTGCAAGTATTGCTTTGCTAACAACAGAGTAATAATGGAGTTTGAAAAAGACTTACAGGTAGGGGATGAAAAATACATAGAAAGAAAACTAAAAAAGATATTTGATGATAAGAATGTAAATAAAACAAACTATCTTGAGGTGTTAATAAACGATGGAATAACTTGGCATTGTGGGGGGATGAGCGACCCATTTCAACCATCAGAGGAAAAGTTTGAGGCTACAAAGAAAATGATAGATATAACTAACAGATATGGAATAAGTATATTATTTTCTACTAAGGGTTTTTCTGTTTACGGGGCGGAAATAAAACCAAAATTACACGCATTTCAACTAAGTATTACAAATGTTGATAATAGAATGGATATAGAATCTAATGTAGTAACAATAGAACAAAGGTATAGGTTTTATCGTTCATTAAAAGATAGAGGTTTCAAGGTTGGCATAAGAATACAACCATTTATACCAGGTGTGTCCGATGAAAAAATAGTAGAGATGTTTAATGATGCAGATTATTTTACAATAGAAGGGATAAAGATAGTCCCACAAAACAAAAAACATAGTGAATTTATAACTAAACATCTTAAAATACCAAAGAAAAGTTTTATACAAATGGGTCTTCTAAATTTGAAACCAGCAATAAGAGAAGAATTATATAAACCAGTTTTAGAGGAATTAGAAAAGTATAATATACCATATAGCATAGCAGACAACGATATGCACCACATATCTTCTGGTAAGTGTTGTTGCGGAGACCCTTTAATAAAAAAGTCAACTAGCTATAACACAACTGCTATGGCGTATAATCATGGGGTTGATTGGACAGAAAATCAAATGGCTCATGAGATAGAGGTGTCTAAATGTGGAGACTGCGTGGTAAACAATCTGTTTACTTCAAATAGACAGGAGGGGTTAAAAACAATGAGGCAATTTATGTGTAAAAGATATAAAAGAAAGTCGTCTCCGTTCAGTCCAAGGTTTTTATATTGTAACAATCAAAACAAATTATTTAAGTAACCGCCCAACCTCAAAAACATAGACATAATAATATGCAAGAAATAACAATGGAAGAATACTCAAAGAAAATAGATGAGATAAGTCGGAAAGATTTATCGGTAGCTGATACGCTGACGAAGATGTTGGAGTATGCGGATAGTGTTAAAATTAAAGCAAAGACCAAGAAGATAATCTAAAAATATTGTTTGGGGTATGTTAGAAGATGAATTAATACAATTTGAAAATGAATTACTAAAAGATAATGATTTTAGAGGTTTTAAGGTAAAAAAGTTAAAAGATGTTAAGTATAAAATTGGTAGGATGATAAGAGAGGCAAGAATTGTTCAGTCAATGTCTCAGGTTGATTTAGCTAATAAGCTTGATACTAGACAACCTGCGATTGCACGCTATGAAAAAGGTGAGGAGGATATAAAAATAAGTACCCTTGTAAATATTGCAAAGGCGTTGAATACACGGTTAATTTCTCCTCGTTTTGAGTCAATGAAGGAAATAGAAGAAGAGTATGATAACCTCGGGTTATGTTAGAAGCGTTAATATTCATACAATTAGTGATATTGAGATTTCACAATGAACCGATGACAGATGAACCGATGACAGTTCAAGATTATATTACTATTCAATCTATTAAGCATGATATAGATGTTGAGACATCATTGAGGATTGCCAAATGTGAGAGCAATTATGATCCGCATGCAAGAAATCCTAACAGTAGTGCCAAAGGGGTTTACCAGTTTTTAGACGGAACTTTTTCAGCTTATTGCTCTGGTGATGTGTTTAATTATCGGGATAATGTGGACTGTTTTATGAATAATTATAAAAAACATCCTAATTGGTGGGTTTGTAAATAATTAAAAAATAATATGATTAAATCATTCTAAAGAAAAATATTTGTAATAGTTGGATTATTTGTATTGTTTGCTTGCCAATTTTTACTTGGAAGATATTTGGTGAGTATTGGAGAAAATCAAGCTCTAACTTTTCCAATATTTTTCATATTATATTACTTATATTTTTCATTACTTTAATAAAATTAAATAAAAAATACCCTAATCAATAAATTAAATATCAATGAAAATTATTCTCACATAATAGGACTTGTGTTATAATAAGTGTGTAAATACAATTTTGCTTCGTTTATGGAGAGAGTTCAAAGAAACAAGTCATTTTACACTCTACACCATAGGCTGAAGATATAATCGGTTGTATAGAAAGTCTGTGTAATTGTAATGGTGTTGATGTGAGATGAATTTGCTATTTAATTTATATGCAAATTAAATCATGAGTTCTATTTTGAATAGAATGGCCGTTAGTTTGGTGTATACTAAACCTATCCCACAGAGCTTTATGCTTATACAGCTTTTGCAAAAACAAGAGGCATAGACCCCTTGTTTTGTTTTTACAAAGTTATACAACTAAATCCCTCTTAACTCGAGAAAAATATTTTATTCCCACTCTATCAAGTCTTCATTTTTTAAAAACTTAATATTAAAATTACACGATTGATTGTCTTGTCTATTTTCTAAAAGATTTTTAATATCATTCTTTTTGTAATACTTTGATTTTTTCCCCGCTAAATCATAAGCTATCAGCTTTCCAGCCTTTCTCCACCTATAAAGAGTTTGTCTGCTTATATTCAATTTTTCCATAACCATATGCACAGGAAGCATATCTTTAATTGGCTTTTCTCTTTCAGGTTTTATATATTCCATTAAAGAGTCGAGACTCTCGATGGTATATCTTCTTTGTTTTCCAAGTCCTATTCTTTTCGGTTGAATTAGCCCTCTATATTCCCATGCAATAAGTGTTGAGGTATGAATATTAAGGTAATTAGCAGCTTTTTTTGTTGATAGTAAACTCATATGGTTCTAATTATTTTAATTATTACAAACTTAATAAATAAACCAAACATAATAAAAATACACAAAGAAAATATCAAACTATTTTGATTTACAAACCATTGTTTAAATTTTCGCCAAATATTTTTTTGATTTTCCATAGTTTTTTGTTAATCTTTATTCTAGTAAACATAGCAGTGAAACATATATATGTTTCACCACTATGTCCTATCATTTTTATTTTTAATCTTTAATATAAACCCGACCACCAAAAGCACAAAGGGTTTTTTGGGCGTCATCTTCAAGGTCGTTGATAATATCAATCAAATCTTTTTGAGCCATATCATCCCACAGCTTAACATCACAATTATAAACAACCTCATAAAACCTGTTGTCCTTGTTGACTTCAACCCTCGCCTCATTCCAGTAGGAGTCGGCTGAACTATCCTCAAGGCAATAAAAATTAAATGATACAGTCCCCAAATTGCTCATGTCCTCAATTATCTTTCTAGCTTCGTTCATGGAAAACTCGGCGGGCATATCTTCCGCCGTGAATTTCTTCAACTCTTTTTGTGTAATCTTCATATGAAATGTTTAGTTTAATAATTTATTATTCTACCAAATCAAATACTATTTTTTCATACCCCTTGGGCTTTTTATCCTCTACCGGTATAATATCCCTAGCCCATAAGCCGACCAAACTGTTTTCGACATGGAAGTCACCTCCACCCCTGCCATTGCCCTCACAGGTTAAGAGTGGTAATGGGTTAATTTTCCAACCACTATCCCCTTCTGGGATTTCCGAAAAATCTACAAAGTATTTTTTAGAGTGATTTACTAAAAACTTATAAACAGAATTGCTATCTTTTTTCTCCGGTTCAATCTTTTTACTTTTACCGTCATCTAAAGCCTTGTTTAACTTTTCGTCATCTGCATAATCACCAAGCCAAACTATTCTATTTTTATACCAACTACCATTTGGCTTTAATAGCTCACAAACTGTTTCTACAAAATCGTTTCCTACCCAAGAATGCTCCATTAGCTTCAGGCCATTGTCGTAATCGTGGCTACTAAGGTGTTCTTTTTTATCCAAGTTTATTGGATGATAATACTGTCCCATACAAATATAAGTTAATAATTAAATTTCTGCATCGAAACAACAGCTCCCACTTTCTTTAAGGCATTTTTGGATTTTTTCTCCAAGTCCCAACCTAGCATACCAAACTAAAAGTTTTTTTGTTTTCACCATAGTAATATCTAAAAACTTTCTTAACATCTCGTCATTGTAAACATTGTTTTTTTCAAAGAAAACATCCATTTGTTTTTTATACTTGCTCAATTCAGTTAAGCATTTTTTGACACCTGCATTGACCTTTTTTAAGTCTTTGGTTGAAAAGTAATACTGAAGGTTTGTGATTTCATCACCTACTACACCAAAAAAATCAGCGTCATTTGAATCTTGGACTGCAAACCAAAATTTGCCCTCGATATCCCCAGAATAATATCTCCCCATATTTTTTATAGTTATTAGTTATTTTAGTTATTTATATTCTCGACCTTTCGCTCAAAGCCTCGAATCTTTACGGCTCAAGGCTAACTGCCAAAGGTGGAAAGGCTTATTTAGTCAACCCAATAAACACTAAAAGTATAATGGCTATTTCGGCTGTTATAATAAGCCAGTAAAGTATTTCCCCCATTATCCGTCCACACTTTAAGCGTAAATCTTTTTGTTTTAATGTTAGCCATGACCATTTGTATTTTTGATAAAAAGTCATATTAAATTATTATTGTTTATTTATTAGAATCTTTTAGAATTTTTTTAAAGATAATATACGCTGATCCCTCAAAAGTGTTTTCATCTATATTGTTAAGCATATCAAAATTTGATTTCTCAAAATCTTTACACCAACTTTTTATTTTGTTTAATTGTTCTTTTGTAGTATTCATACATTTTTTAAATTAGTTTGTAAATTTTACTCTTGTATATTTATTGCCTTTTGGCTGTCCTATTATTTCAAATTCGCCTCGCTTTATTTTTTCAGACAAGTAATCACTAATATAATAATCCTCAAATCTTGCTACTGTTTTGAAATCTTTTACCAATCCAACTATAATCTTGCCATTTGTCGTTGTTCTTATGTAAGTTTTCATACATTTTTATAGTTATTTAATTAAAATTTTCTCAAATTTAAGGTATTCAGATATTAAATTATCAACCTTTTGCTTATAGCCTCAAACCCCAAAGGCTCAAGGCTAATGGCTAAAGGTGGAAAACTTACCTAATTTTCTGCGTAAAACCCTTCACCTTCTACCATAATTGGAGCATTCATATTCTGCACCCCTTCAATTTCATTTATTTTTTCCCAAATTTTCTCTAATTGCCAATACAGATTTACACTTCTATTACTATCGTGTTCTAAAAAAACAGTTTCGCCTTCCACTAAAACACTTGAAAAATTAAAATTCCCATTGTCATCTTCTTGTGCCATTTTTTTAAGCACTTGTTTTATTGTTTTTGTTGTTTTTTTGTTATTACAGTTGATTTCGGCAGACACTTTTGCATAAATTCCCATAGATTTATATTTTATTTATTATTTAGATTTTTGAATAACTGGACATAACAGGCGTTTTTTTGCTCTTATTTTTTGTATAGCTTTACAATGTTTTTCTCTGTCATAATATTTTAACCATACTTTTTTTTTCTTTTCTATCAGCATACAATTTTGACAATCGTTCAAAATATAAGATAAAAACAATCAATCTTCTGCTTACTCCATAATATTTTGCGGTTTCTCGTTGCGATTTGACCGACTTATAATAAGCTCGGATTGCCTCATATTCTGACGGCATTATTTTCCTCCGTCCGTCTTGATTCATAGTGAATGGTTTAAATTCTTGAGACATAAACTTATTTTTTTTGCTTTCTTTACTTTTCCGTCAAGTTGTGGCGGTTTTTCAAATTGATATTATATAAAAATTAAGCCAAACAGACCCTTTAAAATTTAAAGTAATGGTATACCATTAAAAATGTAATTTTATCGCTGTACGAGGCTTGTAGAGCTTCAGAATTGAAGATATAAGCTAAACATTAAAACTATAAAACATCATTCTATTTATTTTAAATATTCCTTTATCCTTTTTTCTTTTCCAAAAATATCCCTCTCTATCCCAAAACCAAAAGGCAATTTCAACTCCTCCAATTCTGCAAGGCTAAAATAACCCCACTCATCACATCCCCCACCAAAAATTGATACATAGCCAAAAAAAACTTGCTCTGTCTCGTTGTATTCTGTCGCATACCAAGTCCCAGCTCCAACTGGATTGAAAAATTTAGCTATAACAATCGGATTAGGATTGTTTTCTTGACTACCAACTTCTCGAAAACGCTCAATAATTTTTTTTGTTAATAATTTCATAAATTTTTAATCTTCGTGAATTAAATGAAACGGCACAAAATTTTTACTTTCTGCGACTTCTTTAATTGTTTTTTCTACATCTTCACTATCATCCCATACACCTACAATAGTTTCAGAATAAACACGAATAATTCGTTGATTGTAGATATTGACACAAAGCTCCTGTGTATTGTCATCGGGCATACAGTATATCAATGAATAATCACAATAATACATAGTTTTATTTTTATGATTTAATGCAAAGGGGATTTATGTAATTCCCCCAAACACCAAATCGTAAAATCTAATAATTGTGATCATAATCAAACCCAAAGCCCACAGACCGATTGAAGTCTATTGTCCTGTTAGTATATTCTTTTGGATGTTCTGCATTGTTAGCCAAAAACTTAAATTCAGATAATTCAAAGTCAAAGGTGTAAACCCCCTCAATGTTTTGATTCAATGATTCAATCTCTTTATCAAAAGCCAAGCCATAAGAGATTACAGAATATTCAAAACTAATTGTTGCAGATGATATAATTATGCAATCATCAAGAACATAAACCTCAAAATCACCGAATAAGTACATTTTTTCATTGTTTGGCGATAATAACATTGCCCTTCCAGTAAAATTGTGAGATATAGCTGTCTCATTGATTGCCTTAGTAATGCTATCATCTTTTTTATCAGTCGTATTTATTTTTTCCGCCAATTCCTCAAAAAATAGTAAACTATCAGATTTAACATTTTTTGTTCTATTCCTACCTGTCCAACCATTATGCCCGAAATGCCAACCGTCAATGTCCCATAGATGTATATTTTGATAATTCATATCCCCAGCCGTAGCATATCTAGCGTGAAAAACCATAAAATCAAAATCGGTTTCAATGTTCTTTTCAATCATTTTATAAAAAATTTTTGGATTGAGGGTTCTTATTTTTTGCCCTGCCGATGTGAGCATGGCGAAGCCATGCGGATTAGCATTTATTTTGGCTACCATAATTTCCAAAAAGGCTTTTTGGGTTTCCTCACTTAGTTTTTTATTTTTTTTTGTTGGAATAATTGTTGCTAGATAACACATATTTATTTAAAGATTAAGATTAATGCTAGAAGGCTGACAATTATCTATCACAATGTTTATTGTTTCTGCATTTTCTATTTTTTCAAAATTAATAATAATTTTCTGATTTTTTGTTTTTTCATCCTCAACTTCTTGCGAGTATATTTTTTTAGCTAAAAATAAATAATCATCAATCAATGTCAATAACTTCATAATGTTGTCCTCCCTATGCTCGCAAGGAGCTAAAAACCGAAACTCAAGCGTCCCGATAGGATGAAAACGACAAAAGCGGTATTTTGTTCCGTTTTCGGCGTCGTACATAAAATTTGCCTTATTATACTTTTGACAAAAACGATTACCCTTTAATCTCGCTTGAACACATTCACACATCGTCCCAGCCTCTCCCTGTAGTTTTGAAATAAAACTCCACGAAGTAGCAAGATTTTGTAATATGCTGGATGGATAGTCAAACAAGGACACATGCAAGTGAAGTCCACAAGTATTGTTGTAGATATAATTTTCTCCGATTATGAATGTTCGCAACAACTCAAGTGTAGGTTTAACAAAATTAGCATAACTCGCAAATTCTTCTTCTCTGATTGAATTCCCAAGATAATCGCTAACAGTGACAGATCCGTCCCCCTTATAGTCTCCTAGCTTTCTGGTCTTATAGTATATATTTTGATTAAATTTCCCCTCGAGCTCAAATCCGATTTTAAAGTTTCTCATATTTTTTTTTAAATCTCAAAAGTGACTAAAGCCTTTATTTTATCTTTTTTCAAAAAATTTTGGTATAAATCCTTAGAAAATTGTGCCAACTTCTCAATATAATTCTTCAATCCATCGTGAGTGATAAGCTCTGTTGTCCGCATTGTTAATCCTTCACTAATCCCTACAGCTCGTAGGATAGCCACATTTATTCTGCTCCCATCAATCAGCCCAGACCCGAAATCATCAAAAAAATATTCGTCAAAATAAGATACTGACTTCTTCATTGCCTCATTGATTTTTTCATTGTTGGTATAAAACTGAAGCCCTTCATTGTTGGTATTATACCAACGACCAGAAAGCCCTGTTGAACTCTCGGATAGATTTTTAAATAACTCCTCCAATTTTTTTGTTGCCTTGACCTTGAGGAGAAGAGCCTCCCCCTCTTTCACTGCCTCGAATTGTAATAATGTTTTTTTAGCCATATGTTTTATCGCTTTCACCTTTTTAATCTCTTATGGGTCAATTTTAAGCCCCATTTTTTGGCTAAAATTGAAAAATAAGCTAAAAATGGCGAAATGTTAAATAATTTTTGGATCTTTAAGGCTCTAAGGCGGAGGGCAATCGTCATAAGACGAAAGGGCATATGGAACGCCCAACCGCTAAGGGCGGGAATAGCCGATGCAGTAATCAACTATTATCTTACCCGCCCCCAAGCCTTGAGCCTCCAAGCTCTACAAGCCAATTACTAACACATTGAGCCGACAAGGTGGATGAATAATCACCCATAGTCCCTTTTTTTCGACAAAAATGTGTAAAGATATTAGCCTATATGCCAATGGTACAGTTCATTCCTTCCTATTATTAGGATACAGTATTTTTTTCTGCTTGTCAAGTGAGTAGTTTTTTTTATCCACAGCCCAAAGCTAAGAGTCGTAAAAGGTATATTTGCCGACACTTGAAACTAATAGAACAAGCCAAAAGACTAAAAATGTTACAGTCAAGTCTATATCATTTTCCCCGACAGGTATTTTGCCCCAAGCCCCAAGCCTCAAGCCCTAACCTAAAAAACTTACAAGCCCCCCCACAACTCACGAGCCTAAAGCCCAAAGGCGGAAGGCTTGTGGTTGCGTGGTGGAAGGGTGGGGGGGGAGTGTCTTGGCGGGGACTCCCCCAAATGTGCCCCCCCCTTATATATGGTACCCTCACGCTCTGCGGATAAAATTTTAGGAAAGAGTATGTCTATCTGGTTATGTTGCCCCATTGCTTTGTGGTTACTAATCTTTTGGTTGCCAGCCTTAAGCCTTGAGCTTTTGGCTTTTGGTTTCAGGTTATGGGCTTTAAGCCTTGGGTTCTAAGCCCTAAGCCTTGAGCCCTGAGGCTTGGGTTCTAAGCCCTAGGCCTCAAAGCCAGGGGTCATCCAAAAAGAGTGTCAAAACAGGGGTCTAAAAAGGCTGAGTGGTACATTATCATTAAAAGTATAGTTTCGATGCTGTACGGGGCTTGTAGAACCCCAGAATTGAAGCTGGAGGTTGAGTGTTAGTTAGGTTTTGTCCTTTTGGTGTGATGGTTGGGGGTAGGGGGGGGGGCAGTTGGGTAGGGTGGTGGAGAGGTGAAAAAGAGTTGGGGTCAAAAAAAATCCGGCTAGGATTTGGGTAATATTGACAGTTTTGGTGTTTTATGGTTATTTAGATTGACAAGTAAAGTTTTGTGTGTTAAGATAAAGAAATTGCATAAAAGGTAATATTTTTAACTCTTGGCATATTGCATAAATGCCTTGGACTCTTATAGCTGGTGGGCATCAAAGCCGATGATTGCAATATGTTTGCGACATTAACTGCCCGCAAAATCTATAAGTTTAAGATAGTAGTAGTTACTAATCATATCACCAATGTGTTGAGGGTTAAGAATATAAACTAAGAATATAAACATATGTTATTTTTAATTGATGTTGTAGTGTATAGTGTTATTGCATTGCTTGTATATTGTTTAGTTACATTTGGATTATTTATTGGTGGGGTACTGGTGGTGTATTTATGCAATTTTTATGGTAAGAGGGTGTGGAATTTGTTGGTAAAATAGGTGATATTTATGAGTTATCCACAGGGTTTTTTTTAGGGATGTCTTGACACAGTTAAATGCGTATGCTGTAATGGGTGTAGAGAGAAAGAGGAAAATATGCCAACGACGAAAAGAACCACTATTTGTGGCTTTCCTGCTACCAAACTCGTCGTTGGGTATATAGGTAAGCAGTAAGCTACGAATGGTGGTTTTTTATATGGATATTATATAGATATTTTACCGTTGATCAAAAGGCTCAAAATATTTGGGCTTCCAAGATGAGTGGTAAAGACCATATTCATACATGGAGAATAGCCTTTAAATATTCTAGCGGTATGAAAGCGACGCTAAACGACCGACCGACCGCCGAAGCAGACCCAATGACCCAGACAGCATTCTGGGAGAGGGATAGTCTACCAATACTAATATAGCAATAGATAGACTGCTTCATAGGGAGAGAGGGAGAGCAGGCAGAGCTGTGGTGGTGTGGTGGCGGTAAGGAACATAGTAATCATGATAACTATGTATGAGAAATAGTAATACAACTAGATTTGTTAAAGGTGTAAGATTGACAGGCAAACATTACCAATTTTTGAAGGATACAAAATACAAGAAAAGTATAGCTGGTAGATTAGAGGAAATAAATATGGGGATGGGGAATTGTGATAAATGTTTAGACAATAATTGGAGTTTCCAGTATGTCGATGGTTGGATTATAGCTACTTGTCAGATGTGCGGTAATGCGGTTGAGTTTAAATCTAAAAAATCAACAGGAATAAAAATGGTTGATGGGTCTGTTTGTAGAAAATGTGGTGGTGATGTTAAATATTCAGAAATTATATTTAAACCAAAACAATTAAAGAAAAAATATTATTTTACTGCGTGTTATAGGTGTGAAAAATGTAAGACAACATATTATTCAGAAGAGTTTAAAGTGTTTAATAACAAATAAAAAGCACAAATGATTTATAAAAATGTATGGCTTGGGGTGGATTGAAATAAAACATTGTTGATAAGTGGCTTGACAAGCACGAAGAAGTGTGCTATTATAGAGTTATCTTAAAATGTTAAAATATTTTTATGCCTGAATATTTGGAGCTTATTGAGGTTGATAACAATATTTTTGAAGAGGAGGAGTTTGAAGAGGAAGGTGAGGATAAATATTTATGAGAAAATTGGTAACAATACAAAGGGTTCGAGAAAAAAGGGTTATCCCAAAAGCTGATTTCATTGAATCTGTTAGGATAAACGATTGGTGGGTCATTGTTAAAAAAGATGAGTTTAATGTCGGTGATTTAGTTTTATATTATGAGATTGATTCGTTTTTGCCAATAAAGCCTGAGTATGAGTTTTTGTTAAGAGGATCAAAGCCGAAGAAGATGTTGGTTGATGGTGTTGAGGTCGAAGGTATACGGTTAAAAACAGTAAAATTGAAAGACACAATAAGCCAAGGGCTTGTAATGCCTATCTCTTTGTTGGGTGTAGGTATAGAGGGTATGGTGGAGGGCTTGGAAGTGTCTGATTTGCTTGGGGTGATAAAGTATGAAATGCCAATCCCCGCTTATTTATCGGGTAAGGTAAAAGGGTCATTCCCAAATTTTATCCCAAAAACAGATGAAGAGAGGATTCAGAACATGGGCGGTGTTTTGTCGAGGTTCTATGTCACAGAAAAATTAGACGGATCGTCCATTACATTTTATAAATTTGATGGAGTATTTGGTGTTTGTAGTCGTAATTTGGAATTAGAGGAGAGTGACGTTACTCAGTGGCGATTAGCCAAAGAGCTTAATCTGCCAGATAAGCTTCCTGACAACATGGCTTTGCAAGGAGAGCTTGTAGGCGAGGGTATTCAAAAAAATCCATTAAAACTATCCGGGCAAAAGGTATTTTTCTTTAATGCTTATAATATAAAATCAGGGTGTTTTTTGGATTTTATAGATTTTGTTCAATTGTGTGAAGCATTAAACCTTGACGTTGTGCCTGTAATTGATGATAACTTTATCTTGCCAAAAACAGTTGATGATATGTTAAGATATGCTGATGGCAAGAGCATGCTAAATCCAGAGGTTGATCGTGAGGGTGTTGTTGTTAGGTCAAAGGTAGAGTCTGGATATAGGGGTGGGAGGTTATCGTTTAAGGCTATTTCTAATAAATATCTTTTAGACTATGACGCATAAAACAAAAGTAAAAATGGCTAAGGGCATGCTTTCATATCTTGAGAGAGTCAATAACATATCTATTTTTAATAGTGTGGCTTGGAAACGTAGAAATATAAACAGGCGTATAAAGGAGTTTAAAAAGCGTGAGGCTAGAATTAAGAAAGAGGCTTTATTAAAAAAAGAATCACACAAAGATTAATAGATGGAAAGCGTTAATTACAATATAAAAATAATTGATTTGTTGACTAGAGATGTTAATCCTCATGATTTTATTAAAAAAATACGCAACGGAAAGATTCCTGATGTTTTAAAATTAAACGATATTACCGGTGAGGATGAGTACCACTTAAGGATGATTGGCGATGGGCTTGGCACTAATAATTGTTATTACATTAAGACCAATGACATTAATAAGTTTGACGCTCTTATAAGAATAAACATTAACGATATTTCTGATGCGATTAGCGAACATGTAGCCAAAGTGGTTTTAGAGGAGAAGAATAAATTGGTATCGAATATTTTATCTTTGCCTTGGTATAAAAGGATTTTTAAAAACACCGTTAGGACGTTAGTCTAATAATCATTCGCCTGTGTAGCTCAATTGGTAGAGTAGTTGATCTGTAATCAAATGGTTGTTGGTTCAAGTCCTTCCATGGGCTCCATTTTTGTGGGATATAATTTTAAGAGATAATTGAAATAACAATATGAACAATGAACCTTTTCAGTATGCCAACCGTGTTGATTTATCGTTGGCGGATAAGTACTTTATTATGAGTTTTATGAAGGAGTTGGATGGTGAAAGCTCTTTGATAGATAAGTTTTTACTTGATTACGAGACATTTTCAAAACTGATTGAAATCATGAATTATAAAATAAGTGAACACAAGTTTAATGTCGCGAATAAAGACTTAGAGCAGGACAAAGAGACTTTCTTTGATGGCTTACAATCAGCAAATCCTGTTAATAATAACAGTACTCCTCTTGATGATAACGAATTTTCTTATGTCCCGATTAAAAAATAAATAAATATATTATATGGTAAATTTTAAAGCCATTAAAGATGCTATACTTTTCCGCCCTCTTGCTAGCGCTACAAGTAAAAGCGGTTTAATGATACCACTTTCTGGGGGGCATACATCCAATATAGGTAAGGTTATCTCTGTTGGGGGTGAGGTTAAGAGTGTAAAAGTTGGTGATTATATTGTTGTTAATTCGTATCAATGTCCTCTTTATTATGATGAGGGAAAAACATATAACATATACCGAGAGGCTGATGTCCTTGGAATATTAGAAGGATTAGAGGTTGATGAAACCCAAACGTTTGATGCTGATAATAATAAACCTAAAATTGCAACACTTAAATAAACATTAATGCAGTTCCATTATGAAAATAGGATTTGTTGGTCAGGGGTTTATAGGAAAAAATTTAGCTAATAATTTTGAAACTAGAGGGTATAAAGATATTGTTAGATATTCGTTGGAATCCGAGTATGTTAGCAATAAAGATAAAATTAAAGAGTGTGATGTCGTTTTCTTTGCTCTGCCAACACCAACAACGCAGAATGGATTTGATGATAGTATTTTAGTTAATACAATTAATGAAGTTACAAAAGAAGGCCAAATTATTGTGGTTAAATCAACTGTGATTCCTAATACATTAAGAGATTTATCTTGTAAACATAAAGATAGAATAATTTTACACAGCCCTGAGTTTTTAACTGAGGCGACTGCCCGTGAAGATACAGATAATCCTGAACGAAATATTATAGGTATAGCTACTGATGCTGACACTGATGTGGCTAAATCTATTATTGCTATTTTGCCCAAAGCTCCTTATAATACCATTTGTAGTTATGAGGAATCTTCACTTATAAAATATGCTGGCAATTGTTATTTTTATGTTAAGAATATGTTTTTCAATATCATGTTTGATTTGGCTGTTGCTTACAATTGTTCGTATGACGTTATCAGAGAGGCTGTTATAAACGATTCTCGTATCCATAGAGTGCATACTGAGCCAACCCATAAAAACGGCAGGGGGGCAGGCGGAGATTGTTTGGTGAAAGACTTTGCTACATTGAGGCAGTTGTGCATTGACTCCATGTTACCATTAGAGTTTTTAACTGTTATAAGGGCAAATGAGAAAATGAATATTGCATTATTGAAATCAAGCAATAAAGACTTGGATATTTTACATGGCGTCTATGGAGAAGATGTATGACAAACAAAGTTTTTTCAGAGATGTTAGAGGATATTGTAATTACATCCCAACTGATGTTGTCAGTGATGTTTATTATGGTATACTTAAAGTAATATTGAATAAATTAAAAGATAATGGCAGCATTACTCTTCCAAACTTTGGTAGAATTTTAGTAGAAAGGCGTAAGGCTAGACGTATATTTAATGTCAACACTAAAGTATACGATGTGGCAGGTAGCTCGAATATCATTAAAATTGCTCCTTGTAACGAACTCCGTGCTTATATAAATAAACAATTGTTTTAAATCTGTTGGACAGCCTATTGTGCATACTCATATAATAGAGTGCCTATAGATTTAAGGGTTTGTTAGATGTGTTTATATCAACATTTTAACGAACCTTATGTTCATTGTTATTAATTACACTAAACCCATAAAAGAATCAGAATTAGTGCTCTGGTTCTTTTTTTATAGAAAAACAATGGGACTTGTGTTATAATATAAACAAATCATCTTGAAAATAATAAGAAAAAAATAATTTATGCCTCAAAAAAATGATATTAAGAGAAAAATGGCATTAAAACCTGACATTATACCAAATAATGGTGATGGACAAGAAGAAATGGTTAGCACTGCTCCGCTATTGACTAAGCTTGAACGAATAAAAAATAAAGACAGAATGCTTAATACTGAGGGTTTGATGAAAGAACAAAAGCTTAAAAAGCTAAAGATAGAGTTGCTTAAAAGCTTTTACGCAGTATTACAGGAATCGGGAGTCGACCCTAGCGATATGAATTCTATTTCATCATTTATGCAGAAATTAGAAGAAAGAGACCCAGATTTGGTAACTTTATTTGAAAGGTTGTTTGAAGTTTTAGACCCTGACGGTAGTGCGGAGATTAAAACTTCAGATATTGGTGCCACAGATGGCGTTGCAGAGGGGGTTGGTGTTGAGCCAAGTATTAAGAATAGAATGGGAAATGAGTTTGATTCTGCAAGACAAAGGATATTTGGATAAAATAAGAGCATTATCTTAAAATATGAAGCATTATAAACGTGAATATGAATATGTATTTTCAAATCCAAAACCAAAGAATTTTGATATAAATGACATCACAGTATTTGGCAATGCTTACGATAGAGGGACATATTTTTTGGAGTTGAAAAAGTTGTTTGGGTCCTTTGAAAATGAAGCTTTCCAGCATTTGATAAAAATTTATTGGCTGTTTTCTATGTTTTGCTATAAAGGCAGGAGAAGATTGCGGGGGAATAAAAATGGGACTAATGTTGATGGAGCGTTTTCTACCATGATGAAAAATGTCATCAATCACGACACTAAATTTTTTTTTGGTGGGAACAGTTCTTTGTTTAAGCTAACTACATATATTTATGATTTTTTTCCTGATTTCGATATCCACAGTCCATTTGAATATACTTATGAATACCCCTATAAATATATGAATTTTGAGTGTTTATATTTTGTTCACCGCATGAATGAGAGGCTAGAGCTTTTAGCTGAGGGTGAAAAACAAAAAATGAGCTATGTAAAGTTTCTTGATTATGTCATAAACTATATTAGCTGTTATAATGAAGAACATGGTGAAAAGTATGTTTATAAATTCCCATATAACTTTTCAGCCCATTATGTAAAAAATTTAGAATCATACCTGTATGGAACACGAAGAAAAGCCAAGGTTTAAACCTGTTATATTAAATGCGGCAAAATCAAGATTTTATGCTCCAAACCTGTTAGCCCAAAATATTTTATTAAAAGGTCTTGCTGATGGCATTACGGATGTTGATGAACTGAAGCGTTTGGCTGGTTTAAAGTCTGCAACCGAGGTATACAGAACTCTTGATAAAATGTCTATTAGGAAAGAATATCATGAAGCACTAGGTCGTAGTGGTATTGGTTTTGATTATTTACTTGGGAATATAAAAAATATTATTGAGTGGTCGAAATCAGATTCAGTAAAACTTCAGGCTATTCAAACCCTCATGAGGTCTATTGGTGTTGATAAATATGAAGACGCCCAAGTGCAAACAAAAAGCTGGGAGGAGGCTGTTATCCAAGCTGTTGAAAAAGCTGAGGATACAAAAAGGATTTTGGGCGATAATGTTATTGCCGAAGATGATGTTGACGTTAATGTTGATTATGAGGTTCACGAGCCTGAAATAACAAAAACTGAGGAGGATATTAGAAACGCTGATGATGATGCTGGAAGAAAGTTATATGAAGAATAACGATTTACAATTAAAACTTTTAAGAGACCCAAAGTTTTATCTTGAAAATTTTTGTAAGATAAAAGGAAAGAAGCCCGGAAGCCTATTGCCATTTGTGCTTAAAGAATGCCAAAAGGATCTTTTTAATACATTGCGGGTGAATAATAGGGTTATGATCTTGAAGGCCAGACAATTGGGGTTTTCTTCTGCTATGGTGGGCTATTTTTATCACAACACAATTATGAACCCAGGAACCAATACGGCTATTATTGGATATAACAGTCAGCTTGTGACAGAGCTTTTGGATAAGGTTAAGACATTTCACCGCACAACACCAGAAGAGCTTAGGCCTACAATTGAATATAATTCAAAATATGAAATGAGTTTCCCTGCGATGGATTCTAAGATAATTGTGTTGCCATCAACGGAATATGTAGGACGGGGCTATACTTTACACAATGTTTTGGTTACGGAGTTGTCTTTCTGGGATAAGGCAGATGAAAAAATGAGTATTTTAGAGGCTTCTGTCCCCATAGACGGAAAGATTGTTATTGAAAGTACGCCAAATCAAATTGGAGATAGGTACCATAGAATGTGGATGGATGATAATAATGGTTATATTAAAAAGTCATATGGTTATCACTGGGGATATACTGATGACGAAATAAACTTGATTAGGAGACGCCTTAACGATCCAAAGAAGTTTGCTCGTGAATACTTGTTGCAATTCATGTCGTCAGGGCGTCCAGTATTTGACCAAAACGTTATCCTTGAATCTCGTAAAAATATTTTGGGAGAGAACGATGTGGTTGAAGTCGGTGACGGCAAAAAGCATATTGTTTCAATGGAAGATGGTTTTAGAATTTATAAACCAATAGACCCAGGAGGATTGTACATATTTGGGGTTGATACCTCTGAAGGTATGGAGGACGGTGATTATTCTGTTATTATTGTTTGGGACAGGAAAACGGGTGAAGAGGTCGCTTTATATAGAGGACTTGTTCCTCCAGATAGGTTGGCTGATAAACTTGATGTGTGGGGTCGTAGATACAATAACGCCTTGATGGTGGTAGAGGTTAATAATCATGGACTTACTACACTCACATGTTTAAGGCAAAAACTATATCCTAATCTTTATTTTCGTCCATCGAAATTTGAAACTATGGGACAGCCTGTTAGTGATAGGTTAGGGTGGAAGACCAATAAGGTTACACGACCACTTCTTATAGACGAACTTGCAAAGGCGTTGAGGGATGGAGAGATAATTATTCACAGTAAAGAGCTTTTAGATGAAATGACCACAATGGTTTATAACGATAACGGTGATATGGTATCTCAAAGGGGGTATCATGATGACTGTATTTTTGCTGCTGGTATAGGGTTACAAGGATTTAAGGTAATGTACGATAAAGAGTTGACGCAGATAGATTATTCAAAACACCTTCCTTCTTCATTTTCATATTAGTTAATTTATATAATTTTTTGTTATGGTTAGAAACCAATATTTAGCGTCTGATTTTGGTGATGTAGAGTTGATAAGAACATTCACACTTCAAAAAGATGATGCAAAGAGATATTTTGATGTTTGTATAAAACCAAGGTTTGATAGATCTTATAAGCTTTATGTCGCTTATAATGGTGACCGGGCACAGCAAATAAAGGCATGGCAGGCAAACTTTTTTGTTCCTTATGTAAACTCTGTAGTTGAGACCTTAATGCCTCGTATCCTTGATGCTAGACCTGATTTTTCCGTTATGGGCAGAACTGAGAATGACCAGTTAAAAGCAATTAAGGTTCAACAGCTTGGAGAGTTTTCTTGGGAGATTGCAGGTATGGACCCTACAACTGAAAATTTAGTTAGAGCGTCAATGATTTATGGGATATCTTTTCTTCAGGCTAGTTGGAAACAGGATATCCGTGATGGTTTATTTTTGCAGACAAAGGATATTTCTAAAAAGAAGCTTAATTATAAAAAGGAAACAAGGACATTTTATGACGCCCCATATGCTGAATATGTTGACCCATACGACCTTTGGTATGATTGGCATAATATAAAAAGAGAGGATAAACAGTATTGGTTTAGGCGTAGGGTTATTCCTGGTTCTGTTATTAAAAGAAGTTATCCTGGGGCAGATAAAAAGAGGTTAGAATTAGCTCTTAACAAACCAGGTGGGGATTTAACAGATTTTGCCAATATTAGAATGGAGGTAAAGTCAAATCACGATAAAATTGTAAAAAATGCAGACAGATCTAATGCTGGTGTTGCTAGTGGTGTAAATGTATATAATGTTGATAGGTATGGGTCTGAAACGTCTAGGGATTTGCGGATGTATGAGGTTTTTGAATGGTGGAGACCATATGAGGACTCTTATGCGGTTATGGTTAATGATGTTCCAATTCTTAGGGGCGGTTCAATCCCAATACCGTATGATTTCAAGGAAGCACCATTTATAGAATTTCCTTATTTAAGACTTCCAAATGAGTTTGAAGGGTATGGATTACCAATGCTTTTAGAGAATCCACAGATAATGCTTAATATGATTAAAAATCAGAGGTTGGATGCAGTTACCCTTAATATCCATAAAATGTGGATTGTTAATCCTCTTGCCAATGTAAACAAGGATGAATTAGTAACACGACCATTTGGTATTGTTTATTCAGCTGACCCGAATGGTGTTAGGGAAATTCAGTTTAGTGACGTTAAAGGTAGTGCCTACAAGGAAGAAGAATTGCTTAAAGGCGATATGCGTTATGCTTCAGGCGTTGATGATTTTTCAATGGGTCAGGGCGGTGGTGCTAACAGTGCGACTGAAATTCGTCATTTAAGAGAATCAACGCTTGAGCGAGTGAGGTTGTTTGTTAATCATTTAGGCGATGGTTATGCTACTCTTTTGAGGTATTGGATTTCAATGTATAGACAGTTTTTTACTGACAATCTTATTATTCGTATAACTGGAGATGATGGCAAAGACGCTTTTCCCTTAATAGAAAAAGATGACATATTCGGTCAATATGATTATAAGGCTACTGTAATGCCGTCTATTGCTGGGAAAAACGATATAGACAAAAAACAAGGGATGGATTTATTCCAGTTGCTTTCTCAGTTGCCTTTTGTTGACCCTAAAAAATTAACTTCAAAGGTGTTGCATAGTTGGGGGTGGTCTTTGGATTCCATTGTTAAAAAAGAAGACGACACTTTATCACCTGATATGGCTGGGATGGTTGGGCCAGACGGCATGCCTGTCCCAGGCGGTGAATTGCCGATTCCTAATGGTCAAGTGCCACCATATCAACAGCCATCAGGTCAATCATTACCAAGTATATCTTCTGGTGAAATACCGGCAGGTGTTGTGCAACAAGCAATAGCTCTTCTCGGTGGAGCAACTTCAAATTCTTCATTCAGGGAGGCAAGTGCTCCGATTAATCTTTTAAAAGCTGGGGCATTACCCCCAACAGCTCCAAAAATTGGTGGGACAACAAACCCAGGGGGTTTCAATCGTGGTGGAAAGGTTAACACTAATATACCTATTAATACTGAATATAACCCCGAGGCTAATTTATTAAATAGAGTAAATAATATTCAACGTTAAATATATGGTAAACAACAAAAGAAAGTGGATGCAAGAGATTTTATCTCGTATAACAGGAAATCGGTATAATACAAATATTAAAGAGCGTAGATATAACAAAAAGAATATTGATAAGAACACTTTAGAAAAATTAAAAAGGAAAAACCTAGATAAAGTTTATATACACGAAGCTTAATTATATCATTATATGACTAGTAAAAAAAACGGATGGGTAGTATCATTATTATCAAAATTGTTTAAGAAAAAAAATAAAGAGCAAAAACTTAATCCATTATATGACTCAACGCTCAAGCCTACACAAAAAATATTAAAAGAAAAAACTGATTATAATAGGGAGTTGCTTCCAGATGAAAAGAAACATTGGGATAGGGTATTTAAAACAATAGACTGGACAAAGTGGCGTTAAAAATTATTAATAACTTATGAAGATTTATGCCTAGAAAAAAGAAGGTGGCAGGTGAGGTTACTCAAGAATCACTAAAAGGTTCTGAGGAGACTACACCAAATAGTGATGTTTATTCAATGCCAAAGGATGAGTTTGATAACTTTTTAGTCAGTATTTGTGATACTCCATTTTGGCATGCGTTAAATCGTTTTGCTCAAGAGAGAAATTATGACCTTATAAGTCTTTTGGGGTATATAGATTCATACAAGAATCCCCATGATATGTCTAAGACTCAAGGGAAGCGTGAGGGTGAGTTTGATTTTATTAATTATGTAAATGAATTGGTAAAAAGAAAAAACATGACACCCGAAGATTTGTTAGCACTTGAGGAAGCAGAAGCAAAATCTATGGGTAACTACACAAAATATTAGCCAATATAGTGGGACTTGTGTTATAATATAAGAAGATTTAGTAATAAAACTTTAATAATTTGCATTATGGCAGATAAGTATACTAAAAATCAGATGGCTAAAGAGATAACAAAAATGGTTAAGATGAAAGATGTAGGTAAAAAAATGGAGGAAACAGAAATGCCATTAACAGCATCTAATAGTGATGTTTATTATCCCAATCTTTATTTAAGCACAAAGCAGGTACCATCATTATCTGGCTTAGAGGTTGGTGATGAGTGTGTTTTTGTTGTCACAACAAAGGTTATTCGTCACGAGATTAACGAAACTGATAACAACTCAAAGGAATGTTTTGATTTTGAGGTTAGAAAAATTGGTAAAATATAAATAATTTATGATGTATGACAATATGCCAAGGACAGCCATGTCATCTAAGGTTGAAGGCAGGCTTAAAGAGTCTATGGATGTTCGTAAAAAGAAAAACAAGCTGGCTAGAAAAATGGTTGATCGATATGGTGGTGTTGGTGGTAAAAAAATGTATTAAATAATTTATAAAAAAACTATGAAGAATGTTATCACGGGGAAAATAGTCTCTTTAATCGGAGATAAACTGAAAGAGCAAAAGTTAAAAGAAAAATCTGGTGGTGATATTAATTTGGGTAATTTAGCGAAAAAACTGGCAGAAAGGAAGCAGACTATTTCTAGCGAACAATAGTGAGTTCATTTGTTTTTTACAATATATTTTGTCTAAGTAATTATTAATTATGAAGTAAACTTATGGCTAAAGAAGCAAACAACACAGAGTCCACAAACAAAGACGTGGGAGCCCCTGTCTCGGATCTACCTAAATCGCCAAATGATTTAGGCAGGCAGCCCGAACCGTCTTCAAACGCTAACAATGAAGGTGAAAAGAAGGAAGATGTTAATCTTAGTGATTATGTCCCTAAGACTGACTACGAAAATTTAGTTGAGAAGCTTACTGAGCAGGGTGGTGAACTTGGAGACCTTAGAAAATTCTTCAATGAAATATCACCCCTATTAGAAAAGCTTCACAGCGACCCTGAATTAGCTGAGGCTATCTTGGATGACAAGATTAACTCCAGTTTATTACAGGATGTTTTAAGTGGTAAAATTAATAAAGAAGATGCAACCACAATGACTAGTGCCTATAAAGAGGTGAAAAAAGAATTGGGGGATAAAAAGCTTGAAACTTTAAATTCCGATGCGATTGAGGAGCTTGTTGAGAAAAAAATGCAGGAAAAAATGTCTAAGGTCGAAAAAGACCTTACTCATAACATTTCTGAAATTGAAGAAAAGCGAAGCTTTGAAAAAAGCGTTGAAAGTTTTATCAATACGACAAGCGATTTTCCTGAATACGCAGACGCAATAACCAAATGGCTTGAAGACCATCCTGATGTTTATGACATTAATGTGGCTTACTATGCGGTTAAGGGTGAAAATGAAGCCCAAAAGGCGGTTAAGGATAAAGAAAAAGAGGAAGCCGAAATAGCTAAAGGTAACGCCTTAAACGCTAGTGGCGGAGGGTCTCAAGGTGGTCGAATGCCATCACAGACTCCAACCATTGACGATTTTATTGGAGGACCTAGTAATCCAAATTCTTTTTAATCTCATTTCAAGGTATTGGGATTATGGTTTAAAGATTTTATATGGCACAATTTCCATATTATAGCGAGCCTAAAAATGGGTGGGCACCCGTGCAGTAATGCACGGAGGGTAATATTGGAAAACAACAAAATGCTGGAAATTCTTGTTAGAAATTCATTACCTAAGAGTAAAAATATGGATTTAGAGAAAATCAGCAGCGAGAATATTAATAAAGAATTAGCCTATTTGTTTGGAGTTTATCTTACTGATGGGTGTATATCTAAAAGTAAAGATAAATATGGATATTATTATAATTTTTCTTTAAGGACGATAGACATTGAGTTTGCAGATAGAACACTTGCTTGTATAAAACTGTTAATACCGTCTTGTCGTGCGAATATTAATCGCCTCGAGCCGATAGACAGGCATTGGCCAAACGGTCACGTGTCAAAAACACAAGTACAATACTGTATAAATGTTGGGTTTAAAAAGTTAAAAGATATATTTTGGGAGCAGACAAACAAGAAAACGCATATACCCTTTGTCATATGGCGTGCACCAGATGTGATAAAAAAACATTTTATCGCAGGAGTGATGGATGGTGATGGGTGGATATCTAAAACTTTGAGACCAGATAAGGAAAACATTCAATATAGAATTGGTGTTGGCAAAACTGAGGGTAGTTGGATATTAGAGTTTAAAGACTTTTTAGAAAAATTAGGTGTAAAAACATTAAAAATAGAACGTAATTTCTCTTCTGGTAGAAAAAAGGTGTTAATCTGTTTTGGGATAAGAGTAGAATCGTTTATTGATCACGGTTTGTTTTTCACTATATTCAGAAAACAAAGTAGAATAATTGATTTTATTAATAGACGTTCAGAGACTAAACGTTGTGAATCCTTTGGGATTAAGATATAGTCCGATCTTTATAGAGATATAAAGTAAACATTGATTGACCCACAATCAGGGGGCGGTGGCTTCTGCTGCTAGAGATACTTCAACGTCATCTACTGAGCAGCGATTAGTAGTGGATGCCGTTGATAAAGTCTTCTTACTTGAACCTCGCAAGCATCCGCTTACAACCTTACTGACTACTGTTGGTAAAGTGTATGATGGTAAGGCTTGGACGGGAGCTGGTATTCTTAAAAAGGAAACAGGCAACCCAGAGTTTAAAAAATCCACTTGGACTCTGGTTTAACAAAAACTTTGCTTATATGCTGGAAACTCCGAGTATCTAATAGTACTGATTAGTAAAAATCTATTAGTGCGGACAATCAGCAGGGAAAAAATAAAATATATGATTAATGATAGTGACTTTTTTTGGTTGGCCGGAATTATTGATGGAGAGGGATATTTAACAACCAATAAACGTCAAGGAGTTCATAAGAAAAGAAACAATGGTAATGGACAATATTCGTTTATTACAAGGATAGGTGTTGGTAATACTGATGTTGAATTGATAAAGAAGGTTTCTGAAATATTTTATGTGCTTGGAGCTAAATTTTATTTTACTCTTCATACTCCTAATAAAAAGTTTGTCAATGCAATGGATTATCTGTCTATTAACGTAGAGGGATATAGATCAACTAAAAAAATACTAGATGCAATAATAGATAAATTGCACTCTAACAAAAAAAGACAAGCTAAAAAAATACTCGAATACATAGAGTATAGACTATCAATGTTTCAAAAGAGAAATGTTAATGGTACACTGTGCTCTAAAATTAAGAAAGAGCAGTTTGAGTCTATTGATAAAAAGTTCGAAGAATCTCTTAGATATCTTAAGCATTATCAAATTTTGCCCTCAACGACTAGACGCAAAGCGTCTACCCCTTTAGAAATAATAGGTGGTAGTAAAGATATAGTCTGATCTATATAGCGATATATAGAGGCATATGCCCCAGAGTAAGTCTGGTAACAAGCTTCAATGAAGTGGTTTAGAAAATTCTCGGACCACTAAAAATTTAACTATTTGCTGGAATAACCTAAAGTCATAATTACTACTAAGTAAAAATATTATGAATAATACAATGGTCAATCAGCAGGTAACTACACATCAAATTGCATGGTTAGCGGGCGTATGGGATGGAGAGGGAACATTCACCATAGTATATGATACTAATAAACGATATGTTCCAAGAATAACTCTATCTAACACCGATGTAGTAATGATAAATGAGATTATAAAAATATTTGATGCATCTGGCATCAATGGTCACATTTGGCAAGAAACAACATCTAGAAAACCTAATCATAAAAAAGCTTATCACATAACGGTCAATAAAATGGAAGACGTTAAGGTGATAACAAAATTGATGCTACCGTATCTGATTTCAAAAAAGCCAAGGGCTGAATTACTTTTAAGATTCTTAGAATCTAGGAGTTATTATAAGTCTAAGGCTGAGAGAGATTCTAAAACTGGTCGTGTTCTTGGGATAATAAAACAAGGATATAGTGATGAAGAAAAATCATTATTTGACCAGATGAAGGAATTAAATCAAGTAGGTATTAAAGTAGAAACCTCAGAGACTACACGTTAAACATCCTTATGGATGATGATATAGTCCGACCTCGTGCGATATCACGAGAATTACACAGAAATGATGTAATACCCAATTATGGGTTAACAAATGCGAAGATTTTTATGGCGGACGTTACGCAAAGGTAAGTGGAACTTATTCCGCTTCAGGTGGTGTAACAATTACTGTAACTAGTGCTGGGTCTAGCTCGGCTTATATTTTCACGGTTGGTGACGTTATTCTTAACGCCAGAACTGGTGAAAGAATGCTTGTAGCTACGATTGCTGGTGCAACAACAATTACTATTGCTTCAGGTGGCCGTTCGCTCGGTGCGACTGCGGCTGCTGCTGGAGCTGATGGTGATGGTTTGTTCTTGATTGGTAATGCGAATGAGGAAAATTCAAGTGCTAAGAACATTAACACTACACAATCCTCTCCGCTGACCAACTATACTTTAATAAAAATTTGGGTATAGTAAAATTCAACTATATGCTGGGATATCTTGTTATGGTGTAAATAGGATACTAGGCGGTGAAAACTACTAGCGAACCCTAAGAATTTTACACATAGAGACAATCAGCAGAAAAGATAACTATGTATATTAATTGTAAACAGTGCAACAAACTATTTTATCAAAATAGAAAAGATAAAATATTTTGTTCAAAAAAATGTGTTTATAAAAATTATAACGACAGAAGACCTAGAAAAACAAATAAAAGTTATTCTAAGGCTAGAACATTAAAAGGTGAAAGTATATCAAAAGAGAAAATGTCAATTATTTACGGCACATTATTGGGTGATTCATCATTGATATTACAAACTGACGGTTTTCATAGATTGTCACTATGTCATTGTGAAAAGCAATTAGATTATCTCTTGTTTAAGAAGCAATTGTTGAATGAAATTTTTTTACAAGATAATGTTAATAGGTATAACAATAACGGTAATATTCAATATCATACTCACTCTATTTCTCATCCAAGCTTAACTAACATATATGGAATTTTTTATAGAAATAAAAAAAGATATATAACAAGACGTGGGTTAAACTTGTTAGATGAGGATTCTTTATTATTTTGGTATCTTGACGATGGATCTTATATAAAATCAAATGACTCTATAATTATTTGTACTGATAGTTATACATTATCTGAAGTTAAAGGTATAAAAAAGTGGTTTTGGCAAAAATTTAATATAGAGGTTAAAATACTTCCAGTTAAAGGGGTATATGGTGGTGATAGAATGTATTATCGTATTAGATTAAATAAAAAACCATCGTTTAAGTTCTTGTCGTTATTATCGCATAGCCAATATTTTAATGGTGTACCATTATCTATACGGTATAAATTTAATAGTTAAATTCTCACAGACTATACGTTGAACACACATTTGTGAAGATATAGTCGAGTCTATATGGTGACATATAGTGGTAAACAGAGATGTTTACCCATCATTATTGATGCAATATAAAGCAAATATTTAAAACGACCATTGGTGTTTCTGACACAGAGAAGAATGCTAATTTGTACGGTGGCCCAGACTTGGTTTATCAAAGAGCCAAAAAGGCGACTGAACATGCCCTTGATATTGAACGAGCTTTCATTTGGGGTGAAAAAGCTTCTACTACAGGTAGTAACAGTAAACCGTTACGAACTACAGGTGGTCTCCTTGAATTTATTGAGGGTGGTACAGGATTTGTTCAAAATCAAGGTGGCCCATTAACAGCTCCAGACTTTAACACATTTTTACGAGAAGGCTTCACTTATGGTGATAACCAAAAAGTATTAATGTGTGGTGGTGTTGTTTTGCAGGCAATAAATGAAATGGCTCGTGGTCAGCTGAGAACCAAAACAGGAGATAAATCTTACGGTTTGGAAATCAGTGAGTACATGACCCCATTTGGTTCAATCAACATCGTGCACAATCCATTGTTTGTTGAAGAATATTCAGGCTATGCGTTCTTGCTTGATCTTAATTGTTTCCGATATCGCTTTATGGCGAATCGTGACACTAAGCTCATGATGAACGTTCAGGCCCCTGATGTTGATGGAGAGATTGACCAGTTCATTACTGAAGCTGGTTTGGAACGAAAACAAAGCCCACTTTGTGCTTTGCTTAAAGGTGTAACTGACTAACTCAAATTAGTTCTCTTACATATCCTAATTTATTAGGCGTCGTAAGCGGGGATGTGACGTAAAATCATTCCCGCCTATATGCTTTGACATATGGCCCGAAACAGCCACGGGTGATTGGCTTTAAAACAATTTATTATGGCTTCTTTAGATTCATTGCAAATGCGAAGTCTTTCTAAAAAAGGCTTTGTACAGCAAATTTATGACGATGAGGGTATTGCCCTTCGCCTTAGACCGACAGCTGCGGCTGGTGCTGTTACTTCCGTAACAGTTACAACAGGCACAAGCATTGTTGCTATTTCGGCTAGTGGTGGGACTGAAACATGGGCATTTGCCACTTATGACACCGTTGCAAAATTGAAGGCGGTTATTGATGTGAGTGCTTATTGGGATTGTATTGTTCTTGATACATTGCTTTCCGAGACGACTGCAACACAGTTTGTTGACGGTGCTATTTCTGCTACGGTTGTTGATAGTGTTTCTTATTACGATGTTAAAGTTGACACAAGTGCGGCTGATTACATGGCTGTTTGTGTCACTAAAACAAGAACTGTTGGTGAGAGTAAACCAAAAGGATCAATGCGTGTTCATCTTAGAGAGATTGAATACAACATTACTTTTGGTGGTGGCGTAGATTCTCAAGGATTGCGTGTTTATGAACGAAAGGGTTCTATTGAAAACCTTTTGTATTCAAGCACTCCTGCAGATGCAGCGGTGACAAACAAAAATTTTGCTTCTGGTGAGGGGATTATTACTACACAAGATGGTTACGAATTAGTTGTTTACATGGTTGATGCGACTTCGGTTACTGGCTATGTTGCTGCTATTGGCGAGATTGAATAGTTTAATTGGGGGGATGGGTTACTCATCTCCCCTTTTAACATATAATTATGAATTAATTTAAAATAATATGAAGTTTGTATCTAAACAAATAAATTTAATGCTTACCTTAAAGCCAGCACTTCAAAGAGAGCCTTTGACTGGCAGACCCGCAGACCCTGGTATACATGTTAGGTTTGCACAGGGTTTGTTTTCCACCGACAACGATGATTTAATAACAGCACTTAAAAATCACCCTAGCTTTGGGTATGATTTTGTCCAGGCTGATTCTATGTCTGAAGAAGATATGAAAAGAAATCTTGATAAGGTTGAGCCTGCTCATGTTATAACTGAGCTGAAATATGGGACACCTGAAAGTGTTGTTGGAGAAAAAAGAATGTTAAAGCTTACGCCTGAAATGGAAAGATATGTTTCAATTCTAGCAGAAAAAAAGGCATTGGATATTTTGAAACAGATTGCTGAGAATCAAACTGATACTGTTCAGGTAGAACAGCCAGTATTAGAGAGTAAACCATCAACCGAAATCAATCCATTGTCTACTCCAGGTAATAACTCTAATGATGTTTTAGATGAACAGGCTGTCAATGCTGACGCTGAAAAAATAAAAAAAGGTAAGCCAAAAAAGAAAGTATAATTTAATTTATGGCACACGTAAAAACAGTTAGTGATCGTTATCACTTTCTCTATGACCCATATCTTTCAGGATTCGACACAACAGAATTGAGAAGGTTTAGTGGCGATGCGAAAGTTTTGGACGGGAAAATTAGATTACACACTGCCAGTATTAGTACCCTCAGGGTGTTTATGCACGGTAACTTTGAAATGAAGCTTACTGTGCCGACAGCCCCAACAGGCGGAGATTCTCGAGTTTTTGGTTTATATTCAAAAGCATTCGGGAATCGGAATGCTGCGTACTTTTTTATCAGTGGAACTAATTTTTACGTTAGATCTTATAACGATGATAGTGCAACCCCAGAACAGACAACTGTTCCGTGGGATGCAACATGGACAAATACACCAACTTCTTTTGAGGTTCGGACAAGAATAGAACGTGTTGAATTTTGGATTGGCAATGGTGATGATAAACGTAAGGTTGCAGAGCATAATACCACATTCCCAAAGCAGGTTTTACTCCCTGTATATTTTTCTAATGTAGCAAATGATGCTTTTTATATTAACCTATTAAACTTTGGGGAGGTTAGAAAATCAATCATTGTTCCAAGTAATACGTATTTATCAAGCACCTCAAGCACCTCAAGCTCTACAAGTTCTAGTACCTCAAGCTCTACAAGCTCAAGTACTTCAAGCTCTACGTCTTCAAGTACCTCAAGCTCTACAAGTTCTAGTACCTCAAGCTCTACGTCTTCAAGTACTTCAAGCTCTACAAGCTCAAGTACTTCAAGCTCTACGTCTTCAAGTACCTCAAGCTCTACAAGCTCTACATCTTCAAGTACTTCAAGCACAAGCTCAAGCACAAGCTCAAGTACCACAAGTTCTACAAGCTCAAGTACTTCAAGTTCTACAAGTTTGCTCGGATAGTTTAGTTATTACTAAGGCAATAAAAACTTATTGCCTTAGATAAGCATTAAACAAAAAAAAGAAAAAATATGGAGCTACAAAATAACGACAGCATAATCCGCAAGGTATTAAAAAGCGAAATAACAATGGTTGTGGCGTTGATTGGCTGTATCTCGGGTGTTATTTTTTGGATTGTTAACCCACAAAATGCTCTGGAGAAACAGATAATCAGACTTGAATCACAGATTGAGAATAATGAGATTGTGGCATCAAAACTGCAAGCAATTAAAGACAATGATTTACACGAGATACAGCTTAGAATGGATAGAATTGAGAGCCGACAGATTCAACAACTTGAATCCACAGCTAGAATTGAGTCATTACTGAAAAGCCACACAGAATAGTCCTTTACAACCAAAGGAGGAAACATGAGCCGATTGCAGTGTGGTTGTGGGCGAAAAACTGGACAGATTGATGACGGCAAGAAAGGAACATACACTTTAGAATGTGAAGAGTGCTGTAAAACTGGCGATTACACGAAGTCAAGCTGTTGGGACCACGAAAGGGACAAGGCTGAAGATAAGAAAGTGGCGTGTGCGATGAAATACAAGGCGGCAATGGAAGGTGTGAAACCTCTCAAGAAAAGGAAGAAGTAAGTGAAAGTGTTGCTATTGATTGTGATTATAATTCTCTTGATGTTGTTTGACCACCACTACCCGAAAGGAAGGCATTGATGAGCGAGGTCAAATATCGCTGTTGGTGCAAGTTTTGTGAAGCTAGTGTTTGGCAGGTTTATATCGCATATACGCACACGACTGGGGCTGTATTAGGTGTTTTGACAACTTTATGTGTTGATAGGAGGTGTAGAGGTACAAACTATCATTACATCGCTCATACGGCATTTGTAGATGGCGAGGAAGCCATTAGAAAGGAGCTTGTACGATGAGCAGAGTGGCTGTGTTCAAAGGAGCGACTGGTGTGTGTGTGAAATGTAAATTTCATGTCATATTCAAGGTTGTTGATGTTGTCTACATTACTAAACGGACAATTCTGATAATGGTATGTCATAAGTGTGGTCATGTCATCAAAGTTTGCTTAACCAAAGCCAATATGGCTTGGCTGATAGACTGGGGGGACAAATGAACAACGAGCGGTGGCGACTACTGATAAAGGCATTTAATTGTCCATACTGTCATGATGTGACTGAACAGGTAGCTGATCCTGCATCAATGGATATTCTTGAAGGTAATTTGGTATGTAAGTACATCTGTTTAGTGTGTGGCAATGCTTGGACACACGAGCTCGGTGAACTTGAAGCCATGAAAAAGCTTTTTTGTGAGGAGGGAAAAAATGAAAACAAAGTATAAAAAATATCCAAAGACGGTCATTGCAAACGATTTGCATATACCGTATGAGGATAAAAAAGCAGTTGAGCTGTGGTTTCAGTTTATTCAATGGTTCAAGCCTGAATTGATTGTGCTAAATGGCGATGTAGCGGATTTTTTCATGGTGTCTAAATTTTCTCGCAGTCCACTTGAAGGCAAACGATTGAAAGAAGAGATTGATTTGGTCAAGAAGTTTTTAGAGCGGATTCGCAAGGTGTGTCCGCATGCAAGAGTTATTTACATTTTGGGGAATCATGAAATTAGACTGGAAAAGTATATGATGCGAAACGCTGGTGAGATATTTGAGCTGGTAAAGATTGAAGACTTGCTCCATATTGACGGCGTTGAACTGGTAAATGAAAGCACGACAGAGAATTTTGTTCAGGTAGTAGATTTGTTCATTGGTCATTATAACAGGGTGAGCAAGCACGCAGGCTATACGGTTAAGAATATCATGGATGATAGGGGAGTGAATATTGTTCAGGCTCATACGCACCGTATGGGGTTTTATACTAAGAGATTATTGAATGGCAAGACTTTATATGGCTGGGAAAACGGTTGTCTATGTAATTTAAATCCTCCTTATGTGGTAGTGCCGAACTGGCAGTTGGGCTTTTCGGTGATAGACCCGTATTTCAATGGTGAGAAATACACTTATTTCCTCATCAAAATAAATAACGGTGGTAATGGCTATCATTTTAAGTTCAATGGGAAAGTGTTTCATGTTAAGTAAAGGGGGGCAAAGATTTACTCCCCTAATTTCAAAAACAATTATTTTAGATATTCAATGTTCATTTATAACTATGGTTAAGTTAAATAAAGATACTTTAATTAAAATCATTGACCCTAGTTATTAGTGAATTTCAGATAAGTCATAAACTAACATTAACCTACGTTAATAAGTCATAACCTAACATTAACCTATGTTTATCTTTGACTTTCTTTTCAACGATTATCCGTGGCAAAGTCTGTCGGTATTTATATTTTTAATATTACTTTGGTTTATTTATCCTTATATAAAATAGTATGACGAATTACGGATATAAACAAGAAAAATATCCTAAGAATAGCCATTGGTATTTTGGTGGTTATACTGGGATTATAGATGATTTAGTTGTTGATGATTGGACTGCTTATTTGCCTAGTTTTGAAAGGCAAAAGAAACAAGTTGATATGTTTGCTTGTGTGACATTTTCTGCCTTGAATGTTATTGAAACCATTTTTAATTACTATATTGCAGAAGATATTCTAAGTAATGATGATTATGTTTGGTTAAAAGAACGAGGGTACATTGATATTGCTACTGATAAGATAAATTTCAGCGATAGGTATATTGCCAAGTTAAGTGGTACTACTAAAAGTGGTAATTATGTTTATAAAGTTGGAGATGCTATTCGTGAATATGGACTTATACCTGAATGTGATTGGGATTTTCCTGACATTCTTACATGGGAACAATATTATCAAGAAGTACCTGAAGATTTAAAACGAAAAGGTAAAGAGTTCATAGAGAGATTTCCGATTAATTATGAGTTTGTTTTAAGTGAGGATATTGCAGAAGCATTAAAATATTCACCACTTCAAGTCGGAGTATACGCATGGACAACACCTGTTAATGGTGTTTATCCGGACAATAATAAAAGAAGGAATCATTTCGTGATGAAGTTTAGAAACAATACGATATTTGACCATTATTTGCCTGATATAAAAAGACTTGAAGATGGATATAAACATACGGGTATAACAAAATATAAAATAACATTGAATAAACCTATGGGGTATAACATTCCGAACAATACACTTATACAGTTAATTGAGGGAGTGGGAGGATTTGCACTTGTTTTAGACGGGAAAAAGATAGTAGATGATTTAGCTAAGGTCCAAGCTAGTTTCTTGATGAGAAACAATGGGTACATAATGGAAAAGTGTCTTACGGTAAAACAAGATGTATGGGATTCTATGCCCACTATAAACCTAAAAAAAGAACCAATAGGCGAGTAATCCGAGAGTTAAGAAAATATGTACTTAGTTTGAAACCAAGCGATAAATTATTAAGATATAAACAAATTTTAATATGTCAGATGCAAGCACAAAGAAAGGAGGGGAAAAAGAGTGTACTCGCCAGAGGTGTGAGGTATACTCTCGATCGTATAGTTGGTTATTTAAGCCCAATTTCTCGCTGGAATAAGGGCAAAAAGCAGGAATGGGTTAATAGAGTTACATACGATAAACAATTAAAAGATAAATAATATGAACAAATTGATTTCAATTTTGATTGCGGCAGTGGCATTTTGGGTAATGGTGAGTTATCTCATCCCGATGTTGCCAAACCCAATTAGAACAATAGCGTTAGTGGTCGTGGTGTTGTGTGCGATTGTGTTTTTAATTTCATTATTCGTAGATTATTCATTTCCTTGGAAAAAATAAATATGACAAAAAAAGAAACCGAAGTGGTCTACCCAAGCTGGGAAACGATTAAAAGAAGTTTGTTTCGAGCGTTATATACAATGATTGGGTCGGGATTAACAACCGCAATCCTTATTACATTTTCCCCGACTTCATTTGGCGATTTTAGGGCGTATGGTCAAGCGGTGTTATTCGCATTTATCGTTGGCGCGGTAATGGGGTTTTGGAAATTTGTTAGTGGGTACTTAAAATATGATGTTTAAACATGATAATGTAGTTTAATGAATGGTTTGTCTGTGGATATGTTGTTGACAAATGTGTTTTTATATGATATGATAAAAAAATATGAATGAAGATTTGGCTAATATATTTTTAGAGGCTAGTAAACATAATAGTTATTTTATTACCGCTACGATACGAGATAAAACTGTTGATGAGGGTGATTTGAAACATTATACTATTCGTAACGATTTTCCGGTAGATGATATCATCCATGCTCTTGATGAATCTGTTAGAAGTTTGAAAGTAAAAAACTCTCCAGCCATTGAGGTTAAAAGAGCTCCTCTTATTAGTAAAAACAAAAAGCCATTAAAAATAGCCATTATCAGTCATTTTAATAGGGCACCATCTTATTATTCTCCAGCTAGAGCCGTAAGGCATCAAATAAAAATGCTGAAAGAGTTTGGACACGAGGTGGTGTTTTTTGTTCAAGAAGGAAGCACGTTAGATTGGGATTGTGAGATGAGACCTGTGGTTACAAGGTTTAAGAGAGAAAAAAATGTTGTGGACGAAGTTGCTAAAAATAAATTTATTGAAGTTCTCAAAAAAGAGTTAGTTGGTTTTGATATTGTTATTACGCATGATTTATTTATAGATGACTGTATTACATATAGAGAGGCTATAAAGGAGTGTGGTGTTAATATTGAGTGGTTACATTGGGCAAGAAGTGGAGTTGGTTTTCCGATAGATTTTGATATGCCGAATGCTAGATATGTTTATATGAATTATGCCGATACGGCTGAGTTTGCCTCAATGATAGGTGTTAATCACAACAAAGTTAGGGTTGTCTTTAATGAAAAAGATCCATCAAATCTTTTCAATTGGTCCCCAATTACGATAAATATTTCAAATGTAATGAGACTTTGGGATAAAAATATTATTCAGAGTTATCCTTTATGTACTACAAGGTTTGACGCAAAGGGTGGAGATTTAGTTATAAAGACGTTTGGGATGTTAAAGTCTTTAGGAAAAAAAGTTGCTTTAATTTTTTGCAATGCCAATGGCCATAAAAGACTTAATGATATTGAGAGTAAACTAAAATTAGCTAAAGAGTATGGTTTGATAAATGGAGAAGATATTATGTTTACTAGCTTATTGGCAAATGACACTGATATGCCAATTAAAAAATCTGTGCCTCATGAAGTTGTTGCGAATTTATTCCAAGTATCAAATTTATTTATATTCCCTACTATGGCAGAGGTTTGTAGTAATGTTTTGCTTGAGGCTTCAATGGCTAAAAACTTACTTGTTATAAACAGAGATTTGCCATCGCTTAGTGATTTTGTTGATAGCAACGCTGTTTTGTACCACAACTTTACATCGTTTAAAAACATGCACTATCAGGGTAGAGATGACGAAACATTAAAAAGGCTTGCCGTGGCAATTGTTGATAGATTAGACAAAAATGATGCTGATAAGCAATTTAGACATGTGTGGAAAACTCACAATACTAAACAAATATATTATGGTATGCTTGAACCATTACTTTATGAAAAAATAAAATAATTTTATGGATGAAGAAACAAATCAACAAGATAGTCAAGTAAGAGAGGTATCTTTTAACTCCAAAGATTTACCTCGAGAACCAATAGACATTCTCTTAGTAACATATCAGCGTAGACGGTTTTTAGAACAAACGATTAGAAGCATTAAGGAAAGAACATTTTACCCTCATAGGATTATTGTTATAGATAACGCTTCGACTGATTCTACTAAAGATTTTTTAAAGCATGCTGAAGTTTTGGGTCTTGTTGATAAAATTGTTTGGATGCCAGAAAATGTGGGTCAACCAGAGGCTTTAAATGAAGGATTTAAGCATGTTAAATCCGATGTTTTTGTTACAACACAAGATGATTTACTTCCACCAGATTTAAGGCCATGCTGGCTTGAGCGGTTGCAACATTTGTTTAATGAGCATTATCCTGATTACGGGTCTATTTGTATGAGGATAGAGAGGACGAAGAGAGCCGAGTGGATTGAAACTGATAAAATAATTAGAAATAATAAAACAATGCCATCTGTTTTTAGAATGCAGAAAAAATCAGATTTATCGCTTTTGGGAGATGCTCCGTTTGGTCATCGGAAGCATTGGGAGTCCCATAGTTATGCTGACGCAATGAAAACATTAAAAAAGAAGTTTGGGATGGCTGTCCATTTATATGCGAATCACACGGGGTTTATGTGGGAGAACAAAGGTTATGAAAAAGATTTCAATGAATATTTAACATATTCAAAAGAAAGAGTTAATCAGGGAGAACAAAAGCCGTATCCAACCATTGATCCAAAGACAAATATCCCAATGGAAATTAATCATCCTGAAGACCAACCTGAGCACAATAAGCGTTTAAGCTATTGGGGATTGGATACAGGTGTCCAATCAGAACAAGAAACAAAAAGAAAGTTTAATCAAAGATATTTACTTGGCGAATATTGCAAAACTGGTAAATGTATTGATGTTGGTTGTGGGACTGAAAAGTGTCATCCCAATTGTATTGGTATTGATACTTACCCCGGGTCGGCAGCTGATATAATAGCTAATGGTGATGACTTATGGTTTTTTGAAGATGGAGAACTTGATGCCTTAGTTGCTTGTCATAATTTAGAGCATATGGTTGATACCAAAAAGACACTGTTAGAATGGAGCCGTGTATTAAAGGTTGGCGGAATTTTAGGTATAATTGTGCCTGATGGGTTATCACGCCCAAGTACTATTAGAGAGGTTTCGCATAAAGTTGCTTTTACCATGGACGTTTTAATTCAACTGTTTAGTAGAGTATTGGGATATAAAATTATTAGGTGTGAGTTTGTTCCAGGTCTTGATGAGCGTAAAAAATCAATAATAATTGTTGGTAAAAAAAGATAGTATGCAAAGCAAAGATGATTTAGAAAGTTTTTATAAAACTGAAGACCCTTGGGGATATAAAAGTAATGGTGATGATATAAAGAGGAAGGATATTATTATTAGTAGTTTAGACTTTATTTGTGGCTTTAACGGGCTATGTCTTAAAAATGCCTTAGATATTGGTTGTGGTGAGGGGTGGATAACAAAAGACATTCCTGCTGAAATGCTTTATGGTTATGATTTATCTGATAGAGCAACATCTAGACTTCCTGAAAATATTATTAATCTTGATAGCCTTAATGAACCGATGAAGTTTGATTTGGTGACAACCATGGGGACACTTTATAGGCAATATAATTATATGTGGATTCTTGAAAAAATAAGACTGCACGCTAGACGGTTTATATTAACTTGCAATATATCATCATGGGAGAGAAATGATATAGATAAAAAGTATCAAATATTTGAATATAAATTTAAGTATAGACGATTTATTGAAAGGTTAGCCATATATGACTTATCTTTGCCATAATATTGGAGAGAAATTAACTAGTAACTATAATACATCAAAAGAAATTAAAAAAGCTGAAGGGCAATTAACCTTTGATGGTGTTTACGAAAATGTTTGGAGACATAGAAAAATTATTTGTAAAAAAGATGTTATTATTTTTGTTATGGGTAATTATGTTGGTGGAGATAATTCGTTCGATGTTGGTCAGCCATTTGAAAGGTTTTGTACATGGAAACAAATAGAAAGCCTTGTTAATAATGGGACTAAGCTTGGTTGGCATACGTGGTCACATCCAAATTTAACAAGATTATCTTATAGGGATATACTAAAAGAATTAACGCCTCCATTCCCAATGGATTATGTCGCATATCCTTATGGGAAGTTTAATGATTTATGTTTAAAGGCCGTTGAAGAGTTGGGATATAAAGAGGCATTTTCTGTAAGGCGGGGTGATGATTCAAGGTTTCAAAGGTTACGCAGATATTTATGAAAAAAGAAATAACTGTTGTTATTGTGGGGTATAATTATGGACATTTAGTTGCGCACGCGATTGATTCTGTTTTATCACAAACGGTACTGCCAAAAAGGATTTTAGCAGTTGATGATGCTTCTGATGATGGTATGTGTGAAACAGCTTCACGGTATGGTGTTGACGTGATGAAACGAGAAAAAAACATGGGGACATTAGATAACTTTAATGATATTTTAATGAACCATATCTTTACTGAGTATGTAATGTATCTTGGGGCTGATAATTGGCTTAGACCCGATGCGTTGGAGCTTATGTCAAATGTTGACGCTGACATTGTTTCTTCTGATATGTATATAACGGGATCAGATGTTGCAAGTGCTAGGGCTGGGATGAAGACGGAAAAAAAACATGGTTATTATATTTGGAGGATGAGATCTCTACATGGTAAAATAAATAGGAGTAATTTTATCCACGGGTCGTCTCTTTATAATGCGAATATAGCAAAAAAATTTGGCTATAAGGCTATAAGAAAAACAGAAACAGGCAAACGTTTGCATGAAGATTGGGGTCTTTGGCGTCAAATGATATTACTTGGTAAGGCTACTCATGAGCACATAGATGAACCATTGTTATATTATCGAAGACATAAATTTAATTTTAACGGTTATTATTAATTTATGATACCTAACATAAACAAAGAGAAAGGTAAGCCGTTTTATACCGAAAGACTTTCTATTTTGATGTATGGACTTTTGGTTGCGATAGATGCAAAAAGTTATTTAGAGATTGGAGTTGGTTGGGGATATACTGCCCTATTCGGCATCAGTGCTGTCAAATCAAATGACACCAAAAATTATAAGGCATGGGGTTATGACATTAAGAATCATAGACTAAATTATGCCAAAAAGCTATTAGCAGAATATAGTCTTAATGCAGAACTGACATGGAAAGATTTTATGCAAGAAAACTGGAAACATGCTGTTGATGTGGTCTTTATAGATGCCGGACATAAGCACAATCAAGCGATAATAGACAAACTAAACAACTTTGTTACCTCTGCATTTATTGTCCATGATGTTGATAAAAAATTAAATTTTCCTTATGGATTTAATCCAGTATATATAGACAGATTTAATTGTGCAATAGCGGTTAAGAATCATATAAATCTACTATAATTATGAAGATAAGCGTAGTAACAGCAGGGTGGCGTCCTGATGGAGTGAAGAACGTAATAAAATCATTAGACGAGCAAACGTTTCAAAATTGGGAACATTTAATTATTAATGACAATAATCCTGAGCTAAGAACAACGTTAGCTGGGTTATGCCTTGACCCTCGCAGACATTGGATAGACCTTGGCGTTAGGACTCATTATTATGGGGGTTTTTCAAGAAATGTTGGGGCAATGTTATCTTTTGGGTATTTAAAAGATAGATATAGGGAGTTTAATAACGAGTGGATTTGTTTTTTAGATGATGATAATTTTTGGGAGGCTAATCATTTACAGCTGTTGGCAGATGAGGCATTGGCTTATCCTGGAGCCACAATGATAGGGACTGACCTTTTATTTATTGGAGTTAAAAATCCAGATTACAGACACAGGTTAAAATGTAGATTGCAACCTCAGCAATGTGACATTGGAAGCTTTATGATTAAAAAAGAGCTTTTTGATAAATATGGTTATTTCAGGCCAAGACCGAGAAGGAAAATTACGTTTGATTGGGAGCTTTTAGAAATTATTGGTAGAGGAGAGGCTGAGGATTGGAAACTTGTTGAGATAGGTGGTAGTGATAATAAAATTCGTATAATTCATTCTGATAATCCAACATTTCATTTTTATCATAAAGAAAGATAATAATATGACAAAAGAGAGGGAAAAATGTAAAAAGTGTAAAAAGCTTATAGCTCTTTATAAATGCCCTAAGTGTGGCAAGAAATATTGTTATGAGTGTGGTATTTGCAAAGTATGCCCTGCATGCGCTCCAACATTATTACCATTATAATTACATGGACAAAGAAATAGTAAAAAAAAACTTACAGATAAATCCGTTTGCTTATACGGGAAACGTTTTAATAGAAACAACCAATGTTTGTAATTATGCGTTACTCCATAAAAAATGTCCTGCTAGTTTAATTAAAGAGCCAAAATCTTTACCTTTAGAGATAATTGAACAAATTTTAAAGCTTTTGGGCAAACATGATTTTCAAGGAATAATTTATCCATTTTTATATTCAGAACCATTAGCAGACCCAAGATTTTTTTATATACTTACTTTGATTGAAAAGTATGTTCCAAAGGCAAAGATTTGGCTTTACAGCAATGGGTTTAATGTGGATGATTCTCTAATAAAAGAAATGGATAAGTTTAGAGTCAATAGATTGAATTTTTCGGTTTATTCCCCTGAAGAAGGGAGGCGAATCCATAAAATGATTTTACGAGTAAGAGATAATGTTTCAATGGTTTTACGGGCTTATCAAAGGTATCCGATGGATAAAAAAATGAACAATAAAATGTGTTGGCTTGATGATAAGGCTATAAATATTAAACGTCCTTGCCCATCTCCATTAAAATTTTTAACCATTAATGCTTTTGGAGAAGTCATTATTTGTTGCCACGACTGGAAGCGAATTCATGTTTTTGGGTCATTATACAAACAAGAGCTAAACACTATTTTGCAGTCAGATAATGTGATTGAAACATTTTTAGATTTATTAAAAGGAGAAAGATATAAATATACTCTTTGTGCACACTGTTTAAAACATAGATAATTATGGACTTTATTCAATTATATACAATGAAAGAATTTATCAGGAACTATTTAAGGCCTTTTAGGAATAAACGGTTAAATATTTTAGAGGTTGGTAGCAAAAATTAGATGATTAAACATCCGAGGATGGTGTTCCGCAGATATTTTACGAATCCTTTATGGACATATACAGGTTTAGATATAGTTAGCGGAGATAATGTCGATGTTGTTGTTAATGACGGCTATAAATATCCGTTTAATGATAATGAATTTGACATTGTGATATGTGCGAATGTACTAGAGCATGTAGAGGATATTTATAAATTAACTGAAGAGATAGGTAGATTATCAAATGGGTTTGTGCTTTTATTTGTTCCGTGGGACAGACCATTGCATAATTATCCTATTGATTGTTGGAGAATGTCTCCTGTGGGATTATCATTTTTAATTAAAAGATTAAATAAATTTAACATATTAGAGTGTGATTTTATTAAAAGGGACTCTTATCTAATTGCTAAAAAATATGAATGACATTATATTGTCAATGAAAAAAATGAAGAGAGCGATGCAACCGTATGTTTTTATGCTTTATGAGCTAATAATGGAAAAAGAACCAAAAATAAATGTTTTGGAAATTGGGGTAAGGCAAGGACAGTCAACGAGAACTATTTTATCCGCACTAAAAGAAAAAGGATGTGGGCATTTAACGTCTATTTCGATAGATTTGCCTAACGCTTCAGAGAGGATACCAGTTGACTTACACGATTTTTGGACGGCAGTAGCTGGAGATTCTCATAAGGTTGAGGTTTTTGATAGTGTTAGTACTGAATCTTTTGATGTTTTACTTATAGACGGGGACCATAGTTATAATGGGGTAAAACAGGATTTCGCCATGTACGCACCATTGGTAAAAAAAGGTGGGATAATTTTGTTGCACGACGTTTGTAACCAAAAGTGTGGTGTGCCTGAGTTTTGGGCAGAGCTTTTAACAAAATACCATGGAGCTACATTGAACTACGGGACGGCAGGAATGGGCATAATAACCAATGAATAGTGTTGATTGTGGGGTCCAAAATTGAGCTGTGAGCGATGTTTCACTGTAATTATTAGTATATCATTAAATTATTTTTTTAGAGGTTTATATGGATTTAAAAGGTATAAATATTGTAGGTTGTATCATGTTGCACGATGATGATAAATACGCAAAAAAAGTGTTGGATGATATGGCTAAATATACAAATAGGGTTTATGTTAATCTTAATGATTCAACACCTACAATAAAAAAAATAGCCAAAGGACACAAATCCGTTGTCAAGATTATAGAAACAATAAATAGTGGTGGTAGATGGAATCAAGGGTTACAACGAGATAATACCATTAGAATGTTAGATGATATTAAGCCTGATATTGTTCTTTTCCCTGACAGTGATGAGTGTTATCCAAAAAACATGTCAGAACAGCTAATGAATTTTTGGCTAGATAAAGATAAAAAAACATTTTGGTTTAGGCTTTTATACATGTGGGACAATGAGGATACATTCAGGAATGATGGCTTGTTTAAAAGTATTCACCATGTAAGGGCTTTAAAATGGCAGCCAAATATAACCTATCTTCCAAAATATGCTGGGTATGCTTGTCCTAGCAATTATATAAATTTACCTAAAAATACACGTTTCCACTCTACGGCTCCGACATTCCATTATGGCTATATGCACGAAGAGGATAGGGTTAGAAAGTATGGGCGAGCTAATTGTAATTATTGCGACGATGGCTACCGTTCCATTGTAGATAAGGATAAATTAACGGTTAAAGTCCCTGATGTGCTTAAATTGGATAAATAGTAGGACTTGTGTTATAATATAGATAATAGTTATGAAGACAAAATAAAGATGCTGTATTTTCAGTATTTCTATTTTGTTTTTTTTATATAGTAGAGTTTTTATTATGGTTTTAGACCCAGTATTAAATTTTGCCAAAGTTAGTGTAGATGGTGGCTATGATAATGATGACACCAGTATTACATTAGCTACAGGTGATGGAAGTAAACTGCCAGACCCGTCTGTCAGTGGTGCTTTTAATTTAGTTTGGTGGGACTCAACCAACTATACCAATCCGACTTTAGACCCAAATGTTGAAATTGTTCGTTGTACCGCTAGATCAACTGATACTTTAACCGTTACGAGGGCACAGGAAAGCACATCTGCCTCAACAAAGAACACAGGTGGGGCTACGTATGAAATGATATTATCATTTACTAAAAAAACGTATGATGACCTTAAAACATATATAGATCAATTTTGGAGTGATGACGGGACTGACATCACTCCTAGTAATAGCCGAAACATTAAAATACCCGACACCAAACATTTAAAATACGGAGCATTAAAAGTTCCGCAGTATTACGATACTTCTGTTTTGGTTGATGGTGGAGTTGAAGTATGGGATGCGACAGGATTGTTTACGCCGGATGATTGGACGCTAGAATCGATTTCCGGAGATGTCGCAAATCAAACAACAAGAACAGCAGATAGTAGTTCTGGTTCTTATGCGGTGCAAAATGAGGCGTATGATGAAGTTTTAGCAGGGATGTTTTTTTCTAACTTATTGGATAATGCTGTTACATTTGCGGCAGACGAGACTATTCAGGTTATTGCTGACGCCAAGAGAGTGTCAGGGACATCTAATATGTTCGTTATCAGAATAGCTGGTGATGGCGTTGATGATTATTATTATCATGCCACTGGGGCTTTGGCTGGAACATGGTCAACAACATTTGATGAGAATATTTTTGAAATTCTTATAGCGACTAGTTCATATACAGAGTTAAGCTCAGCAATCGTAACAGCTCCTGCATGGGCGATTGTTTCTTCTCAAATTTTGATTGGTTCGGTTGGGGATAATGAGGCATTGCTTAATATTGACAATGTTCAGATAAAAATAGATGGAGTAGACCAAGCAACAGATGGAGGGTTTGAAAACTGGACAGCAACCACACCAACCACTTTAACTAATTGGACGGAGGGATTGTGGGGAGTTGATAGTGTTGAGGCTGGAATAATTAGAGAATCTACAATCATTCAAGCAGGTACATATTCAGCTAAACTATACAGAACATCAGGCGATCAACCGTATATTGAACAAGTTATATCAGGGCTTACAGCAGGACATACTTATAGATTGAGATATTACGCACGAAAAGACGGGGCTTCTTCTGTTAATGCTAGAGCAAGGGTAGCTTTATTTGATGATACAAAAGGTTCAGCTTCGCAGTATTACAATTTTACAACTAATGCGTGGGTGTCTTATACACCAGCGACTACCGAGCCAGCGAGTGATTTTTATGATAATAAGACTTTGACTGATTCGTTTCAACAGTTTTCTGTAGAGGAGTTTGTTGTCCCCGCGAGTGGAAAGATAACAGTCGTAGTTTGGATAGGTGGCAATAATACAGATATTTTATATTTTGATGCAGCTGATTTGCAAAGAAATGTACCAACAAATACTCCTACTTTATTTGAAAGTACTAATGTTTCAGAGTTCGCTGATTTAGAAACAAACGATGTGTTATGGCACAAGTATTTAACTGGTGGAACTGATAGGGATATTTGGAAGATGATTTTAGACGCTTCTGGTAACGGAGTTATATCAACCTATTTAACCGCTTTGGACTTTTCAACACAAGACCATATTGTTGGGGTTGAGACATTCAAGGCGGTAGCTGCACCAACTGCTGTTGAAGGTGATACTTGGAACGATTCAACCAAAAAAGGACTGGTTGGATTCTTCTCGGGTATTAAACAAGGGTTTGAAGGAGTTTTATTTACACAGACAGCGAGTGCGACAGTAGCCAATACAACAGATGAAACTACTTTGATTGCCTCAGGAACAGGAACTTTGACTTTACCTGCTAACTTTTTCACAGTCGGAAAGATTGTAAGAATAAAAGCAAGTGGAGTATACAGTGAAACTAGTTCACCAAATATGCAGATACAGTTCAAGCTTGGTGCAACAAGTGTTTATGACACAGGCACAGTTTCAATCGGAGATGCTTCAACAGGTGTTCAGTCATGGACATTTGAGGCTGATATTGTTTGCAGGTCAACAGGAGCAACAGGGACAACAATGACACAAGGAATGTTTAGCTATGTTAAGGGAGCGGCAACAATAGATGTTTTTGCAGATACACACAGCACAACAGATATAATAGATACTACGGGAACACTAGCACTTAATCTGACAATGTTGTGGGGAACGGCTCATGCGGACAATTCAATGATATGCACAAATTTATCAATAGAGGTTTTAAATCCTTCGACATAATATGAATAAAAATCCAAAGGCTGAAATTCAGCCAAGACCAACACCAAAAATAAAGAGAAAAACTAAAAAGAAAAGATATGGATCTCCAAAGCGATGACGGAATAGTCAGCAAAGTATTGAATTAAAATTTAAAAATTATTTTTAAGATATAATTTTAGATGACGTATGCCATACGGATATCACGCATATGCTGAAGTCGAATACGGTGGACTTGTAGTAACGACGACATCCAGCACATCGTCATCTACCAGTTCTTCGACCTCAAGCTCTACAAGCTCTAGCACTTCAAGCTCTACAAGCTCAAGCACCTCAAGCACCTCAAGCTCTACAAGCTCAAGCACTTCTAGCTCTACCAGTTCTTCGACCTCAAGCTCTACAAGTTCTAGCACTTCAAGCTCTACTAGCTCTAGCACTTCAAGCTCTACAAGCTCTAGCACTTCAAGCTCTACAAGCTCAAGCACTTCAAGCTCTACAAGCTCTAGCACTTCAAGCTCTACAAGCTCTAGCACTTCAAGCTCTACAAGCTCTAGTACCTCAAGCTCTACAAGTTCTAGCACTTCAAGCTCTACCAGTTCTTCGACTTCAAGCTCTACTAGCTCTAGCACTTCAAGCTCTACAAGCTCTAGCACTTCAAGCTCTACAAGCTCAAGCACTTCAAGCTCTACTAGCTCTAGCACCTCAAGCTCTACCAGCTCTAGCACTTCAAGCTCTACTAGCTCTAGCACCTCAAGCTCTACCAGCTCTAGCACTTCAAGCTCTACTAGCTCTAGCACCTCAAGCTCTACCAGCTCTAGCACTTCAAGCTCTACTAGCTCTAGCACTTCAAGCTCTACAAGCTCTAGTACCTCAAGCTCTACAAGCTCAAGCACTTCAAGCTCTACAAGCTCTAGCACTTCAAGCTCTACAAGCTCTAGTACCTCAAGCTCTACAAGCTCTAGTACCTCAAGCTCTACAAGCTCAAGCACTTCAAGCTCTACAAGCTCAAGCACTTCAAGCTCTACAAGCTCTAGCACCTCAAGCTCTACCAGCTCTAGCACTTCAAGCTCTACTAGCTCTAGCACCTCAAGCTCTACCAGTTCAAGCACTTCAAGTTCTACAAGCTCTAGCACTTCAAGCTCTACCAGCTCTAGCACCTCAAGCTCTACCAGCTCTAGCACCTCAAGCTCTACCAGTTCTAGCACTTCAAGCTCTACTAGCTCTAGCACTTCAAGCTCTACAAGTTCTACAAGCTCTAGCACCTCAAGCTCTACAAGCTCTAGCACCTCAAGCTCTACAAGTTCTAGCACCTCAAGCTCTACCAGCTCTAGCACCTCAAGCTCTACTAGCTCTAGCACTTCAAGCACCTCAAGTTCTACAAGCTCTAGTACTTCAAGTTCTACAAGCTCAACGAGTTCAAGTACATCAAGTTCTACTAGTTCATCAACATCAAGCTCAACAAGTTCAAGCACATCAAGCTCCACATCCTCTAGCACATCAAGCTCCACATCTTCTAGCACTTCAAGCTCCACATCTTCTAGCACTTCAACAATAAGCTTTAACTATGATGATTGGACACCAAAAGGAGATGTAGGCATATTGAGAAAACGCGGAAATTTGTCTAACCATAGATATGATGGGATAGGAAGAGATTTTAAAGAAACTCTTACAGTCGTGACAAAAACTACAAAGGGTAAAATTGGTGGTGATAATAATAAAATAATAGCTAAAAATAGAACAATCAAAGCGACGTCAAGTTTTAAAACTGTTAATGGGTTAAAGGATAGTAAAAGATTTAATTTATCTATATCAAGTAATAATTATAGAGGTGTATCTAAATCAAAAAGAATAAAAGGCGAAAAATAAGTCTATGATTACATTAAAAGCAGACAATAGAGATTTGCTCACAGGTGCGAAATATTCATTCCTAAATACAAATTATTTATCAGGTGTTTCAAGTGTTGTTGTAACAAACAGCGTTGGCTTTGATGCTAACGACTATATTCTGCTTGGAGGATTTGGGCAGGAAAGTTCAGAGATAGTCCAAATTCAGAGCATAAACACTTCAACTCATACCTTGACTCTAGTGGCTGCAACTAAATTTTCACATTCAGAAAGTACAAAGGTTGCCATTTTGCCTTATAACCAGGTTAGGTTTTATCATACAACAACGGCAACATTTTCAGCCACAAGCCCTGTAACTGGTTATACAGATATTCAGGCTGACTCTTTTTACACACAAGCTGATGATAGCGTTAATAGTACAGGATATGGCTGGTTTGTTTTTTATAATTCAACAACAACCAATGCGAGTGCTAACTCTAATGCTATACCGTATGCAGGGTTTGCTTTGAATTCTGCTCAGAGAATACTCGATAGTTTTTATAGCCATCTTAACAATAAAGAAAGACAGCTTGTTTCTGATGATGATGCTTTTTATTGGTTGAATGAAGCATATGCTATCGCTAGGAATGAGTTAAACCTTGTAACAAACAATTATACCGCAGAAACATATTATGACATTTCTGCTGTATCAGGGACATCTGAATATGCTGTCCCCACAAATTTTAGTAACGCCTTATCTGTTTATAACTCTACTAGTAATTTAGAGCTTGAAACAATAAAGCTTTCAGAGATTGACGATTGGAATAGCGTTTCTGCGAATAGAACTAAATATTATATACGTGGCGGGTATATTGGGTTTTCTCCTGCGATAACATCGTCAATAACATTTAGGTTAAGGTATAACACAAAAGCTGCGGAGCTTACATCTTATTACGATACTATTGATTTACCTGATAATAACCATTATTGCGTTATTGACTATATGCTTTATAGAGCTGCTCCAAAACTTGGGAGGGTTGATGGTGCGGAATATAAAAGATCATTCGGAGAAAAAATTGCGACTATGAAGCTTGTGTCGTCAAAACAAGATGGGGGGAAAGACTCTTGGGATATTTTAGACGAAGTTAATGTTTAATTTATGGCTAGGCAAAGAAATGTAGAAAAAGAATTATCAATAAGTTATTTTGAAGGCATAAATTCCTCAGTGGGTTATAATTTGGCAAAACCACAAGAAATGTATCATGCTGAAAATGTCAGGTCTGGAGAAATTGGGATAATTGAAAAAAGACAGGGGACTAGGCGGTTGGGTAATAGCATTACAGCCACAGCTAATTATAAAATATTTTATTTCACAGATAGTACCAACCCATACTTTTATAGGGTTAGTACTGTTGGTGGTATAACATCTATTTATTATTTAAACTCCACCCCAGCATGGACTGCTTTGACTAGTCTCGGGACAAGTATTTATGAACTTGGTAGTAGCACTACACAATTTGATATTACAAATCCTAGCGGTACCACGTTTAGATATACATGGGACACTAACGGCACTGATCCAAACATAGACCACCACATGAGAGTAGGGTCAACAGTTGTTATTAATGCTCAAAATTTTAATAGTGTGAATAAGGGTACATTTACAGTAACGGGTGTTTCGGCTAACTATTTTGAAGTGACAAATGCTAGTGGTACGGCTGAAACAAACAAAACCATTGGGACAGGTTCAATTACTGTTTCTGGTAATAATTTTTCATCTGTTATCGCTGAGAATACTGCCTTTTTAGTTAATGGCGATACTGATAATTTAGAAATAAATGCCGATGGGACAACGGTTAGTTCCTCAGCGTCAACATCTAGCAGTCTTTATAAATCACCAAAGGCTAGAAAAATAAACTATTATAAAGACCGCTTGTATTTATCCGATTTTACATATGGTAGTGTTAGATATAAAAATACAATTTTGCGGTCATCTATCCCCGTTGGGATAGTTTCACTTGTAGATGGCGATCATGCTTCTGGCGTTACAACTTTAAATGTAACTGATACAAAATATATTTATAGTTCCGACTCTTTAGACGTTTATCGTGGTGGGACTAAGATTGAAACTATAACGATTACAGCTAAAACTGAAAACTCTTTAACTGTTACTGCAACTAGTAACGCTATTAAAAGTGCTGACGAGTTGTGGGTGGCTAATACATATGCAGGGAACAAGGTGTTTAGATGGACAGAAAACTCTTCAGAAATAGGCATTGATGTTAAAAGGTATGATACATTTAAAATAACTGGTGGCGGTAATGAACGAATAAAGATGATGGTGAACATTGGAGATGTTCAAGTTTTTGGGACAGATAATAGTTTAGCCACATGGAATGATTCTAATTTAAAGAATTATGATTTAGGTCTTGGGTGTGTATCTGATAGAGGTTTTGTTAAAGCCGTTGGGCAATTATTTTTTCTGCATTATACAGGCATATATTCAATGACTGACTACTCACTCCCAAGATTAGTGTCATCAAAGATAGAGAAATACATTACTGGTGCAACTAGAACAGGTCTTGAAAACGCTTGTATGGGTAGACGAGGACTTAGTATTTTTTGTGCTATTCCTGGTGACGTTACTCTTTACAACAGTGACGGCTCAATATTTAAAACTATTAGTGACATTGTATTAGAGCGTAATTTAAGACAAGAGAATTGGTTTGTTCACACAGGCATTAAGGCTACAGAGTTTGCTACATATCCAAGAAGCACTGATGCTGATAGTTTGCAGTTTTCAAGCACTGAAAGCGGTTATCATGTTTATCAGCTTTTTTCTAATGAGCTTGATGATGCAGTCACTTCAGATAAAGAAATTTTATTTAGAGCTGACACTAACAGGATTACATTTAAACAAATTTCTCAAATTAAAGAGATTATACTTGAGGCTGAACGTGGAAGTGATATTAAATGCTTTATTTCATTGGATGGCAATCCTTTTTATGAAATATCAGGAACGGCTAAAAAGGGGTTAAATATTTTTAGAGTAACATCCAAAGATGATGATATTACAAACCCTGTAAGGTGTAGAACATTAAGGGTTTCAATTAGAGATTTTAGTAAAAAACTGTGTAAGATATCCAGTGTGCGTATTAGATATATAGAAACTATGGAAGAGGAAACTAATAGAGAACAAGGATCAATTTAGTAAATTATTCATGTATTTTCACTATGGCAAGAACATATCTTGAAATAGACAGACCATATAGTTCAGATTTAGAGCGCGGAGCGTCTACTCTGACAGAACAAAATGCTTATCAAGCATTAGATTCTTTGGATTCTCAAGTGGCACAGAATATAAATACAGGTGTTTCTATTAATAGCCCAAGCCAAATGAGTTCAGGTGCCGTTGAAGGCGATTCTTTTAGTGATGTTTGGATTAACACATGGATAAAGTCTAGGAACTATCAGCCCAAAGCTCGTGGCTTTTATATAAATGGGGCTGGGGGATACATTGAATGCGTTAAATTATTTGTAGGTACTGGTGGTATCGTTGGTGGGAGTTTAGATATCCCGAATGAATTATCTTCCGATTCTTGGCACGTGGATTCTGCGGGGAACATGTGGAGTGGCGCTAATGTTGTTGATTTTGTGGCTGATAATGATAATGCAACGGCTTATATTTTGAAGACGGGTGTTTGGAAGTTGGGGGCAAGCGGATATATGGGTGATTTATCTAGCCAATATATTGAGTTTGATGCAACAAGCGGAATAATAACAGCAGTCAATCCTGAAATCAATCAGGCTTTACCGAAAAAAGCTAGTTTAATTTCCCACTTGTCATTTGATGAAAACACGGGAACAATTGCATATGATTCAACATCATATGAAAATCATTTAACGATTTATGGAGCAAGTTATACCACTGGTATTACGGGATCGGCAATTTTATTTGATGCTAATACGGAGTATTTATTTTTAGATAATTTACCAACAGAATTACAATTTGCTACTAGCGATTCATTCTTTATCAACATGGTTATTTCAACATCAATGTTAACAGAAGGCGTTATCATTGATACTAGAAGTGCGACAAACGTCACAGACACATTTATGCTATTGAGGATGAGTGATTCATCGGCTGGTCGGGTTAACTTTGTAATTAAAGATTCATCAACCGTTATCAGTATTACTGGCACTACTAATATTGCTGACGGCAATAGACACTCAGTAATTGCTGTTCGTGATGCCACTGATAATAAAATACGGTTATATATAGACGGACAGGAAGATAATACTGAAGTTTCTGATACTACAACGACAGATATTACCAACGCTACTAGTGACTTGACTATCGGCAAACATTATAACTTAACCACTGTAAGTTTTGCTGGAACGATTGAATTTATACAGATTTTCAGCGGAGAATTAACTGATGCTGAAGCTTACGGCTTAGCTAAGAATTATAATGGTATTCGTAATGCTATTGGCTTAGCGGGGGAAATTAGAAGTGATGTAACAGCCACAATTGAGCTTCAATCACCTGTTGAAATAAGTGATTTCCAAATTGCTACATATACCATGCAGATGTGCTCAGAATATAAAACACATCCCGATAATTGGTATTTTGTGTATTCAGTTGCAGCGGCTTCTTCTTTATATTTATATAGAATTAGGAAGAATACTTTTGGCAGTTATATTCCTAGAGCGTCCGACCAAGTTTTGGTTGATGCTGGAGCGACTTATGGCGGGGTAGTGGTGATTGGAAGTTATGTCTATGTTAGTTGGTATGACGGCACTACGGCTTCAGCTATGTTAACAAGGTATGATTTGGATTTAACTAATGGGACAGCAATGACTTTAGCTAGTTTTCCAGGTGGGATTAAAAGATGTGGGTATCTAGCTACAAATGGTACAAGCTTATATATAGTAATGAGACATGGTGATACAGCTACCGCAGGGGATTCTAAACTTTATACTTGCACCATATCAGGGACTACTGCGACATATTCAGCGGTTTCAGCTAATACGATAAGAAACAGTGGTCATGGATTATTCTGTAATGAAACAAACTTTTTCACGGTTGGCTCTACTGGAACTATTTATGAAGAAGATTCAACAGGAGCAGACGTAGATAACATTGATGATTGGTTTTGTGCAGGGACTACTACGATTGAATATCCAATGGGGATAGTAAGAATTGGAACGGATTACGCTATGGCTAGATATTCGAACACACCCGACAGAGGGACAAGCAATACTATTTCAACCAAGATAAAAGTGTCTAAAGCTTTAATAACTTGATATGACATTTGCAGATAAAAAAAAGGCGGTAATTAAAACCTGTATCAAAAATTTACAAGATAAAGGTTATACATTAGACCCTGAGAGTATCAATTCAATACCAGCCAATGATACAGACATGGTTAAACTGATGAAGCTAATAATAATTGAGTATATAATTTCACAAAAATAATATGGGCTTAAAAATAAACCTGTTTAGAATAGGCAGGAACCCCGAAGTTGACCAAAACAAAGTGTTTATAGATGTTCAAACAGGGGATTCAAGAGGAAATGTTACGTATGAAATTACAAGCCTTGAAGCCTTGGAGGCGTTAGGTTTTTCTCGAAATGATGTTGAGACTAGATTTAATCAAGATGTTGTTAACCCACAAGGTGTTTTAACAAACTCTTCTCAGTTGGTTGATATTTTTAAAGGTCAAAATATCCAATTTGGTCCAGGCGAAGCTTTTAGAGTCGGCGATAATGGATTGTCTTCTTTGGGATCATTTGTTCCTGGGGGGACTCTATCACTAGACCCAAAATGGAAAAATATTTTAACAACACCGAACATTCCACTGACTATTTCTGGTTCAAAGATTAATCTTGGAGATGTAGAATCAATGGCTGAATTTGAAAAACAGTTTAAGGCTTTACAGACACAAGGGTTATCTCCTGCTGAAATTTATCAACGTTTAGCCCCTATTCAGCCTGAAAGACCTGATACCACATTCCAAACGTCTGTTCAAACACCAAGTGGGCAAACTGAACCATCTTCTAGCCAAACACGGCAAACACCAACACAAGACCCGTCTGGACAGAGTACAAGTCAGGCAACATTGTCTTCACCTGATGGTAAATTTAAAACGGTTGTAACTGTAGGGTCATCTGAAGCCAGCAAGTTGCAGTCTCAAGGATGGATATTGGGTGCTAGTGGGAAAACTGTTATTGACACCCAAACCGCCTTATCAAACCTTTCTTCGACTACCGTACCACAGGGAACAACACAGCAAACGGTAAATAATACAGGACAAGGTATTGGCAATGCTGTAGTCGATAGTTTATTTCAGCTTTACCTTGGTCGTCCTGCCAATGAGCAAGAAAAAGCATTATATTCGAGTCAGGCTGATGACACGGTTTTAAGAAAGAACTTAGAGCAGACAAGAACACAGATACTCGAAAAGTCACAACGTGATTTTGAGCAAGCACCAACAGCCAATTATATCATTGATGGTAATTATGTTTTAGTAAAGTTTCAAGAAGACCCTACGCCAAGTGATAACATTGATGATAAAAACACTATTTGGTTTTATGATAAACAAAATAAAACTTACCGACCATTTGCCTCAACTGCTGCAATGGAAAGTTTTTTTGAGACAACAATAGATAAAATAATGCCATTAGTTCAAAGTGTTCCTGTGACAGCACTATCAAACATTACGTGGCAAGGTGATTTTTTGACTAGAGATAGAGCTGTCCAAAATAATGGAGAAATCCCTGGTGGAGAAGATAAGGTTGTTAATGAAACAGTTAAGCAAACTCCACAACAACCAAGTCCTGAAACAATGCAGGCATTACAAAATATTTATGGGGCGGAAAAATTATCGTCTGAAGATGAACAATGGGTCACTAATTTAATTGGCACGGTTTTAACTACAGCGAAATTAAAAGATGATATTTCTCAAGATGTATTTGACAAAACTGTTGGTAATGCAACTGAGCTTGCAAAGTATACAAGTGCCGTACTTTATGGTGGTTATACATTAGGTGATATATATAAAGAAATTAAAGCAAAACAACTTTCAGCTAATGGTAATTCTGAATATGATAATTTTAAGGCATTTGATGAAAACGTTAAGGCAAGTTCTTGGTATAGCACGTCTGATGGGATTAAAGCTAAAAACGATACGTTATTGATAATTCCTCTTGATATTTTAAATATGGATTCAAGTTTATTTGATAACCCAATATTTCAAATACCAGGTCAAGCTTTTACTACTCTTATTGAACCAATAGACTGGACATCTCCAGAGTTTCAAGCTGAAGCCGAAAAGATTCAAGCTTCATATTATGATTTAATGATGCAAAAAGCTGAAGCCCAAACTGAACAAGCTAAGGCGTTAGCTGAAAATAATTGGAACGAGTTTAAGACGTCTCTTGAAAAGAAATATGGTTTAGCTTTAAGCGATAATGCTAGAACGGCATGGGGTCAGTTGCAAGATATGTTTTCAGGATATAGTCAAGCTGGGCTTGGTGATAGTGGTCTAATGAATGAAGCTATGGATAGGTATTTGGCAGATGTAAGGAGAAACAACCAGCTATTACGAGATGAAAAGCTTACAACTGAAGAATCAAATTATAAAAATTATCTGCTTAATTCAGCCACTTCAGAGGAAATAAAACAGTTTGTGGCACAAAATCCAGATAAGGCTAAGGCTTATGGTTTAATCCCAAGTGATGATGTTGCCAACTGGTTTAATATAGATAATCTCAAAAAGCTTTATCCAACATTAAGCGATGCTCAGATTAAGGCCATGAGAGATACAATGCTTGATGAAAATGGAAATTATAGAAGCCAATTATACCAAAACCTATTTGCCAATAAGTATGACCTTGGAGAAGCAAAGAAAACGTATCAGCAAGAAAAGCTAATGGCACAAAAATTAACAGAGGAGGAAAAAGCTTATGCTCCATATACTGCTGCTGCCAATCCATTTTCTTCATATAACCCTGATTATGCTAGCCTTCCTGATGACATAACACAACCAGAAACAACAACAACTGGGACAGATACGACTGTACCATCGGGGACATCTTCACCTCAAAGTAGAGATGTACAGGGTATGGAGGGAAAGGCAACCTTATATGGGCCAGGAGGTCAAAGAGAGGTTGTTGAAATTGGTACGAGTAGAGCTTCTCAGCTTCAATCTCAAGGTTGGACATTAACACCTGCGGCTACCGAGTTTGCGATACTTTATGGCCCAAGTGGGTCTTCAAAACGTGTCCAAGTTGGTAGCAGTGAAGCATCTCAGCTTTTGGGTTCTGGGTGGTCCTTAACGCCTGCAATACCGTCTTCTTCTCCGACATCATTGGCGAGTGCCTCCGAAGCTGCTTCAAACATTTCTAACCAGTGGTCTGCTCCATCAGGTTATTCAGCTATTCCAAACCCATCAGAGATTGAACGATATTCTGCCCATATGACAAACCCAGATGGGACAACGATGTATGGCAAACCATTAGTAAGGATACCAGGGCTTACTGAACTTAAATTGTATAAGCCAGAAGAAACAAAAAAGGTTGGAACTGATATATACTTAAATCCTGGTGTTGATCAAAGATGGCAATAAAATAAAACATATAATGAAATTGCATAAATAAAAATTCACTATGGCACTTAAAGAAAATACAACTTATAGGGGGTATGCCTCTGCAATAAAACCATTTATCCAAACAGCAAAAGATGTTGGTGAAAGTTTACCTGTTAATAAACCAACTGAAAAATTTTCAGGTCTTGTTGATATTATCAAGCAACAACCAATGCAAAGTGGGAGTGCTATGCCTCGCCAAAGTGTCCCCACAAGTTTGTCTAGCATCGGGTCAGTAACAACTCCTTATGGTGGGAGCACTAGATATGAAAAATTTCATCCAGGGGTTGATATCGCAAATAAAATTGGGACATCAATCCCAACATTTACCGAGGGTGTTGTCACGGATGTGCGTATTGGGCAGGGTAGTAATTCTGCCAAATCTAGTTACGGTAATTATGTTATAGTAACCGACCCTCAAGGGAATAAGCATAGATATAGCCATTTGGATAAAGTTTTTGTGGCTATTAATGAACCAGTAACCGCTGGGTCTGAGATTGGGCGAATGGGGGTAAGCGGGAGTGTATATTCTTTAAGCGGAGGGACTGGTTCACATCTCGATTATCGTGTTATGAATGCGTTCAATAAATATATAAATCCTTTACAGTTTATAAAATAAAACATATGGCCATGAACGATAATTTAACTAGGGCTAAAGCCTCTGCTATATCGGCTGTAATGAAGAATCCCAAACTGTCGAAGTTAATTTTTTCGGCATGGAAATCTCCTGTTGGGAGTACAAAGAACAGTCAGGTTAAATCTATTTTGAGCTCGTTAACCAAAGCGAGTAATAATTATAACAGGCAAGACGGTCAGGGTGGTGTTTTGGACAATTATTTTACTTCAAGTACTCAGCCAAGATCATCAACATCTAGCGGGTATTCTGACCCATTATTGAAATATTTTGAAAATGCTTACACTCCTCCAAGCTATTCTCCAAAAACGCCAATGAGCGTGATGAGTCCAGACCAAAAAAGTGCTATAACAAACCCACAAAAAGAGGTAGCAAAGACTTTAACTGGTGGAATGACACCATTTGGTGGGGCAACTGTGTCAGATGTGCCGTCAACCACAAAATTTATTAAGAGTGCGGATGAATTATTGGCTTCATATGGCGTTGATGCTGATTCTTTATCAAAGACAATGCAAGACATTTTAGCTACAAGTGGAGAGAACGGTCTTGACACATGGTATGAAGGTTTGGAAACTGACAAACAAACTAGGATGAAAGATGTCTATGATGCAGTTAAATTAGGCGTTGGTCCTAAAACATTTAAAATGGGAGTTTTATCTGATAGTGACAGTCTAGCGAAACTATTAAATTTACCACCAGAAGCCGTCAGCAACTTACCTGAAAGTGGATTACTTTCTGACCAACTGAATGAATTGGAGGATGCTATACGTAAAGAATTTAAGCTTGATTCTCAATATGAAAATCTTACCAATCTTCAAAACCAAGGATTGGGTCTCGAAACAAATTTGACTTCATATATTAAAGGGAAAGATGAGTACCTTGGGAAGATTGATAAATTGCTTGATGAGGGCAAGTCTAAAATTGCATATATGGACACATCCGACCCAAATGTGTCTAAACGTATGTCAAATTATCTTAATTATTTAACAATTCTAAGTGGCAGACAGACCAATCGCTACATTGATTTTTTGAATATTGGTATTGAAAGCTTTAATAATAAGATGACTCAAGCTACTAATATTTATAATTCAAGTTTAGCTGCTGCTGAAAGTGCAATAAAACGTCAAACTGCCATTACAAAAGAGGCATATCAGAACGTTTCTGATATGCTTGAAGAACTTTATGAAAATGTTGATAATAGGACAAAGATATCACAAGACCAGACAAAATATCAACTTGATATATTAAATAGTGCTTTACTTGGGATAGGTAGGATTGTTGATGTTGAGAAAAAGATTGATGATATCATCAACGCTGATGACAAGAAGAAAATGACAAGGGCCGAAAAAGAGGCTGAAATGAATAAAAGCCTTGCGGCCGTTAGAGGTGTTGATACATTTGTATCCCCTGATGACTGGGCTAAGTTTAGGAGTGAGTGGGTGACATTGTATAATGAATCACCTAATGATTTTGATACAACTTTTGCAGGATATAGAAACCCAAACAATCCTTATTACATAACAGTTAAAGAGTCACCAGAAACAGAGGATGATGTTACAATCAGAAAAACACTTACTGACCAGTTTTACAGGGATGAATTGATTGAATCTAAAAGCCGTGGGGTAACAGCTAAGGATGTTTGGAATGATCTTTATGAGGACGATGAGTCAAAAATTTATCTTGGGCCTAATCCTACGGACAGGGAACTTGAAATATTTAAAGAAGTTTTTGGCGACTTTTGGGGTGATAAACCCGGTCTTGGTTAATCTTAAAAAACATTTATGGCATTATTAGACTCATTAAAGAAAATAGGTAGTAGTTTTATAACAACGGCAAAAAATCTCTCTGGCGATAGTCTTATAGAGAGTGCTTATAATACCTATAAATACATAAAGGAAAAAAATTCTGGGGCTCAAGAGCTTTATGACCCTAAGGCTCAAGAGAGGACTGAAGAATATTTGAAGAAAGAATCAGAGAAAAAACCAACTGTTTTATATTCTGGTCCGAGGAAAACAACTACAGAGCTTTTACGTATTATTCCTGATTTAAAATATACGACCGTAACTCCAACATCTAAAACTCAGGAACAACTTTCTCCATTCGCACGGTATAAAATCATAATGGATAAATACACATCACCGCTTTCTTCTACTGAAAAAAAGGTTGTGGATAAGCCAATAGTGAAAGAATCACCATTAACAGTTGCTAAAATGCTAACTCCTGGCTTGGGCATTAGCCCCAAAGTGGATGATTACGGCAAGTTTCTTACACGGACAGGGTTGCTTGCTGGTGGGATGGTATCTACATCATTTGATTTTTTCGTGGATGCTCTTACAAAACGAATGGGGCAAATTAAGGCTGGTGATACGTTACCATCTTATATAAAAGGCACGGGTTTTGAAGCCAAAATAGGAACGGAAAAACAACGACAAGAAAGACAAAAGAAACTTGAAGAGTGGAATGCTGTATTTGAAGCCAATAAAGACAATTTACCACAAGAAAAAATAAAACAATGGTTTGAAACTATTAATAGCCATAAAGCTTTCGAGCCGTCAGATGAGTGGAAAAATGCCTCTCTTTCAGAAAAGTTTTCACCGGAGCATATTACGGAAACATTTCTTGAGTTGGCTCCAAGTGTTATAGCTAGTTTGGGGATGTACGCAATAAATCCTGTCTTTGGGTCTGCGGTTGTTGCTGGGAGTACAGCTGGCGACATAAAGGATATGGCTGAGGCTAAAGGCGTTGATCCTGATACTGCGACCAAAAAGGGTATTTATGCCGGTGTTTTGGTTTCTTTATTAGACAGAATAGTCCCGTCAAAGATATTGGGGTCGGCTAAAAATAAGTTTGTATCTAGTCTCACCAAAAGACTTTTGGGGATAGCTGGATCTGGTTTGACTGAAGGTGGGACTGAGGTTTTACAAGAAGCTGTAACATTAGCTACAGAAAAAACATTTAGGGATGATTTGGGTTGGGATGAGGCTATGACTAGGTCTGTTATGAGTTTTGCAGGGGGGCTCTTGGGTGGTTCTGGCATGGACACGGTTGTTCAATATGTGAGTCATCCTGAAATGAGAGAAGAATTTAAGGGTTTTGTAAAACAGCTCACCCCTGGTCTTACAGTTGAAGATGTATCAAAGAACGTTTCTCCTGAGATAGAAGAATTTGTTGAAAAGGCAAAGAAAGAAAACCTGACAAAGGAAGAGTTTGTTGAAATGTTCAACGCTGAGTTGGTACAGCAAAATTTAACAAAGAGAGATACAGCAAAAAGGATACAGGAACAAATCAAAAAAGATGTAGGCATGACCATTGCTGAGTTTTATGATGTTTTTGTTGCAGAGAAGGGTGTTAAAGAAAAGGAAAAATTTTCTGCAAATGAAAAAACGGAGGCAGACAGACAAATGTTAACAAATGCAAGAATCGGTGCTGGGGAATTTAATCCAGGAGAAATATATCAGCAAAAAATGCCGACGGGCATTTTACGTCCAGTTGTGCTCACAAAAAGAAACACTGACGGAAGTGTTGATGGTTATTATGCAGGTGCAATCAGTGAAACCGAAGGACAATTTGGGATGTCACCAGCATCGCTTTTGCCAGCAAAATGGAATAATCCAAGCAAAGAGTTATCTATACCAGAGTTTGACCAAAATAAATTTGACACCTATTTAGAAAAAGTATTTAAGATTAGTAAGCCAAAGATTTCCGGACCAGAAAAAAAAGTATTTGATGGCACCCAAAAACAGACAGCTTTAGAAGCCATTAAAAGCCAAAAAGTAAAAACGTTAAAATCAAAGCCTTTATCCAATGTTAATATTATTAATGCTATAGGAAGTAAGAAGAAAAATATTCCAATATTATCAGAGGCTCGCGTTTCCAATGGTCGTTTACAGGTGACTGATCTTGAGGTTTTTGTTGATGTAAAATCTGATTTAAAAGATGGGATGTACCAAGTTGTTGGTAAGAACGCAACAAAAACAAAATTAAGCCCAGAAGATTTTCCGTCCACCCCGAGTGAAGAAACTGAGCTTGTTGCCACATCAATAGATTCAAGAGAGTTTTCAGATATTATTAAAAAAGCCACCTTAAACATGAACGAAAAAGATAATAGAATAGAGTTATCTGGGATAAATATAAACATAACTGATGGGGCGATGACGGTTGTAAGCACTGATGCCTATAGGCTTTTTATTAATAAATCAAATGTTGTATCAGCTGATAATGTTGATATTATTGTGTCTAATCCAACTAAATTATCAAAAGTCTTAACTGCTGTTGGTGATATGTGTAGCATTTCAGTTGGTGAAAATACAATTAAGTTTAGTGGAGAAAATGGCGAGGTTATTGTTAGACGAATCCAAGGGACATACCCAGATTATAAACAAATATTACGTGGATATAAAACGGTTGAGGCAGTTGATGGCAGTCGCCTTTCTTCCGCCATAAAAGAATTACTCCCATTAGCCAAAAAGGTTGTAAATAATAATGTCTATATTGACAAGAAGGACGGAGAGTTATTGCTTTCGGTAACTGTTAAAAATAATGAGTTAGATATAGATAAAACTATTGCCATCCCAGCAGTATCGTCAAGTGTTTCTACCAATCCAGGTGAGGCGAATAATGGCGTATTGATAATGCCAATAAAAGTCGGAGAAGAAAGGTTGGCTTTCGATGCTAAATATTTAGGTTCAGCTTTGAAATCTCTTGATGGTAAAAAAATATATGTTTATGAATCAGAGGATAAGCTTAATTCGCCAATTTTTATTACAGACCAAAGAATTGGCGAACAGACTACAGATTATGAAACTGAAACATTAACCGAAGAGGTTAAAAAGAAGCCTAAAAAACCAACGATAGTTACAGCCATAAAAGAAAAACTTCCTACAATTACGGCAAGGGCAAATAAAGCAACCGCCATAAAAGCGATTAAAGAAATGCCTACTAAAAAGACAGCTGAAACGCTTAGAGGGGCCGTTGGGATGACGGTTGACGATATAATGAAAACTTATCCTGACATTAAACTCAAAAGAGATGTCCCTGCGACTGATGTCTATGGCAATAAGGTAAAAATTCCTGATGGTGAAGTACTGACCCCTTATGAATTAAAAGGGAACAAGGTTTTATTACAAGACGGAGAAACATATGACATCTCCACCAAGAAAAAAACCCAGCAAGGGATAAAATTAACTCCTGAAATTAAAGCTAAAATAAAAGGTGAAGCTCCTACATTTAAAGCTAGTGGTAAAAAGTTTGCTGATGCCAAACAGGATTTTATAAAAATCAAATCTAAATCTAAAGAAAAGAAAACAACTGCCGTAAAAGCTTTAACTGAAGGTATCCCGGGTATTCGTGGCTTGAGGGCAGTTGGGCTTGCACCAGAATCAGCTAACGTTGTCAGTAGTCGTGAAGATGTTTTGTTGAGAAGTAGGATACGAGCCATGGCTAAAAGCTCAAAGATAAGCTATGTGGCAGGTCAGGCTGAGGCTAAGGCTAGAATAGTGGGTGACGCAAAGGCTGAAAATGCAAGCGTTGATAGAATAAAACAAAACATTATCTCCTATATTAAAAGGAATGTCCCGTCAGAGGATCAGGGTGTCTTTTTGTCTGATATAAGAAAAACAAACACCATTGTTGCTGCTTTGAAGATTCTTGATAAGGCTGATGCTCAGGCTATCAAAAGTGAAGAGGTAAATATCAAAAAAGAAATAAAAAGACGAGAGGCTAAAAATGCTTTAATCGGATTTTTTAAACAAAAAGAACTAACTGCGGTTTCTGCCAAAAAACGTGTTGTTGAATATGCCAATACATATCTTCCCATTTCAGCTCGTGGCAAAGTTTTATCTGGGTTATCTAAAGTTAACACTATTAAAGGTGCGATAAAGCTTTTTTCTAGGATAGACACTCTTTCTGAAAAAATACAATTTGAAGAGGCTATTAATAATCTTAAAAAAACAGCTAAGAACATTGCTAGTAGTAAACAAATTGATGTCGAATATCAAAAAAGAATCCAAGAGCTTCTTGATACTTTTGAATTGACTCGTCATACAGAGGCGTTTATGGATAAACTCAGGGCTACTCAAGCATTTTTAGATAAGCAAAGCGAGCTTGGGCATGAAATGAAAATGCCCAATAGGGTTCTTAGACAGCTTGAAATTTTGGGCAGAATACCAAAGGATCAACTTACCTTATCTCAGCTTCAAGGCATACAGCGTCAAATTGAGCTTTTAATCAATTTGGGGAAACTTAATCTTATCAATAGAAACGCAATATATATTCAAGAGAGAGTATTAAAAAAACAGGCTCTACTGGAAACAGAGGCCCCAATAAACTCAAGAAAAAAGTTTACCAAAGAACAACTTGCAAACAGAACAAAAAGAGCTTGGGCTGATAGGTATATAGGTCTTCGCAATTATCTTCAAAAAACAAATGTTGGGCTTACTTCCATAGACCTTTTGGCTGAAATAACTGGCATGGTGCCAATGAAAGAAACGCTAGACGCTGATTACGGTAATTATTTAAACTTCAATATTGAAATAGTTGAAAAGTTTGAAGACATTATTAAAAGACGACATCTACTGGAAGACAGTTTTGAAAATGTTGGTATTTATGCTATTTCAAAACAAGAAGGTGGTATGCAGAGGTTAGTTGAGAACAATAGGCTTTCAAGGGAATATATTGAATCAATTAAGTTAACAGAAGGCGAAATGGAGCTATATAACTTCATTGTTGAAACAAACGCTAAAACGTACCCTTTAATAAAACGATGGGCAAGGGAAGAGTTCAATGTTGATGTGAAAGAGGTTAAAAGCTATATGACATTTTTTTCTGACTTTGAAGCTATGTCTGATTTTGAAATCCAGCAAAAATTTGGGAATGATAATGTTTTAGATGCTGCTGCCCAAAGGCAAACAAAACTTGTCGAAAAATCATTTGTTGAAAGCCGTAAAGATGTCAGTGATATGCCACTACGCCTCAATGCCAAAGAGGTTTTCTTGCGGCACATTGATGATGTTGCATACGCCCTATCCATGGGTCGTGATATAAAAATGTATTCTGAGATTGTAAAATCAAAAGAAATGAAAGAGCATTTTGGTGATGTTGGTCAAGCCGCATGGAGCGAGTATTTGGACTTAATGGCTAGAAAAGGTGGTGTCCAAAATTTTCAAAGGATTAAAGGATTAGATTGGGTAAGAAGAAATATGACAGCTGGGGTTTTAGGTTTTAGATTATCTTCAGCGTTAATCCAATTATCATCGTTTTCAGATGCAGCTGCAACCATTGGTGTTGATTGGGCTTCACAAGGAGCATATAAAATTGCTACATCAAAAGAATGGCGAAATTTTATAATGAATAACTTCCCTGAAATAAAAGCCGCAGTTGGCGATGATATTGCTTTTAGAGAGTTTGATGAAAAATTATGGGGTAAAATACAGCAATCAGGAATGAAACCATTACAGGTAATGGATGGACTAATGAGGTCTACAGCTGCAGCTGGGGCGTATATGAAACTTGCTAAGGAAATCGGGATAGAGATTAATCTTTCAAACCCTAACCCTACCATTTTAGCAAAAGCTAATAAATTAATGCGTGACAGCCAAGGGTCTTCATACTATAAAGACCAGCCACTAGCCATCTCTACAGGTTTTGGCTTGGCCAATAATCGGTCTATAAATAAAACAATCTTAACATTTCAAAGCTTTTTACTTCATCGGTGGTCAAATATACAAAGACAAGTTTGGTATGAGGGCATACAAAAAGGTGATTATAAAAAGGCTATTTCTGGTTTAATTTGGTTTTTTATAGTTACAAGTGCGTTTGAAGAGGCTACTAGACGATTTAGTAAATGGGTAATGTCTCTTATCACAGACAAAAATGTTGAGAATGAAACCGTGCTTAAAAGTATCCTAAAAAACTCTACAAATAACATACCGATGCTTGGGTCCATTATTTCATCATTAACGTACGGAAGTAGTCCAGTTCCTGTGATTAGGTCTTTCGATGATGTGCTTGAAGGTTTACAATCATTATTAACTGGCAAAAAGAAAAAAACAAAAATAAAAGGAGCGGTAAAAGTTTTTGGTGCATTAGGGTCTGTGCTTGGTGGTCCAGGTTCTTCACAGCTTGCTCAAATAATAAATGATATTCTAACCGAGTCAGGTTCTAGCAGTAAAACTGGTATTGATATGTCTGGGTATAAAAAAATAACTACTGATGACAGTAGTTCTAAAATGGACTGGAACAAATATAAGAATATGAGGTGAGGCAAATAACAGGCACGAATCGTAAAGTTTTGTTAAAGGCCTTTTTTAACGGCCAGGAGAGATGTTTATATCTTTTTAGTGATAATACATAGACAGAACAAAAAACAAGCTTAAATCGCTTGTTTTTTGCATTTTGGGCATATAAACATTTCCCACTTGTGGGCATTTTTTTTTGGATAAAATGTTAGCTCTGTAATTTCTTTACAATGTGGGCATTTAAATATTGGGTATAAAGTTTCTTTTCTTTGTTTATTGTAAACAGATTTGAAGCATTTACGGCTACAAAACATATGGCGATAATGTTTTCTAACAAAGTATCTCCTACAAACGGGGCATTGTTTAATAATTTTAGCCATTATGGTTTTGGTTTATGCTTATAAACCACTATGGCTGTATTCGTTCAAAATTCCCTTTTGGAGATATTTGAGTGCATTGATATATTGGTCGACAATGGCAAGGTCAATTTTAACGGAGTTCATTTTTCTATATTCTTCCGTAGATTCCCAGACAACAGAGGCTTTAGCAACAGATATAGCTTTACCTGTACCAGGTTCTGTGCTTTCAAGTATTTCAGAGTATTTCTCGCCTGCAACCCTAGACCAATTATTTAAAGACCTATTAATTGTTCCATAGCATTGTGCCAATTTAGCAATTGTGACACCAACCATTTCACCGTCAGTTACTCCTCTTTTATAATCTTGCATAAATGAGACATATACGGACTCATAGTCATTAACATTAACTAGGGTACTGGCATCTGTTGTTTGTTCACTTTTTTGTTCTTGTTGGGTTTCCATAGATTTTTTTTATTTTATTTATATTATTTATAGCGTGATGTTCTTTTGACATAATATTTACACCATTAAGATGATCAATTTCATGCTGCCAAACCTTAGCCTCAAACCCAGAAAGTTCTTTTGTCTTTGTGTCAGATATTATAAAATTATCGTTAATGAGATTAAGTTCTTGGTATTTAACTGTTATTTTATTAAACCTTTGAACAGTAACCATTATTTCATTAGGGAAGTCCAAACATCCTTCATCCGAATTAACAAAGGCATTTGTGTGTTTAATTATGGTAGGGTTGATTATAATATCTTGGTCTATTGTGACAAAAAACCTAATTGGGTCTGTTTTATTTATTTGAGGATGAGCTATAGCATAACCACCCTTATAATGACCGTATGGTAAATATAAAAGTTGGAACATATCGGTTGAATCTTTTTTTATTGTTTCAATATCAGAGCTTTCAGCTAAACGGCTTTGTTTACTATGTGAGCCGACATAACGTTTTAAGAGAGAAGTGTCAGGCTTAAAAAGCTTTTTTTCTTTCATAGATTGTTTACATTTAAAGCGAAATCTTTTGCTTCACTTGGTGTATTAAACCCACAGCATATACTCATTCCATTAAACACACAGGTTGAATATAAAAACGGTGCAAGCCTAAATGTTTTTATAAGACACTTTCCAACTGTTAAGGTTAAAGGTTCAATTTCAATTGGTGTTCCTTCAAAAATAGTATCTATTTTATGTCTGAATACTAATGATGGTTCATTTTTTTTAATAAAAGAAATGTTCATGTGGATTTTTTTATTTTAGATGTAATCTTTTTTACTATATTGTAGACAGCCCTTAGGTCAGTTACGGTCAAAATTTTTTTGTATTTATCGGCAACATATTGGAGATTATAAATGAATTGCTCTTTTGATTCATTATTTTTCTTATTGGTTATGGTTGCAGTTTTAGTTTGATGGGTGTTTTTTGATTTACTGATAGCTGTTAGTAGTGTTTCTGTTGGTACATTACTAAGTTTTCTAATCACAAATGGTGAACCATTTAAGGTATATTTTGCTTTTAGCCCTGTTATTACAATATTAAAATCATCACTAAAAACAACTTCAATGTTTTCCTCCCTGCGTCGATTCAAAGGGTCAAATACATCAACGAGCATAATATACATTTGTAACTCATTTTTAGTGTCTACTTGTGTTTCAATAACCATACGTAATTGAAGATAATCCGTTTATTTTTTTAACAAAAATCTTTTCTTCAAATAAATCTTTAATGCTTTGAATGTGGGTAATGCAAAACAGTTGGTCAACTTCGTTTTTAAGTCGTAAAATAATATTTGCAAATTTTTCTTCTGTTTCTGTGTCAAGACCATGGATGAACTCATCAAGGATTCTAAACCCACAGTTTTGGATTGAAGCTAGACTCTCTGATATGGCATAGGTAATTCTCATCTTTTCAGATCCACTATAGTTATCAAAATCAAACTCTTCACCTAGTTCATTAAATATGCTGATAAATAGCCCCTCTAAAACAGTATCTTTACCTAACCCTTTTTTTTGAGTATCTAAACGAACTCTAAAATCCGAAAGCTTTCCAAGTATGTCATTAATCTTTTCTTCCATCCTTGGGATTATATAATCAATTATAATCGCCTTAATGCCGGTAGGGCTGAAGGCTTCTTTCAAAAGTGTTAAACATTCAGTGTTGTCCCCAACCAATTCATTTTCTTTGGTGACAATATTTATATTTTCTTGTTCTTTCTCAACAAGTTTTTTAGCATTTTCAGCAGAAGCTATTTTGTTTACAACATCAAGCATATCTGTGTTCGCTGTTGAAATATTCAGCTCAACATTAGACGCTTCAACCTTAAACGATTCTAAGTCTTTTATTTTTAACTCTATCCCTGTTATCTCTTCAGATATTGTTTCCTTTAAGCCGACTAAGATATTAAAATCATCCTGGCTTTTGGCTATTATTTCTTGGGTGTTTTTGATATCAACATCTCTGGTGGTTTTAAGACGATTAAAGTCAGCAAAAATTTTTTCTTTCTTAGAGACAACGGCTGAAAGGGCATTAATTTTCTCTGTATCCACCACGGGTTCGTCTCCGAGCTCAGCTAATTTTATTATATATTCATTGACATCTTCAGCCTGTTTTTTCTTTTTATCGTAGGTTATTTTCAACAACACTTTATTTTCTTCAAGTTTACCCTGTCTTTCTTTATCATAAAGTGGGCATGGTTTTTGTATCTCGGGACAAATAGTTACTTTTTGGTAGGTTAAATCGATAATTGTTTTGTTTATCGTTTTTATATCTTCTTCAAAATCAACCTCTGCTGGTTTTTTTGACATAACAGCCATTTTTCTGTTTAACCAATCTGACAGGATTAAACTTTCTGCTTGGAGTATTTTTAAAGTATCTTTATCTTCTTGCAACCCAGCACAATCAGCCTCCATTTTTGATATATCCATGCCGTTAAGGCTTCCCAGTTTCATCTTTTGGCTATCAATATCTAGCTGTTTTATTTCTATTTCCTTAATGGTTTTTAGCAACTCGTTCTTTTTTTGGTTGATAGTAGCATCTAAAACTTTTTTTTCATCAACCTTAATCTGTAATTCTGAAAGCTTTTCTTTTAGAGTGGTTAATTGTTTCTCGAGGTTGTTTTTTTCAGCCAACAAAACATTCAGACCAGACGCTATATCTTTATAGGTATTAATCGTGTTTTGGGATGATTCAATCCGAGAAAGATTTTTTTCCAGAGCAATTTTAAGTTCATTAAGCTTATCTTTTGTTTTATTATAATAAGTGTCATAATCTTCCGCCTTTATCATTTCCATTATTATCTCCTTGCGTTTGGTCGCAGTTTGTTTTACGAAATTTTCTTGGTTATCTTGGGGGTAAGCGATAGAATTTATAAACAAAAGATATGAAGATTTTAATAAATCTCGCTCTATAAACATTTGGATGTTTTTAACACCATTAACCTTTATTGGCAGGAAAGACTTTTTTTCTTTGTGGGTTACGGTCAAGTCATGCTTACCACCATTGGTTATTGATCTTGTTATTTTATATTCATCATTTGTTTGACCATCAATCAAGGCAACAGACACTTCTGCTCGCTCAGCCCCTCGCCTTATAAGAGACCTGTTGTCAGCTCTACTTCTTCCATATAAACACCAAATGAAAGCATCTATAACTGATGATTTACCATGTCCAGACTTTCCGTCAATTAAAACCTTTTGCGGAATAGTTAGATTTAATTTAGTATCCGCATGACTGATAAAATTTTTAAGATGTATTTGGCTAATATTTAACATGTTTATTCTTTTTTGTCTTTAATATCATCAAGTTTTGGTGTGGTTATACAATTCCTAGCCACATCGTCAAGAAAACTTTTAACATCTTCTGGGTCAATAATTGTAGTTTCATCGTTAAGCCAACTTAACCGTTGTTGTTTTTCTTCGGGGTTCTTAAACGCTGAACCATCTATAAATTTTTTAACAATCTCTTTAGCCTCTTTGGCTGTGTCAGGGGTAATAATAGATGATATAATCGGAACCATACTAGATATCGAAATATAAATTTCTTTGTTACAGTGTGGGCATTGAGAGGTATCTCTTGATTTCATTATTTGCGAAAAACCTTTAAGATTTTTTTTTCCTTCTGTCATAATTGTGGGGTTAATAATTTAATGGTTTCTTTTTGTGGAATGGTTATTTTTTTATCTTGGTGGAGCAAATTAACACCAATAGTTGCAAGCCCAAAGGCATCACAAAGATTATTGCTTGTAAACGATTGGCCGTAACGCTTATATGTTTCAAGCATCATTGTATCCTTTGGGGAATTACCCTTGCCTGTTATATATTTTTTTAATTGTGTTGGGGCTACTATAACGAATTTTATACTTAAATTATACAAGGCCTCTCTAATCATATAGTTAAGTCCTGATAATTGTATTAATGAAGTTGTGTTTTTTGCCATAAAGGCTAAGCCTTCAATTACTGCTATGTCTATTTCGCTACCTTTAACTACATCCATGATTGAATTCTTTATTCCAAGTATTCTTTTGAGCTCATTTATAGGAGTTTTAATAGCTGTTGGCTTTGATTTTATTTCAATGAGTGTTGGGTCTAGTTTATTGCTGTTAATAATTGCAACCCCAGTCTCTGTTAAAGATAAATCAAGGCCTATAACGTTACTCATATATTTTTTTTATTAGCCTTGATACCGATATTTTTTATAAAGATTTTACATTTATAAAGTGACCAAAAGCTATAATTTAAATCCTTTCAATCTTTAATCATATCCCATGCAAGAAGAAGTTTTTTTTCATCAACAGTCCTTTCTTTAGCATAAGTTTTTAAAAGGTCAACAATATTAAAGTCAAGAAGATTGTTTCCAAAATCAATTTTTTTTCTTTTATTTGGGTATTGTTCAACAAGCAAATGAGCGGCAAATGAGTCCAATTTCGAACGGATAATTTCAATGTCTTTTGTTTTTTTTGTTAAAACCACTTTTACAATACTTTGAGGGTCAATACCGTTTAAATCATTTATGGATGGGTTTTCAATCTTTATTATCGGTCTGCATGGCAGTTTTATGTGTGTAGTTTTGTAGGTTTTCTCATCAATTATATAAATAAATTTTTCATGTTCCCCAACCTCATTTGTAAATACACTTCCAGTCATTAATGTTTTACCTGAAACAGATGGATTATGTATATGCCCGCACACAATAATCTCAAATATTTTTTCTAATTTTTTTTGAGGTAAAACTATTTCATTAAACATATCCGTGAGAGTCCCACCTGCATCAAATCCTGATATTGTTTGATGAAGAAATAGCATGTTTGATGTTTTTTGAGGTGCGACTTGAGATTTGATTATATCCATCATAACATTAGCAGCTTCTTCGTTTGTTCCTACTCCCAATTCATTTTTAGAATAATAGGGAACAAAAAGTAGTTGCTTCTCGTGTAATGATACGGTTAATGGTTCAGTTGTAATGATATGCCAGTCAGCTTTACTTTTTAATTCTTTCATAAAATCAATGGCACTTTTACCATCGCCAAATTTTTCATGATTCCCAGCCAATATAAAAACCTCCTTGCCATTAAAGCGTTCCACAAAGGATACAAAATCTTTAATGGTTTTAGAGGTATTATTTTTGGTGTTGAAATTATCACCCATCAGAATAATTTTGTCGCAACCGCTTAGTGTTTCAACGATAAAATCTAAGATTTCTTTTTTCTCTTTTTCTCTTCTATCTTTTATATAGTCCGCATAGCCCAAACTATCTTTGAAATGTAAATCTCCGATGACACCAAGCATATAATATCTATCGTTTTAATTTTTAAACACACCTCAAAGGGGTGATTATTAAATAACCACCCCAGTTATTTAGTTTACGTTTAAAATGGATGTTTTTCTAGGGCAGAAATGATTGAGTCATAATTTTCTTCCATAACATGATAACCTGTTTTATCAGCGATGGCTTTATTTACATCTGCTGGTGGTTTTACACCCAACTTCTGTTCAGCGAGAGCCGTTATTTTTATCAGTTTTTCTGCTGGTGTTGGTTGTAAAAAATCAGGTAGTGATGTGTCTGTAGGAGTTGCTGCTGATAAGGTTGCTGGCATAGGGGCAGGTGTTGGTTGTGCATCATTTACAGGCAGAACTGTTTCCTTGTTATTTGATATTACATTTTTATTAGCATTGAGCCATACTTCATCTATTAAACCATCTTTCGCCCAAACATCAACAATATATTTAATTCCAGTTTTACCAGCAGGCTTTTTGGCTGAAAAAACAATACCAATTATCTGTCCAAGATTAAGATCGTTCATTACATTACCCATGTCATAATTTTCAAACACAACCCATTTTTGGTCATCTTGGGAAACAACCTTTTGCCCTTTAGTAATAATCTCGGTCCCAGCTCTGACTAAAATATCATAAACATGCCTCATTTCTCCGTTTCCAAACGGTGAATTGTCTTGAAATTCTCTAGAGTCTATAAGTGTACCCTGTATTTTGTCACCAATTTCCTTAAATGACATTATTGTTCCCTTGTCGTAATCCAATTCTTTTTTTTCTCCTTGACTAAAGATATCAATACCCATAAATTTTTTTTAATAATTATTTTTCACTTATATTGTATATTAAAATAATCAACTTGTCAAGTTTATTATCCACAGATTATTTTGTATTATTTTTAAAGAAATCTATGATATCTGGGATAGTCATATCGGGGTTGGTGACTTTAAGCTCTTCAATTCTTTTTAGTCTTTTGACAGCATAATCTTTATCAAACACAGCTGTTTTGCCTTTAAAGCTAGACTCTTTAATTAACCCAAGAGAATAATAATATGAAAGCTTTGATTTATTCACATTAAAAAGCTTTGCAAGTGCACTTAAAACAATAGTTTCTGATTCCATACGTTTATAATTAATTAGTAAAATCATTGCCGTGGCTGAACTCTTCTTCCACACGTTTTCTAAGTTCAGACCGTTGGCCAATAGTTAATATTTGTCCTTGACGTTCAAGATTAGTTAGTCGCTTCAGATATTCTCTATTTGGAACGGTAAAATCTTTTCTATTTTTAATTTTCCCAATACTCATATTCCCCTGATGGAAAACTCGTGTGTTATGAGTTCTATATGTTTCATATCCGAGCTCCCTTATTTCCCTATAAAGCAATCTATCTTCCCCCATACCACATAAAAATTCTTCATCAAAAACATAATACCCACCGCGTCTTTCTGCCACTTTATTCAATAACCATTTTGGAGCAATCCACAACGATCCGAACTCTGCCTTTGAGCCATAACTATTTTTATTTTTATCAAGGTTTATAGTTTTAATGTTTAACGCTTCTCTAGCGTCTTTTGTTTCACGCATTAAAGCCGGCATAACAATACCTGGGGCCGGTTGAAGTTCAAGCTTAAATGTTGCAAGGATGGCGTCAAGCCAATTTGACCAGACTAAGATGTCATTATTAAGGCAACAAACATACTCTCCTCTTGAAACGGAAAACCCTTGGTTACATGCGGGTCCAAAGCCAAGGTTTTCATTGTTTCTGATTAGGACATCAGCCATTGACCAGTATTCTGCGACAGGAATAGTTTTATCGTCAATCTGTGTTGTTCCTGTAATAGTGCTTCCATTATCAATGACTATAAGTTCATACAAGTTTTTGGGAGTAACATTTATTAGCCTTTTAAGGCATTCTTGGGCAAACCAATACGTTTCATTTTGACAGTATTTACCATGTTGGTCGTTTGTGAACCAAGATGGGATAACAATTGAAACTAGGGGCTTTTCTCGTTTATACATAATAAATCTTTTATTATTTGTTTTTATTGTATCAAATATTTATAGACTTGTCAAGCTGTTTACTTAATAATAGGTTGATAAGATGGAGTGACTTGTGTTATAATAATAAGCAGATGAAATATTAAAATAATAAAAAATATGACAAAAATGTATTCTACGAGGGACATTGCTCTTGCTTCAGTGCTTATTACATTAGGCTACGAGCTTGACAGGATTGATTATCAGTATGAGGGATCAAACAGGCGTCCCGTGGGTTATTTCCTGTTTGAGGAAACTGAAGATTTAATGCAGGTTGTTCATGACTTTTTTAAAAGAAAACTAGCGGTTGAGCCCGACTTATTTGTGTATAATATGCGAAAACTAAAAACTCAAGTCGTGGGGACATATAAAAGCCCGTTTAATTATCAAGAACAGGAAAATTCATCAAAAGAGATTTAAAGTTATCCACAAAACATTTTTAGTCTTAAATTACGCCATAATATAACCATTGACAAAATGGTGCAATCTTGGTATACTGTTGATAGTTTATTTAGGATAACAAAATGCAAAATTATGCTCCAAATACCGCCAATAACAAAGTTCACAAGGATAAATCAGCTGTACGGCCCTAGGGCTGTACCACTTAGCGGTAGGTGGGAGTAGGCTGGTTTATCCTTGTGAATTTTTTTATAACTTTTGTGTAATTTAAGATAAAAGTTTGACGCCAAAAAATCTGGATGGGTGGAGCCGAAAAATTTCGGCGGGGGGGGGGGGTTGAAAAAATTA
>Ga0208245_1000096_pt1 | contig 94886 bp, 103 predicted proteins | sample RifOxyC1_FD_184035 | JGI IMG/M metagenome (GOLD analysis project Ga0208245, IMG submission 184035) | Soil microbial communities from Rifle, Colorado - Rifle Oxygen_injection C1 (SPAdes) | ecosystem: Environmental > Terrestrial > Deep subsurface > Rock core/Sediment | place: Rifle, Colorado... | reverse complement strand
CGGGTGCGGATTCTTGCCGCTGGCGCTACCGCCCGCGCTGAATGCCGCGCCGTGGGCATGCCCGGCCTGCCACGTCTCATCGTGCTTGCCGCCCGCGCCGGGTTGCGCCGGATCGTCGGCGGCGCCAACATTCCAACCGCCGCGCCAGGCCTCCGCCTTGTCGCTGGCGTCCTGCGCGCCAGGTGCGCCGCTCCCGTGAGCGGCTGCGGCCTCCCGGTGCAGGGCCGCGCCTTCTTTGTCGCCGGTGAGCTCGTAGGCGCGTGCCCGGCTCTCGTGAGCGGACGCCTTCGCGTTGTCCGGCTTCGGCGCCGCCGGGGCCTGCGCGGCCTCCTGCGCCCGGCGGGCGCCAACGGTGGTCTCCACGGACGGCGCGAGGCCCTTCCTGGCGGCCTGATACAGGTCTTTCGGCAGCGGCGCGTCGGTGCGCGTCTCGGCGATCTCGACCGGGGCCGCGCCCGGGCCGCCGTGCCCCATGGCCTGCGCGATCTCGCGCCGTAGGCGCATCTTCACGTCCTTGGGCAGATCGGCCGCCGGCTGGCCGGCCTTGCCTCGTGGGAGCTTGATCTCCCCGCCGTGCATGATGGCGATGCCGGCGGCCAGGGCGTAGGCCTTGTGGGACTTGTCCGTGAGCCCGTCGAGGTAGCCCTGCGCCCGCTGGTCCCGGGCCTGTCGGCTGGCCTGGACGCCGGCCTGCTGCTGCGTGGCGCGCTCGGCCATGGCCTTCCACCCGCTCGACCCCTTGGCGGGCGGCAGGGCGGCCAGCTCGTCGTTGTTGAGCCGCTGGATCTTGGAGGCCTTGCCGCCCTCGCCGCCCCGGCCCAGGATCGACGCCGTGGCCTCGCCTCGCAGGGCGCGCGCGAGAACGCGCTCCATCCCGGGCGTGACGGCGTTCTCGCGGTCCTCTTCGGCGATGCCGGGTACTGGTACAGTTTGAATCCGACCCACAGGAAACCGTCAGGACTATGACGGTTAGACCAGCGCCCAGTGATCCTTGCGCCGCGGCACCTTGGGCAACGCCTCGCCAGCGCAGGACACGTCAACGGTTCGCTCCAGCGTCACCTCCGCATTTCGGAGCCGCGCGGCGGTGTCGCCCAGCTTCTTCCGGGCGTCCTCACCTTGGAGCTTGGGGAGCACGATGTCGAGCAGATCGGTGGTGGGGATCTCGGCCAGCCCGTCAGACCCGGTCGCGTAGCCCCGCATCTGTACCCGGAAGGCTTCGGAGGACAGGCCCGCCACGATGTCCGGCAGGTACTCCTCCATGCCAGCCTTGAGCCGCAGTCGCGTGAAGCCGTTGGTCACAACCATCGCGGTCGTCACCCCGCCAGCCATGAACCACTTGCCGGCGCTACTCCAAATCGAGGCGATGAAGATGTCCCCGACCTCGGCGCGCAACTTCGCTCGCGATGGGAGCTGCCAGCCTCGCAGCTCCTCGTAGTCGAAGGTGCCGATGCCCACGCGCTGGATCTCGACGTACTGGTAGAATTCGGCCGCCTTGGCCTTGAAACCGGCCGCCTTCACCTCTTCGAGCACGTCACGGAGCTGGAAGTGCGGGGCGCCCTTGATCGCCGTCTGGAGTCGGACGAACTTCTCACACAGCCGCTTCGGGTCGATGAGCAGACGCGGCGAGCTGACGACGCCCTTGACCGAAACGCTCCAGGCGTTGGCCTTGGTGGGGTCTGGAGTTGCGCCCCCCCCCCCCCCCCCCCCCCCCCCCGTAACCACGCAAAGCGGTCCCCAGCCGCGGAGCGAATGAACTCCTCGGTGAGCTTGACGAAGTCCGAATCTATGATCGGGTTGTTGGCCTCGTCCAGCTCCAAAGCGCCGGTTTCGGGGGTGCGCTTGAACACGGGCACGCTGGCCTTGTCCCCGGCCCGCCAGCCCACGTTGTCCACCATGCCGACAAAGAAGCGGTAGTCGTCAGAGTCCTCGGCCCGTGCCAGCGGGGTATCCCGGCGTTCGAGGAAGACCACCGACGCGCTCACGTCGGCGCCGGACTTCTTGAACGTGAAGCGGGGGAAGCCGACCACGCCGACGATCCGGGCGTGGCGCAGCAGCCATTCCCGCAGGGCGAGGTAGGTGCCGCCCGCGTTGCCCAGGTAGCCGTTGGGCAAGATGATGCCCACCCGGCCGCCCGGCCTCACCGACCGCACGCACAGCTCGGCGAAGAGGATGCCCGTTTCCTGCTGCGTCAGGACGGTTTCGGTGCGCTCCAGGCGTCCGCTGGCGCCGGGGGACCAGGCGTGGCCCATGTCGAATTTCCGCAGGACGGAAAACCGCTTCTCGACGATCTTCACGCCGAACGGCGGGTTGCACAGCACCACGTCGTAGGTTCGGCCGTCGGGGCCGTAGCACTCCAGGCTGTCCTCTTTGGTGATGTTCGACTTGCCATCACCGTTCAGCAGCATGTTGAGCACGCTCACCTGAACGGCCTGCCCGCTGTTGTCCGACCCCCAGATGCAGTGCGCCGCGTCGGGCGACTGGCCGCTCTTTCGGAAGGCGCTCACGAGGAAGTCCGCGCTACCGCAGGCGGGGTCTTTGACGTGCTCGCCGTACTGCGGGCTCGCGATGTCCACGATGAAGTCGATGACCTCGTTGGGCGTGAAGTATTGGGCCAGATCCCACTTGTAGAGGCTCTTGGCGAACTTCATGTAGAACGCCTGAATGACCTCCTTCTGGGACCGCAGCAGGTTCACAGGGGCGAGGATCTTCGTCGCCCGACGGATGGCCTCTGGCGGTGCCTGGATGCGCGTGGCGATGGGCTCGGGGAGGTGGTGCTGGTAGTGCTGAAGGGCGCGGCCCAGCAGCTCGTCCATCTTCGCCACGACCACGGCGTCGGCGACCGCCGCCTCCGAGAAGTCCTGAAGGTCCAGGGCGGCGGTCGGCGCGCGAACGTGCCGATTCTCGTCGTCGATCTTCACCAGCAGCAGTTGCAGCAGGATCGCGTATCGCTTGGCCTTGTCCGCGACGTGCGGATGCAGCTCCACCTCGATCTCGTCGAAGACCTTGAGCAGTTCCTGTGGGGTGCGCAGGTCGCCGTAGGTCAATGCGGTCGAAATGACGCCCTGCCCCCACCTCGGGAGCTTGCTGATCGGCGCCTCGTGGATCTGCGCAATCTTCTGTTCCAGCGTCCGGTAGAAGAACCGCTGTTCCACGTCGTCCCAATAGACGCCAAACGCGGTGAAGTCGTCGAGGAGCTTGATGGCGGGGAGAACCTGCGTGGCCTTGGCAGTCGTCGCCGTGCTGTTGTCGCGCTTGATCTCCGCCACGAGCTTGATGTGCGGGGTGCGCTCGTCCAGTGGGGCCTTGGCGATGTCGGTGAAGGGCACGTCGTAGACCGAGAAGTCCACGCGGAATGAGTTTCTGCCCTGATTGCCCAGCCGCAGCAGCGTCGTCTCAATGCCGAAGTGGTCCTTGGGGTAGCCCTTGGTGAGCATGTACCGGATGGCATCGATCCGGCACTTCTCCTCGGTGAACTTCAGGCCGTCCTTGGCCCGTTCCTTGACGTTGAGCTGCCCGCGAACGGGGCAGAAGAGGTAGTCGGCGTCGATTGCGGCTTGCGTCATGGATCACATTGGATCACACACAACCACATAACCACAAGAAAAAACGCCTTCCACGGCGTCAAGCGTTATGCCGCCTGGGCGACTGCGCTCTCCGACCACGAGACGAGATCGGCGATGGTCCACATGGACCCGACCAGCCCGGCCTGCATGGCGGGCGTGACCTTCAGCGACTCGTGAATCCGGCAGAAGTTGTAGAAGGCGAAGTGCAGGGCAACGGCGGCCTTGAGGTTCTCCAGCTTCTTGCTGAAGGCGTTGGTGAGGCGGGTGAAGCGGCGCATGTTCATGCGCATCGTGAGGTTCTGCCGCTCGACGTAGGAGGTGCTGATCGCCTCCATGCGCGGGTTGCCGACCATCGGGATCTTCTCGACGCGCTTGACGCGCGGCGGGCTGTAGCGCCCCCGGCCGGCGTCCTCGCCGTCGTATTCCTTGATCGCCATCGCGTAGTCCACGTCGCAGCCGAAGGCGACCTCGACGGCCTCAACGTAGGGCGCGAAGCCGTCCGACGTGACCTGAATGCGGCGGCCGTTCACCCGCATCGCCACGTCCTTCATGAAGCGGTTGGCGTGCCATCCGTCCCGCTTCCCGACGATGTGGGAGATGATCAGCTTCGAGTCGGCGTCGATGGCGACGAACGTGTAGGCGTCGCCCAGCTCCGGCCGCTCCATGCGGTCGTCCGGGGTGAGGTGCCCCTGCTTCTTCCCGACGTAAGACCAGATCTCATCGACCTGGACCTCGCAGGCAGGCACGTCCCGCACGTTGGCATCGAGAAGGTCAGCGCAGGCGTCGCCGACATCGACCAGGAGGTTGAGGATCGTCGTCTTGTGTACGCCGGTCATGCGGACGATGGAGTTGATCGAGCAGCCCTCGACCAGCATGGAAACGACGGCGACCTTCTTCTCGAACTTCAGGACGTTGGCCACGGTGACTCTCCGCTTGCGTACGGGGAGCGGGCCGGCCATCCTTCGAGTCCCTGCCAAGGGCTCAAGGCGGCTTGCCGCTCTGGGTTGACCCCGCCTCCGCTTGCGTACGGGGAGCGGGCCGGCCATCCTTCGAGTCCCTGCCAAGGGCTCAAGGCGGCTTGCCGCTCTGGGTTGACCCCGCCTCCGATTGCAGTCGTGGCGGGGTTTCTTTTTCCGGGGCTGTCCCCCTCGTCTGGAATTAATGTAGCTACATTAATTCAGGGGTGCAAGGCGGAAAAGAGCTTGCCCGGTCGATTTTTCGTGGCTACATATACGGGTATGGAAACAGCAACGAGACGGCGGGGGCGACCCCGCAAAGAAGACGCGGGGCGCAAGGAAGACGTGATCCGGTTCCGGGTCACGGATGAGCAGCGCGATCTGATTCAGGCGGCGGCGGAAGCGCGCGGCCTGGACCTGTCGGCGTGGATTCGCGAGCTGGTGCTCAACGCTGCCAGCGAAGACAACGAAGCCGCTTAACCGTCAGAGTGCTGACGGCCCACCCTGCCCGCCTCGCCCACCCGATTCAAACTGTACCAGTACCTCCTTGAGGCCCTGCTTGAGGTCGTCGAGGCGGTGCTTGACCGTGTCCTCGACGAAATGGCGCAGCATGTCGCGCTCGTGCGGCTCGAGCTTCGTGTGCGACTGGCCGCGCTCGCCGCCCTTCGGATCGGCCGTCATGTCCTCGGCCGCCTTGGCGTGGCGCGCAGCGGCCGCCATGTGTCCGGCCGATTCGGCGTCGTCGTCGGGCGACCCCAGCCACTTGGCCCGGTGCAGGGCGGCGGCCTCGTCGTGATCGGCCGCGCTGAACCCGGCGGTGGCCTTGTCCCAGGCGGCCGGCGGCGCGTCGTGGGGCGGCAGGGCCTTGCCGTTCTCCAGGGCCAGCGTGTTCGGCCCGTGGATCTGCCCGCTCTGAACGGCCTCGACCACGGCCTCGCGGTGCTGCTCGGCCGCAGTCTGGTGCAGATCGGCCGCCTGTTCGTTGCCCGACGCCTCGGCCGTCCGGGCCTCGGCCGCGTGGTGCGCGGCCGCGTCGGCGTGGTCACGCGCGCCGAAGTCGGCCGCGTGCTCGGCCCGCTCGTCGGCCGTGACATCGGCCGGCGGGATCGGCCGCCCACTGGCCGTGGACGGCATGAGGTTGGCGGCCTCGTCCTGCAGCCGGTTGCGGGTCTCGAAGTCGCCTTTGGCGTGGGCCTCGCCGGCCGCGCGGTGGATGGCATCGGCGGCGACGGCGCGGTCCCCGTCGTTGTGCAGCGCACGCCGCAGGGTCTCGCGCCCGATGGCCTTGTCGGTGCTGATGTCGCCGGTGGGCGAGCCGTCGGCCTTCACGCCCTTCCACGACGAGCCGGTCCGCTCCCAGGTGCGGCCTTTGCCGTCCGTCACCCGCTCGCCGACCTTCACGTCTCCGGCGGTGACCGGCGCGCCCTGCTCCGGCTTGCCCGTCCCGCGCCGCTTGTCGGCACTCTTCCGGGCCGCCTCCTCGCGCTGGCGCTGCTCGTCGCCCGTGACCTGATCGGGCACGGCGCGCTTGTGCTCCGGTGGGCCGCCAGCGGCGGCCGTAGCGGCCTCGGCCACCTTGCCCGCCTTCTCGGTGTCTCCGCCTTCCTTGTGCGCCCGCACGACGGCCGCGTGGGCCTCGGCGGCTTTCATCTCGGCCTGCGCGCCGGCCTTGTCCCCCGCCTTCGCCTTGGCCTTGGCGTCCTCGAGGTGAGCGCGGGCGGTCGCCAGCGCATCGGATGCCGGGCCGGTCTCTGCAGCCCGCTTCGCGTGGATCTCCGCGTTGGAGGCCTCGACGGCTTTCTTGTGGGCCGCCTGCGTCTTCCGGTACTCGGACTGCCAAGCGCGAGCATCGGCGTCGTACTTCGCCTTTTGCTCCGGGGTCGGCCCCTTGGTCCCGAACATCTTGGCCAGCGGACGCGGCTGTCGCTTTCGGAGCTCGGTCAGCTTGCGACTCAGATCGATGGAACGGTTGCCGGCGTCGCCGTCGGCCTGCTCGGGCTCCGCCCCGCCGACCAGGTGCCGGGTGTGGCCGTACTTGCCGGCCTCGGCCTCGAGGCGGGCGACGTGGCGCGCGGTGCCGTGCTGACGAGCGGCCTTGAGCGTGTCGGCCAGGCGCTTCGTGTGCGCGTCGAGCGCGGTGGCGTGCTCCCGGTGCAGCATGGCCACAAACACGGCCGGGTCGAGCGTTTCGGTGTGCCCGCTCTCGTCGTGCTTGATCGTGATCTTGCCGTTGGCGTCCCGACCGGTGACGTGGAAGTGCCCGGCCTGGCCGTTGTGCGTCAGCTTGAACGCCGCCCCGGTTTGCACCTCGTCCTCGTGGCCGAGCCCCTTGCCGCCGGTCACGGCGTAGAAGTAGCGCCACCCGCCTTTGCCGTCCGGCACTTTGCGGATGTACTTGTGCGTCGCGGCCTTCACGAGCTGCAACGACTCGCCGGCCCACAGCAGCGCGCCGAGCACGGGCGGCAGCGGCACGAGACGGATGCTCGTCAAACCGTCCTCGAGCATGCCCTTGCGCAGCTCGTCGTCGTAGACCGGCATGGTGAAGGTCAGCCCGGCACGGGCGGTGAAACGCTCTCCCCACGAAAACAGCTTCATCGGTTCCCCTCACGAAAACGGCGGCCCCACGTCCAGGCGGGGCGCGCGACGGCGGGCGGATCGGCCTTGACCAGCGGGTCACCCCCGGCGGGCGGCGCGCCCTCCGGCTCCGGTTTGCGCTTGGGTGGCGGCATCACGATCCCGGCCTTGTCGATGGTCCACCCGGCGGGCACACGGATGACATGGCAGCCGCACCACGGATGCAGGGGCGGCAGGCAGGCCACCCGGTCGGCGGCCTTGCGCCGGAAGTTCACGGCCGACGGCGGCAGCTCGGCCAGACGGAAGATCCTGGGCGTGCCGCCCTCGGTGTAGAGGCGCAGGCAGGCCGCGCAGGCCGACGGCGACGGCACGACGGCGACGAGCACGTCCTTGCCGTACCGCTCGAGCGTGCGGTCGGCGTAGGCCTGCTGCATGGCCGTGTGCGTCTCGGTGTCCACGATGCGGTCGATGTCGCGGGCGTAGTCGCCCTCGAGCGCGGCCACGACGCGGCGGCGGATCTCGTTGCGCGACTCGCCCTGCGCGATGCCCTCGCCCACCGACTGCGCGATGCGGCGCCGGAGCTCCTGGGCGCGCTCGTTCTCGCTGTCGATGGCCACCGTGACGAGGTCGTCACCGACCGTGTTCCCCAGGCCGACGACGCGCTGCGCGCCCCTCGTCCGGGCCTGCTCGGCCGCCACCTGGCGCAGGGTGCGTGCGGCGTCGTCCCCGCCGGGCGGGGGGGCGGGCGGTGGCTCGTCCGGGGGCGGTGGGGCCGGAGGCGGCGCCGGGGGCGCCTCCGGGGCCTCGACGCGGTCGGCCGCCAGTTGTTCGGCCAGCCGGCGGGCCTCCGGCACGCTCAGATCGTCGGCGCTCTCGTCGTCGGCCAGGACCGCCCCGATCTCGCTGGCCCCGCCCAGGATGCCGAGCTGGCCGGCCGTCTCGAGGTCGGTGTCGGAGATCGTGCCGTCCTGCCGCAGACGCTCGAGGGTCTGCCCGTCCACGGCGTCGGGGCCGTAGAGGTCGACCGCGAGGGCCTTGTGCTCGTCGGAGACGATGCCCCGCAGGCGCGCCAGACGGTCGGCCAGGGTGGCCCGCAGGCGCGAGGCGGCGCCCCTGACGGCGCCCCACAATCCGCCCACCGACCACGCCTTGACGAGCTCGTCCTCGTCGCCGAAAACCTCGGCCGACAGGCGGGCGGAGATCCGGGCGTAGCGGCGCCCGAAGGCCTCCCGGCCGGCCTGCGACAGGCGGGCGCCGACCTGCCAACGCCAAAACCGTTCGGCCGCCCCCGGGTCCTCCGGGGCGGCCTCGTGGCCGTGCTCCTGACCTGCGGCACGGACCCGGCCGACCACGGCTTTGATCAGCGCGTCGTCGGCCTGCGGATCGGCCTTGAGCAGGGCCTCGACGATGGCGGGCAGCTTCTCGACGACTTCGCCCGGCTGCGCTTCTCGGATCTCGACCTGCACGGTCGAGGCCTCACGACTCGAGGCCGGCCACCACGACGGCCAGGAGGGCCGGGTTGGCGCCGGGGTTGGTGATCCACACACCGGCGAAGGCGCCCGACTTGCACAGAATGCCCGGGGCGCCGCTGGAGAGCGGCGCCACCGTCCAGGCCTCGCCGTCCACGGCACTCGTGCGCACCTGCACCTCGCGGTCGGTCTCGATGTAGAGCAGGAGGGCCGAGCTGATGGACCCGATGCCGATCTGCAACGTCTGCCCGGCCGCGACCTCGATCTGAGGGTGGGCGCTCGCCCGGTTGAGGGTCGAGTCGGCGATCCTGATTTCGCGCTGCGCGATGACACCGCGCCGGGCGGCGGAGGTGTCCGTCGTGCCGAACTGCTGCGGGTTGAGACCCAGCTCGAGGCCGAGCGTCGTCAGGATCGCCACCGTCGCACCTCCCACTGGCCGGCACGAGGCCGGCCGGACATCACACGAGGATCGTGACCTGCACCGTCAGCTTCGTGGCGGGCGTGGCGCCGGCCTGAATGGCGGCGATGTTCAGGTCGAACACCTCGCCGGAGCTGAACTTGATCCCCTTCTCGGCCGCGTCGTAGTCGGCGTGATCGGTCTTGAGCCCGGCCACCTCGTCGTTGTCGTCGCCGTCCGCCTGGGCGAACGTCATGACCGCCGACTGGATGGTCACGCCGGCCTTGCGCACGTTGCACGTCAGGCTGTCGGCGGCGCCGGCACCGCTGGCCGCCACCTTGAGGCGGCCCTCGATGCGCAGGACGCGCCCGGAGCACGGCGCCTTCCAGAAACCGAACACGTCGGCGGTGGGGGCCAGCACGTCGAATTCGATGGTGCGCAGGCGGGCATCGTCCAGGCTGCCGGCGGCGGCCATGTCGGACGGGGTTGCGTTTCGCTTCGCGAGAGACATCGGGTTTCCCCCCTCACTCACAGGTTGATGATGGCCGTCCACGATGTATCACGGCGCGCGGGCGGCGTGGAAGTGACCTCGCCCTTGATCAGCGAGGCATCGAAGAGATCAGACTTGCCGGGCCGCCTGGCCGGTCGTTTGGCGGCCGAAGCAGCGGCGGGCGTGGCCTCGCCCTCGTCCGCTTCCTGCGCGGCCTCCTGGCCCTCGTCCTGGCCCTTTCCGGCGAGCAGCTTTTCGGCCGCTGCGTCGGCGTCCTCCGGCGGGACATCACCGGCGGCGGCCGCGTCGTCGCCTTCGCCCGGTGCGGGCTGCTGGGCCTGTTTCATCTGCAGCCATGTGGGATCGAGGATGACCTTGCCGTCGCCGTCGGGCAGTGGCTTGTCGCCCATCATGGCCCGGACCTCGTCGACGTAGTGCGTGTGCTTGACGAGATCCATCATGCGCTCGCGCTCGGCCGCCTCGCTCTTCTCGTCGATGCCGGTGGGCACGCACTCCATCTCCGGCCGCAGCGGGTAGACCACCCAGCGATTGAGCCACTTGAAGAGCGCCCGCACCCGGGGCCGCAGCCAACGGGCGCGCGAGGCCTGGATGCGCTCCGGGGCCGAGGCCTGCCCGCCGATGGCCGCCGTCTGCCCGCTGTTGCCATAGGTGAAGTTGATCTCGACGGGATCGATGCCACAGATCGCGCACAGCACCTTGTTGAGGAAGTCGAGCCACTGCGAGAACTCCATCTCGCGGTTGTTCGCGCCCAGGCCGAGCCACTGCGCCTTACCGCCCCAGGCGATGGGAACCTTGTGCGCGTTGCCGACACCGGCGATCAGGGCGTGGAAGTACCGCTCGAACCGGCGCTGCTGCTCTTTCGGCGGCTCGGTCTCGAAGTGCAGGACGCCGCGCACGTTGGCCCCCTGCTTGAAATAGGCCTTGTTGTAGCCGTAGCCGTACAGCCACGCGGCGAGCACGTCGATCAACTGCTCGAGCACGCCGTACCCGTAGCCGGCGTTTTCGATGTCGGTCATGGGGTGCAGGACGCCGAACATCATCTGCTGCCCGGTGAACGAGGCCACGACGTTGTCGTGCCGGTCGACCTGCACGTAGCGCGGGCTCGTCAGGTCGTCGTCGGGCAGGCGCGAGCCGTCCTGGGGCGGCATGGCCAGCCGGATCGTGTGCCCGGGCCAGCCGTAGAAGCGGAACGGCTCGAAGCGGCCGCCGAGCTTCCATGCGGCGGTCGGCTCGACCTGCCAGCACATTTGATCGAACCTGAACGAGTCCCAGAAGGTGGCTCGGACCGTCGATTCGAGATCGGGCCGGTTCACGAGCTCGGCCTCGTTCTCGTAGTAGCCGCAGTTGGTGACGAACCGCTGCACGCGCTCCATTTCGGCCCGCTCGGCCTTCGTGGGCGTGTAGCGGCGGTTTTTGCCGCGCATGCGGACTTCGTGCCCGGGCAGCGAGCGGTCGGCCTGGGCGGTGCAGAACTCGGCCAGGCCGTCGCACATCACGTTGCCCACGGCGGCGATGGGGGGCGTGCGCGCCATGCGGCGCAGCACGTCGAGGTCGATGCCGCTCGGGCGCTCGACGTAGTCGCCCCCGGTGCTCTTGTTGTAGAGCTCGAGATCCGGGTCCGTGAAGATGCCGGCCGGCCCCTTGCCTTTTTGCTGCCGCTTGCGCTTGGCCTCGTCGTCGCCCTCGTCCGTCAGCCCGCTACCGGCCGGCCTGGCGGCCTTGGCGATCCGTTCTTCCTCTCGCTGCTCGAGCACGCCGAAGGCGATTTCGCCGAGCTTTTCCCACAGATCCATCACTACTCCCCCGACCGGACGCGGGCGAGCAGCGCGTCGGCCTTGGCCAGCACGTCGCCGCCGTTGATCTTGCGGCCGCGATTCTGCGGGGCGGCCAGCCAGGCCCGCAACTCCCCGATGGTCAAGCGGCGCACGCTCTGCACGAAACCTCGCCCGGTGTAGTGCGCGCGGAAGACGGCCAGGGCCTCGTCACGACTGCGGAAGCCGAGCATGACCTTGTCCTCGTCGTAGCGGCGCGTGCCCGGGTCCTGCGTGTGTACCACGTAGACGTAGGGCTCGAAGCGGCCGGGGCCGACGAAACAATCCACCGCGTCGCCGTCGGCGCCGATGCTGCCGGCGAACTCGCCGTAGTGGACGCGCATGCGCGTCTCCCACGGTGTTCCGTCCGGGCTCGTGCCGCGCCGAGTCGAGCCGACGGCGTTCTCGACCCGGATCGTGAGGCCTTGGAAGTCCACCGTGCCCTGATAGGGGAACGTGGCCCGGTTGCGGGCGGGCGGCGGCCCCAGCGGGTGCGGGGCGCGCGCGACGGCGGCCCGCACGAGCTGCGCCGGCCCGCCGTCGGCCTTGGCCAGCCGGGTCGGGTCGCCCATCAGGCACCACGAACGAGAGCGAGCAGCGCGTCCGCGCGGCTCACAAGCTCGCTCGACCGGGGCGGCTCGGCCTTCTGCAGCGACTCTCCCTCGCTCTCCCCCGACGAGCCGAGATCCATCCCGAAGTGATGGCGCAGCACCGACCGGGTGCTGTCGTTGCGGAACCGCTGCCAGGCGCCTTCGCTCGGCGACCAGCGGAACCCGTGCCGCTTGAGCTTCCCGATGGTCTCGGCGTCGGGCTTGCCCGGGTAGAAGAGCCTGATCCGGTTGTCCTCCGCCGAGTCCTCGACGCGAACGTCCCCGAAGGTGTGCTCGCTCGAGGCCGTGCTCGTTTCCTTGGCCACCTCGACCGAGCGGCCCTCGAGGCGCTTGATCTCGGCCAGGTTGTTCTTGAGCACGTAGTCGGGCCAGCCGACGCGGCCGGCGAAATCTGGTTTGAAGAGCGCGCGGGCCGCCGCCTCGCCGAGACCGAGCTCGCGCAGCCGGGCGATCTTCTCGTCCTCGCTGCCCTTGCCCCGGATGATGGCGTTCTGCGCCTTCATCGACTCCTGACGCTGCCGGAGCTTCCCGACTCGGTCGGTCAGGATCTCGTGTGCGTCGGCCCGGTCGGACGAGACCGTCGCTGGGTTGAGCTTGTTGCGGATCGCACGGCGGGCGCTGGTCGACCACTCCACGAGCTCGCCGGTGCGCTTGTCGGCCGTGGCGTTGGCCTTCTGATTGCGTGCGACCGGGAAGCGGGCCGGGCCGGTCACGAGCGGCGAGATCACGCGAGAGCGGGCCGACAGGTGGGCGTGGAACCGCTGCAGGTAGCCGTCCCGGTAGCGTTCCAGCTCTTCCTTGAGCTGCGCGCGTTTCTCCGGCGTCGTGGCGTGCCGCGCGAGATCGGCGGCCACCTCGTTCATGTGCGAGACGTAACCGTCGACCTCCTGCTCGGCCCGCTTCTCCGGCACATGGCTCGTGCCCTCGTGCGCTGCCTGGGCCAGCCGCCGGTTGACCTGCGCACGGCTGACCTCGACACCGAGCGCGTGCGCGTGGGGTGCGTCGGGGGCCGGGGGCGGCGACGCGGCCTCGGCCTTGATCTTCGCCGCTGCGGCCTCCAGGGCCTCGGCCTCGGATCGCACCTGCGCCCGGTTGCCATCGAGCGCGCCCGGGCTCATCTGCCCGCCGACGGCGTCCCGGCTGGTGCGCAGGACGTTGACGCCGGAGTCGAGATCCATCAGCCGGCGCGAGTGCCGGTTGATCTCGGCGCCGCCCTGATGCTCCTGCACCGCTGCGCTGAATGCGTGGCGCGCGGCCTGCGCGCGGTCGGCGAGAGCGTGATCGGCCGCCCGCTGCTCGGCCGTGCGGCGCGCGTTCCCGGCGGCCACGACGGAAGCCGTCTCGGTGCCGAGCATGGCCCGGGCGCGGGCCTCGCGCTCGCCCGCCTGCAGGGCCGCCTCGCGGGCCTTCTCGGTCTCGACCGTCTGTTGCGCGGCGGAGGCCTCCGTGCGCACGGCGGCCTCCATGGCCTCGGAGCGCGGCCCGTCGAAGGTGCCCACCCAGCGCCCGGTGGCGAGATCCTGCTGAATGACATGGTGCAGGCCGTTGGGGTTGCCGATGACCCGCACGCGGCCGCTGGGCGAGTCGTAGACCGGCCGGCCGCCTTCGTCGTGGCGCTTCGTCCACTTTGCAGGCGCAGCCCCCGGGTGGGCCTGCTGCTCGCTGGCGGCCCCGGGGCCTGCTGCTGCCCGCTTGGCCTCCAGTTCGGCGATCACGGGCTCGACGCGGTCCATGTACCCGACGCCCTTGCGGCCCAGGTCGTGCTCGATCTCGTCCTTGCTCTTCGTCGGGGCGGCGATGTGAGCGTCGGCCGCCTGTGAGGCCCGCTCGGCGGCGGTCGTCTTCTGCTGCGCGGCCGGGATGAGCGTGTCGAGCATGCTGGCGCGGCCGTTGACGACGTTGACCCGAACGGCGTGGTGCGCGCTCTCAGCGGCAGCGTGTGCGCCGTGCGCGTCCCGGTGTTTCGCGGCGCCGCTCGAGTCCCCCATCATCTCGAGCGCGTCGGCGCGATCTCGGTGCCAGACGGCGCGGTCGGTGTGCTTGTCGCGCTGCGCGGCGGCGGCCGTCGAGGCCTGCTCGGCGGTGATGGTCGGGGCAGCGGCGGGCGCAGCCCGCTCGACCTTGCGGCGGGCCTTCTCGGCCTCCAGGGCCTCGAGCGCAACGACAGTTTGCGCCCGCTCGCCCGCCTGGTGGAAACGCATGGAAGTGACGTTGCCCCGGTGGCCTTTGATCTTGGCCGTGAGCAGATCGTCGTCGTAGGTCCGCGCGGCGGCCGCCCACTGCGCCCGGTGGGCATCGAGATCCACGCGCTCGATGCTGACCCGGTCGGTCAGCGGGTCGCGGCGGCTGACCTCGACAACGCCGGTGCGAGGTAGCTCGACCGGGGCCGCCGGGGCCACGCTGCCGGCCATCCTGCCGACGGCGGTTACGAGCGCATCGTGCGCGGCTTCGGCCCGCTCCCGGCGGTCACCGGCGACCTCTTTCGCCTCCCGGGCTGCGGCCGATCCGGGGTTGGCGCCCTTGCTTCGCGCGTAGGCCATGGCGGTGGCCCGCTCGTACTCGGCGGCGGCCGTTTTGGCCTTCTGACGGGCCTGGGCGACCTCGTGAGAGTCGCCGCCCAGCACCTGATAGTGCGCCGAGTCCGCCGGCTGCAGGCCGGTCGGCGTGGCGGGCGTGGGCAATGCGGCGGGCGCCGCCCGCTCGGCCGGCGTTTTGCTCGCCGGCCCGGGCTGCCCTGCGGCCTGCCGGAGCGCGTCACGCTCGGCCAGGCGGCCGGCGACGCTTTCCACGTCCCGGCTGCGGGCCTGCGCCTCGTCGGCCAGCCGGCCAGCCATGGGCGCCATGCTGGGGCTCGCGGCCGCGCGGTCGAATGCTCGCGCCGCCTTGCGGTGTGCGATGGCCGCCTCGCGGTGTTTTTCGGCGACGGGATGCTCAGGCTCGAAGCGGCTGGCTTCGACCTCGTGGCGCGCGGCCTTGCCCTCGTGCTCGGCTGCCCGACCATCGAGCGGGGCCTCAGTGGATGCCGGGGTGCCCCACTTCGCCATGAAGTCACGAGCTGCGGCCTCGGTGCGGAACGTGTGCGGCTCGCCCCGCAGGCGGTAGCCGCCCCGGGCCTTGGCGTCGGCGTCCATCTCTGCCAGGCGCTCGGCCGGCACGTTCCCCTTCGTCGGGGCCTGATAGACCGTGACGCCGGTGCTGCGGGTCGTGGCCGTCTTCACGTCACCGAAACGCACATCGCCGGCCGGCGCTGCGGCCGCAGCGGGCTCGGCTGAAGGCTCGGCCGCCTGGGAGGGCGCGGGGGCGGTAGGCAAGGCCGTCCCGGCCTCCACGGCCCGCTCGCGCGCCCGCTGCACCCGGTCGGCCTTCGTGGGCGCCGGAGGCGGGTCGAGGTTCACGGGGGCGGCGTTGATCGTCGCCCGCACCCGCTCGGTGTCCTCCGGGTGGTCCGCGCGGTAGATGAAAGCGTGCGCGGCGGCCTTGTTGCGCAGCTTCGGCGCGTTGGCCCCGTGGAAGGCGACCGTCTGATCCGGGTGCAGCGTCACGCGCGCGGCGGCCACGCCGCTCGGCGCGCTGCCCGCTTCGGCCCCGGACAGTGCGGCGAGCTGGAAACTCGGCGGGCTGCCGCCGTAGGCCTTTTTCGCCGTCACGAGGTAGCGGCGCGGGTGGCCGTCGATCTGGACCACCGACCCGACGTTGACCGTCGAGGCGGCCGCCTGCCCGGCCGCCTCTCGCGCCGCCTTGTCGGTCTCGACCTGGGCCTTGTGCTGCTCCGGCGTGACCGCGCCCGGGGTGAAGATGCCGGCCCGCTTCTCGACCTCGCGCAGAACGTAGTCACGCGAGCCCGGACTGATGATCGAGACCATGCGGTAGAGGTCTTTGTGCGGCCCGTCCCGGTACTCGGCCGTCTCTCCGTCAGGAATGCCGGGGGTGGCATGCACCCAGCCGTAACCGGTCCCGGTGCTGCCGGTGACAGACCAGTCGTGCCCGGTGATCTTCTTGAGCGCGGCCTTGAGGCGCTTGTTGTTCTCGGTGCGGTCCTTGGGCGAGTGCCAGCCAGCCGTTTCGCGCGCGTGGGCCTCGGCCTCGGCCCGCTCCTGGGCTTCCTTTTCCAGCCGGCGGGCCACCGCTCGGGCCTTCATCTCGACGATCTGCGCCTCCGACGGCGGGCCGGACGGCCGCAATTCCTCGAAGTAGGCTTTGCTGCCGTGGTCGGTGTAGGCCGGGTGCATGAAGCTCGCGGGCAGCGAGCCCGTCGTGCCGTCGTCGTACTTGACGAGCATCATGTGCCCATCGGACGCCAGGCCGGTCACGGTCGCCCGCAGCCCCCCGCCGTGCCATGGGGCGTTGTAGACGATCCGGTCGCCCGGGGCCGGCGCGCGGTGTGGGTCCTTGCCGCCCGCGCTCTTCGGGGCCAGCGGCACCGTGTTCGACGGCGTGGCCACGAGCTCGCGCCCGACGGCGTTCATGCGCTCGGAGAGCGCGGGCATGGCGGCCTTGACCGCGTCCGTGTCGCCGTCGCCGATGGCCTGGCCGTTCTCCTGTGCCCAGGCCCGGATGACCTCGTGCAACTCGCCGACGCGGGGATGCCCCTTGAGGCCCGGCGGAATGACCTGGGCGATCATGCCATCGACGACGCGGTCGACCTTGGCCTGCGTGGCGGCGGGCAGGCCCGGCGGCCCGGCCTCCGGTGCTGCGCTCGAGGCCTTCGCGCCCGGAAAGGTCAGCACCTTGCCCGGTGCGGGCGCGGCGGGCGCTTCCGGCGGAGGTGCCACCTCGTCGGGCACCTGGCCGCCGGCCTCGCGGATCTGACGCTTGAGGCCGGCGATCATGCTGTTCACGTCGTAGAGCGAGCGCAACTTGCCCTCGCGCTTGAAGCGCGCGGCGTCGGCCTCGGCCGTGGCCAGCGCACCGAGCAGGCGCTCGACCTTGGAATCCTTGGCCTGGGCCTCGACGAGGTGTCGGGTGTGGCCGTACTTGCCCGCCTCGGCCTCGAGGCGGGCGCGCTGCCGGGCGCTGCCGCTCTGCCGCACGGCGGAGAGATCGCGGCCCATGCGCTCGGCGTGGGCCGCGATGGCCTGGGCGTGGCCTCGGTGCAGCATGGCCACAAACACGGCCGGGTCGAGCGTTTCGGTGTGCCCGCTCTCGTCGTGCCGGACCGTGATCTTCCCGTCCGGCGTGCGGCCGATGACATGGAAGTGCCCGCGCTTGCCGTTGTGCTCGAGCAGGAAGGCGGCGCCCTCGACGAGCTCGTCCTCGTGGCCGAGCCCCTTGCCGCCGGCCACGCTGTAGAAGTAGCGCCACGGCCGGCGCGGGTTGCCGGTCGGAACACGCCGCAGGTACTTGTGCGACTCACCCTTGACGAGGTCGCTCTCCTGGCGCGCCCACAGGATCGCGCCCATCTCGGCCGAGATCTCGCGCTCCCCACCGTCGGCCCCGTCGAGGCCGCGCACCCGGCGCAGCAGATCATCGGCCTTGCGCAGCGTATCCGTGAGCTTCACGCGCTTCTCCCTCGTCCGGCGCGGCTGCGCCTGCATGTATTCGGCTGCCATGCCGAGCACGGCCCGTGCGCGGGCCTCGTCCTGCCCGGCCAGGAGGGCCAGCAGTTCGCGGCGCCACCCGGGGCCGCCTTCCTCGAGCACTCGCCTGGCGGCCGGCCGGCGGGCCTCCGGCACGCCTTGAAGTAGAGCGTCCAGCCTGGGGGGCGGGGCGGGCTGCGCGAAGGCCATCGCGGTCGAGACCTCCGGATCGTCGCCATCTGCCGCCGGGTCGGGGGACGGGGGCAGCGCAGACCGCTTGATCGGATGGTCGAGATCGAGACGGCGCATGCGCTTTCCGCTCCCCCAGGCTGGACTGGCGCGCATCGTAACACGCGGCCACGGAAGAGGAAGAGGCACCGGCCCGGGCGCTCGCTGCCTGCTGCAGGCTTGGGAGCGAGCTGCGGCTTTGTGACGTTGCCGACGGGCCGCCCCTTTCAGGGTTGTCGGGCGTAGCCGCCTTCCGATGCAAGGTTGCCCGCGATGGCCGGATTGTCCACTACCGGCTACCCAGGCTGGTGCCACAACGGGAATCTATCAACGAACCGGCCCGCCCTGGCTTGACGCACGGGCCGCTCGTCCTTCTCAACCGCCGTCGGTGGGGGAACACCGGAGGTGGCGGCGGGCTCGGCACTTACCAGCGTCGGGGACGCACACCGTTGGCCCGCGCCCCACGAATGCCTCGACGGCGGATTGCCAGGCGTCGAGGCGGGGGATCGAACGGGCGGCCTTGCCCTGCTCGGGGGGTAGTCAAAGACCGGAGGGCGGCGCAGCGCGTTGGGCACCCGCGCTGCGCCGCCCTGGACCCGGGGACAAGGGGTGTCCGCGCACAACTATGAGCGTGCGGCGCCTACCCGACAAGCGCATCCGACACGGCGCGCGCAACGTGCTGGAATCACGTTGCTTGTACCGTTGTGCATTTTTCCGTTGCATTGTTAGCGGGCCGCGCCTACTGTTGACCTTGCCCTGACTGCCGGGGCGGCGGAAGACCTGTTGTAAGGAGACGGAAGATGCCCGGTTTCAAGCTGGTCGAAGGTGCTCACTACTTCTGCGACAACGGCGCTTGCTACTGCTCGTCGCACCTCGGAGCGTCGGCCCGGATGACCGGCCGAGACATCAGCGGCCAGAAGATCCACCGGGTAACGAAAACCGAAATGGCCGAGCTGACGCCCTACCTGCGCGGCCGCCCGGCCTGCGAGACCTGCCGGGTGACCAGCAAGTGAGCACCACGATCCGCGTTGGCCTGCCCCTCGTCGGCGGCGCTCTGCCGGCCGCCGCTCGCTCGCTCGGCGCGGCGGTGCTCGTGAGCGCCAACGCGCTTGCTCGCTACCGTGGGCGCGGCCTCGAGCGCACGTTCTCCGACTTCCGCACCGACTGCCCCGACCTCGACGGCCTGGACGTGGCCCTCGACTCGGCCGGCTTCGTGGCCCATGCGCACTACGGTGCATTCCCCTGGACGGTCGAGCAGTACGTGGCCCTCGCGGCCTCGCGTCGCTGGGCATGGTGGGCGCAAATGGACGCCTGCTGCGAGGCCGAGATCGCGGCCGACCGTGGCACGGTTCGCCTGCGGCAGGCCGAGACGATCCGCCTGCTCGGCCAGTGCGAGGTGCTGGCCCGTGAGGCCGGGATCGCGCCCCCGATGCCCGTGCTCCAAGGCCGAACGGTCGAAGACTACGTCTGGCACGTCCAGCAGCTCGGCGCGCGCCTCGAAGGCCTCGCGCTCGTCGGCGTGGGGTCGATGTGTCGCCGCAGCGTGTACGGGTCGGAAGGCCTGCTCGCCGTGGTCGACGCCCTCGACCGGGTGCTGCCCGCCGGTGTCCGCCTGCACCTCTTCGGCGTGAAGTCGAGCGGCCTCTCGGCGCTGGCGGCTCACCCGCGCGTGGCCTCCATCGACTCGATGGCCTGGGACACGGGCGCCAGGTTCGGCAACAAGTTCGCCAGCCGCACGATGGACGTTCGGATCGAGGCGATGGCCGACTGGTACGGGCGGCAGATCGAGGCCGTGGCGGCCGCTGACTTCTTCCAGCCGGCGATCTTCGCCCCCGGCGCGCCGGATGGCATCGGTCCCGCTCACGAGGAATGGGGCGACCTGCTGGCCGGCGACGAGTGCAGCCTGGGCGAGGCCGCCTACTTCGCGGCCGAAGAGGCCTGTTACGGCGTCGAGGCTTTCCGATGAGCAGCAACGGCCGCGTGGACCTGCACGTCCGCTTCGGCTCCGCCGCTGCGCCTCGCCCGGGTGAGCGCGGCTACCGCGAGATCAGCCCCGCACGGGCCGAGGCCGAAGCCGCCGTCGACGACTTCGTGGCCCGCGTGGTCGCGCTCTACGACGGCGGCGAATTGCACCTCGTCGAGGGCGCGCTGCGCGCCGCCGGTCACGAGGTCTACGACTGGACGCCGGCCGAGCTCGACGAGGTTGACGACGAGGCCGATTCATTCGCCTTCACCCTGGACGAACTGCCCTTCGCGCTCGGCGTGCCCGGGTGGACGCCGGAGGAGGCGGCCGACGCGGCGATGCTCGTCGCGCGGTCGAGCGCACGCGGCGGCGAGATCCCCGACGCCATCGTGCGCGAGATCCTGGCCGACGCGCTGGCCCCGGCGGGCAAGTTGCGTCTCGTCAACGTGCCGCTCGACGAGGCCCGGGCCTTCATCGCCGAGCATCACAGCGCCATGCCGGAAATGAACCCGCGCGGCCTCATGTACGCGGTCGGCGTGAAGCGCGGCGGGCGCCTCGTGGCCGTGGCCACTGCAGGCCACCCGACCGGGCGCTGGGGCGCCGGCCGCGTCGAGGCCCGCAACGTGCTCGAGCTGACCCGCGTGGCCTCGGACGGCACGACGCTCGGCGCGGCCTCCATGCTCGTCTCGCGCCTGCTCGACCTCGCTCCGCGCTCTCGGCGCGGTGACCCGGATGGCTCGTGGCTCTTCGTCACCTACCAGCTCACGAGCGAGGCGGGCACGACGTACCGCGCCCTGGTCGACAAGGGCCTGCGGCCGGTGGCGCTCTGCCCGGGCAAGGTGACGCCCGGCGGCGGCGGCTCCCGGGCGGGCAACCGCCTGGACTACGCCGCGCCGGACAAGATCCGCTGGGAGGCCGGGCCGGCCGCGCTGCCCGCCCGCTGGGACGTGCTCGACCCGGTCGAAGCCTGCGCCGTCGAGGCCCCGGTCGAGGCCTGGGTACAGTGCGAGCTCTTCCCCGCCTGCTGATCTACAGGCCGAGCAGGTCGCGCAGCATCGCGCGTGTGATGTCGATGCCCTGGACGAGCACGAGCTGCCCGAAGGCCGGATCGCACTCGACCACTTTGGGGGGCTCGACTGAGAGCGCATTCCAGGCCCGGACATGATCGGCGCGGTCGGCGGGCAGGTCGCGCGAGGCGTCGCGCACGCCCTCGACACCGTCGGGGTGGATGAGGGCCGCGTGCCGCCAGGTGACCGCGTGCGGGTTGACCCGGGGGGCCACAGCGTCGCGCGCGGCCGTCCGGGTTGCACTCTCGGCCGCCCGGTCGGCCTCGACCAGCGCCGCGAGCTGTTCCTGCGGCCCCTTGGCGTCCGCCAGCGCGGCCAGGCGCTCGGCCTCCGCCCGGCGGGCGCGCGCGGCCGGATCGCCGTCGTCCTCGCCCTCGGAGAAGCCGAACTCGCCCCCGGCCCGGATGGCTTGATCGGCGATCCACATGGCCATGACGCAGTCGTCGTGATTGCCGATGCCCTGGACCTTGCCATCCACGAACCCGAAGTCGTTGAGCTCGTCGAGCAGCAGGTCGGTCAGCTCGACCGAGAGCGCGTCACCACGCGGGAATCGCCACTTGCCGTTCTCGATCAACGGCCGCAGCGACGGCACGCCGCGCCGGAGCGTGTGTTTCTCTTCCCCGGTGCGGAACGGCCGGACGGGCAGGTCTGTGCGCCGCGCAAGCTGTTGGGCGAACAAGATCTGCATCTGATTGCTCTCGATGAAGATCAGGTCCGTCCCGTAGCTGGCGTGGGCGTCCTTGATCCGCTGCAACTGCTCGTCAAACGACCAGCCCTTGCCCCGCACGAGGTCGATGAGGTGACGGGCGCCGTGCGCGTCCACGCCGACCACGAGGATCACCGTGAAGTCGGCCCCTACCTCGGCCGAGATCGCGAGGTCGACGCCCATGTAGACCGACCAGCCGGCGGCGACGATGTCGCCCCGCGACGGCTTGAGGCGGCTCAGGCTGTCGAGCGTGTCCGGGTGGCGCGAGAAGAGCTCGCGCGGGAAGAGCGAGGTCTCGTCGGAGACCGGGCGCAGCTCGACCTCCTGAATGTAGGCCAGGCTGTTCGATTCCTTCTCGCGCCGGTGCCACTTCTCGGCCCGCAGGGCCGGCCACAGGAAGCGGTCGCGGCCGTTTTTCGTCCGCCAGTGCCCCGGATACTTCCGGTGCAACCAGTCGCCCTTCTCGCGGCCCCGGTCGTCGGCTCGTTTCGAGAGCGCGGCGAGATCGGCGTGCAGGTCGTCGCCGTGCATCGGCGTCCCGATCACGACGAGGTGCGCGAAGGCCGCCGGTAGCAGCATCTTGGCGATGGTGCGGTGCAGGAAGTCCTTGGATTTCTTGCGGTCCACCGAGCTGTATTGCGAATTCTCGCGCAGCGGGTCGTCGACCACGATCCACTGGACGTGCGCGCCTCGAAACGACTTTCCGAACGTCTTGGCGACGAATTGCGAGCCGTTCTCGAACCAGATCCGCTCGGTGGTCCACGTCGTCTCCCACGAGGTCGGGATGAGCGGGGCGAGACACGGGATCGTGGCCGCCGGTGGCATCGTCCACTCGTCGCCGTACTCGTCGGTGAAGCTCTTGCCGTCCTTGATCAGCCGCATCAGGGCCGAGACCTGGCCCTCTGTGTTGCTGACGAGCAGGCCGAGCGTGTGCGGATCGCGCCAGCTCCGCCACAGGGGGAAGGCATACGACCAGAAGCTCGACTTGCCGTGACCTCGCGCTGCCAGGAGCGCGAGGTGCGAGTGCCCGACCAGCAGCTCCGACCATTCGACGTGATGCGGCCCGACCTTCATGCCGGCCGCGTGGCGCATCCAGTACGCCAGCGAGTCGCGCAGCAGTTGCTCGTGCGCGACCGCCAGCATGGCCTTGGTGGTCTCGTCCACGGGGGCCACGGCGGCCGTGGCTTCCGCGTCCTCCCGGCGCAGCTTCCACGCCGCCAGGCGCACGCGCTCGAGGTGCGTGGCGGTGTCCCAGCGGGCGAGCAGCGCCCGGGCCTCGTCGTTGCTCAGAAAGCGCGCCCGGATCTCGTCCAGCGCGGCCGCGAGCGCCCGCGCGCCGGCCCGCTCGACCTGCCGGACATGGTCGAGGCCGGCCACGGCCAGCGCGACCGCCAGGAGGGCCAGCAGCGCGCGCCGAATCACGTCACACCCGCCTGCACGAGGCGCAGCCGGACGGGCTGTGCGGCGGCCGCGAGCTCGACGGTGGCCGGCTTGCGGCAGGTGGCGCAGGCGACCGCCCCGCCCCGGTGCAGGACGAGGCCCATGGGCGTCCACGTCCCGGCCTCGCAGGCCGGGCAGGCCCAGCGCACCCGGATCTCGGCCAGCGCCGAGTGCGGCGGCGCGCGGCGGTGCCGGATTGCGGCGTCCGGCTCGCCCCGCATGAAGGCCGCCGCCCCGTCGGCCAGGCGCTCAGGCCACGAGCGGCCGGCCTCCACGGGGCCGATGGCCAGACGCACCACGCGCAGGACGCCGACCTCGAGGGCCACGAACGTCAGGCGCACGAGGCGGGCGGCGCCGTCCACCTCCACGCGGATCTCGCCGTGCTGGCCCTCGCCGACGAGGGCGGCGCAGCCGTTGTGCACGGGCTCGACCTGCCAGCCTCCCGGGCGGGTCGGGAGAACGGCTTGCAGGTGCGCGACGGCCCGCAGCGCGGCCTCGACCGGGGTCACCCGAGCGGCGTCTGTGTTTCGGCCGAGCAGGCCGAGCAGGCGTGGATCTCGACCACTTCGGGCGGCGCGGCCGGCTTGATCCCCAGCGCGGTCTCCAGCTCGTCGCGCAGGTGGCGGTGCTCGTCGATGGCCCGCCGCTCGGCGTCCGTCATGCGTTCGCGCAGCTCGTCGAGCGTGAGCTTGCGACCGGCGGCCCGCTGCTCGTCCTCGAGCCGTTCGCGCGCGGCGCCGAACACCTTGACCAGCTCGTCCATCTGCGAGAGCACGGCCACGGTCTTCTGGTAGACCGCGCCGTAGGCCGGGAACCGCTTGACCGCGTCGAGCACGCGGGCCAGCCACAACTGGTCCTCCGCGCTCTTCCGACGCTGCGCAGCCGGGCCGGCCTTCAACGCCGCGCGCGCGGCGGCGCGGCGGCCCTTCTTCAACAGGTTGCCCACGGTGGATCTCCTACTGCGGCAGGTGGGAACGCAGGGCGGCGCCGAGCGCCCCCGCGTCAGGGCGGCCGGCTAGGTGCTCGGCCAGGGTGCGGGTCGGCACACCGGCCAGGGTGGCGGTGCACAGGTCGAAGGGGCGACCGTCGAGGCCCACGAGCACGGCCCCGCCCGGCCCCAGGTAGCCCTTGCGGCGCAGCTCGGCGCAGTGGGCCGAGACCGTGCCGGGCGAGCGCAGACCGAGCGCGGCGCAGACCTCGCGCGCCGTCGGGGCGCGGCCCCGGTGGACGAGGCCGGCCACGAGCGCGCCGAGCACGGCCGCCTGTCGGGGGGTCAGGTCGGGCACGCGGCCACCTCGTCGAGGTCGAAGAGCGAGGCCTGCACGGCAGGGCGGTGCGCGGGCGGCCGGTTCATGGTCAGCCACTCGCGCCGGCTCTTCGTGAAGCTGCGCGGTTGCCCCCGGTGCACGGTGGTGATGTCCACGACCTGCCAGCCCTCGCCGACGAGCTCGGCCACGGGCTCGCCCTCGGAGATCGCCACGGTCGCCCCGGCAACCGCGAAACGCCGGGCCACCTCGACCACCTCGGCCCGGCCCAGGGTCGGCCCGTAGCCGGTGGTGCCGGCGTAGGGCGGGTCGATGTAGACGCGGGTGTGACGGTCCACGCCGAGCGCGCGCGGGTCGAGCTCGGCCGCGCTCGAGCGCAGGATCGTGGTCGCCACCGGCCAGCGCACCGACGCCGCACGAGAGAGCCGGCGGGCCAGCCCGGCCGGGTTGAGGCGCCACTTGAAGCCATTGTTGCTGCGAGTCCCGGCGCCTTCTGGCAACGACGCGGCGCGCGCGTAGCCGGCAGTGCGCCACACCGCGCTGACCTCGCTGGCGATGACCGGGCGGGCGCCAAACGAGCCGTCCTGCAGGGCCAGGAAGGCGGCCAGCCACTCGGCCGGATCGTCCGGCTGCGGGCGGGTGGCCAGCGCCTCGAAGAGGGCGCGGCCCTCGAGGCGCTGCTGCGCCCACCCACGAACGACGCGCACGGCGCCCTGGACGGCCTGCGGATCGAGCATGGCCTGCCAGGCGAGGCCCCAGGTCCCCGGATCGTTAAGCACCACGCGCGCGGCGCCCTGCCCGGGCCGCAGACCAAAAGCCGACAGGACGGCCGTGGCGTAGCGCCGTTTTGCCCCCTGATAGGTCACCGCCGGGTCGTGCGCCGCGCCACCCACGAGACGGTGCGCCACGGCGCCGGTGCCGGCGCACAGCTCCATCCAGGCCAGCCCGCTCATGCGAAGAGCCCCAGGGCGATCTGCTTCTCGGCCTCGCTCGTCCCTTCAAACCAGCCGGGCGGAAACCCCATCAGCCACGAGACCCACTCGGGATTCAGGAAGCGGCCGCCGGCGGCGCTCGTGACCTTCATCACGTCGCGCAGCGCGGGCGCACCCTGCCGTTTGGCCGGGTCGGCCGCACCGTTCATGTCGGACGTGGTCGGCGTGGGGTGCAGGCGCAAGACCTGCTCCTGTAGCGGCCGGCTGTTGCCGTCGAAACAGGCGTCGCCGACGCTGCCGGATCGCCAATTCGCGGCGGCCGGCGTCGCCCACAAGCGCGCCGCGTCGGTCAGCGTGGTCCCGGCGTGCATGCCGTCCGCCGTGGTCGTGTGGCGGGCCGCGCTGGCCGCGTCGGTCGTGCAGGCGGTCGGCCACAGTGGGAACTCGCCCCGGCGGGCCATCGTGGTCAGGCTCGGTGTGCCCGCGCTCGGCCGCTCGTTCTCGCCCCCCACGCCGTTGACGCCATTCTGCGACGAGCCGCAGTCGGTGGCCGACGGCGTCGGGTAGGTGTCACGCCCGGCCGGCAGGACCGCCCGCGCGGCCGCCGGATTGGCCTCGCACCAGCCAGTGTGCCAGGCCATCGCCAGCGCCTCTGGCACGGCCACGGGCCGCACGTAGATCTCGCCCCCTCGGATGGCCCCGGCGAAGGGCATCTCGTCCAGCTCGTGCGGCATCTGCGCGCCGAAGGCCTCGCCCGAACCGAGCATGGCGCGCACGACTGGCTCGGCCTGCTGCGGGCACACCGCGTTGCCGGTGCAGACCAGCCGGTCGCCGCGCACGTCGGTGGGCAGATCGGACGAGCGGATCACCGGCGAGCAGGGGAAGGCCGACCACAGGAGCGCCCGGTTGCGTTGGAAGGCCGCTTCGTACTCGCCACGCAGGTGCTCACCGAGCAGGAGCGGCGCCCCGGCCTCGTCAGGGTAGGCGGCGATGAACATGCGCGACCGCTTGTGCAAGGCCCCGGCGGCGAGGGCCTGGACGGTCTGCCACTCGGCGGCGTAACCGATGGCGGCCAGATCGCCCAGCACCTCGCGCAGGCCCAACGTGCGCAGGTTGCGCACGTTCTCGATCAGCACCCGGCGCGGGCGGATGTGTTTGATCACGTTGTACATCTCGCCCCACAAGCCGCTCTTCTGGCCTGCGAGGCCGGCCTGCTTGCCCGCGACGCTGATGTCCTGGCAGGGGAAGCCACCGGTGAGGAAGTCGACGGGCGGCGGGCGGAGCCCGCGCACGTCTCGGAAGAGACGGGCGGCGGGACGGCGGGCGCGCACGACCTTGCCGGGCAAGGCCTCGATGTCGCAGGCCCAGGCCAACGACGCGCCCGGGCAGGCCAGCTCCACCGCGAGGTCGAGGCCGAGCATGCCGGAGAAGAGCGAGCCCACCTTCACAGCACGCCTCGACGGTGCCGGACGCGCGGCCGCTGGGGCACGTTGAAGACCCGCAACGCGGCCCGGGCAAGCTCGCTGCCGTCGTCGCGGCAGACGCCCGCGACGACCTCATGCGGCGGGCCGACGCGGAACATGATCAGGAGCCCGGCGAGCAGGTGCCCGGAGCGGTGCAGGCGAGGGCGGAGGGCGTTCACAGCGCCGGAACCTCGGCCCCGCAGCCGGTGCAGGCCTCGGCCGCACCGTCGGCCGTCCGGGTCGTGTGCAGGTGCGGGCACATCGACTGCGGCACGCCGAGCGGTGCGCCTTTCGGCGGAACGTTCATGCGCCCGATGGCCTCGTGACAGTCGAGGCAGCGCCCCACGTCCAGGCCGGTCGGGTATTCGACGTGCATGTGCCCACAGACGGGCGGCCGGGTGGCCTCGACGAGATCTTCCGGGGGCGGCGCGTCCACCGTCATGCGCGGGTCGCGCAGCAGGTGGCCCGGAACGCCCGTGGCGGTGAACAGGTCGGCCCGGCGCTCGTCGCTGCTGCGCCCGGCAGCAACCTCGGCGATGGCGACCATGCGAGCCACGGCCGGACCCGACGAGGCCGGCGGCGCGTCGAGGTCGCCCGGCAGAAGGGCGGAGCCGGCGGCGGCCAGTGCGTCGTGATCGCTTGCGAAGGTGTGCCCGTCGCGCTCGAAGCGCAGTTGTAGGGCTTGCGCGGCCCGCGCCACGTCCTGCAGGCGGCCCACCTTGCCGAGCAGGTCGAGCACCACGAGGCCGAGCTCGGCGTTGGCGACGCACAGGCCTGCGAGCTGATCTTCGGGCTTCATCGGTTCCCCCGCCGGGCCTTGCGCGCGGCCTTGTTGCGCTTCTTCCGGTCCTTCTGCGCCGCCTCGCTCAAGGTCGAGCGGCAGGGCTCGCGTCGCATCACATGGAGCTCGCGGTGCGCCCGCTCCGCCTCGCCCATGGTGGGCAGGCCGGGCAACTGGTCCGCGATGCCCGACCGCAACACCCGGTAGGTCTGCGGCTCCATGTCGTCGAGCAAAACTCGCGCGACCGGCACGCCCTCGACCGGCCGGCCATCGCCCGATCCGCCGAGGGGCGCCACCCTCACGGTATCCACCCCCGGCGGCAGGGCTTCGGCCAGCGGCCGACCGAAGCTCACGGTGCCCACCCGCTCGGCGATGTCCGCGCCCGTCGAGCAGAGGTTGAAGGGCTCGTTGCGGCAGCGTGCGCAGGCGTCGAGGTGGGCGTGAAACTCGGCGTCCGTGGCCGGCTTCGGCGGATCGCGCGGCGGCTCTCGCCGAATCGGACGCGGGATCGGGTCGATGCCGGACGCCAGCATCGAGATTGCGAGTAGGGCGCGCAGGCGAGGTGTGGTCACGGGGTAGCTCCTGGCCGGGCAAACCCGGCGGTCGGTTCGGATCGCCAGGCCAGCGCCATCAGGCGCAGGGTGGCCCGGAAGGCGTCGACGCCGGCTTCGACGTTGTCGAGCACCCGCTGCACCTGCCAGCGCGAGCGGTTCGGACCGAGCGCGACCACGACGGCCCAGCGGTTGCTGTAGTAGGCCAGCACGAGGCGGGGCGAACTGCCCCGCAGGGCCACGAGGCGCTGACCCTGGACGAGCACAAGCAGGCCGGCCAGCTCGCCCAGCGGGGTCAGGTCGCGCGCCGCCCGGGCGAGGCGCTGCACGAGCTCGGCGGGTGGTGTCGGGCCAGCCGAATAGAGCCAGGGGTCGAACTTCACGCGCCACCCGCCCCACGGTGCAGGACGACGGAACGCAGGCGGCCGTCGGCGCCGAGGTCGAGCGAGAAGCGCAGGCCCGGGATCACCTGCCCGTCCGGGCCGCGCACCTCACCGCCCGCGTCCCCCACCCGCTCGTTGTAGTCGCGCAACGCGGCCGCCAGCGCCTCGCGAGCGTAGACCACCCCGCCCGTGGTCGGGACACCCGGCGTGAGCACCACCCCGGAGATCCGCATCAGACCACCGTCGCACCCGCACTTCGGCGGGGGTGGCGGTGGCGAGGGCTGCGGCCCGTCCAGGCGGGGCGCTGCCGGCCGTGGCGGTTGCGGGACCTTCGGCATGTTCACTTCCCCCTTTTCCGTTTTTTCGACGCTCGTGCGGTCGGCTCGAAGAACGTGTGCACCGTGCGCGTACCCCGGATCGAAACGAGGCCCCGCCGGCCCCACGACTTGAGCACGCGGCGCAGCGCATGCGGAGCGGCGAAGTGTGTGGCCCGGCGCGCCCAGGCCGGGGCCTTGCGGCGGCCGATCAGCACCTCGGCGGCGAGCTGCTGATACCGGCGCAGCCGGGTCGGCCCGCAGGTGGCGGCGCTGGCGAACTGGCCCGGCCGGACGAGCTCGGCGAGCACGCTGGCCCCGCTGTAGCGCGTCCTCGTCCTGGCCAGCTCCACGATGGCCACGCGCTCCCGGTCGGCGAAGGCCTGCCCGCGCGCGTCCTCGAGGCCCCGGGTCTCGGCGCACATGACGAGCGCAGCCGCCCACGAGGTCAGCTTCAAGGCCACGGCCGCGATCTCGACAGGCAGCACCCGCGCCCCCTCATCACTTCCAGGGCGCGCAGGGCGACGTAACGCCCCTCGCGCTCGTGCCAGCCCCGGCCCCGGTGCAGGCGGTCGAGGAAGACGAGGTAACGACGTGGCGCCCGCGCGCCGGAGATCCGCACCGCCAGGTAGCCGCGCGCCCGGCCTGCGCCCTCGACGGCGCGCACCTCCGGCTCGTGCATGAACCAGCCGAGCAGGGTGCGGGCGATCTCGGCGACGCGGCGCCGGTCGGCCCCCGACGGGTAGCGGCGGCGGTCACGATGCACCGCCGCCGTTCCCCACGTTGAGCAGGCGGACCATCTCGCCGCCCGCGTTCATCACCTGCACCTCGTCGGGCGGCATCGCAGGATCGGACACGACCACGAGGCGCCGGGCGCCGCGCAGGCTGACCATCCCCATCGTGAACGTCCGCACGCCTGAGCCGAGCCGCACCTCGCAGGTGCCGTCCTCGCGCAGCACGGCCGGCGGCCGGGTCGGCGCCTGGATGATGGACGCGCCCGACCGTGGGATCGGCGAGCCGACGACGAGACACGGCGCGCTCGTGACGCGACCGCTGCTCATGCCGTGCCCCGTCCCGGCGTGAAGTCCCACCACAGATCGCCGTGGACGCCGTTGCTGCCCTCGGTGACGGTCCACCCCTCCGCCTTGAACCGCTCGATGGCGGCGGTGATGACGCGCGGGTCCTCGAATGTGACGCCGGCCCGAAACCTACGGTCGATGCGCAGGACACCCGCGTCCTTGTGCCGCGCGGCCTCCACGAGCGCGTCGTTGATGGCGATCACGGCGCGCTCGACCTCCGCCGAGTCGAGGCTCTTGAAGAGCGCGGCCGGGCTCAAGGCCTGCACGCGACCGCTCACCACCGCCACCCCCCGCCCCGCAGCGCGGCCGGGCCGCCTTCGGCGTACAGGTCGAGAGCGCGCTCGGCCGCCTCACAGTGCGCGGGCGGCGGCGTCCTGGCCGAGCCGGTCTCTTCGTAGGCCCGGATGCCCACCCGGGCGCAGATCATCACGCCCAGCATGTCGGCGTCGCGCATGGCCGCGCAGCGCGTCCCGACCTCGTCGCAGGCGTTGCCCGCCCGGACCGTGCCGGGCTCCGCCTCGAGCGTGGCCACGGCCGCCAGACGCACGGACTGCCCCGTGCCACGCTCGACCAGCCACGCGCCGAACTGCGCCAAGGTGTAGACGGCGACGACCACCCAGGCCGCGTGTGCCCATGTCGGCGACTTCGGCTCGGTGGACTCGGCGGTGGCGTGCTGCTGGCACATCGGAAACCCCCTTCGTTCAGGCCGCGCGAGCGGCGGTCAATCGCTGTTGAACGGCGATCCACTCGGCCAGCTCACCGGCGGCCAATGATTCCGTCATCGTCGTCATCGTCGTCCCCTCCTGGGTTGGCCGTGCCCCCCGGCTCGCTCTCGAGCAGCAACCGGGCCAACTTGTGTACGACCGGCTGGGGCAAGTCCTGCTCGCTCGGCGGCTTGGGCAGCGCGAGCGCGGTCTGCGCCCCGTTGCCCGCCACGGCCACCCCGCCCGGAGCGTTGGCCACGTTGATCGTCGTCGGGTCGCCCCCCTGGTGGAACTTGCGCACCACGTCCCCGGCCATCGCCCGGCCGCCGGCCGCCGCTTCCTGGTTGAGCGCGAGATCGGCCATCGCCGGCAACGTCCGCAAGGCCTGGTGCATCACCGTGTAGCCGAAGAACTCGGCCTGCACCCGCCGAAGCTCCCGAATTCGAGTCAGCAGGCCGGCGTCCCGAAGGCACTCCATGACCGTCACGTTTGTTACACCGTGACGCCGTGCCGCCTCCGCCATGTTCCCCGTCTCGAGCACGGTCTCGCAGATCGCTCGACGACGCTGGGCATCCTCCCACGCCTTGACCGCCGCCTTGTATGCCACCCACCGAGCTCGTAGCGCCTCGTCGGTCCTGATCTTGGCAAGTTTCGACTGCCCGATGCCGAACTCGACTTTGAGAGTCCGCAGAGACCTCCCGCCGTCGATGGCCTCGAGCACCTTGAAGGCCCTCTCGTCCGCCTCGGCCGGCCTGGGTTGCGCGGTCTCGGGTGTGCCCGCCTCGCTCACGTTCGCAAACCCCTTGTCTCATGCGCCCCGGGCGCACTCGGCCGACCACCTGCGAGCGCACGTCGGGTGCAAAACAGGTGCGAACGGGTGCGTTTCGGGTGCGTTTCGGGTGCATCTGGCCCAGTCGGAATATCGTACAGTTGTACGACCGTCAACAGGGTCTCGCCGGAGTAGCCCTTCAGGCCGCTCCGGGCCTGCTCTCGTCGCACTCGGTCGCGCACTCGTAGGCGCTGCGCGCTCATGTGCCGTCCCCGTGGCCCGCCGGCTGCGCCGGACCAGGGCAGACGCCGAGCTCGCCGGGTGCGCGTGTGCAGTCGAGGCAGTACCAGCCGGGGCCGTCCACGGCGCGTGCCCAGGTGTGCGGCGGTTGGGCCGGGGGCGGCTCGTCGCCGCGAGACGTCGGGAATGATGGGCCGGGCCGGTTTCCCGGGGTCACGGCTCGTAGAAGACGTCGAGAGCCTGTCACAGGCCACCGACTCGCCCGCAGTGCTCCCAGCGGCCGTTCACCTTGACCACCTGCCCACGGACCACGCCGCCGCCGAGCGCGCGGCGCATCTCGTCCACCGTGACGCGCGCCATCCTGGCCGCCACCTCGACGCTGGCCACGGGCTCGAATCCGGCCTCTACCCAGGCCTTCGCGCGGTCCATCCCGGTCTGCGCCTGCAACGCCCGCGCGTGCTCGATCTCGGCCCGGCGTGCCGCCGCCTCCCGGCTCTCGCGCTCGACCACCGCCGCGTAGGCGGCCTCTGCATCTGCGAGGCGCTGGCGGGCCTTCTCGACCCGGCGGGGCTCGATGAACTGCTGGGCGCGGTTCAGGCAGGCGTCCAGGGTCCGGCGCGCGGCGTCGACTCGCTCGGTGGCCTTGCGCAGCGTGTCCGGCGCGCTCACAACGACGGCACCCGGGCCTCACGAGCTGCGCGGGCGCCCTCGACCATCGCCCGGGCCATGGCCATCCACTCGCGGGGCCGCAGCTCGTGGCCGATGACATGCCCGGGCAGCGAGATCGTGAACGTGGCCACGTCCGTCGCGGGGTTGTAGGTCAGCTCGCCCGGGTCGAGCTCGGCCGTGATGAATTCGACGCCGGCCTCAACGTGGACATGGAAGATCACCGCGCCCCTCCTTTCCCGTCCCCGGCGTTGACGTGGACCGCCACGCCGTCGGGTGTCTTGTGCCATCCGCTGCCGCCACGAGCGAGCGTGTCCTCGTTCACCTGCACCCAGGCGAAACCCCGATGCACTTCGTCCAGCTCGTTGCCGTCGAGCACCACGTCCCAGCCGGCCTCGTGCAGGCGCAGGGCGCCCGCGATGCGATGACACTGCGCGTGTAGCCCGCAGGTACAGACCAGCGTGTCGCCGTCCTCCACCTGGCCGAGCGGGCCGTGCCACAGCGAGCGATCCCACTCGGCCACGCGCGGGCCGCCCTCTGTGACCTCGCCAGCGGCCCGGAGTCCGGCGGCCTGTTGCTCGGTCAGCTCGCGCCCGAATTGGAGCACGCCGGGGGCCACGCGGGCCGGGCGGGGCCACACCTCGAGCAGGCGCCGGGCGTACTCGGCGAACCGCAGCACGGCCGCGCCGCACTCGCACTCCCCGTCCCCATGTTTCTGCCGCGTGAGGCAGTGCTGCGTGTGTCGGCGGGCCTTGCGCTTGCCCTCGACCACCTGACGGCTCTCGTAGGCACGTCCGAAGAGCTCCATCGTGGGCGTGAAGGCGAGCACCTGACCGACGATCCGCTCGCGCAGCCAGTCGGGCGGGCAGCGCATGATGCTGAACACACGGCCCGGCCCCACGCTGGCCGCCACGGGCGGGATGACACCGTGCCACCGCGCGCTCGCCTTGGCGCTGGCCGGCGCGTTCTGCGGCAGCGCGACCGCCTTGGCCTTCGCACGGTCCACGGCCGCCACGGCCGCCGCGCTCGTCAGGTAGATCCTGGGCATGACACCTCCGCCGAGATCGTGAGCCATTCGTCGCGAGTCCGGGTGAGCGAGCGGCGCACCTGGCCGCGCCGCCGCTCGGTCAGGTCGAGCGCACGCCACTCCGGCAGGCCGGCCGCGTAGGTGTCGAGCCGGCGGTTGTAGCTGACCCCCACGAGGGCGCCCTCGTCGCGCCACTGCCGGGCAAGCTCACAGACGGCCTCCACGGACGGCGCAGGGCCGCCGTAGACCTGTGTGCCCACGTAAGGCGGGTCGAGGTAGACGCGGGCGCCAGGCATGGGCGGAACGGCCTCGGCGTTGGCATGGATGACCTCGACGTGGTCGAGCGCCGGGAAGAGCGAGATCCGCCGCTGCAACGAGTCCAGGGTGGGGATGAAGCCCTCCACGCTCGGGCGCAGTTTGTGCGCCCCCTTGAAGCCCCCGATGCCGCCGCGCGCGCCCGCCGTCCAGATCCACCACGAGGCCGCACCGAGCAGCGCCCCGGCGGCCTTCTCTTCCTTGGCGCGCTGCCAGATCGCGCGCGGCTCGCTCGACGGGCCGCCGAGCAGGCGGATCGTGCGGGCCAGGTCGCGCGGTTGGCGCACGAGGAAGCGCAGCGCGTTGGCGAGCTGCGGATCGGCCTCGACGAGCAGCGAGCGCGCGGGCTTGTCCGGCACACCGAAGGCTTCGACCAGCGCCGCTGCGTAGCCGCTCTTGCAACCGATGCGCGAGCACGGCGGCCGCAGGTCGTGCATGTAGAGCGTCCAGGCCGCGAGGCCTGCGAAGAGCTCGACGACGACACGGCCGCTCACTGCCGGCGCTCCCACGGGGCGACGCCGCCTCGGAACTGGCACGGCAGACGACGCGCGCCGCGTGCCGCCGCCGTGGCCGTCGGGTAGACCGTTTGAAAGGTCGCGCCTCCGCTTGAGACTTTCCATCCTTCTGGCGCTCCAAGGCCCCAATTTGCCCGCGACAGATTGACCGTGAACACACGACCGCCACCGGCCTGATTTGGGGCCTCGAATTCCTCGACCGTCCACCCGGCCAGCCCCATGCGGAAGGCCAGCCATGCCAACTTGAACGCGGCCACGAGCCGCACGATGCCGCTCACCGAGCCGCTCCGATCACGATGCCGAACGCAAAACAGACCCACCCGGGCCATGCAGGATCAAACTTGAGATAGGCCATGCCGGCGCCGATGAGACACAGGCCGATGGAACACACTGCAGTCCCGACTCTCACTTGTGGTCCCCTTTCGTGCGCGGCATCCACCCGGGCACCGCCGGATGCTCTCCGCATGCGCTCCTGATCGGCGAGTGTCCTGCCAGCAGGCATTGCATCTCGCCGTAACTGAAACCGCCTCGCTCGGCCAGGCGTTCGGCCGACTGGCCGAGCCCAAAGTGCCGAGCGTAGGCCTCAAAGGCCTGCATGTGGACAAGCCACGGCACCGTACCGGGCGGCCTCGAGGTCGGTGTGATGCTGCGACCGTCGCCGATGCCCTGCACCGGCGCACGCCGCTCGGCCATCCACGGCACGAGATCTTCCGGCCACACCTGGCACAGCGTCACGAGCGGGTGCTGCGCCCACGAGCCGAGCGGGCGCATGTTGCGCGGCTCGAGTACCACGCCGGGCAGAACGCAGATCACGGGCTTGCCGAGCGCGATGGCCGCCCCGGCCTCGACCAGCGCGCCCTTGAGCGGGAAGTCCTGCGTCTCGGCGTAGAGCACGAACCGAGACGACCGACCGATCTCGGCGATGATGCGCTGCCACAGGTCGGGAAACGACGCCGTCTCGCCCGGTCCGGCCTCGTTGATCCACGTCGAGGTGACGTTGAAGCCCTGCTCGCGCATCGCGAGCCACATCGCCACGCGCTCGGGAATGGCACGACTGGCCACGTAGATCGGTTCTCGTGTGTCTGTCACGGCCGCCTCCTACGCCGCCACCGGGGCCGGATACTCGCGCACGCGCAGCTCTTCCGGCCACTCGTCCCAGTTGCCGCCCTTCGGGTGACGCAGGCGTGGCGTCCAGGCGGCCAAGATGCCGGAGAGCGACGAGGGCGCGGTGTCGAGCGGCACGGGCCACTGCCACCCACCGGGCGCGCCCGGCGCCGACAACCCGGGCGTTTCCAACAGACGGACGAGCGGCACCCGGCCGAGCTGTTTCAGGAACACGGCCACGCCGGCCGCCCGACACTGCTCGATGGTCCGCCGCGCCCAGGCGACGTTGAACGGGCGCGCGCCACATCCGCTCTCGCCGCCGACGATGACCCATGAGATCCCGTCGAGGCGCCCGGCCCAGTCGATGGCCTCGATCTGCGGCTCCTGCGAGACGAACCGGACGGCCGCCGGGCAGCGGCGCAGCTCGTCGACGCGGTGCTGCTCGCTCGGCGACTCCACGGACGTACCCAGCCACACGTTTGGCAGCGGCCACGCCCCACGGCTCGGCTGCCCCGTCCCGACGGTGTACGGGCCGAGCCGGACGTGCCGGCCCGCTTGGATCTGGCAGGACGTGAGCGGGTCCGTCGCCATCTTCACGGCCGCCCCATCGTTGACGTTTCGCCCGATGGCACAGCCTAGCCAGGCGAAGAACTCGGCCGCCCGGTCGGGATGCTTGGTCAATACCTGAAACGTGTGTTCGTGCGCCGCCCACATCACACCGAACACGGCCGCGATGTATTGGAACGAAAGTTCCGGGTGAAAGAGATCGGACATGCTGTTGACGAACACACGGCGCGGCCGCGTCCAGTGCAGCGGGTCCGGCAACGCTTCCGGCACGGGCACGACCTTGCCCGTCCAGCGGCCGCGCTCGTCCACGGCCTCGATGTAGTACCGCTTGCGGCCAGGGTCGCGTCCGGCCTCGATGTCGGCCAGCGCCATCGCCCGCAGGCGCGCCGCCATCTTCTCGGCGTAGCAGCCCCGGCACCCCTGCGAGACCTTGGAGCACCCGCAGATCGGATTCCATGTCTCGTCCGTCCACTGAATTCCTGTCATGTGTTTCCCCTTGTCTCACGAATGGCCGGCGGCGTGGCCGGCGTCCAGAACACACGGCGCCCGCTCGGCAAGTCCTGCGCGTTGCGCGGAACGGACCAGCAGCGGCCGGCGTGACGCAGATTCACGAGCACGGCCTCGCAGCGCAGCCCGGTGACGGGCTCGATGCACGGGCAGCGGCACACCTCGACCTCGCGGCGCTGCTGGTTCGTGGGGCGGCGACGGCTCAAACGAGCTCCACGCGGCGGCCCCACAGGAGCCCAGGACCGCGCATTGTCACCCTGGGGTGGGCCACGTCGCGGCGAACCTTCACGGCCGCGCGCAGGCCATCGGCGCCACGCTCGGCCGCGATGCGGTCGATGATGCGCAGGTAAGCGGTGCAGACCGCGTCGTCGCCTTCCTGGCCGTCCGACATGCCCTGCGCGGCCGCCATCTCGAGGTGCAGCGGATCGACCTCGGCGCAGCGCCGGCCCTCGACGCCGTTGCACCACGCGAGCGTGACACACGGGCCGCCATTGACTTCATCCATCTTGAGCGTGAACACACCCGGGTTGTAGCCGTCCACGACGGCCCCACAGGTGACGCAGGCGGAGAGCTTTGCCATCAGCGCCACCCCCGCCGCTTGTACTCGGTGTCCATGTAGCGGGTGCGCGGGGCGACCGGTTGACCTTCGATGCAACGCACCGCGCGGGCCTCCCGCCGCCGCTCGTGCGACCCAACGCGCCGGGGTCCCTGTACGCTGCCGTCGGCGTTGACGATGACCTCCAGGCGCACGACGGGCGCCCCATCGGCGCCCCGCTCGGTGCGGAAGTGATAGACCACACCGCCGTCAAATGGCAGGCCGCGCGCGCCGACGATCTGGCGCTCGGCGCCGATCTCTCGTCGCACCCAGGCCACGGCCAGCTTGCGCACATCGACCGGGATCTCTCCGGCTGGTGTTCTCTCAGACACGAGCGGCCTCCTGCTCTCGGCGCACGATGTCGTCGAACGGCTCGATGGTGAGATCGGTCCCGCGCTCTTCACCCGGGATCGCCGCCTTCGTCCGGTAGGTCTGCGCCAGCGCCAACTTGCGCAGCAGGTCGACCGCGACCTCGTCGGACACGGGTTGCGGCTTGTCGATCTTGTGTACGGTGCGCGGCCCGGGCTCAAGGATGCCCCAGCCGTCCGGCCGCTCTTCGGGCAAGATTACACCCGGCGGAGCCATCACGTAGCGGGCGCTCGTCACCCGCGCCAGGTCCTTGCACGCCACCTTCGTCGGGTTGGGCAGGAAACGCAGGCCCTTGCCCGGCTGGACAACGCGCTCCCACTCCGCATCATCCACCCCAATCGGCGCAGCGCAGTAGCCGGAACGCTCGCCCGCGATGTGTCCGTGTTTCGACGCAGCTCGGCGAGCCTTCCGGTAGCGTTCCATGATCTCGCCCCGGTGTTTCTCTTCCTCGCTCTGCTGACTCTTCGCCCGGATCGGCTCGATGTAGTAGCCCGGCTCCGGCACACCGAGCGCAATGGCCTCGGCATGCACGGCACGCAGACGCTCGAAGGCGGCCAGGCCGGCCTGGGCGGCGTTCAGATCGGCCAGCCAGTCGGAGCGGTGGCCCTTGGCCTCCACGGCATACACGACGGTGCGCGAACGGTCGCGCGTGAAGACCATGCCGAGCACGTCCACCTTCCAGCGCGCGGTCACCTCGACCTCGAAGCCGATGTGTCGGCAGCCGCGCCGCCACAGCCATACCCAGGCGTGCATCTTGGCCGCCCAGTGTTCCGGTGTTTCGTTCTTGGGCCGGCGCAGCACCACGCCGACCCCCGGGCGCGTCCTGGCCGTCATGCCGCCCTCCTGGCCGTCAGGTCGCGCAGGAAGGCCGCCACGGCCCGCAGCGCGCTCGTGTAGTGCCCACCCTGCCCGGTGCCAGCGCAGAACCATGGCGGCGCCACAGCGGGGGCCACGACGTAGACCGGGCGCCCCTGTCCGGCCGCGTAGGCCAGCTCTCCGACGGCGTCGGCGTCATCCGGGCTCCACACTCCGAAGACGGCATCGGCGGTCTGAATGGCGGCGCGCGTGGCCTCCGGCGCGCTGCGGATCACGAGCGCAAGCCGGACCTTCGGCGACTGCAGCACCTCGTCGAGCGCATCGCGCAACGCGGCGTCGGTCTGTTCGTCTGTTTGTGCGAGAAACAGTTTCATTGGCCCGCCCTCCGGCGCCGCAAGCGGACCTCGTTGTCCAGCTTGAGGCGTGTGATGTCCTGCTCGATCAGGCCGAGAAACATATCGGCCAGGTCGGGCCTGCCATCCTCGACGTAGATCTCGATGGCCAGCATGACATCGTGCGGCGGAAGTTGCGCGGTGCGGCGCACGAGCCGGGCCATGTCCGGCGTGACGCCCGCGAGCTTGGCGGGGTCCACACCCCAGCGCGTCTCCGGCGTCGTACCGAGCACGTCCTGCCAGCGCACGGCGGCCTTGGCGATCAGAGGCATGCCGCCACCTCCGCCGGCTCGGCCCGGCTCCACAGCCACGGCCGTTGACCACCGGCGTGCGACTCTCCGGCCGTGCGCGTGACCTCGCCAGCCTCGAGCAGGTCGCGCAGCACGGTGCCCGTGGTGCCAATGTCCAGGCCGGTCGCGCGCGCCACGTCGGCGATGAGAACGCCGGGCGGCATGACGTGCATGGCGCTCCTGACCTTCTGATATGCTGGCCGGCCGAGCTTCGACGTGCGCCTACGCTTCGGGGCCGGTACTTCCATGCCCGACACACCGGCCCGGGCGCCGTAGGTCATGGTGGCCGCCTCGCCGATGAAGGGCGAGCGAACCGGCAGCTTCTCGACCAGGCCGAGCCGGGCGAGCTCGCAGCAGGCAGCGCGGGCCGTGCTGATCGAAACGTCTGACGCTCCATGCACCTGCAGGACGTTCAGGAAGCGCGGCCGCCGCTCCACGAGCGCGTTGAGCACTCGGATCGTCGAGGCCGGCAGGTCGGGAACGGGGCGACTCACGGCGAGGCCTCGGCGGCCCGGGCGGGCACGTAGTCGGGGGCCACGGCGGCCAGATTGCCGAGGTGAAATGTCACGCCCTCCGGCGTGCGCAGGATGAGCCACGTCAGGCGTCCCTTCACGCGCTCTTCGCTGCGCACGTAGCCCTTGCGCTCCAAGGCGGTCAAGTGTTCGTGGACGTTGACGAGCGAGCGTGTTTTCAACGCTTCTGCGATGAATCGTTTGGTCGCGTGTGTCTGATACTCGAGCAGGTGCAGGATCATCACGCGCAAAACCTGGGCCTGACGCGGCGACAACGGCTTCAATGTCATGTCAATACACCTCGCCGGCCACGACCAGGCGCCGCTCCGGCTTGTCAATCATCCGTCCATCGTTTCTCATGGTGCCGTACTGCGTCACCCACGCCGACGCAGCCGGGCACGGCACGTATTCGATCAAGGCCGATGGGAACGGCGCCGGGCAGTCTGTCGCCTTCAACGCCGCGTCGAGGAACGTGAGCCGGCCCTTGATCAGCACCACGCGGGCCGCGAGGCCGTGGACGTGGGAATGCCACCAGTCGGTATCGGTGCGGGCCGGGACGAGCAGCAGCAGCGGGTCGAGGCCGCGCGTGCCTTCTCTGGCCGCGCGCTCGATCCACTCCCACACCGTCGTCGATGTGTGTTTCCGACTCTCGCACCACTTCGCTTTCGGCAGACCGCTCTTTTTCCCCTTCCACACCTTGTCTCGACACTGCACGCACAGGCGACCATAGGGCGGATTGAGGTAGCGCGTGCTCGGCGCTCCGGGCGCCGTCTCATCGCGCCGGATATGCCACGAACTGCGCGGCAACAGCGCGTTGCGTCGTCGCGGATCGGCGTGGTCGGGCGCGAAGTAGAGCGGGGCCAGGGCCGTCGAGCACTCGGCCGCGAGGTCTAGCCCGATGGCCGGCAGGTCGAGTTCTGCCAGCGCGGCGGTGAGGAAGTCGCGCGGGCTCGCCCAGTTGTTGTTGCCGTTAGTGGCGTTGTAGACCGGGACGCCGCCGGCCTCTTCGTCTGTCGTTTTCCGTTTCATGTTTTTCCACTTGTCTGTCGGTCTGTCAGGTCGAAACGCTCGGGAAACGCGCACGCAGGACACCGATGGCCGCTCGACACTGCTCGAGGTCGAGGGCAGCGATGAAGTGATGCAGTGCGCCGCGCACCTCGGTCTCGACCTGGCGGCGCTCCCCGAGGCCCTGCCGCTCGGCCTCCGGCACCATCACCCACACCACGGCCTGACGGCCGCTGCGGGTCTCGCGCGTGCGGCCCTCCGGGTCCTGGCGGATGAAACCCTGCCGCTCGAGCTCAATGCGGCGCGGGCGCTGCGTCGAGGGGTTGAGACCCATCGCCGCCTGCATCTCGTCGTCGGTGGCCCCCCTGCCGCCCTGGACGCGGATGAAGGCGAACACCTGGCGGCGCAGCTCCGGCATCGCGTCGAGGATCTGCTGACCGCTCAGGACGCTCGTGGCCCGCCCTGCCACGGCCGGCGCGGGCGTGTGCGCCGAGCGCGGCGCGGGGCCGCCGAAAAGGTCGAGCTGCGGCTCGGTGGGCGTCGTCACGGCTGCCCCGTCTTCACGAACGAGCACGCGGGCAGCATGCTCAGGTCGTAGCCGGCTGCGCGGATCTTGCACAGCGCGTCCGCGCAGCCGTAGCCGATGACGACGTGCCAGCCGAGGGCCTGAAACTGGCCGAGCCGGTCTTTCTGGTGCGGGCGGGCGCCGGAGAACTGGCCGGCGCGCTCGGTCGAGGGCTCCGCCGACGGCAACTTTAGCTCGACCATCATGCCCGGCGCGTCCGGGTGGGCGGGCGGGTGCGTCCAGATCGTGAGGTCCGCGTCCCCGCGCACCATGCCCGCCGCCTTCGCCATCTTGGCCTGACCGGGCGGCAGCGGCACGCCGTTGAGCGAGCCGGAGAACATCAGCTCGGCCGCGATCAGGGCGCTCACGAGGTTCACCTGCTCGGCCCATTCGAGCTTTCGTTTCGTGGCCTTCGGCTTCTTGGCCTCGCCGTCTTTTTCCCAGTGGGGCCGCACGCGCTCGACCGGGCCGGCCTGACCGACCGTGTGCACGACGGCCACGGCCTTCGGCTGCCCGGGTTTCTGACCGAACACGGCCGCGAGCTGCGGCGGTAGCTCAGGTTCGGGCAGGTCCCGACCCAGGAGCTTGCGGGCCTGCTCTCGGTTGAGGCCCATCAGACGGCCCTCCCCTCGAATCGCTGGTCGCTGCCGACCAACACGAGCACGCGGTTGCGGTGCGTCACGCGAGAGAACGCGCGCTCCCCGATGCGGTTGGCCAGCGCGTCGAGATCGTCCACCGGCGGATCGCGCTCGAGCGAGTAGTTCGTGGCGTAGATGGTGGCCCTCCCGGCCTCGTAGCGGCGCGTCACGATCTCGTCGGCGATGCTGACCTCCCAGTCGGTCGCGCGGCCCTTGCCGAGCTCGTCGAGGGCCAGCAGCGGGACGAGCACGAGGTCGTCGACGAGCTTCTGCGTTTCCTTCTGCGCCTGGAGAGAGCGCCGGCAGTCGGCCATCACCTGCCCGGCGCTGGCGTAGCGGGTCCGGATCTTCGGTGCCCGCATGGCCAGCCGACGCAGGATGCCGTGCAACAGGTGCGATTTTCCGGTCCCGGGCGGGCCAGCCAGCAGCAGGCCGCCCCCATCGTCCGGGGCGGCCGCGCGAGCGATGGCCGCGTTGCAGAACGCCACCGCCGCCTCGAGGGCGGCCGCGCGGTAGTGCGCCGGGTGCGGCATGCTCCCGTCCTCGGTGTGCACGAGGATCACGCCGTTGCCACCGCCGATCTTCGGCGGATCACCCGGGCGGTCGAGCTGGAAGGCCGACAGGTTGGCCCCGGGCGGATCGACCGGCAGGCGCGCCATGTTGAGCGCGGCGGCCTGCATCAGGAGCGGGCCGCACTTCGGGCAATTCCTCACCGTCGTATTGCCGTGTTCGTCCTCGATGAAGATCGACCCCTTGTGGCAGTGGCCACACGGGCTGACCGTGGCGGTCACAAAACCGTCGGTTCGCGCGTAGCGCATCTCCGGTTCCGCCTTCGGCGCCGACGGTGCCCGCGTCGTCTCGTCGCTCATCCTGGCTTCTCCCCTCGTGCATCCGGACGCGCCCATTTCGACGCCCCGGGAACGGCGCCCGCGCGGGTCCTGGCTGGTGGCCTGGCCGCTCCGGGCGGGTTGGTGTTCGGCCGGGCGCCCCGCAAGGCGTCCTCGACCCAGTCCAGACGCGGGCCGCGCGGATCATTCGCAGCCCGAAGAATCTCCCGGCGAATCGCCTCCGCAACTTCCGCCTCGGCATACGCATCAACAAGGCGCCGCAACGTCTCCGTCTCGGCACCGTTCACTTCCATCACGCCCCGGCCACGTCGAGCCCGCCCGAATCCGTCCCCCCAGGCGGCCGACAAGCGCCGGAAGGCGGCCGCCTTCCTGGCGACCTCCGCCTCATCAGGCCCGGGGGCCACTGGGGGTGCGTTTAGGGTCGGATAGGGCCGGGTAGGGACAGCCGCGCGCGCGTCATGATCGTTGAGGGGGGTGGCAAATACGGCAGGGGTGGGGTGGCAGATCTGCAAGGGGTGTGGTGGCAGATCTGCCGGGCCTTCCTCTTTTGCCACCCCTGGCAAATCTGCCACCCCTGGCAAATCTGCCACCCCTAGACGCGGATCGGCGGCCAGCAGGGCGGAGTCGTTCACCACGAGCAGGTCACGGCGCCCGGGCCGTCCGAACGCCTGAACCCACCCGGCGCCCTTGAAGGCTTGCACCGCTTCGCGCGCCACCTTCTCGGCCACGACGGCCTGCCGGGCCAGCTCGACAACGCTCACGAGCGAGCCGCCACGGGCGTGCGCCTCGGCCAGGGCGGCGGCGGTCGAGGCCTCGGCCAGGGCGCGGTTGCGCACCCGCCCACGGCCGTCCTTGCCGTCTGCGGCGTCACACCGCTCGAGCAGCACCGCCAAGACGATCTTGTGCAGGCCCTTGAACGGCGTGCCGTCGGGATAGGCCTCGATTCGCAATGTGGAGAAGAGCAGCGGCGTAGCCGCCCAGCGACCGTGCACCAACGTCCCCCGTCGATACGTTACGGCGACGCTACGTTCAGGGTCGCCGGGCTGTCAATACGCCTCACACGCTAATTTTCATCTTGCCTTGTTGGCGTGTGGCGCCTATTGTTGGGCCTTGACTTGTACGGGATGTCGCCAATGCGACTTGAGGATTTCCTGCGGCGCGGAGAACGGCGCGCATTCGCCGAGCGGGTCGGGTGCTCCAAGAGCAACATCGACCGCATCTGCTGCGGCACGCTCATGCCGTCCCCGCCCCTGGCCGCTCGCATCGTCGAGGCCTGCCTCGACAAGGACGGCCACGAGCGCGTGAGTCTGAACGATCTGCCGGGCTACAGCGGGGGCTACCCGGTGAAGCGGCGGCCGGCGCAGGAGTCGGCCGCCAGTTGACCAGCACGCCCCCGTCGGCACCCCGGGGGCCATCAGGACAAGGGGAACAACGTGACACCACCGAGGCAGGGCCAGCAGGGCCAGCGGCGGCCGTGGCAGAAACCGGCCAACGGCGACTTCGTCCCGCCCGAAGGCGGGCAGCAGCGTGCCGAGATCATCCGCACCGATCCGTCGCTGATGACCGAGGTGGGCCAGCGGCTCGCCCACGGCGATCCGGCCCGCCTGCGCGAGGCGATGGCGTGGCTGCAGGAGCACACCAACCTCATCCTGCCCGTCACGGCCGTGGACGCCGTGCCAGCCGGCTACCGGCTGGCCATGTCGGCCGTGCTGCCCACGTCGGGCGAGATCTACCGGAACACCCAGGCCACGAAGCGCGACGGCCCTACGATGTTCTCCATGCTCCGCCCGCTGCTCGACCGGATCGGCAACGCGGCCGGGCTCTCTTGCGTGCCGGAGCTGTGCACCCGCATCGACCGGGGCGACGATCCGCTGTACGTGCGCTGCCGCGCGGTCGGGAAGCTGCGCGGCATGGACGGCGCCGACCACCTCTACGCGGCCACGCGCTCGCTCGACCTCAACGACGACTCGCCCGCCACGCTCGAGCTGCTGGCGAGCGCCAGCTCGGCCGAAGCGGGCGCGAAACAGCTCCGCCGCACGCGCGCCTTCATCGCCGAGCACTGCGAGACGAAAGCGTGGTCGCGCCTGATCCGTCGGGTGCTCGGCCTGCGGCACGAGTACACCGCCGAAGAGCTGGCCAAGCCGTTCGTGGCCGGGCGGCTGGTGTGGACGGGTGACTTCGGCGATCCGGAGACGAACCGGGCCGTGGCCCTGATGACCGCCAGCAAGGCGCTGGGCATGGGCGACGCGCTCTTCCGGGCCATCGGGTCGATGATGACCGGGGGCCTGCTACCGGACATGCGAGGCGCCGAGGTGCCGGTCACGGCGGTCACGCACATCGACGACGACGACGAGCACGGGCTCGGCCCCGCCGACGGCCCGGCCGACGGATGGGCCGACGACGACGCGGGCAACCCGGGGGCCGCTGGGCCACCGCCGGGCGAGCCGACACCGCGCGCAAGCGTCGACGAGCTCGTGAAGTACGCTCGCAGCAAGGGCAAGGTCGGCCCCGGTCCGGGCACGATGAGCGAGCAGGCGATCCGCGCGCTCTCGCCCCTGCATCAGTGCCGCTTGTGGTCAAAGCTCGACGACGTGGAAGACGACCCGATCCCCTGGTAGGCGACGGGACACGCATCGCCCGGTGACGCCGCGAGGCCGAGGGCGATCCAGGGAACGCGGCCGCTCAACCATGCGTGACTGCCGGGGAGAGACCGGCACCAACTTCGACAAGGGGAACACCATGAACGAGACCATTGACACCGACTTTGACGAGGCCGCGCGCGAGCTGCGCATCCTCGCCTGCGCCGACCTGCACGTCAGCGCCACACAGAACCTCGCCGGCCTCCAGCCGGTCGACCGGGCCACCCGCCGGCCGCTCGTCCTGGCCCAGGCCCGCCAGACGCTCGCGTGGATCGGCCAGACCGCCCGCACCAACCGCTGCGACCTCGTGCTCGTGGCCGGCGATGTCTACCCCGATCCGCGCCCGCTGCCGGCCGCCGAGGCCGTCGTGCAGGAGTCGTTCGCGTCGTGGGCCGACGCGGGCGTTCTCGTGCTCGTCCTGCTCGGCAATCACGACCGCCCGAACGGGAGCGGGACGCACGCGCTCGAGCCGCTGAAACACCTCCGGCCGGCCGAGGTCGTCGTGCTCGACACCTTCGCGCCCCAGGCCCTCGTGCGTGACGGCGTCAACGGGCGGCTGGCCGCCGTGGCCTTCACCGACCCGGCCGGGATGGCCGGGCTCGAGGTCGAGGCCTGGATCTTCCCCGTGCCCTACCCGGCCCGGGCGGCGGCGGCGGAGGTGAGCGGCAGCGTGGTTGTTACGTCGGCGGTGCTGGCCGGCGGCTTCAACGCCGTCCTGGGCGCGCACGCGCAGCTCGTGCCGCTCTGTCGCGAGGTCGCGCCCGGGGCGCCCTGCATCCTCTTCGGGCACGGCACGCTCGCCAGCGCGGCATACAACGATTACCAGACCGTGCCGCTCGCCGACTCTCCGATCTCGACCGACACCTTCCCCGCCTTCGACTTGGCCGTGTGGGGCCACCTGCACAAGCGGCAGGCCGTGGCCTCGCCCGTGGTCGAGGACGCGGAGACCGACGACGGGCGGGGCATGCTCTTCACCCACGGCTACATCGGCAGCCCCGACCGCATGGACTTCGGCGAAGAGGGCCAGCCGAAGGGCGTGAGCACCTTCGCGCGCGAGTTCGTGGCCGACGATGGCGGGCCGGTGCGCGAACGGTGGGCCTGCCAGTTCCACGCCAACCCGGGCGCCCGCCGCTTTGTCACCCTGCACCCGGACGAGGTGCACGACCACCTGACCGAGCTCAAGGCCGAGGCGGAGCGGGGCGACCAGGCCTGGGTCTACCGCGTGGTCTCGCCCGACCGGGACGGCATCACCGAGGCCGAGAACGAGGTCGTGGCCGGGCTCGTGCGCGAGCTCAAGGCCTGCGGGGTGACGATCACCAACGGCTGCAAGGTGGCCCGGGCCGACCGGGCGCGCGTCGAGGACGTGCAGACCGAGCTCGGTTTCGAGGGTGTGCTCTCCGCCGTGTTCAGCGCCCGCCCCGACCTCGCCCCGGACGAGGAAGCGATCCGTGGCAACATCCGCAACTGGGCGGCCGAGCAGGGGTCGGCCGGGAAGGTCGGTGCGGCGTGAGCGCCCTCAACCAGCCCGCCAAGTGTCCGCAGTGCGGCGCGCTCATCGCCACGCCACACACGACGACGATCACCGACCTGGCCTTCGACGAGGTAAAGCGAAAGAAGTACGTCCGCAGACGTAAACTGACCTTCTGCTCGCCCACCTGCGGCGGTCACTACCAGATGGGTTGCGAGGGATGAAGCGCAACAACCCCACCGTGAGGCTTGTCAAGCGCGTGACCGCCGACTTCCCCTTTCTGGCCAGCTTGGTGAACCCGGACAAGCCGACTGCGGTGGCCGAGCCGGCCGAGCACCTGGCCTACATGAATCACTACGGCGCGGTGTCGGTTTTGACGCCAGGTGGCCGGCTGGGTGTGAAGCCAAACGAGTTCGCCTGGGTCCACGGCGAGCCGAAGGACTGGGGCCGCCAGGAGACGGCGGAGCGCAAGAACGGTTGCTGCTGGACGCCGTGCCCGGACGACAAGGACGAGGTCTGCCCGATCTGTCGTGGCAGCGGCTTCAAGGCGCCCACCCGCACGGTGGCCTGGCGCGACTTCCAGGCCCTCGCGCAGGGCTGGGAGCCGCTGTATGGCCCGCACGATGCCGAACGCATGTGGGATGACCCACAGGCCGCGCTCGAGGACGTGCACGGCCCCGTGGTCTCCGGCCCGGTCGCGCTCCACGTCTACGAACGGCGCGACATCGACGACGACTACATCCGGCGCGCAGCTCGTGACCTGCTCGACTGGTGGGCCGAGCGTTTCAGCGAGGATTTCGGCAGCGACGAGAACGAGGGCGAGAACGGGGGCGAGCTGGCCGACGCCGAGGCCTTCGTGCGGGCCTGCGCGGCCCGGGCGGTCCCGTGGCAGTGTGAGTTCACCGGGATCGCTGTGATGCTCGACGAGGCCGACATCGTCGCCTTCGGCGTGCGCGTGGCCCCGGCGGAGGTGCCCGATGGCCCTGCCTGACCTGACCGTGCGCAACCTGTGGCAGTGCTCCGGCTGCGACGTGCTCTTCCTGGGCGACGTGGGGAAGTGCAACGGCATGTGCCACAACGTCGGCGATCCGCCCTGCGACGCCCGGCCGTGCCCGGCCTGCAACCGCCTGCACTACTGGACGGGCAGCGTGGATCACGCGCGCGGCCTGACGGCCCTGGGGTGGACGTACAGCGGCGCGCTCGGGAGCTGGGCGCACACGGCCTACGTCGGCCGCTTCACCGAAGCGGCGGCCTTGCTCGTACAGATCGGATTCGCCCACGGGCGGCCGGCGGGAAGCCCCCCTCGCCCGCCGGCCGCCCGGAGCGATTCAGCACGTTGCCCGGCCTCCGGCGCACCGATACGGGTTGTCCACGGCCCGCCGGGCATGAAGTTGCGGTGCACCTGCGGTGCGTTCGTCGGCCTCGACCCCGCCGGCTGCATCGAGGCCCACTACCCCCCTGCGCTGCTGGTCGGCGGCGATCCGGTCAACCGCGAGGCCTTCGACCGCGTCTACGCCGACGCCCGGCCCGACCGACGCCCGACCACCGCGCCGCTTCCGGTCGTGACCGTCGAGCCCCCACGCACCGTCCGGCTCGACGACGACACGCACGAGGCCCTGCTGCGCCTGTTGCGTGCCTCGCGCCGCAACGATCCCACGGTCGAGGTGGACTCGACCGATCTGGCCCTCGTGGTCGAGCACCTGGCCGACGCGGCCGGCCTGGACACGGACGATCTGTGAACCTTGCCGAGGTGATGCACGGCCTGCTCGCTGCGGGCCTCGTGTGGCTCTCCTGGCGGTGTTTCGAGCACCGGCTCGACCTGATGTGTCTGACCGCCACCGTCCGGCGCCTGCGCCGCGAAAATCAGGCCTACGCCAGGACCATCGTGCGCGAGATCCTGCGAGGCCGGAGGTAACCCATGTCCAGCTCCCCGCGCACCCTGGCCGAGGCCTCGCACGAACACTTCGTCGCCCTCGAGGGTGGCAAGCCCGTGACCTGCCCCTGCTGCCAGCGCACCACGCAGATCTACACCCGCAAGTTGCACCGTGAGATCGCGATCAACCTCGTGCGGCTCGTGGACCTTCACGAGCTGCGGCCGGGCCAGTGGTGCCAGGTGCGCGACTTTGTCCAGGGCAGCGCCAAGGCCACCAAGGCCTCGACCGATCTGGCCTTCCTCGTGCACTGGGGGCTGATCGAGCGCGAAGGGCGCGGCAATTACCGTCCGACACGGTCCGGCATCGACTTCGCGCGCGGCCTGATTCGGGTGGCCGCGTCCGTCCAGACCTACGACAACGAGTGCATCGGCCACTCGGAGCGCACCGTGTCCATTCACGAGCTCACCGCCGAGTCGTCGCGGTCCGACTGACCGCGCGCTTTCCTGTTGACTTCTTAGCGCGTCGCGCTAAATGCTCGCACCTGCCGCTTGTCCGGTGCCCTACAGGCGGGCGCCGCCCGGCGGCGCACAACTTCATGGTCGGGGGACCAACATGCGTTTGAAGCGGTTTCGGTTGCGGAACTACCGCGCCTGGGCGGACGTGGATCTCGACTTCACGACCATGCCGGGCGCGGTGATCACTGGCCCCAACGGGGCGGGCAAAAGCTCGCTCGCGGAGGGAATCGTGTGGGTGCCGTTCGGCGAGAGCCGGTCGAGCCGCATCACCGGCGTGGTGCGCAAGGGCGCCACCGACTGCGTGGGCGAGCTGGAGTTCAGCAGCACCGGCGAGACCTACAAGATCGTGCGCAAGATCAGCGTGCGCGGATCGGGCACCAAGAGCGAGCTCGACCTGTACCGATGGGTGCTGGAGACGAGCCCGGTCGACGGCGTGCACGACGAGCACTGGGAGCCGATGAGCGGCAAGGGCGCGCGCGAGACGCAGGCGGAGATCCGCCGCATCCTGGGCATCGAGTACGACACCCTGCTCGCGGCGTCGGTGATGATGCAGAACGACGCCAACCGGCTCACCCGGGCGAAGCCGGAAGAGCGGCGCGACATCCTGCGTCGCTCGCTCGATCTCGGCCGCTGGCGCGTCTGGCTCGACCGCGCCCGGGCCGGCGCCCGGGACGCCACGGCCAAGCGGGACGAGGCCAACGCCCGGGCGGCGACCATCGCGGCCGGCCTGCGGGCCATGCTGCCCGTCGACCGCCCGGTCCTGGCCTGCGCGCCCGACGGCCACGAGCTCGCCCGGTACGACGATGAAGGCGCGTGGAACGTGATCTACTTCACGTTGAAGAACACGGGCGGAGCGGTCGAGGCGCCGCGCATGGCGGAGGTCTTCGCTCTGCTGGCCCAGGAGGCCTCCGGCGTGGTCGAGGCCTCCCGTGTGCGCCTCGCGTGCGCCAAGACCACCGAGGCGAGCGCACACGCGGCGCACACGGCGGCGCAGCAGGCCCTCGAAGCGGCGCAGGCGGCCGCCCGCAACGTGGACGAGGCACGGCGGCGGATCTCCGCCCTGGACGGCGAGATCACCGCCGCGCGTGCCCGCTTCAACGAGCTGGCCGGGCCGGCGGCGGAGCTGGACGCGGCAGCGAAGGCCGAGACCGATCTGCCCGGCGTGCGTGAGCGGCTGGCCGAGGCCGAGGCGGCCCTTGTGCAGGTGCGCGAGGCGCAGGGGAAGCTCGACGCGCTCGTGGTCGAGCGCAAGCGCCTCGTCGAGCTCTACACGGCCGCCAGCGGCCGCCAGAAGGCCGCCGACGCCGAAGCGGCCGGGCTGACCCAGGCCGAAGCGGCGGCCGGGCAGATCGAAGGCCTGCGGGTCAAGGTGGACGAGGCCAAGGGCGCGCTCGACACCGCCAGCGCGGCGATGCGCACGGCCGAGGTGGCGGACGACGCGGCGCGCGCCGAGCAGGTGGACGAGACGACGGCCACGACCACCCGGGCCGCCCTGACCGAAGCGCAGCAGGCGCAGATCCAGGCCGGCAACGCCCGCAACGCAACGCACATCGCGCTCGCCACGGCGACGAGCAACGCCGAGCGGCTGACCCAAGCGGCCGCTCGACTGACCCAGGCGCCGTGCGCCCGGCACCCTCAGTGGATGTCAACGGACCCGATGATCGGGCAGGTGTCGTGTGACCTGGCCGGCACCTGCCCCCTCATCGCCGACGCGGTGGCCGCGCGCGACGGGTTGCCCGCAGCGCGCGAGAAGCTGGCCGAGGCCGAGGCGGCCCACGAGGCGGCCCAGGCCGCCGTCCGACAGGCGACCGAGGCCTACGACGCGGCCGACCGACTGGACGCCGACGCCGGTCGGGCGCTGGGGAACGCTCGCAACGCGCTGCGCGAGCGGCAGGCCGCCGCCGCCGCCGCCCGGCGCACCGCCGCGCACGCCGAGAGCGTGGCGCGCACCGCGCTCGACAACGCCCGTACCGCGCTGGCCCAGGCCGAGCGCGACTCGGCCACGGTGGACGCCAAACGCGGCGCCGCCGAGCGTGCCCGCACCGAGGCCGACGAGGTGGCGCGCCTCGCCCGCGAGGGTGCCAGCGTGCGCGGCAAGATCGACGAGCTCGGCGTGCCCAACGTGGCCGCCGCCGAAGCGGCCGTGACCGCCGCCCGCGCGGCCGTGACGAGCTGCGAGACCACGGCGGGGAAGCGCGCTGCGGCCGAGCTGGCCGTCTCCCAGCGCAGTGACATCGAGCGGCAGATCGCCCGGCTGGACACCGAGCGCGCCGAGCGCGCCGCCGAGGTCGAGCGCGCCAGCAGCACGGACGAGCAGGCCATGAACGCCATGGTGGCCGAGACGGCCGCCAGCGAGGCCCGCCAGGCGCGCGAGGCGGCCGAGAAGTCGGTCACCGAGGCCGAGCGGCTGCACGCCAGGGCCGAGGCCGTGCTCGAGGACGTGGCCCGCCGTGCCGAGCAGGCCCGGGGCGAGCTGGAGACGGCCGCCATGTACGCCGAGACCGCGCGGCAGCTCGACCGCACGGCCGAGGCCTGCGCGCTGGCCCCCACGCTCGTGATCGAGAAAGCGATCCCGGTGCTCGAGCTGGAGGCCAACCGGGTGCTCGGGGCGATCTCCACGCGCGGCATGCGCCTGCGGATCGAGACCCAGGCCACGACCGACGACGGCGGGCAGCGCGAGGTCATGCGCTTCGTGGTCACCGACGACGTGGGGGAGCGTGAATACGAGGACTTCTCGGGCGGCGAGCAATTCCGCATCGACATCGCCCTCCGCCTCGGCTTGGCCCGGCTGCTGGCCGACCGTGAAGGTGTGCCCGTCGAATGGCTGCTGATCGATGAAGGTGGATTCGGCGCCCTGGACGTGAGCGGCATCGACGCGCTCAAGGACACCGTCACCGGCCTGCAGCGGCTCTACCCGCTCGTGCTCGTGGTCACGCACATCGACGCTGTGGCCGACTGCCTGCCGCACCGGGTCGAAGTCCGGCCGGGCGTCAACGGCTCCACGCTCGAGGTCATGTGATGTCGCGCTTTCTCGTGGAAGTTCTGCCCGAACACCAATCGGGCCGGGGCCGCTACTGGCGGCCGGAGTCGTCCGGCTACACCGACGAGGTGGCCGCAGCCGGGCTCTACACCGAAGACGAGGCCCGCCGGATCGTCGAACGCAGCGACCGGTCGATCATGGTGCCGGCCTTGCCGCTGTTGCATGCCGCCTGGGTGAAGGCCGACGAGGTGGCCCGCCGGTTGTGGCAGACGATGGAGCTCGCCCATTCCGACGTTCGTCCGTGCGGAGTCGAGGCGCCCCACGCCGATGAGATCGGCGAGCAGGAGACGGCCGAGATCCTGGGGTCGTTGGCCGAGCCGTTTCAGCTTGCACCGCCCGAGGCCGACGGCACGCCAAGCGTCGAGGGCCGGATCGTCCTGCGTCTGGCCGCCGCCGCCGACCGAAAGACCCGGGCCGATCTGACCTTCGGCGTCGCGCACGGCTGGCCTGCGGGCACGCTCAAGTCCTGGCTCGCGCTCAACATTGAGTCGGCCCTGCGTTCGCACCGGCAGGTTGTGCGCCGTGCCGATGAAGAGCGCGAGGCCGCCCGCCTGGCCGAGTCGTGCCCGGGCGATGGGCAATGCCACGGGACAATGAAGTGGTGCGACATCTGCGGCGACGTGTCGGACACCTGCCACGACTCGACCTGCCACGAGCACGGCCTGTGAACGGCCCCGCCCATGCTGCCGCGCCGTGCCCGCACGACGCCGTCCACGTCGAGGCCAAGGGCGCCGCCTACCGCGCCGACGACGGCCGGGTGGTCGGCATGACCGTCGAAGTGCGGGTGCTCTGTCGTCTCTGCGGCAGCCCGTTTCTCTTCTCTGACCTCATCCCGCTCGGCGAGCCCGGGCCGGATGAACCTGTGGTCTCACTCGACGGCCGGACCTTGAGTGTCCCGATCCGCGCCGTCTCTGACATGCCGGTCGAAGAGTTCGCCCGGCACGGAACGAAAGGCGAAGCATGAGCATCACCCCGCCCCTCCCCCCCGGGCTCAACGCGGTGGACATCCCCGGCGTGCGCGTTCGCAAGGACACGCACACGCACGAGTTCACCCTCACCGACGAAGAGTTCGTCATGCGCGCCGAGGATCTGGCGATGCAGCACGTCCGGATCGGCGTGCACGACGACTACTCGGCCCGCGTGCGCAAGCTGCTCAAGGCCCAGTCGGACGAGCTCGTGGCCGAAAGCGCGCGCCTGGCGAACGTGGTCAGCAAGCGGGCCGAGCCCCGCAAGGTGGCCGTCGACGTGTTCATCGACCGCGACCGGGGCCGGGTGTACTTCGTGATGGGCCTCACGGACGTGGACGGCGCCCTGCGTGGCGTGATCCTCGCCACCGAGCCCGCCAGCGAGCACGACCTCAAGGCCGAGGCCAAGGCCCGGCAGGGCAACCTCTTCCCCCTGCACGCGCTCCCCGACGACGGCGACACCGGCCCGACCCTGCCGCGCGTGACCGACGACGCCGACGGCGGAGACCTCGAGGCCACCAACGGCGTGCGCGAGATCTGGCTGCGGCGCTTCAACGGCGCGCCCAACCAGAAGATCCGGGCCGTGGCCGCCCTGCGCAACGCCTTCCGCTCCATGCCGCTCGTCGAGGCCAAGGGCCACATCGACGCCGTGGACAACGGCGAGCACCGCTTCGTCGGGCGCTTGTCGGGCAATGCCCTGCACAGCGGCCTCGACCAGTTGCGCTGCGCGGATCTCGAGGTCGAGGCCATCGAGCCACATCGGGCCGAGGACGCGCCGAAGAGCCCCGACGATCTCTTCCCCCACCTCGACGAGCTGGCCGGGGCCGAGCTCGACGCGGGCGTCCTGGGCGTCCTGCCCGATCTCACGCGCAGCTCGCACGAGACCGACACCGGCTACCGGGCGCGGGCGCGTCGGGCGGGTGCCCTGCGCGGTTTCCTCAACCCGGGCGGCACGGTGACGGGGCACTGGCTCACCGGTGGCGGCAGCGAGCCCGCCAGCGGCCCGGACAAGGCCCCGCCGTTCGACCCCGACGGGAGCGCCGAGAGCGCGGCGCCGTCCCCGGATGCCATCGCGGGCGGCCCGACGCTCGAAACGGCCGTGGCCGCCCTGCTCGCCCATCGCGGCCTGCCGCTGTTCTCCCGCTGGATCGCCACGGACGGCGACGGGTCCGATCAGCAACATTTCGAGGTCAACGGGGGGCAGCGGTTTGTCGTGTTCGGACGCTTCGATGGCCTCGACGGACAGTGCGAGATCACGGACCTGCGCGCTGTCGGCAGTGCCAAGGTCGACATGGGGCCGGACGGCGTCGTGGTCATGGACGACATCGCCGTGGGATGCAAAGAGGCGGTCGAGGCCGTCCTGCGCGAGATCGGGTGGTCGCGCGACGCCGCGCGCGGCCTGATGAAGCGGGCGTGCGAGGAAGGCGGGCCGGACGGCTGGGTGACCTACCGGCGCGGCGAGATCCCCGGCCTGTCGGACATGGGCGACGAGACCCGCCGGCAGCCCGGGCGCGCGCCGAAGGGCGAGCAGCCGCTCGACGAGGTGGCGGATCGGCTGCGCGAGGCCGGGGCCAACGTCCGCGTCCTGCCTGTCTCCCCGGTGGCCCCGTGACCGCCGCGCTCATCACGGCGGCGGTGATGGTGAGCGAGGCGGTCCTGCTCGGCACCGCCGAGGCCTTGGAGCGCACCGCCGGTCGCCTGCGTGGCCTGCACGAGATCAACCCGGCCGTGCAGGCCTACAAGCGCCACCGCGCCGCCCAGGTCATTCGCGCGACGCGGGGCGAGACCGCTCCCCCGGCGGAGGGGGCCGAGTGAACCGCCACGTTGCCACCGAGCGGCCGCTCACGCTCTCGCCGGATCAGGTGCGCCGCTTCCTCGGCCTGCACGGGCGGGCGCCGGCCACCCGCCTCCGCCTGCCCGTGCGCTGCGGAACGTCCATCGTGGACGGGTCGCGAGCTGGCCCCCGGCGCTGGTCGGCCCTCGACATCGTCCAGGCGGGGACCGGCCCCGGGCCATGCCTCAAGGCCCGCGATCCTGACCTCGACACCGAGCACCGGATCGACTGCCGCTTCCACGACGGGCTGCGCCTGTGGGTGCGCGAACGCTTCCACGCTGACCACCCGCCCACCTACTACGCCGAGCGGTTCCGAGAGCGGGACGGGCTCGCCTACGAAGCGGACTACGCCAGCGGCGGCGGCTTCCATGACCTGATGTGGGAGCCGGCGCCGAAGATGGTGCGCGCCATGTCCAGGCTCGACCTCGACGTGACGGGCCTGACCGTTCAACGGCTGCTCGAGGCGGGCGACGAGGACGCGGGGGCCGAGGGTTTCCCCTCCGGAGAGGCCCTGGTCGAGGCCTTCCGCAGCGACCACGGCGGCCGCCTGGCGGTCGGCGCCGAGGCAAGCCCCTGGACGTGGGTGCTGCACGTCACCGCCCGCCCCACCTGACCGCCCGTGCCCACCCTGCACCCTTCCCATGTGCGCGGCCTGCTGGCCGCCAAGGGCTTCGGAAAGGACCCGCCCGTCATGATCCTGCGCGCGCTGACTCTCTGGCGACCCTGGCCGTACACGATCTTTCACCTCCGCCCGGGTGAAGGCCCGGGTCCGAAACGAGTCGAGAATCGGCCGATGAAGCCGCCGCAGGCCGCGCGCGACGGCCTGATCGCCCTGCACGCCGGGAAGAAATGGGACGACGGCTGCGGCCTGCACTGCTCGGATCTCGGCATCCGGTTGCCCTGGAGAGAATCGGCGTTCCCTCGGGCGAAGGGCAGCGATCCGGTGGTCTATTGCCACCCGGAGAGCGTGCTCGTGGGGGTGGTGCGCGTGGTCGGCTGGGTTGAGGGCATGCCCCGCACCACGAGCCGGGATGGCGTGCTCGATGCGTTCTCCGGGGTGAGCGCGCAGCGGGCGCGCGAAATCGTCAATGACCCCTGGTACTTCGGCCCCTTCGGATGGGTGCTCGAAGAGGTGCAGGCCTTGGCCGAGCCCGTGCCTCACGCGGGCGCGCAAGGCTTGTGGAACGTGGACGAACCGGCCGCCGCTGCGGTGGCCGCTCAACTGCTGCAACGGAGATCCGCGTGAGCGACGCCGAAACGAAAGACGTTCTCCCCCCATGGCTGCTCGACAAGATGCGCGAGGCCTGGGCCGACCATCCATCATCCGGCGCGGCCATCGAGGCCCTGCACGAACGGTTCGCACGCGACGTGCTGGCTCCGCTGCACCCGGGGGCTGATCCCGGCGACTGCGTCCTGCCCGCCCGCTCCTACTCGCCGCGCCTCGTGGCCCTCGTGCTGGCCCTTTTCGACGACGCGCGCGAGCAGTACGAGGCCTTCTCAGGCCTCATCGAGTCGGTGGCCCTCGGCCAGGCCGTCGGCGAGGCCCTGCCGCCACTGCAGGAGGCCACGCTTGACCGGGCGCTGCACATTGTACTCGGCAACGCCGGGCGCGCCCTGTTGCGCCTGGGTGGCGTGCGCAACGGCCTCGTGTTCCGCACCGATGGCAAGGACGGCGAGGCCTGCGACATCGAGATCCGCCGCCCGGGCGGCCGCTCGCTTGTGCACTCGCTCGGCGCCGCGCAGGGCGAGCTCGACGCGCTGCGCGCTTGGGTGCAAGGCCTGCGGGCTGACTTCGCCGGCCTGACCGACAACCCGGCCGATCCGACCCGGCTGCACGACTGGACCTGGGTGGACGCCCACCGGCCGGCTCCGGTGGCGGTCGAGTCCGGCGAGGTCGCCAAGCGCATCCACGCCGCCGAGACACGGGCGCTCGACGCCGAGAGCGCGCACGAGAGGATGCGGTCGCAGCTCGAAAACGCGCTTGCCACGGCCAAGGACCGCATCGCCGAGCTGGAACGCGCCAAGAGAGATCACGAGTCGCTGTTCGACCTGCTGGCCGAGATCCCGTTTGGCCACGACGGCAAGCGGGTGCTCTTCCTGCGCAGTCAGGACGAGGCCGAGCGCGTGGCCTGGGTCGACCGCGTGCATGAGACGGTGCGCGACCGGCGGAAGGCATCCGGCACCGCTGCGGCGGCCGAACCGGCTGACGCGCAGCTCGTCGAGGCCCGAGACGAGGCGGCGCGCCTGCGCGAGGCGCTGCGGACCATCGGCGATCCGGCTTCGCCCAACTTCGCGGCGCCGCACAAGGACGGCGTGTTATGGGCAATCCGCGACTACGCGCGTCGGGCCATCGGTGCCGAGTAGATCAGCGCGGTGGCGGGCGGCGGCGGGCGGGCGGGCGTTGCGTGGCCCGGATGCGCTCGGTCTCGAACGCCAGGATCAACGCCTGATCCTGTAGCTCGGCCGTGAGCATGCCCATCATGTCGAGCGGGTCGTGCGCCGGAGGTTCCGACGGCGCGGACGGGGCCGGTGTCGGCGTGGCCGCCGGGGCCTGCTCTACCGACAACGGGCGGCTGCTGCGGCCGTGCGATGTGATGGCCGACGAGGTCGCACTGAGCACGACTGACACGACCATGGCGAGAAATAGAGAAACGGCCATCGGCATGAGGTCATCCTCCCCGGCTGCGACGTGATGATGCCCGGAGGCTTTCGAGAAGGTCATCGAGTCGCTCCTTGAGGGCGGTCAAGGCCTCGTTGGCCTTGATCAGGTTGTCGTTCTGCGCGAGGCCGCGCTCCGTGATTTTTTCGATGCGCTGGCCGTCGGCCTGGATGTGTTCGGTCAGGGTCTTCTGAAGGCCCGCGATGTCTTTGCCCTGGAGTGCAATGGTCTCCCGCAGGTCGATCACCATCAGACCGAGCGGAATCACGACCGCTGCCAGCAGCCACCGTATCCATTCGCCCATGCTGCCCTTCATCATTTCCGGTTGACCTCCTGATACGTCTCGAATGCTCCAAAGGTGAGCACCGCCAACCCGGCCCCCACGAGCAGCCATTGCAGGCGGCTCGGCGGGTCGCGCAGCGCGGCCGCCGTCTCTTCTGCCCGATGCAGGGCCAGCGCGTCGAGCCCCAACCGGTAGCCGCTCGTCAGCCGCTCACAGACGAGCACGCGCTGCAGGCCTGCCGCATCCTGCGGGTCCGGCTCGGCGAGCATGCGCTCGCAGTAGATCGGCGGAGGCTGCGGCAGGGGTGGCGGCACGCTGGCCAGCCCGGGCGGTGCAGCGGCCGCGAGCTGCGCCGGCAGCATGAGAGCCACGATCAGGACCGGCACGGCCGGCGGCGGACCACCCGAGAACCGGCCGCCCGGCTCGTCGCCGCTGCCGCCGCAGCGCGGGCAGGGCGCCCCAGGCTCGTCAACGTGCGCGCGCAGAAAGCCAGTCCCCCCGCAAACGCGGCAGCGCGGCCCGGTCCGTGCGTGCAACCGCCTGGCCTCCGCCTCCGCCTCGCTGGCGATCTGCCCAGCCGTCCGTCCGGCAGCGCGCGCGGCCTCGAGGCGGCGCGCGTCGGCCTCGTCGGCGTCTGACGCCTGGCGCGCAACGCCGAAGAACCGGGCCAGCACGTCGAGCAGGTTCACCGGCCGCCCCCCACCGGCCGACCGCTCGGTCTGCCGGCCATGCGGTCGGCCATGAGGTCGGTCAGCAGGTTCACGAGCGTTTCGCGATCCACGGCCGGCCGTTCCGGGTCGAATTCCGTCCGGTCGCCCGCTTCGCGCTCGTCGAAGGGCGCCGGCACCCCGGGACGCGGCGCAAGCGGCCGGGTCGGCAGCGGCGGCAGGCTCGTGCCCGCCATGACTTCCTCGAGGCCGCTGCGGGCCTGCGCGGCCCTGTGGGCATGCTCCCGCACATTGCCGCCCACGTAGGTCAACAGGGCCGTGCCCAGGAAGGTGGCCACCGTGGGATCGAACTTGTCGAGCGCCTGGAGAACGGTGGCGCACACGGCCGTGATCCCGAAGGCCAGCAGCTTCCGGTAACCGGCCATGCGGGCCGTCGAGACGGCCGGGCGGCGCGCGAGCACGGCGGGGCCGCTCACGAGGCCGCCTCGGCCACGACCTGCGCGTGCGGCCACACCTTTGCGTCCGGGTCCCAATGCACACCGATGATCTTGCCGCCCTTGAGCCGCTGCGTGCCGCGCTCGACCGGCGAGGCGTAGGTGTGCGTGGTGACACGGTCGAAGCGGATCGGGAAGGCGTGCAGGCCGGAGAGCGCCCGGGCGAGGGCCACGTAGGTGCGCCGCTGCTCGGCCGTGTAGGCCCCGGTCATGGGATCGGGCAGGAGGTCGATGCCGATGCAGTTGTTCGGGTAGCGGCCCCACACGAACACGTCGTAGGGCGAGCGTGCGCCCGGGAAGGCCGCATCCCAGTAGTCGTAGACGACGTGGCCGGGCCGGCCGTGGCGCTGCCAGCCGGAGCCGTCCGAAGGGCTCGCCCACTCGCGCCAGGTGCCGGCCTTGTAGACATCACCGGCCGGCGAGTCGTCGGCCAGCATGCCGGAGTGCTGCGCGCGCTGGTGGTCGAGGTCGAGCTGCCACACACCGGCCGCCGTGCCGATCAGGTAGCCCGGCTGGTAGGCCGCGCGGTCGAAGCGAGCGGCGGCCGTGGCGTCGAGCTCGTGGGGCGTGGGGAGCCGGCCGTGATGGGCCTCGAAAGCGGTCAGGGCCTTGCGGGCGAAGGTCACCGAAGGGGTGTGCGTGACGATGCCCGGCGGGACCGCCTCGCGATCCCGGTTGTCCGTGCCCTGGCCGGTGAGGTCGAAGGCCTCGAGGCCGAGCTGCTGCAGGTCGGCGACCGTGAGCGTCTGTCGGTACATGGCGTCCCCCCGTGATGTCGCGTCGGATTCTACGCGCCGCGCGACAAGTGAGGTAGGCCTGCGACACACAGCGGGCTCAACTACCGCAACGCACTGTTTTAACACGCCTTTTCAAGAGTCGCACTTTTTGTTTGCCACATTGGCGCGCGGCGCCTAGTGTCGGCGGTCGGTCGGCCCGTTGCCGACGGACAAGGGGAACATCATGCAGCGATTCGGAATGGATAGGGCGCCTCGCGCCATCATGCACGGCGGCTTTCGATGGGAGCCCGGACGCGAGCCGGTCACCGACAACGAGGGGCGCCGGGTCGGCTTCACCTGCTTCTACCGGTTGGGCGATGACCGGGGCGATCTCGCCCGGGTGTGGCACTCTGAGACCGCCCGGGGATGGTACTTCAAGGTCGGCGAGACCACGGGCGGCCCGGGTGCGACCTTCCGTGACGCGGCCTCGGCCGCGCTCGGCGTGCTGGCCGCGCAGGCCACCGGGCGGGCGGTGGCCTGACATGGCCAACCGTCTGCTCAAGCACCTGCCGCTCATCCTGGCCGTCTCTGCCGGGGCGGCCTTCTACCTGCACGCCATGACCGCCGGCCGCGCGGAGTTTCGGGTCCGCTGCGTGGTCGAGACCGTCGACGGCGACAACCCGGTGGATCTGACGCTGCGCCGGGATGCGCTCGTGCATACCCCGTTCGGCCTCGTCGTCCATCCCGAAGGCGGCCGGCCGTTTGTTGCCACGTCCTGCCAGGAGGCACCATGAACCGCACGCCCCCCCGCTTTTCGGCCACGTCCTGCTCGCAGTGTGGGCAGGACTTCGGCCCCGGCAATCACGGGTACTCGCACTGCGAGGATCACGCCGACGATCACCGCTGGCCGTCGGCCTCGCAGATCCACCGTGTCGCCCGCGCCAACCCCGCCACCGGCGCATTCCCCGGCCCCGACCGGCCGGGCCGGTACTACGCCGTGGTGAACGGCGGCCCCGTCGGCCTGACCGCCTATCTCGACCGGGACGGCGACCTGCGCTGGGTGTGGGATGACATCGAAGATGAGGAAGATGCCTGGACGCCGGAATGGCCCTGCTGCCCGACCGAGCTGCTGATCCGCAACGTGTCCGATGGGGTGATCGAGGTGGCGAAGGCCGTGGCCGCGCTGCACGTCCACACCCGTCAACCGGTCGAGAACGTGCGGCGGCGGCTCTCGGCCGCGCTGGGCGCCGTGGCCGATGCGGGCGTGGGGGTCGAGGTCTCGGCGGCCTTCCTGCCCATGGTGCCCGCTGTCAGCCGGGAAGAGGCGCACCGTGGGTAGGGGCCGCACGCCGTCCCGCGCCACCCGGCCGGACCGACCGCCCCCGGCCGGCCATCCCGACGCGCTGGCCGTCGGGGCGCGCATCCGGCTCGCGCTGGCCTACCACGCCGCCGCCGGCACGCCTGGGCGCCCGACGGACGTGGCGGAGCTGGCGCAGGCCATGGAGGCCAACCTGGGCGCCCTGCGCGCCGTCCTGGCCGGCCACCGGGGGCCGCCGGCCTCGTGGGGCCGCTCACGCGGCCGAGTGACCATCGAACGCCTCGCGCAGGCTCTCGGCTGCCCCGTGGAGGCGCTTTCGCCCACCGCCCCGCCTCGCTGGGTGCTACCACGGCCGGAGGGCCATCTCGACCCGTTGGGGCCGGTCGTGGCCGACCTCGGATCGGCCTGCTCTGAACACACCCCGACGGCCGACGAGCTCGAACGCGCCTGGAATCTATCCCTTCGGATCGGCCGTTAGCCCGCCCCGCCGTTGACGAACGTGCCCGCGTCGCAGATCGCCAGGACGGCGAATTGCACGCGGATCTCGGTCGCCGCCTGCAGCCAGGTCAGGATGTCGGTGGTGCGCGGGTCGGCCGCCGCGTCGTTGAAGATCGCGACGTAGAACTCGTTGTTCGTCTTGCCCCACACGAACACACCCGGCAGGTCGGTCGTCATGCGCGCGCTGGGGTCGAAGGTGGGGGTCCGGTCGCTCTCGACCCAGGCATGCACGAGGTACTTCTTGTCCGGCAGGCCGAGACCGCTGACGCGGAAGATCATGCAGTCCGGGCCGCTGTTGGCCCCGGCCCCGTTGGCCTGCGTCCACTCCAGCAGGTTGCCGCTGCCGTCGATGAAATAGCCGCGCACGGTGAGCGCGGTCCCGTTGCCTCGCACGGTGCGGCTCTCGTAGTAGCCGTTGCCGAGCTGGCCGGCGCGACTGGCCGCCCGGTCGCCCGTGCCCGTCCACGAGCTGCCGGGCGGGTCCTCATCCCACACCCGCCGGATGTTGCCCCAGGCCTTGGGCAACAGGTTGCGGTTGAACTGGTCGAGCCCCGTGCCGGTCGTGGGGCCGAGCAGCAGGCGGTACATGCGCAGCATGGAGGCGACCGGCTCGTCGCCGGCCGTGTCGAGCAGCGCGACCACCGGAGAGGCCGGGTTGAGACGATGGAGGCGCAGCGAGTCCGGCGAGCTCGTGGTGAAAGCGATTCGGTCGCCCGTGGCGTACAGGTAGCGGCCGGAGAAGTCGGCGGCCCCGCCCGCCTCCCGGCTGCCGCTGATGATGGTCCCGTCGTGCGAGAGCACGCTCAATCGGCCGGTGCCGAAGAAGATGATCCGCCCCCGGGTCTCGATCACCTGGCCGGAGGTGATGCCGCCGGCCAGCGTGCCGCCGTTGGCGACCACCTCACTGCCGGCCGGGTAGACCATGCCCGGGGTGTCGATGGGGATCGTGTTCTCGAAGTAGCAGTTGTGCAGGACGAGGCGGTCCTCGTCGGCGCCGAAGATCGCCCGGGTGCCGTCCACGAACGTGCAGCCCGCACACGTCACCTGCGGGCTCGGCGAGTCCAGCATCTCGATCTGTCGGCTGCCGCCGATGAAGTCGCAGCCGATGAAGGTGGCCACGGCCTCGCTGTTGACCCCGAAGGTCACGCCCTTTGTGGTCGAGAGGGCCACGAACTTGCACCGCTCGAAGGTGATCCGGGCGTTGGCGTCCACGGCCACGAGGGCCACGAGCGAGCCGGCGGCCGAGCCGTCGAAGGTGCAGTCGCGGAACACCAGGCGGTCGCCGGCCTTGTTGGAGCGGAAGAGCACGCCGGCCCCGGCCGAGGCCGAGAAGGTCAGGCCCTCGAAGGTGCCCACGTACCCGCTGCCGCCCAGGGTGGTGACGAGGTCGCCGTCGCCCACCGTGCGCCGCAGGTTGGCCGCGCCTGCGATGTTCCGGCGCATGACGGCCCCGATGCACTGGACGCCGCCGGCCGAGCTGTCGATGGGGATCACCGCCAGCTCGTCGGTGTCGTCGGGCAGGAAGAGCAGGTCGAGGCGCGGATCGCCCCCCGTTTTCGACGGGGCCAGCAGCATCAGGGTCAAGGCGGCCCGGTTGGTGTTCCCGTCGTCGCCGAGCGTGAAGTGCGCGGTCGTGGGGTCACCTCCGGTGTGCCGGATCGTCACCTGCGCGCTCGCGCTGCGCAGGTTCTCGCCGAACACCGGTTTGTTGTGCCAGCGCCGGCCGTTGACTTCCTCGAGGCGCTTCATCACCGCCCAGGCCCACACCCGCAGGTTGCCGAGCGCCACGCCGGTGCGGTTGTTGTTGCGGTCGAAGTCGGGCAGTGCCCAGTCGCTCCCACCCTGGCCCTCATAGACGAGGTCGCGCGCTTCTGCGAGGTCGGCGTCGATGAGGTCGCCGCCGTCGTAGGTGACGCGCTTGACCCGCGCCCAGGCCCCGGCCGGCCCGGGATCGTCCTCCACCCCGTCGAGGGTGGCGACCACCTGCCAGGTGGGCACGAGGCGAGTCTGCGTCATGTCGACGCGCTCGGCCTGTGCGCCGTCCACGTCCACGAGGTAGGCCCGGTTGGCCGAGTCGCCCTCGACGTACTGGAAGCCAACCCACACGCTATAGGTGCCCGGGTCCTTGCCGATGAAGCTGTACGCGATCTGCGCCGGCCCCTCGGAGAGCACCTGACCCAGCTCGAGCGAGCCGTCGCCCTTGAGCTCGCCGACGATGGCCACGCCCCGGCTGACGAGCACCTGTTTCGGCTCCGCCGGCCCGGTGCGGGCCACCGTGAAGCCGCTGACCACCAGCACGGACGTGCCGGCCACGAGGTCGCGCGCGTGCCGCCGGAACTCGCTCACGACGAGGTCGTGGATCGCGTTGGCGTCGGGCTTGTCGACCCGCTGGCCGTCGAGCTTGAAGATCAGCCGCTTCATGCGTAGTTCCTCGGGCCTGTTACGGCAGGTGTTTTTCGGCCTGCGCCCGGTCCTGATGCGCCGGACACAACGGCACGGATCGGGACGCAAAGCAGCCCTGGAGGGCTGCGCGCGCGGTGGTCAGTGTGCCGCATTCCGCGCACGGCCGGAACGTCTGCGGCTCTTCGTGGAAGTGCAGGTCGTGGTCGAAGCGGAACGCGCGGTGGCAGGCCTCGGCCGCTGCCTCGCTGTCGTGGCCGTCGGTGTGGTACTTGGCCCGCAGCGGTTCCTCGCGGCGCAAAAATGCCTCGTAGGCCTCGAGACTGCGGTAGGCGTTCAGGATGGCCGCCCGGTCGCGCGCCTCGTCGCCGCTCGTCCAGTCGCCCGGCCAGCCGGCGCAGTAGCCGACCGCGTGCGGCCCGCTCTTCGGGTCGTCGGTGCGGCGCGTCATGTCGAAACGCCCCGTTTTCTCGCCCGCCTTCATCTTCTCCAGCGCCTCGTAATATTCAGCCACCGGCCACCTCCTACGTCCACAGGCTCACGTCCAGCTCAGGGATCACCCCGGCCACGGTCAGATCGTCGAGGAAGGCGCCGAGCAGCGACAGGCGCCCACCGAGATAGAGGGGATACCGCACGATGCGACGCACGACCACGCCGTCGACCATGACCGGCTCCGGGTTGCGCACGAACACACCCGAAAGGAGCTCGGCCGTGGCCCGCCCCCCCGCGTCGCCCGGGATGCCGGTCGTGGGCGCCTCCGGCGGCTCGTAGATGCTGCCGTAATCCACGAGCACGGGCACGAGGCCGGGCAGTGGGGTCGAGAGCGTGATCGTCTGGCCGGCGAAGTTGTTGGTCGTGGCGTAGTTCGTGCCCTCGCGCCGGGCGTCCGTGGCGAGCCACACGCCGAGCACCTGGCGGATCGGGTGCGCGACCGCGATCTCGCCGAGCTGCGCGGGGATGACGCGCTCGTTGCCCTGCAGGTAGGCGAAACCGAGCTCGCCCGTCGGGGGCGCCACCCGAATGCGAATCCAGACGGTACAGGCCCGGTGCGCGGGCTCGACCACTTCCCAGGGCAGGACACGAAAGGCGCAGGCCTCGTCGGCGAGCCCGTGGGCCTGCCAGTGCGGCGAGCCGGCCGGGTCGAGCGTGAGGGTGCTGCCATCGCCGGAGACGGCCAGGATGCGCGTGCGGCGCGTCCTGGTGTCGGTGACGATGTCCACCATGAGCCGACGCATCCCGGGCTTGAAGGTGCCGGCGGCGGCCACCAGCGTGCCGCTCTCGGTGGTGTTCCCCGCGCCCGTCAGGCCGTAGTTGTAGAGCACGGCGTACAGAAAGGCGTCGATGGCCCCCCGGGTGCCGCGTCCCGGCTGGTAGGCCAGCGTGCGCACCAGGCGCCGGTAGGTGTCGTCGCCCACGTCGAGCACGCGCGGCACGCCGTAATTGCGGCCCAGGACCGACAGGAACGGCCCCTCCGCGCTCTCGACGAGCAGCGCCTCGCGCGCCCGGTCGAGGTCGGAGTACCCGCGCAGCAGCGCCACGACCTCGCCCCGACGGTAGGTCTCGGTGACAAACGGATCGCGCTCGAGGCCGCCGAGCTCGCCCGTGGCCACGTTGACCGAGCTGTATCGGATGCGCTCGCCTCGGATGACGAGTACCCCGCCGCCGGCTGGCAGGCCGTGGCAGGTCTCGACCACGGCGTAGAGCGCGTCCGGCGGGGGATTGGCATGGCCGGCGGGGGGCAAGGCCTGCGCGAGCCGGGTCTGCCAGACGCCGGCCGTCTCAGTGAGCTCCTGTCCGATGCCGGAGAGCAGCGCCCGCAGAGGGCCGTACACCCAGGCCTGCCCGCCCTGCGTGCTCTGCTGGCTGATGTTCTGGCTCATTCGGCGGGCTCCAAGATCGGTTCGGCCGCCGGGTCGAGGTGGCCCCGGCCGGCCCCGTATGAGCCGGCTGGGAAGAGAGCGCGCAGCGAGTAGTCACGAGAGCGGCGCGGGCGGCGCACGATCTGCACGTTCTCGCCGAACGTGAACTGCTGACCGCTCGGCATCGTGAGCACGACATCGTGCTGCCCGACGCGCAGGCCGGCGGGCACGATGAAACGCAGCTCGTGACGGCGGTACGGCACCGGCTCTTCCCCGATGGGTTCGCTGACGATGGGGCCGAAGGGGGCGATGCGCGGCCCCTGGCCCGGCACACCGGAGAAACAGGAGACCCCGCCCACGCTCACGAGGTAGACGCCCGGCATGGCCCCCACGAGGTCGATGGCCAGCCGCACGCCGCCGTCGTCGGGTACGACCGCGTGCGGCATCGTGGGCGCCACCTGGGGCGGCCCGCCCTCGAAGTCCCCGAAGGCCTCACCGAAGCCGGGCACTTCCGGGCGCACCGGATCGCCCGGGGCGTTGGGGCCGACGAGGTCGGTGAGGATGCCCGGGGCGTAGCCGCCGGGCAGCGCCAGGCCACCGGTCAACAAAGCGATGGTGACGTGGCGGCTCACGGGCTCAGGGGTCGGTCACGCGGAAGGTGGTCAGGTTGTCCCCCGTGTAGGCCGAGCCGACGGCGACCTCGAAGATCGGGTTGCTGTTCGTGAGCGTGTCCGCCTTGCTGGCGTAGACGCGCAGGCGCCCGGCCACGAGCTTGTCGCCGTCGTAGGTCGGCGAGCCGGTCCCGTCCGGGCCGACGAGCGCCACGTTGCGCTTGGACGCCACGCCCATCAGCACCTTGACCGCCCAGCCCATGGTGTTCGGGTTCCATGCGTCGGTCACGAGCCGGTTCCAAACGCAGTCGCAGATCCCGGCCACGGTCTCGGCCATCGAGACCAGCAGATCGCCGAGTATCGCGCCCTCGATGGTGAAACCCCACACCCGTTCGTCCGTCGTGGCCACCCAGTCGGCCATCGTGCCCGCCGACGGCGTCGGCGGCATGGGGTAGGTCCACACACCGTCCGGCACGGCCGGCAGCAGGTCGAGGTGGCCCGTCCTCGTCGGTGTCAGACCGTCGAGGTTGGTCATGCGCGTGCCGCCGATGTTGTCGAGGTTCCCGGTGCGCGTGGACGTGAGCCCGTCGATGAGCCCCATGCGGGTGCTGTTGACCTGGTCGAGGTTGGCGGCCCGGCCGGCCGTCAGGCTGTCGAGCCCTGCGTTGTCCAGGCGGCCCATGCGCGCGGCCGTGATCTCGTCGAGCTTCGCCGCTCGGGTCGAGGTGAGCGTCCCGTCGGCCGGGTCGAAGGTCAGCTCGCGCCAACGCTGGGCCACGTCCGTGACGCTCGAGCCGAAGTCCAGGCGGCCGAAGATCGGCACGCCCACGGCGTTGACCTCGAAGGTGTAGAGGCCGGGGACGGTGCTGCTGGCGGTCACGGTCGGCTCAGTGACGCTCGTGGCGCCCCCGATGCCCACCCAGGCCTCCCACGTCGGCGCGAGCCCGCCGATGCCGGCGCCCGACCCGTTCTTGACGAAAAGAGCGTGCTGCATGCCGCCTTACTCCAGCGCGTCGAGTCGGCCTTCGATCTCGAGGATCTTGGCCTCGAGCGCGTGCCAGTTGCCTTGAATCTGCCGGCTGCAAAACCGCTGCTGCCAGGCCGGGATGAGAAACCCCATGCGGGCGGTGGGCACCTGCAACGCGGCGTAGGCCGACGCGGGCATGGTGCGCACGTCCGTGTCGGAGACCTCGCCCTCGCTGTCGGTCACGCGCAGGACAAACAGGTACGTGCCGGCCTTGTCGAGCGTGATGGTGGGCGTTGCCGTCGTGGCCCCGGAGAGCACCGCCGCGCTTCCCTCCGGCACCTCGATGACGGTCCACAGGTAGGCGGCAATGGTGCGCCCGCTCTGTGCGGTCGAAGAGCTGCCGTCGAGCTGCACGGTGCGCGGCAGTGTCGCCGGGAAGGTCTGCACGCCGCTGGTGATGGCCGTCGGTTTCGCCATGTTCCCCGCCTCACAGGACCGTCAGGTTGCCGCTGGAAATGCGATGCACCTGATTGTAAGCCACGGGCACGTTGCCGGCCGGGGCCTCGAATGTGATGTCGACCATGCCCGCCACGGCCATCGCGCGTTCGATGGCCTCGGCCTCGATCCACGGCGCGCCGATGCCCAGGCCGTTGTAGTAGCTGCCGATCCGGCGGCGCACCTCGGCCCGCACGGCGTCCCGGTCGGCGTCGGTGTCGACGACGATGTGGGCGCGCACGATGCCCTGGACCACGAGCGGCGGCAGGACGGCGGTGACGATGCCGGCGGCGCGCCAGGTCGGGAAGTTGCGGGCGTCGTTTGGATCGCCCTCGACGAGACGCTGCGCCTCGCGCACGAGGCCGGTGTAATGCGTGTACGGCTGCGCCACCAGTCCCTCACCGGCGGCCAGGCCGGTCGGGAACACGTCGGGGTGAAGCCAGACGTACCCGCGCGAGGGCAGGAAGACGTAATCCACGCCGGCCACGAGCACACGCAGCGGCCCGGCGGTGGGGATGTGCTGCAGGGTGACCGCGCCCTTGACCGGGCGGTGGCGCAGATAGAACTCCTGCTCGCCCCCCACGGCGCCGTTGACCGGATCTGTCAGGGCCTCGGCCGGGGCCTGCGCGGTCTCGCTCACCGTGCCGGCCCCGTCGTCGATGAAGATCGTGACGTTGCCCCGATTGATCGGGTCCTCCCACACGGCCGCCACCCGCACGCGCCGGCCGTCGGCCTCGGCCTGCAGGACGCGGGTGCGCAAGGCCTCGGGTGTGCAGCGCGAGAGCGAGCGCGTCTCGGCCCGGATGCGGGCGCGGAAGTCGTCGTCGCTCTCCGCCGCCCGCCCGTCTCGGAACGGAACCGGGTTGTGCACGCGCACGGCGTTCGGGACCGGGGTGACGATGACCGAGACCTCGTCCACGTCGGCGTCGCCGCTCTCGCCGTACTCCACGGCCAAGGCCGGAATGTCGCCGGGGGTGCCGTCCGCCCGCTCGCTCTGCGTCGAGCCGACCGGGATACGGCCGGCCACGGTGGTGACGTAGAGCACGCGCGGCGTGCCGGGTTTGGCGGCCACGGCACCGGCCGGGATCGGGACCTCGACGGCGACCGGATTCTGTGTGCGCCAGCGCAAGCGGCCGTTGGAGCGCAGGCCGCCCCGGCGGCCGAAGCCGTCCGGCAGGTACTCGACCGCCCGGGCGTCCAGATCTTCGCCCTGGACGTTGTCGAGGTTGAAGAAGTCGAGCAGGCGCGCGATGTCGAGGCTCACGTCCTCGAGCTCGAAACCGACGGCCCCGCACACCTGCATGAGCGGATCGCCTGGCGACAGGTCGGTGAGCACGCTTCGGGCCACGAGGTAGGCCACGAGCCGGGCCGTGTATTCGGGCGCGCCTTTGATGCGGAACATGGTCACGCCGCCACCCCCCGCTTGGTGACGAGCACCGGGCCGCTCATGGCCCTGGGCTGCACGGAAACCTCGACCGTCACGCCGTCTCCCTCGTCGTTCACAGCGAGGTCTACCACGCTTTGCGTGCGCGGGTCAGTCAGGCACGCGCGCCGGACGCTCAAGGCCACGGCCTGCACCATGCCGGCGCCGTTTTTGTGCCCCACGGGGGCCAGGATGCCCACGTCGGGAAAGACCGGGTTGTCCCCCACGCGGGTGCGGAAACGGACCTTTTCGAGGGCCTGGATGTAGCAGGGCATGCCGCGCACGAGGTCGCAACCGTTGCGCGCGGCGTTCGGCTGAAACTCCCCCTCGTCGGTCAGCTCCCAGTTGACCCCCAGGGCGTCGATCTCGATGTCCTCGACGCTCTCGCCCCCCACGGCCCCCACCGGGCGGTCGAGGGTGGGCAGCAGGATCGAGCGCCCGGGCATGACCGTACCGGGCAGGGCGGCCCGGCTCACGTAGGGCGGCCGCAGGTTGTTCAGATCGGCGATGTCGGCCCACAACGAGGCGTCGCCGAGCTCGCGCACGGCGATCCGCCGCAGGCTGTCGTCGCGCTGCACCACGTACTCTCGCACGCCGGTGTAGGCCGGCCGAGCGCGGGTGCGTTCCAAGCGCCGCAGGGCCGCGCGCTGGCCCGATCCGGGCATGGCCCTGGCGGCGAGTGAGAGCGAGCCTTCCCCGGCCGTCTCGGCCGCCGTGAGACCCGCCTCGCCCGTGGCCAGACGGTCGCGCCGGTTGCGCGCGTCCTGCATGTCCGGCGCCCACAGGTTGCGGTCGGCGAGCAGACTGTTGACCGCCGCCTCGAGTTGCCGAGTGCTGCTGTAGAAGGCGGCCAGGCGGCTCGCGCTGCTGTTGGTCGGCGACCACGGCTCGCCCTGATCGCCCGCCTGCTCCGACAGACCGAGACCACGGCGCAGCTCGCCGTTGAGGTTGTCGAGCGCCGCCAGGTAGTTCCTGGCGGTTCGGCGCGGCAGGCTCAGGAAGTTGCGGCCGGCCTGGACGAGGTCGGTCAGCGCGTTGCGCAGCTCGTTCATGCCGTTGACCACGGCGTTGACGAGGCCGCTGATGGCGGCGTCGATCTCGCGAATGAGGGCGGCCGCGTCTTTGATCCACCCGGTCACCGTGCCGATCACGTTCTGGATGAGCTCGATGCCCTTGCGGATGGCGGCCAGGACGCCCGCGATCCCTCCGGGCTCCAAAGTGTCGTAATCAGCGATGGCGGTGAAGGCCAGCTCGTAGGGGTAGTGCAGGCGGTGGCTGCGCGTCTCCCGGTCGCTCTCGATGTCGGTGGGCACGATGACCCAGTGCCGGTCGCGCCGGAAGTCGTGGAAAACGAGCATCCAGCGGTTCGCCGCGTCCTGCGAGCGTTTGGTCTTCCAATACCACTCGAAGACCTTGTGCATCTCGTCATAGAGCGCGTTGCCGTCGCGGTAGACGATGCCGGTCGCGGGGTTGTGCTCGCTCGTGTCCTCGAGCGCCCAGCCCGCCTTGCGCTCGAGGCCCATCGAGCCGGAGATCCGCACGTCGCGGGGCACGAAACCGCTCTCATGCACGGACACGCCGCCGTTGGTGTAGACGAGCTCGACCGCCGGGCGGGTGTGCATGAAGGTGCGTGAGGGGTTGACCGGGAAGTTCCACACCCGGTTTGCCCCCCGACCCCCGCCGGACATGGCCACGATCTCGAAGCAGTAGGTGAGCCGCCAGCGGCTCGGCCGTTCGATGGGCTCGACCATCACCCCACCTTTCCGATCACCGCGCCGGCCGGGCTGATGACCTGCGCCTGGGTCTGCAAGTAGGGCACGAGGCCGGCGGCGAGGCCGGCGGCGAGCGCCCGACTGAACCGCTGGCCCTTGAGCCCGAAGGCGGTGGGCGAGGCGGCGATCTCGTCTGCGAACTCGGCCGCGAAGGCGGCCAGAATCGAGGCCTGCAACGCGGCCTGCATCGTAGGGATGGCGATCATGGGGCTCCTGCGTCGGCCACTGGCAGGCGCACGCGCTCTGAGAGCACCGCGCGCGCCGGATCACCCTGGGCGGTGGTGATGCGGTCGGCCACGACCACCGGCCCCGTGAGGCCCGTCACGTCGTAGTGGCGGTGCTCGTCGAAGAGCGTCGCCAGGCGTTCGCCGAGCACGGCCCGCTCGCCCGCGTCCTGGCCGATGTCGACCGTGACCTGCCCGTCCGCTTCGGCCGTGATGACGAACACGGGCATGCCGGAGCTGCGCACGATGAGCGAGGCCCCTGGTTTCATGTTCAGGTCGATCCACCCAACGGCCGAAGCCTGCGCCTCGCGCGCGCCCTCCGCTCCGGCCTCGGCCCCGGCGGCGGCCCCGGCGGCGGCCCCGGCGGCGCGCCGCGCGGTCAGCGTGGCGGGCTCGGCGGCCGCGTCGCGCAGCAGCGCCCGGGCCTCGGCCTCGACGATGGCGGCGGCGGCGGCGGCCGCCTGCGCGGCGGCGGCCTGTACGGCGGCGGCGGCCAGCGCCTCGGCGTTGAGCACGGCGTTGACGACGGCCATCACCTCGCCCGCCGCTTCGGCCGCCTGGCCGGCGATCTTGGCGGCCCGTCCGGCGACCGTTCCGACCCGCCTGGCGGCCGAACGGGCGGCGGAGCGAGCGTTTCCCCCGGCAGCGGCCGCGCGGGCGCCAGCGGCCGCGCCAGCGGCCGCGCCGGCCACGGCCCCGGCCTTCTCCCCCAGCGAGGCCACGGCGGCCGAGACGGCGCCCTCCGGCGTTTCGCCGTCGTCGGCCACGCCGGCCCCGCCGAGATCGATGCGCAGGTTGCCCGCACGGTCGAAGCGGGCCACGGCCCCCTGGTGGGCCACAAACCGCTCGAGGCCGCCCGGCAGGGTCGAGAGCTGTTCGGCCTCGCCAGGGGTGTAGGTGGGCAACGGTTTGGGCGGGCTGCCCTCCTGCGGGCGGCGGGTGCGCGGGTGTGTCGTGCTCCCGATCACGATGGGGGCCATCGTGTCGCCCTCGAGGAAGTCGATGACCACCCACTCGCCGTCTGTGTTCTCCGGATCGAGCACCGGCCCGTCGGATGTCGCCGGCCACGCGAGCGGTGTGCCGTCCAGGGTGCGCGTCGCAGGGTGCGGCACCCACAGGCCGAGGTTGGTCACCGAGCTGCCGCGCTGCATCACGGGCACGTCCCACAGCTCGCCGCCACCCCTGGTCAGGATGTCGACCGTGATGCCGCCCGGTTGGTGGTAGGCCCGTGGCGGCAGCGCGCCGCCCTCGCTCTCGTCCGCGTAATGCACCGCCATCACCACGCCCCGGGTGACATACGCCGGCCGCAACTTGCGCGGCACGTAGGGGCGCGCGGGCGTGCTCGACGGTCGACGCAGCGGCGGCAGGAACGGGTGGATCACGGCCGCCACCCGCCGAGCTCGTCCTCGGACCCGCGCGTGACCACGAACGAGCTGGACGAGGTCGCCTTTGCCTGGCCGATGCTCTGCCAGCCGTGCGTGACCGATTCCACGTAGTAGCTCTCGGTCCGGGTCCGGTTCTCTCGCCGCACGTTCAGCTTCTCGCCCACATGCACGCCCGGCAGCATGACCGCGTGCTCGAGGTCGCCCGTCCACTGTTCCGGGTTGTGCTCGTTCCAGTCGGCCAGCATGCGCGACCAGCGGAAGTAGGTCGCCATCGGCAGCTCAGGATCGGTCGGAAGAAACGGGCTCGACATCATGCGCCGCCGCCAGCCGTAACGCGGGGCGCTGTCGGGCGAGACGATGGGCAACTTGCCGCGCCCGCTGGCCCCCAGGGCCAGGGTGTATGGATTGCCGGTGTAGCTGGCGTGCGGGGTGCATAGGTAGAAGTTGAAGCGGTCGGCGTCGGACATGCTCGTCTCGTCCACCGTGAGTTGCGCCTCATCCACCGTCGTCCAGGGCAGCGCCCGCCACAGATCGGCCCCCGCCGGCTCGACCGGGTTAGGGTCGAAGCCGGCCGCCACCGAGGCCGCCTGGGCGCCCTGCGGGAACGGCCGACGCCGCAGCACGACGGCGGGCAGGAACGGGTGCTGCCCGGCCTTGTTCGTGTAGCTGTAGGCCTCCGCGCGCGGCACGCCCCCCGCGAGCACGCTGCGGGGCAAGAAATCCGTGTAGAACTCGTTGATCTCGGTATTCGCCCAGCTCGTGAGGTAGTCCCACAGGCGCAGCCCGTCGGGCAGGCCCTCGAAGAGCTCGCGCAGCACCGCCCGGCCGGTGATGGTCTTGTCCATGGCGAAGGCCAGCAGCTCGGCGATGGGCAGGCCGAGCTCGACCGGGAGCCCGGCCGCCTCGAGATCCACCGGCCCGGTGTTCGCCTGGAGGCGCAGCGAGCGCGGGGTGTGGAACACGGGCGCCGCGCCGCGCACGCCCCGGGTGACCGACCCGAGGAAGAAGAGCGCCAACTGCTCGATCAGCTCGGCCGGCGAGAGGCCGTTCGCCCCGTGCTGGCGCACGACGGCCCCCAGGCCGGCGTAGAAGGGGCCGAGATCCTTGCCCAAGTCGAGCGCGGCCGCGCTTTTGTACTGCGGCAGGACGATGATCTCGGAGTCGAAGACCTTGCCGTGGTCGCGCCCGCTGATCGTGTAGGTGGTGACCGGGCCTTTTTTGCTCCGATGCACGCGGTCGACGATGCCGAGCATGATGGGCCACTCGGCCGAGCCGTCTGAAGCGTCGAGCAAGGCCCAGTCGCCGGGCTTGACCCGTTCGTGCCATGGCACGACCTCGGAGGCGCGCAGATTGTCGTACAGCAGCGGTTTCGTGGCCGCCGTGACCTGCCAGGACCCCGACTGCTCGCCCACGCTCTTCGTGGTGCGAAACGCGGTCAGGAAACGGTCGGCCTCGACCGCTTCCTCGTTGTCGAAAGCGAAGAACCGGCAGCCGGGCCGAATGCGGTGCCCCATGTGGACGCGGCCGCCGTCCATCAGGCTCGTGATCGGGAGGTCGGCCATCATGACGCGCTCACCCGATGTTCGTGGGCGACTGCGGCTCGCCGATCTGGAAACGCAGCAGGCTCTCGAGACCCGGGCCGGCCTCGATGTGCAGGATCATCGCCCCCTGATTCTTGCCCGCCTTCGGCGGAGTAATGCCCTTGTTCCAATTCTGGCCGTTGAAGAGGTTGCGCAGCACCTTGAGGCCGGTCGCGCCCGGGCCGCCCTGGTTCGTGACCGGCGACGTGCCGGAGCCCGTCATGATGTCCGTGATGGCATCCATGAAGGCCGATACGCCCTGTCCCTTCGGGGCATTGCTCACGGCCTCGAAAACCTTGTGGATGTTCGCCCCCGGCTCGAGCAACAGGTTGTCGGCCAGGCCGGACTTGGCGCTATGAAACAGGCGCTCGAGCGCCAGCACGGCCGCGCGCTTGTTGGGATCGGAGAGCAGGGCCACGTCCTTTCCGGCCAGGCGCGCATCCTGACGCGCGAAGTGGCGCGGCTGCCGGGCGAGGCGCGATTTCACGAGCTCGTCCACACCGACCGCGCCCCGGGCCATCGAGGCCTCGATCTCTTCGGCCGTCGGCAGCGTGTCGGCCGTGAGCAGGGCCATCAGGTCGTTGGGATTCATCTGCGGGAAGGCCTGCGACATCACATCCCATCGCTCGAAGATGTCCCCCGGGGCGGTACGGAACCGGCGCGCCACCTCGAGCATGGCCGTCGCGGCCGCCCGAGGATTCTGCACGATGTTCTGCATGCGGAACTTGGTCTCGAAGTAGCTCTCGCCCTGGCCCACGCCGAAGATGTCGAAGAGCAATGCCTCCTGAATCGGGTTGCCCTGCCCGCGCCCGGTGGACTGCATCGCGCCCAGGAAGCTCTGCCCCGCGTTGATGCCTCGCAGGCCGGTGAACTGCTGCGAGAGGTCGACGCCGGCGATCTTGCCACCCCCCGCCAAGCGCAGCGTCTCGGCCAGGACGGGCAGCACGTTGGGCGCGAGATTGAGGCCCTGCTCGGCCATCCGGCTCGTGGCCTCGGCGATGATGCCGAGGTATCGACCCATCTCCGGCGCGCCCACCCCGGCGTTGACGGCCTGCCCCATGGCCGTCTGCAGCTCGAATTCGGGATCGGACTCGTTCATGAAGGCCCGCGCGAGGCCGCCCCCGCGCCGCCACATGCCGAGATACTGGCCCATGGCGCCCGCGCCGATGCCGTAGGCCTTGCTGGCCCCCAGGCCGAAGCCGAAGGCGTCCCCGGCGTTGCGCCCGAACACGTCTTTCGCCAGCGCGTCACGGTCGAAACCGCCGGCCAGCATGGACGCGATCTCTCGATTGAGGGCGCCGGGCGTCAGGCCGAGCGCGGCGCCCCGGCCGCGCAACTCCGGCAGCAGGTTCGTGCCCTCGAGGCCGAGCCGGTCGGCGCGCGCGCTCTCCCAGTCTGTGTAGTTCTTGCGCGTCTCCATCAGGCCGAGCACGGCCCCGGCGAGGATGCCGCCGATGATCGGGACCGCGCCGAGCGACGACGAGACCATGCCGTAACCAGGGGCCTGATTCATCGGGCCGAGCGGGTTCATGTTGGTGTGCGCAGGCTTCCCCTTCCGGCCGCACGCCGGGCAGTTGGAGCCGCCCGCGCCGCCACGGCCGTTACAGGTCGTGCATGAGCTTCCACCGCCACCCCCACCGGACGAACCGCCGGAACCGCCGCCGCTTCCGCCGGAACCGCCGCCGCTTCCGCCGCTTCCGCCCCCGCCGCCAGACCCACCGCCCCCGCCGCCAGACCCACCGCCCCCGCTGGGTCCCCCGCCGCCGGAGCTACCCCCGCCTCCGCCGCCAGACGGGCCACCGCCCCCGCTGGGTCCCCAGCCGCCGATCCGCTGCTTGAGCTGTTCGATTTCCTCGAGCTTGCGTTTCATCTCGTCGAGGCCGGCGACATCGGCCTCGACTTCGATTCGGGTGGTGTAGCTCTTCACGGGCGGGCCTTCCCGGGGCTGTTGACGGCCTCGAACGGGTCGCCGCCTTCGTCGGCGATGCCGTCAATCTCGGCAGCGATCTCGTCGTAGGTCTGCCCACCGTTTTCCGTCGCGAGCAGTTGGCGGGCAAGGCCCTCGAGTGTGCGCTCTTCCGGCGGGCCGGCGTCCTGCTCGAGGATGCGATGCGCCCACAGACTCGCCAGGTGGTCAGCGAACGGCCGCCCTTCCCACAGGGGATTACCGGCCGCCGGCTGTCCGTAGCGACGCTCCCAGGCGAGTTGGACCTTACCCGCCAGGCTGCGCGACAGGTGCAGGGCTCGCGCGGAGATCGCGCCCGCCGTTGCGAAATCGGGCCTCATGCTGCTTCGCCTCCCCATACAGCGCCCCGAGAAGCGCCGGATCAGGCAGGCGCCGCAGGTCGCGCAGCGCAGGCGGTCGCCGGTCGCCGAAACCGACCTCGAGGTAGGCCAGCATCTCGATGAGAGCTTCCCCGTCCGGGTCGAGCATCGGGACGCCGCCCCGGTATCTGGCCCGCAGCAGGTCCATGCGCAACTTGGCGCCGATGTCCGGCACCTCGAAGGTGCAGGCGCCTTTGATGACCTCGCCGTCGGCGGATCGGTAGTGAACGAGGATCGTCTTGCGGCGTTCGACGGGCTCGAAATCCTTTTCACCGTCCGGGTCCTCGGTGGCTTTCTCGAGGCCTTCGTCGACCTGCGCGAGCAGTGTTTCCGGGTCGAGCTCGTCGTTGCGGCTGGTGCTGGCGGGGGGCATGGGGGGCGATGTCCTCCGGTTGTCCGGTTGTCAGGTTGTCAGGAGATCAGACGAGGCCGGCCTCGTCGCGCAGGCGCTTGGCCACGAAACTCAGGTTCTCGACCGTGAGCTGCCGTTTGGCGGCGCCGAAGTTCTTGGACGTGGCCTTCGCCTCTTCGATCACGTAGATGGCCTTGTCCTCCGGCCGGTCCTTGATCTCGACCGTCAGACCGCCGTGCGAAAGCACCTGGGAGAGCGGGATCTGAATGCCGGCCGCCTTGAGGCTGCGCCCGATGACCTTCACGAGGCCACAGGTGAAGTTCACGGTGTAGGCCACCGGCACGAATTCCTCGGTTTCGAGGTTGTCGAGCACGTCGAGCGGTTGGTGCTCGAGGTTTTCGGTCCCGCTGACGTTCGTGACGTAACCGACGGTCTTTCCGCCGATCACCAAGTAGCCGCGCGCGCCGTGAAAGACCTTGCCGCGCGGCACACCGGCGTTCGCGTTTTGCTGGCCTGCCATCGTTCCCTCCCCTTACCGAATTCGGGTGCTCAGGCGCATGGCGAAGGCCTTGAGCCGGATGAAGTTGATGGGCTCGATGGGCTCGACCTCGGCGGCGCCGTCGAAGCCGTCGCCGATGTCGTCGATCTCGACCGAGTCCACGTTGAACGACTTGATCTCGCCGTCGCGCACCTGGCGCTCGAGCTCGGCGATGGAGAGCGTCTTCACCGTGGAGCGCGCGCCGTCGAAGTTCTTGTCGCCGATCTTCGGGCGAAGGTTGCGCCGCCACATCTTCGCCGAGTTGTCCAGGCACTCGACCGTAGACATCTCGTTGAAGAAGGGGTTGTCGTCCTCCCGGTAGCTCGACACCGAGCGCACCACGGTGGACCCCTGCACGACCACGAGGCCGGCGCCGATCATCTCTTCGATGTCGTCCACCGGATTCCACGAGCTGTGCGCGACGGTGTCGATGAGGTTCAGGCGCTTGTCGGTCAGGGGCGTCGCAAGCGGCGAGCCGCACTGCGCCGCCGCGCACAGGGTCGCCACCGCCCAGGACGGTTTCGTGACCTGCAGGCCGTTGTCGTCGTAGACCACGGCCTTCTCGGCCACCGAGCAGGTCTGCCGGTTGTTCAGCGCGTTGATCGCGCTGATGACCTGATCCTTCGTGAGGCTGTCGTCGAGCCCGACCCACATCTGCCGCTCGTCGACGCCGTCCATCTCCCGCAGGTGGCCGACCCACAGGTTATGCACGCTGGCCGTGCCCGAGAGCGGCACGATGACCACGTCGAGCAGTTTCTTGGCGGCCGAGATCGCCGCGCGCCAGTGGGCGTTGGTGGTCGTGCCGTTCTCGCCGCCCTGGAGGTAGGTGCGGGCCGGCGTGGCCGACGGCGCGCCCGTGAAGCCGGCGAGCAGCGTGGACTTGACGAGCGAGCTGTTGGCGTTGATCCACGCGCCCAGGGCGTAGCCGTCGGCCAGGAACGAGACCGCCACGGCCGAGCGGATCTGTTTCGAGGCCGAGTCGAGATCAGCCACCTTGAAGGCCGCATCGACGAGCGAGACGGCCTCGAAGCCGGGCAGGCCGGCCAGGAAGGCCACCGCGTCGCGCAGGAGCGGGCGCTTGGCCACCGGCGACTGGGCCGCCGTCCCGCTCAGGGTCAACGTCGAGGCCGCCTCGAGCATGCCGAGCTCGACCTGCGAGATCGCCACCCAGTCGTTGGCCGTCGTGACCTCGTTCTCGGTCACCGCCAGGTACTCGGCCGCCGCGTCCCCGTTGCGCTTCGTGCCCCGGATGACCACGAACGGCGCGCCGGCCGGCGCAGCGCCGAGCTGCGCGGTGATCGTGCCGTCGAAGGCCAGCTTGCTCGGCAGGTAGCGGTGCTTGCCGACGTTGATCCCGGCCGTGAGAGTCCCAGCGGCGAGCTGGAAGCCGACGGCGTTGTCCGCCTGCTGTCGTACCTGCACCTGCCCGGCGGCCGCCACGGTCAGACGCGCGGCCACGAGGCGGGTGTAGGCGAGCGTGCTGACCACGGCGGTCGTGCCGTTCAGGGTCAGCACCTCGGAGATCTGGTTACCGGCCGCGCTCGTGCCGTAGAGGGTGATGGTCCCCACGTCGGCGGCGTTGGCCGAGATCACGTTGACCTGGCCGGTCACGCCGTTCGTGAGCGTGGCCGCCACGGTGGCGATGACGGTGTCGTCGGAGGCGTCCTTGACCGAGATCACACCCGCCGTCGCGGCGTCGATGGCCACGGCCGTCACGGCCGTCCAGACGGTCGAGCCCGTGACCGCGCTGGCCCCGTTGAGGGTCAGGGTCTCGGAGGCCGGCACGTTGCCCGCCGTGAGGCCGTAGACGGTCACCCGCTGGCCCACGTCGTAGGCGGAGGCGGAGACGACCTTGACGGCCCCGCCAGGGGCCGCAGCGGTCACCGGAGCGGCCGCCAGCGGGGCGGCGTAGGAGAGCCGCAGGCCGGTGTCGTTTTTCACGAGCAGCATCGACGAGGCCTCACCGGCCGTGTCGTAGCGCGCGGTGAAGGCGGCGGTGCCGCCGATGTCGTCGGCGCTTTCCACCTTGCCGTCGAGCTGCACGACGAACTTCGTGCCCCGGTTCGTGCCCGGGGCCACGTCGTAGCCGATGCGGTTGGTGAAGTCGCCCCAGTCCCGGGCGTCGAGGCGCATCACCGGCCCGCTCAGGTTGCCGAGCGTGGCCGTGGCCGCCTTGGCCGGGTTGAGCTTGTAGGCGTAGACCTGGGTAGGCCGGCCGGGGATGCCCTCGTCGCGCGCCGGGTCGAAAGCCATCAGGCAGGCGTCGAGCAAGTCGCCGGAGCGGAAGCGCGCCCGGGCCTGATCGGGCCGGGTGAGCTTGTGCATCACCCCCGGCTCGCCCCCCTCGCAGTCGCCGACGAGCACGAGGCTCTTGATTCCGGGGCTCGCGAGCGGCACGCCGACCGGGATCGTCTCGGAGTACACACCCGGAACGCGGGTCCGGCCCTTTTTGGTCTGAATCGAGCTCGCAGCCACCGTCAACCCCCTCCTGAACGAACACCGGTCACACGGCCAACGTGACCGCTTTGTACCGTACCTTCCACCATGGCGAATAGCTCTCTCGGTGGATCTGGCATGGCGGAAATCACACTCGCCTTGCCCGCAAACGACCACGTCACGCGCCGCAGGTAGCAGGCCTCCGGCAGGTAGCGCGGATCGGGCGCGATCTCGCCCCCGGCGATGAACGATGGGTTGATGACCCACCGCGAGAACCAGCGCCGGTGCGCCTCGAGCGTGTACTTGGCCCAGTGGTACAGGTACAGCGTCAGGTCCGGGTGGTCGGAGTAGAGCGTCACGTCGAGACGTTGCTCGTGGATCTCGCCCTCGGACTCGACGAGCTCGAGGCCGCCGTCCTCGCCGAAGTCCACTTCCTCGACCCCCATGACGTTGTCCAGATACTCGCCCTGCGGATGCACCTGCTCGCTGGCCAGCACCACGCCGATGATGGGCCAGCGGTCGGTGTCCCGGGCGTAGCCGTAGCGGATCGTCGGCGGGCGTTTGGCCATCAGGCTGCGCACGACCTCGCGCTCGCGCCGGTCGAGGAAACGCAACATCCAGTCCCAGTGCCGGGGCTCTTCCTCGAAGCGGGCGAGGCCGTTGTGCAGCGCGGCGGTGATCAGGCGCTCGGTGAAGGCGTAGGAGCCGTCGGCGCTGCCGTCTCCCGGGGCCTTGGCGCCCTTGTCCAGGCGCTCGGAAGTGCGGCCGGCCATCAGGGGCCACCCGCGCCGGGCGGCAGCTCGCCGAAGCTCTCGCCGCTGTCGAGCAAGACCTGCACGTAGTCCTCCGCCTGGCGGAAGAAACCCCGGGCGACGAATCCCGGGTGCGTCCAGTTGCGTTCCTGCGTGTTGCCCATGACGTTGAACACACCTCCCGGGTGGTCGGCGCCGCGCCGGCTCTTCGTGTCGTAGCGGAAGGTCGACGGCCGCTGCGAGATCGTGCGGAACGTCATGAACGAGTCCTGAGTCGCGCGCTCGTAGGTCTTCGTCTCTCGGATCATGCCGGCGAAGATGTCCGTGACGTGGCGCGGGCGCAGCAGGGGGGCCAAGCCAGCGTCCAGGCGGCCGCCGTACTGCTTGCCCTTCCCTGGCCCGGACAACGTCGGGTCGAGCTCTCGCGCGGCCCCGTGGACACGCTCACCGATGGCCTGCGCGTGGGCGGCGTCGAGGGCGCCCCGGTGGGCCATGCTCATGCGCTGCTGGCCCTCGCGAGTGAACTGCGACCCCATGGCGGGGAAGTTGCGCGCCGCGCCGCCCGCCGCCCCGTGCCGAAACGGGATCGAGCGGTAGAAGTAGCCGTCCTCGGAGACCTGCAGGCCGCTCGGGCTGCGCCCGGGGAGCAAGGTCTGCCGCATATCCCACGGGCCGCAGCCGTTCTCCAGCAGCAGCGCGAGACCGGCGTCACCCCCGTCCGCCCCCTGGCCGAGCGTGATCGAGGCGGCCAGCACACCCGGACGAGGCTCGTAGAACACCGGCTCGCCGATGGCCTCCACGTACTTGCTGGCCGTGCTGCCGAGCTCGCTGCGGGCCTTGGCCACCAGGAAGCCGCGCACGAGGTCGAGTAGGCCTTCCAGGCGCACGCGCACGCTCTCGCGCCCCCAGCCCTCGAGGTCGAGCACGGCGCCGACTTCGGGCAGGTTCTCAGCCATCGGGCGTCTGCGCGCCCGGCTTGTCCTGCCGGGCCTCCATCATCGCCATGGCCGACACCGGTCCCGGCGTGTGCAGCGGCACCGGCACCTTGCGTTTGGTGTGCAGGATCCGCATGGGGTAGGGCCAATTCTGGACGAGGTATGACGGGTTGTGCAGGTAGGTGACGGCGTATCGGCCGCCCGGCCGTCTGGCGTCCTGGGCAGGCCTTGGCGCCAGGCCGAGAGCGTCGCCCCGTGTCCAGTCGATGCGCCCGGCGGTGTCCACCTCGAAGTGAACACCCTCTCGCAGCACCGGCCCGGGCTGCCGAGTCTCGCTCATCAGGCGCAGGCGCAGCACCCGCCAAGTAAAGGTGCGCCGCACCTGCTCGTCGCCCTCCCCCACGAGCACGGCCTCGCTGCGGCCGCTGACCGGGAACGCCAGACGATCCGGGCGCTGCTCGAGGCCTCGGGTGATGACCTCGCTGTGCGAGACGACGCTGTCGATCAGGCGAAACCTGTCCCGAAAGTTGGGCTGGTGGATCGGCTGCATCGTGAACATCGCAGCCCCGAACACCCAGTCTCCGATGCTGCCGCCGAGCAGGTCGAGGTGATACTCGAGACGGTCCACGATGGCCCGGATTTCGAGCGGGCTGTGATACTCCCACCCCGCTCCGCCGCAGGTGTCGCAGGTCGGGTCCGGCTGGCCGGTGTCGTCGTTGGCCGCACACGGGCAGCGCGCGGCTTGCTCCCAGGCGATCCGGTCGCCCTGCTCTTGGATGGACCTGTCGAAGTCATTGGGGTCGAAGTCGACGCCGAGCTCTTTGCCGTAGAACGGCGGCGCCACCCTGGCCGGCTTGCCGCTCTGATCGGTCTTCCACCCGGACATCAGGCGCACCCGATCCCGACGCCGTGATACTGCCGGCGGATCGCGGGCAGCATCTCTTTGAGCGTCTTGCGGTACTCGAGGATGAGCGCCCCATGCCCGGCGTTCGTGGCCGAGCTCGTGGTCGACACCGACTGCGACAGACCGCCAATGCTGATCGACTGCGAGGCGATGCCGGAGCCGATGATCATCTCGCCCGCCTTGTTCAGGTTGTCGATGGCGGCGGTGAGCGCGATGGCCTTGCCGATTCGCGGCGGGACCTTCCCCACGTCGAAACCTGCGCGGTAGCTGATCTCGAAGAGGCCCGGCCAATAGCTGTTCATGCCCGGGATCATCAGGCCGATGCCGCGCGCGTTCTGCGCCAGCGCGGTGTGCAGCGGCCCCGATTGCGGGACGAGGTTGAACTGCCCGTAGTTCGGGTTGAGCACGACCAGCCAGTCCTTCGGGATCTCGAAAAGCGTGTCGCCGTTGGGCCAGCGGGCGCGCACGGCCGTGATCTCCGCCAGGGGCACCTTGTCGAGCTCGAACCAGCCGAACTCCATGTAGTGATCGATGCGGTAGTCGTGCCGCTCGGTGATCGCGGTGGGCACGAGCACGATGTCCAGCTCGGCCGCCAGGCGGTCGGTGGCTTCGGTGATGCTCTCGATGAAGTCCTGATCGGAAAACGGCGATCCGTCGTTGTGACGCAGGTCGACCCCGCCGAGCTCCTGGCGCTTCAGGCGCTCGATGCTCACGAGCAGGTCGCCGGCTGCGACGGCCTCGGCCACGACCCGCGTGAACTCCCTTGTGACCTCCGGCCCGTCGAACCCTCGAAAGTACCACCTGTCGCGCAGTGTGACCGAGGCGCCCACGGCCAGGGGAGTGAACACCCGGTAGATGCCAGCGCCCAGGGCGTCGATGTCTGCGGCGCCGACGGTGGCCACGAGTCGGTCCGTGCCCGCATCGCGCAGCTCGACCTTGCGCAGCTCGAACGGGTCGAACGGGTCGCCGCTCGGCAGGACAAACCGCACCCGAAACTCCACGAGATTTCCCACGGCGGCCACGCCGCGCTCGAGCGGCACGACGGCAAAGCCGCCCACCTCGGTGAGCGTGACCGAGTCCACCCGGATCACGGCCTCGAAGTGCACGGCCGCGCCGCCGTTTGCCCCCGGGTGGCGAACCTCGAGCGTGTAGTTCCCGGGCTCGCGCGGGGTGTAGGTGGCCTTGTAGCGGCCGGGCTTGGCGTCCAGCTCGGCCACGACCACGAGCTCGTCGTTGACGCCGCCATTGACCGCGTGCACGTCGCCGTTGCGGTAGAGCGTCCAGTCGGTGTCCTCGGCCTCGCCGGGCACGGTGGTGAAACCGTCGGCGGCGAAGATCGGCCAGGGGCCGATTGCGAGAGGCTGATTCAGGCGGCCGACGTAGTCCATGTCACCTCACTCCACGCGGCAGCTTACAGGCCGTTGACTCGGTTTGCGATCTGCTCGCTGCCCCAGATCCCCTTGTCCCCCTGGCGGGTCACGATGCGGTAGAGCGGCAGGACCTCGCCCGAATACTCGGCCGGAATCGCAGGGGTTGGAATGCCCTGGATCTCCTCCACGGTGCGAGCCTGTGTCGGCTGCCCCAAGAACACGTACCACTCGGGCACGGGATCCTCGCCCTTGGGGATGAGCGCCAGGGTGTCCACCCGGTATGTCTTCGCCGGCCAAGCGACACTCAAGCCCGGCTCATCGCCCGCACACACGCTGGGGAGGGTGTGGAAGAGGCGCGAGTCGATGAGGGTTGCCCCCGCTGCGACGTAGAACTTCAGAGGGTTCAGGATCGGGATTGTGTAGCGGTTGATGGCGTACCCGCCGGCCTCGTCGCGCTCGAACAGGATCGCTATGCCGCCGCTCATGTAGAGTTGCCGCGACCCTTTCACCGGCTGCAACCGCAGTCCCTCGGCGATGGCTCCGTGCATGATGGAGCGCAGGAGTAGGGCCGTGGTGGCCCGGTCGCGTTCGAGCCGGCGCAGCTCTCCGATCAAGACACGCAGGGCGGTCTCCAGATCCAGCATGGCCCCGGGCTCGGGTGTGCCAGGCTGGTAGTCCACCTGGCGCGTGGCCTCGTTCCACTGGCCGGCCACGCCGAAAACTCGCACCAGATCCGCGTTTGAGATCAGGACACGGGACGCCGGTTTGCACGACGTTTGCGAGTCGTTCACGATGCGGCCAGGGAACGAGAAAGGATCGGGCGCGAGGCGGGATAGGCGCGGCAAAGGGGAGCCTCCTGCCGCGCCGGGGTGGCGGGCTTACGGGGTGGTGTTGAGGTAGTCGAAGTCGAACTCATCGCTGGTCGAGAGATTGACCCCGGAAATGACCGCATTCCAGAAGAACTTGTCGGTGGCGACGACGGCGGAGATCGCGCGGGCCGTCGTGCCGGAGTCGCCGGTGAAATAGCCGTCCTTGGTCTTCACGCCGTCGCCCACCTCGATGCCCACGCCGTTGAGGCTGACCTTGACGTAGGAGCCGGCGGCCGGCGTCTTCGTGATGGTGAGGCCGGTGTCGGCGTCGTCCGTGGTGATCGCGCCGGTGGGGGCGAGCGCCTTGTCGTCCTTGACGGGCACGGCGGCCTTGACTCCGCCGACGGCCACGTTGACCGACGTATTGGCGGCGAGCACGGCGAGCGCGCTTGCGTTGCCGCCGGTGAGGCCGTTGCCGGCCACGTCGCTGCCGAGCTTGGCGGCGGTGACGCTCGTGGCGCCGAGCTTGGCGGCCACGACGCCGCCGTCCTTCAGGCGCAGGGTGTCCGCGTTGATCTCGATGCCCGTGTCGTCCACGTTGACGGACAGGGCGGCGCCGCCACCGCCCGCCAGCCCGGGGCCGGCGATGGCCGTGCTGATCTCGTCCACGCCGACCGCACCGGCGCCGATGACGGCGGCACCGGCGTTGTCCCACTGGTTCGCGTCGGCGTCGTAGACGTAGCTGGCACCCCCCGCCATGGCGAAACGGAGTTCGCCATCGATCAGGCTCGCCATGGCTCGCCCGAATCCGAAGGTCGGCGTCCCGGGGTCAGACGCGCCCAGGGTGGTCAGATTGTCGGCGTCGATGGCCGTCATCACGCCGCTGCTGCTCACGGTTGCGTCGTAGCGGCCGTCCGCAAAGGCGATGTGGCGGAGACCACCACCCGTGGTCTTGTAGACGCGGTCGTCTGCCGCCGCACTGGCGGTCTTGCGGTAGATGACCACGACGGGGTTGCCGATGTCCCCGAGCGTAGCCTTGACCACGGCGGACCAGCCCGCCGAGTCGTCGTTGATGGCCTGCGCCAGGAACGCGGCGGTCTCGGCCGCGGTGCCGATCTCCACGTCGAAAGCGGCGGCCTCGCTCGCCTTGAAGGTGTAGGTCTCCGTCTGGTCCGCGTTCTTGATGATCAGCGTGTCGTTGGCCGACGGCGCCGTGTCCACGTAGATCACCGTGGCCGGTGCGATGCCCGAGCTGATCCCGCCGCTGATGAGCTGCTCCAGCACGAGCACGCTCTCGCGCTGGCGCTGGCCCGTCACGATCTGGTTCAGGAGCGACTGTGACAGCTTGCCGGCGGTGATGCCGCCGGCAAGCTTGGCGTTGGAAACGCCCTCGTCGGCGAGGTCCAGCGCGTCGCCGGAGCCGTTGGTGAATGCCGCGCTCAGCGCGATCTGCTTCGCCTTGATCTTCCCCATGTTCCTCTTCTCCTCGTCGGTTACGTGCTCTGTGGCACAATCCAGAGTGTCAGCGACTCCCCCGTCTCCAGGGGAATCGTCCCGGCCCACGTCAGCGTGGTGCCCGAAGTCGTAAAGTCGGTGGGGCCGTTGTAGGTGCCCCCGCTGTATTCAATGCGCGCCTTGGAATCGCCGTCTTCGTCTGACGCTGCCGTGCAGGGCATGACGAACACGCGTTGGTCGTCGGTCTCGACGCTCAACGTGTGTCGCTGCCAACTGTCGCCAGGCGGCGCCGAGACAGGCGCGGGATTCAGGCGGCGCATCTCATGGCTCTCCGCCCAGGTAGACGGTGGCCTCACCTGCCCCACCGTTAAGGGCGGAGACACGGATGTAGAGGCGCCGGTAGCCGGCGCTGGCGATGCGGACCTCACGGGCTTCGGTCAGCCCGGCCTTGCTCTCGCCGTCGAGCAGGACCCAGCCGAGCCGGGTCTCCGCCCACACGTCGAAGTCGATGCTGGTGCGTGTGCCGGCGTTGGTGTTGCGCCAGTGCAGGCGCACCGCCCCGAAGGCCTGGCAGTCGAAACCGGCGCCCTCGGCGGCCGGAGCCGCGTTGGCCACGGCGAGCGCCAGGGCGAAGATGGGGTCGCGGCTGTCGTTGTCGCGGAACGGATCGCCCTGCGTGTAGGCGGGGAAACCCGTACCGCTGACGACGTGCAGCGCGTTGGAGAAGCGCGAGAAGGCCCGCGCGAGCTCGTTGCGGACCACGGCCTGGGCCGCACGGTCGAGCGCGCGCAGGATCTCGGTGGGCGTCAAGGCCATCGGTTAGCGCCCCTTCCGCGCGCCGCTGCGGCCCCGGGCGGAGGCGTCGGCGTCGTCGGCCGCAACCTCCGCGCCGTCGGCCACCGGGGCGCCTTCCTGGCCCGCCGGGGCGCCGTTCTCGGCAGACTCCGGCGGGGGCGCCCCTCGGCCCCCCGCAGGAGCGCCCCCGCCGTCGCCTTCCTGGCCGCCTTCGGGCGCAGCGGGCGCCTTGTCCTGGGGGGCGTCGCGGTCTTCCTCGACCCGCCAGTCCCCGCAGCGGCGGAAGTAGTCGGCCCACCCGGGCGAGAGGTTCCCGATCTGGCCGATGTCCGGCAGGTCGGGCGATGGCACGACCTCGAAAACGCGGGCCTCGTCCGTGACCGGATCGCAGGCGTGGATCGGTCCCCGGACGTGGGCGTGGAGGGCGCGGAACTTCATGGTGGGGGCTCCATGAGGGCGGCCGGGCCGCCCGCGTCAGGGGTTGCCGATCAGACGTGCTGCTGCGGGCCGCTCTGATCGCCCGAACCGACGAGCTGGATGAGCTGCGCGTCGGGCTTCACGTTCTTGATGACGCAGTGCTTGCGGGGCAGCGCGATCTTGAGGGCCAGGAACAGGAGCAGCGCCCAGCGGTAGGACGTGTCCATGTTCCCGAGGGGGAAGTTGAAGAACGGCAGGAGTTGCTTGATCTCGATGGCTTCGCTGTCGTTCGACAGGATGAAGATGTCGGAGCAGCCCGGCAGATCTCCGTTGCCGTCGATGAAAACGGTGTCGGCGTTGTTGGCCGCCACCGCCACCTCGGTGATGTACTTCGCGGTCGTGGCCGCGCCGCCCTTCTCGGTGCGGTAGATCATGAAGGCCGTGGCGGCCTGCTTGCTGCCCGGGACCGCGCCGTCGCGGATCGTGATGCTGATGACCTGGCCGGCCACCGCGTTGACCGCGTTGGTCGTGACCGGCTTGGACATGCCACCGCCGTTCAGGGCCACGATCCGGTAGTAGTAGGCCCCGGCGTCGTTGGCGACGAAATCGGAGCGGTTCGCCCCGGCCGCGCCGCTGGCCGGCTGCACCACGATGAGCGGTTCGACCGGACGGCTGGACGGGTCCGGGCCGGCGCCGCGCTCGTCGGGCAGGCCGGATTCCTCGATCACCAGCGGGTGCTTGATGATCTTGACCTCGTCGCCGTCGGCGCAGTGGTCGTACACCATGCCCTTGAGCTGGTAGTTCGGGTGGAACTTGTCGCCCATCATGGCCCGGATGCGGCCGGCGTAGGTCTGCCGCAGGGTGCGGTTGACGGCCGAGCTGGACATCAGGTGCGTGGGGTAGCCCCAGTTGGGGCGCTCGCACACCTTGCTCATGGCCTCGTCGAGCAGGCTCTCGCTCGGCGTGGCAGCGCGGGCGTCCAGCAGGATGCCCTCGCGCTTCATGATCGTCTTGATCCCGTCGAAGGCGAGCGGGTTGGTGGCGCTGTTGCCGTAGAACAGGTGCCACTCGAGCGAGGCCAGGATCTCGAGCGCGCCGTCCTTGTTCTGGTTCTTGACCGCGTCGCCGGCCACCGACTTCACCAGGCGGGCCTGGATGGGCAGGCGGCGCACGGCACCGAGGTACTTCATCGCCAGCGACTCGAGGCTGTAGGTCGAGTCGGATTCGACCGGCAGCCCGCCCTCGCGGTGGAACATGAAGCGCCGGCCGGCCGAGCCGGGCGAGTGCTTGCGGACGTACTGGTGGACCGTCGACCAGACCTTGTCGGTCTTCAGCATCTTCTGAAGCACGATCTGCCGGTCGCCGAAGCTGGCGTTGTGCAGCACGTCGTCGAGATCCTGCGGCACCGTCGCCATCATGGCGCCCGGCGAGAGCTCGCCGATGGTGGCCGGGAACTGGTCGCCGACCGTCATGGCCTTGAGCAGGTCGTTGACCCCGCCGAAGCCGAGCGCGCTGGCCACGTCGCCGGCCGAGACCTCGGCCGCGCCGCCGAAAATGTCGCTGGGGAGCGCCACGTCGTTCATTGTCGAAACCCCCTCATGGGCAGCGGCGGCGCCGCTGCGGTGTCTTCCGCCAACCCCTCGGTCGGCGGGGTGTCGGTTACTTGCTTCGCACCAGCGACCGGGCGCGCTCGAGGTTCCCGATGGTCAGGTCCTCGAGGGCGTCGTTGATCCGGCCGAGCACGTCTTCGTTGGTCTCCGTCGCGCGCATGGTCCGCAACGACTTCTGCAGGTCGTTGAGCTCGGACGGCTTGCCCGCCTGGCGCTGCGGCGCGCCGCCCGCGCCGCCACCGGCGCCCTGGACGGCCGCCCGGCGCTGCGCCTGGAGGGCCGCGAGCTGCTGCGGCGTCTGCGCGCCCACCGGCCCGGCTCCACGCGAGCTCAGGGCCTTGTTCAGCGTGTCGAGGCCCGCCTGCATCTCGCCGAGCAGGCCCACGAACTTGTGGATGAGCTCGCCCTGGGCGATCTGGCCCTTGGCCAAGGCCTCGACGGCCGAAGCGTTCCACAGCACGCCGTCGCCCAGGCGGTCGATGGCCTGCACGTTGGCGTCGACCATGGCCTTGACGAAATCGCCCGCGTCCATCGCGGCCGCCGCCTGAATCTCCGGCTGGCCGCCGAGCAGGTCGGCCCCGGAGGGCATGTCGGGCGCGCCTTCGCCCTTGGCGAACGGCTCGAGCTGACGCAGCTCACCGTCGAGGGCGTCGAGGTCGAAGAGGTTGCCCTGCTCGGCCTTGTCGAGGTCGTCGTCCGGATCGGCCCCGTTGCCGTCGTTTTCCGGGTCGAGCTCGCTCAGGGCCTCGCGGGCGCCGTCGTCGTCGTCGTCGTCGGCCATCGACTTGAGGCAGGCGAAGGCGTGCTTGTCGCCCCCTTTGGCCTTGGCGAGCAGCATCTTGTGGCAGTTGCGCATCGGATCGTTCCCTTCCTGTCAGATCGCCGCGCGGTCGAGCAGCGCCCGCACCTGCGCAGTCGAGGCGTTGGGGAGCCGGGCGCGGATGAACGCCTCCGCCTCGCCCTTGGTCAGAGTGCGTCCCCCTCGCGCCGACTGAACGGCTGCCCGGGACGAACCGGTTTGGTTGAAGGCCTCCCAATCGAACGGGACGCCGTCGAATACCTGCACCGTCGGCCGAGTCCAGCCCTGCGGCACCGTGGGGCCGAGCGCGCCAGGCGCGCCCATGCCGGGCACCTGCGTAGGGTAGCCGACGCTCATGGCCTTGGCCCACACCGCGCGCATGGTGGCGTCCAGGCTCTTCGCCAGCGGCTCGAGCGTGGTGTGCGGGTTGACGGGCACGCGGGTGATGGCGATCTGCTTGACGAGCGCGCGCTCCACGTCTTTGTGCGCCGTGGGATTGAGGCACATCGCCCCCGGGTTGCGCGCGCTGCAGCCACAGGCCCGCTCGAGCACCCCGCCCTCGACCGAAAAGCCGAGCGAGCGGCCGGTCCCGCGCAGGGCTTTGCTGTTCTCCCAAATGGCCCGCCCGCGCGGCGTGTCGAGCAGGTAGCCCTCCATCGCCGTCGCCTTGATCGGCTTGCCGTCCGGGCCGGGCACGGTCACCCGGTAGATGCGCTCGGGGATGCCGAGCTCGGCGCCGCTGCGCGAGTCGTGGCCGTCGTTGAGCCAGCCGTACCCGGCCAGGATCGGCCCGAAGTCGAGGCCGTCCTGCTTGACCAGCTCGCCGTGGCGGTCGCGGTGCTCGGTGCTGATCACGCCCCGGATGCGCAGGCGTTTGGCGGCCGACGCCCCGGCCTTCTCGAAGGCCTCGAAGGGCATCCAGGCGTGCAGGACCGCGCAGCCGCCCTCGGCGGCCGCTGTCCTCGCGCTGTTGATTGCTCCCCCTCGAAACACCGACCCCCCAAAACGCAAAAAGGCGGCACGGGTCAAAACCCGGCCGCCTCTCGTGTCCCGTCAGGACTAGGCCACCTCAGTTGCGCATCACGCGCCTGTCGAGCCCCGACGCTATGAGGTGCCCGGGCGCGCTGTCAAGCCCTTCGGCAGGACGAACCGCACCTGGGACCGCGCTCGGGGCGGTGGTGTCTTCGGCCGGTGGCTCTCGCCAAGCGTCACCGGCAACGGCACGTCCCGCCCGCAGCTCGAGCAGTGGACCTCACCGCGCCCGTCCGGACCGAAGGCGATGAGCCGCACCCGCAGCTTCACCTTGCCCTCGACGGCGTGCGAGAAGTGCGCGCCGCAGTGCGGGCAGCGGATGGCCGGCGTGTCGCTCACCTGACGCAGCTTCTCACAGGCCGGTCACATGCGCAGGGGCATGATGGTGTGGTGCTCACCGTCCGTGCGGTGCAGGCTCATGGGCGCCAGCGGCTCGTCACTGTCCCAGCCGACGGCCAAGGTGTCCTTGGCCCCCTTGGCGGCCTCGCCGAGATAGCCGGAGTGCACCGCGAGCTTGCCGTCCGGGTGGTCGGTGTGACCGACCTGCACCCGGATGTGCTCCGGGGCAACGTCGTTCCCCGGACCGCCGACCCCGACGTACACCTTGCCGCCTTCGCGCGACAGGATGACCCCGTGCGTTCGTGTGGACGAAAGGGTGCTCGCGTGGGTGAGCACGTCCCGCAGCCGCTTCGGGTCGATGTGGTCCTCGGCCTGCGTCCCGCGCTTGCGCACGACCTGGGTGTAGTCGGGGAAGGCCGCGTCGACCTTGGAGCCAGCGCCGGTGTCGCGATCCCAGCCGGCCTTCCACTTCTCGACCGCCTCGGGCGATGTGCCGGACGCGAGCTGTTGCGCGGCGTATTTCTCGCGCGCGGCCTCGTGGCCCTTGGGGTGCTGGTGCCGGTAGATCGCCCCTTCCTTGGCCCCCTCGTTCTGAACGTCGTGCCCGGCCACGGGGATCGTGGCGAGGCGGTGTCCGTCCGTGGCGACCCCGTGATCGGCGCCAGCGCCCACGTAGTAGCCGTTGAGGTTCGGTCGGCTCTCTTCCTTGCTGGCGAACGTGCCGAGCCGCTTTCGGGCCTGTTCCGGCGTCAGGGCCTTCGGCTCTTCCTTCCCGGGCGCCTTGGCGCGCGGGACCTCTTCGGTCGCCATCCTCCGCAGCGCGTCGTTGGCCTGGACGTGCGAGGCGCTGGCGGTGCGCTCGCCTCCGGTCAGGGCCACCGAGCGGGCGGCGATGCCGGAATGGATGTGGCGGTTGACGATCTCCTGGGCGGCCACCCCCTTCGCGTGGTCCACCTTTGCCGCGTTCGCCGGCAGATCGGCCCCGTAGTGCTTGCGGAAGAGAGCCAAGGCCTGCATGGCCTCGCCCTTCGTCTTTGTCGGGTCGGTCACGGCCTGACCGCTGCCGTGGTGCGTGACGATCCAGCCCTTGTCGTCGAGCGTTTTGTGGACGGCCAGGCCATGCGCGGTCTCGGCCTTCGCGGTCTTGACCTTGGTGCCGGCGGCGTTCTTGAGCTCGACCTCGGCGGGCGTGCTCTGCACGGCGGCGCCCAGGCCGACGTGCTCGCGCGCCTCCATCTCGTTCTGCACCCCTGCCGAGATCACACCGGCGACGCCGGGCATGGCGTGCACGGCCTTGAGCTGATCGTCGCTCATGTACTCGTGCCAGGGCGTCGGTTCTTCCTTCCGGCCGCGCCGGCCTTCCACCATGTTCATCGCCTGGACGACATGATCGAACGGCAGCGCCCCGCCGCCCTTCGACTCGATGGGCCGCCCGAAAGCGTGGCCGGCATGGCCCCGCAGCGCGGCCATGAGATCGGCCTTGGCGTTGGGGGAACGCGCCACCTCGTTCGCGGTCGCGTTGTGCAAGTCGGCGGTCGATACCGACTGCCCCTTCCACGTCTGGCCCCCCTCGATCTCGTTGCGATGCTGGCCCCAGTCGGCCACGGCGCCGTTGGCCTCGACCTTGTGCCACCTGTCGCCCCGGCGCACGTACCGCTCGCCCTTGCCGTTGACGACCTGCTCGCCCGACCAGGCGGCGTCTTTCTTGCCGCCCTCGCCGAGCGTCGAGAGATCGACCTTGTGGCCGGCGGCGTCGGCGAGTCCCTGCCGCCACGCGAGCTCAGACTTGGCCGAGTCGCGGGTTTTGTGGTCGTGCAGGCGCGCCCGGATCGCGTCGAGTCCGGTGCTCAGGCTCGTCACGTCGGTGCCGATCTGCGGCCCGACCTTCTCGACAGGCACACCGAGCGCCTTGGCGACGCTCTGCCGGCGCTTCATCTCGCCCTGCCACTTTTCCTTTTCGTAGCTCGCCGTGTAGGCCTTCGGGTCGTTGACCTTCTGCAAGGCGGCCTGCAGGGCAGCGTGCGGCACGTCCGCTTCGGACCCTTGGCGCGGTGCGACGGGCAGGCCGAGGGCGTAGGCCGCGCGATGCACAGGGCCGGAGAGCCGGCCCGGGTCGCCATGCAGGTCGTGCGCCGCCCGCACGGCCTGCTCGAGGCTGACCTCGCCCGTGGCCGCCCGCTGGCCGCCCGGAACCTGCCAAGCGTGCCCGGACAGGGCCTTGTCGACCGCGTTCTTGAAATCGGCCCCCATGTGCTGGTCGCCTTTGATGCTCTCCATGTGGCGCGCGAACGCCTCTGGATCGGCACCCGGCTTTGCGGCCGCGCCTTTGTCGTGCGCGTGGCCATCGACGCCCTCGACCTGGCGGAGCAACGCGGCCCCGTGCTGCTGGATGGTGGCCTTGCCGCTGTAGCCCTGCCGCTTGTCCGTCGCCGCGTGCGCGTCGATGCGGCGCATGGCCGCCGCTCGCTTCGCCGCCAGCTCTTTCGGGCTGGCCCCGGCGTCCACGGCGGCAGCGTAGGCGTTGATGGCCTCGGTGGCCTCCCCGTGCGCCTTGAGCTGGATCTCACTCACGGCCGAGCTGGGGTGAAGGTTGCTGGCGCGCGGAGCCACCCCGGCGGCCTTGCGGGCCGCCGCATCGGCCGTCTGCGTGGCCTGTGCAGTCTGATTTGCCCCGGCGGGCGGGCGGGCGTAGTGCTGCGCGAAGTCGTGGGCTTTCCCCGGATCGGAGAACGAGAACCCGACCCGACGCACGTAGCTTCCGCCGAGCTCGCGGGCCTTGGCGGCCGCGTCGTAGAAGTGATCGGACCCCAGCCGGTAACCGAGGTTGACGACGTGCGTGGCCTCCCCGGTGGTCGGGTGGCGGTCCTGCTTGATCGTGGCCTGACCGATCCCCACCTGCCCGCCCTTGAGGGCGATTGGGGCGATCCCCTGACCACCCGCCGCCGCCTGGCCGGCCGCCTCTGCGGCTTGCGGCGTTGCGGGGGCTTCCGGGGGCGTCACCTGCGCCTGACTGGCCTTCGGCTCAGGCGCAGGTGAGGGTACGAGTTTCGGCCTGGACGGCAGCGCAGCGGCGGCCCTCTGTTCCGCTGCTCGGTCGCCAGCGCCCTCCCGACTTCCTCGGCTCCACGCGCCCGCCAGGGTCGATCCGGCCGGGTGCGGATTCTTGCCGCTGGCGCTACCGCCCGCGCTGAATGCCGCGCCGTGGGCATGCCCGGCCTGCCACGTCTCATCGTGCTTGCCGCCCGCGCCAGGTTGCGCCGGATCGTCGGAGGCGCCGGCATTCCAACCGCCGCGCCAGGCCTCCGCCTTGTCGCTGGCGTCCTGCGCTCCGGGCGCGCCGCTCTCATGAGCGGCTGCGGCCTCTCGGTGCAGTGCCGCGCCTTCTTTGTCGCCGGTGAGCTCGTAGGCGCGTGCCCGGCTCTCGTGATCGTTTGCCTTTGCCTTGTCCGGCTTCGGCGCCGCCGGGGCCTGCGCGGCCACCTGGGCCTGACGAGCGCCCACCGTGGCCTCGACGGGGGGCGCGAGGCCGGTGCGGGCCGCCTCGTGCAAGCTCGCCGGCTGCGGTGCGTCCGTGCGCGTCTCGGCGATCTCGACCGGGGCCGCTCCCTGGCCGGTGTGACCCATGGCCGCCGCGATCTCGCGCCGCAGGCGCATCTTCACGTCCTTGGGCAGATCGGCGGCCGCCTGGCCGGCCTTTCCCCGGGGCAAAGTCACCTGCCCGCCGTGCATGATGGCGATGCCGGCGGCCAGCGCGTAGCTCTTCTCGGCCTTGCTGTCCAGGCCGTTGAGGTACTGCTGCGCCCGCGTGTCGCGCCCCTGCCGGCTGGCCGTCATCTCGGCCTGCTGCTGCGTGGCCCGCTCGGCCAGCGACTTCCACGCGCTCGACCCCTTGGCCGGCGCCATGGCCCCCAGCGCCTCGTTGTTGAGGCGCTGGACGTTGCCGACCACGGCCTGGGTCGCCTCCTGCCGCAGCACGCGGCCCAGCACTCGTTCCATGCCGGGTGTGACGGGGTTGGCCCGCTCATCCTCGTCGGTGATGCCGTGTTTCTCGGCAATCTCTTCGGGCATGGTCGGCATGGCCTCGTGCAGCATCTCGCGCATCCAGGCCTGGACGATCTCGTGCGCGTTGGCGCCCGTCGGTGCGGCGAACGTGCGGCCGTTCTTCGTGCGGTAGATGGACATACCGCCGAACCGCTGCTCTTCCTTGAGGGTACTGGTACAGTTTGAATCCGACCCACAGGAAACCGTCAGGACTATGACGGTTAGACCAGCGCCCAGTGATCCTTGCGCCGCGGCACCTTGGGCAA